>Ga0209105_100009_pt1 | contig 85265 bp, 74 predicted proteins | sample SedPBSmetaG_FD_184158 | JGI IMG/M metagenome (GOLD analysis project Ga0209105, IMG submission 184158) | Freshwater sediment bacterial and archeal communities from Indian Creek, Illinois, USA to study Microbial Dark Matter (Phase II) -... | ecosystem: Environmental > Aquatic > Freshwater > Creek >...
TGATTCAATCAAATGCGCAGCCTCCATTAAAGATATTTAAGAGCTTTAGGTGACTATAGCGGCAGTGTCCACCTCTTCCCATTCCGAACAGAGTCGTTAAGCCTGCCAGCGCAGATGGTACTGGGGTAATACCCGGGAGAGTATGTCGTCGCCACCCTTTATCAAACCCCGGCCCAAAACCGGGGTTTTGCTTTGTCTGTCGGACATGATATTATATAATGTCTAATTTGTGCAATTTATTAATTATTAGACTTTGTATAAATCAAAAGAAATCTGCGACACCTTCTAAAGACTTTTTGCCTAAGAAACTCCTTTTTTGAAGAAAAATCAGGCATCGTAAAACTGACAATCGAAAGGATTTGGGCTGGGTAGAAACAACAGGTTGGAAATTATTGTGTATTGGGAATGCTAGGCCAGACAATAGCACTGGATTTGGCAGGTGCCTCAGTAGTGCCTGTTTTACGCTCAAGCTTCAGTGCAGACAGCGTTTACAACCTAAGTAATTTCACACATCAGATAAATGCTCTTCTGCAAATTACCAACATTAAAGTGCCAATAGTCTCATAAAAACTATACTTTTGCAGAATAGGCCACCTTTCAATAACCATAAACTTATAAAATTGTGAATACCGGAACAATCGGAGTTTTAGGCGCCGGACATCTCGGCAAAATACACATTAAATGCATACTCGAATCAGAACATTTCGACCTTTTGGGCTTTTATGATCCCAACGATACTATATCAGAAGAGGTAGAATCAAAATTTAATATAAAGCGGTTTGGTTCTGCCGAAGAGTTGATTGACGCATGCCAGATGGTGGATATTGTAACTCCCACCATTTCGCATTTTGAGAACGCAGCTAAAGCGTTGCGCAAGTCCAAACATGTTTTTATTGAAAAGCCTCTGACAACCACCTTGGTGGAGGCCCGCAGCCTTATTGAACTGGCAAGGGAAGCCAATGTAAAGGTGCAGGTCGGCCATGTGGAAAGGTTTAATCCCGCATTTATTGCTGCTAATGATTATCTGAACGATCCCATGTTTATTGAGACACATCGCCTTGCACAATACAATCCAAGAGGCACTGATGTACCGGTTATTCTTGACCTGATGATTCACGACATCGACATAATTCTGAATGTGGTGAAATCGCCGATACGGAAAATCTCAGCAAGTGGCGTTTCAGTGGTTTCCGATACCCCCGACATCGCCAACGCACGCATTGAGTTTCACAATGGTTGTGTGGCCAATCTTACTGCAAGCAGAATTTCTCTGAAAAACATGCGCAAATCCCGTTTTTTCCAGAAGAATGGTTATATAGCAGTGGATTTTCTTACCAAGCAAACGGAAATCGTAAAAATGGTGGCAGTGGAAGATGATGAAAATCAGTTGGCATTGATTTTAGATTTGGGAAACAATAGAGGGAAAAGGCAGGTAATAATTGAAAAACCCACAATTCAACCCATAAATGCAATTAAAACCGAGCTGGAGACATTTTACCAATCTATTATAAACAACACCGAACCCGTTGTAACCATAGAGGATGGATACAAATCGCTGGAACTGGCATACCAAATAATGGAAAAAATTGAGTTAAACACAAAGGTTTACGGTTAATTGCCGGTATGAATAATAGGACACAGCAACAGTATCTTTTGGGGTATATTCTATTGGATGGATTTACTGCTTATTTGGCTTTAGTTGTATTTACTATTACATCGGGCAATTCAGGGCATCTTTTATTTGAATCCGGAATCGTAGCATTCCATCCACCATCCTGGTTATTGATGGTGGGCATAGGCATTTTTTACCCACTGTTGTGGATTGTTTTGCACAGTCTTTCTGGTACTTACAGAAACATTATCAGGTCATCGATGGTTACCCTAATGGGTAAAACAATCTTTGCATCTTTTATGGGTTGTATTTTAATTTTCGGTGTGGCCATCTACAGCTCCTCCCCGTTGTATTACGATTTGCAAACACTGAGTGCTTTTCCATTGCTATTTGGACTGCATTTTATGCTAACTGCTGCTGGCCGCATATCTCTTGGTACTCATATAATGAAAAAACTCAATAACAGGGAAATTGGATTTCGCACCCTTTTGATTGGCAATCAGTTATTGGCTAAGAATGTGTTTGAGGAAATGAACTCCCAAAAAATATCGGCTGGGAATTTGTTTGTGGGATATGCCTCATTAAATGAATCTGCTGATAGCTCCCTGCAAGGCCATCTGCCACATTTGGGGTCATATCGCAATCTCGCCGATATTGTAAAAACACATGAAATAGAAGAGACCATCATTGCCATTGAGCACGACGATCACGATCATTTGCCTTTGCTGCTTTCCCTGCTATCTGACAACGGTATGGTAATAAAGGCCACACCCGAGCTTCAGGATATCCTGATGGGCAAGGTAAAGTTAAGCTCCATTTTTGGCACGCCATTAGCTTTGGTTCAACCTGCATACATGCCTTACTGGCAGCAGTTGATCAAAAGACTGGCAGATGTGTTGGTATCTGTAACGGGCATCATTGTGTTTGCACCATTTTTCCTAATATTGTCAATCCTTATCAAAACCAGCTCGAAAGGCCCCGTTTTGTTCAGGCAAGAACGGATTGGGCGGCATGGAAAACCCTTTATCATGCACAAATTCAGGACGATGTATCAGGATGCAGAAAAGAACGGGCCACAGCTTTCGAAGGAACACGATACCAGAATTACTCCTCTGGGGCGATTCCTCAGAAAGGTACGCATTGACGAAATCCCGCAATTATACAATGTTTTAATTGGCAACATGTCGTTGGTGGGACCCAGACCTGAAAGGCAGTATTACATTGACCAAATTGTGGAGAAGGCCCCCCAGTACAAACTTATCTTAAAGATTAAACCGGGTCTGACAGGCTGGGGGCAAGTGAAGCAAGGATATACTGAAAATGTGGATCAGATGGTATCGCGCCTAAAATACGATTTGCTGTACATGGGAAACATGTCTTTGGCTATAGACCTCAAAATCATTCTCCACACCTTAGTCATAATTTTTCAGGGGAGGGGCAAATAACCTACAACAATCCTGCTTCAATAAGCAAAACTATCTCCTCAATTTGCCGATCCTGGCCGTTGGGATCATATCTTTCCCTCAGGTTGTAGCCAAATAAGCGACCGAGGGATTGCCAGAATACCGCCGAAACTGTTCCGCGAAATTCCCTTACCACTTCGAACGACGAATGCCGAGTCTCCCGGTCGATGAGCCTGATGAGTATAGCACCCTGGGCTGTTGTGAGCCGCACCAGATCATCCTCGAACTCATAGCGCAAATCGCGTTCCACCTGCCGCATCAGCCTACGACGAGAAGCCTCGTCGGGCAATGTATCCATCACCTGAGTGTAATAAGCAAATTTCTGGCCTGCAAGCCTGGCAAACGGATAAACACGCCTTACATTATGCACCAACCTTCGGTGCCGGTTTTCTTCCGCCCTGCTGCTAAAAAATCTGGGAGAAAAAATTACAACTGGTCTAAGTTCGATATAAGGAATAGTATCCCCATTAACAATAATGGCCCGGGCAACCAGCAACTGAGGCACTGGCGCAGGTTCATTGCCAAGACCCCTTGCCTCTGTTGCAGAAAAAAGCAACGGAACCACCAATAATAGCACAAATCTGCTCATAGTACAAAGTTAATGTAGTCAGAACAAAAAAAAAGCGTCTATGTAATCATAAACGCTAAAATTTCATAAAAATATCTAACCGGAAGGTAATTTTGTCTTTATGCCACTTTCAGGCGACTGAGGCGGGTACGAGATATCTTGTTCTCGGCATATTCAAGGGTTAGATAAAAGGTGTCGCCGTGTTCTGAGCTACCGGGAATTTCGTACATAGCATCGAGCATGATTAATTCGCAAAGCGATCTGAGTCCACGAGCACCCAACTTAAACTCAACAGCTTTATCTACAATAAAATCATACACCTTTTCTTCAATGCTGAGTTTTATACCATCGAGTTCGAACAATTTGACATATTGCTTGATAATTGCATTTTTGGGCTCAGTGAGAATACTTCTCAATGCCTTACGATCTAACGGATCCAGATAGCTGAGAACCGGCAGCCTACCTACCAGTTCGGGAATAAGGCCAAAGCTTTTGAGATCCTGGGGGGCAATGTACTGCAGAAGGTTTTGCCGGTCTATTTCTTCTTCCTTTTTTACACCGTAGCCAATCGCATTTGCCTGAATGCGTGAGGCAATCTTTTTTTCAATGCCATCAAAGGCACCTCCGCAAATAAATAAGATGTCTTGCGTGTTTACCTGAATCATTTTTTGCTCGGGGTGCTTTCTTCCTCCTTGTGGAGGAACATTCACCACCGAACCTTCCAATATTTTCAGCAAAGCCTGTTGTACCCCTTCTCCCGACACATCGCGGGTGATGGAAGGGTTGTCGCTTTTGCGGGCTATTTTATCCACTTCATCAATAAATACAATGCCCCGTTCGGCTGCCTGCACATCATAATTGGCAACCTGCAAAAGCCTTACCAGAACACTCTCCACATCCTCCCCAACATAACCGGCCTCGGTAAGAACCGTAGCATCGGCAATACAAAAAGGAACTTTGAGCAGCTTAGAAATGGTGCGTGCCAGAAGCGTTTTCCCGGTACCTGTTTCACCAACGAGTATGATATTGGATTTCTCCAGCTCCACATCATCCGTCTTGCTGGTTGCAGAGCTGTTTTGGCTAATTCGCTTGTAATGGTTGTAAACAGCCACCGACAATACTTTTTTTGCATCGTCTTGTCCGATCACATACTGGTCCAGATGTTGTTTTATCTCGAATGGTTTCAACAGGTTCAGAACAGGAACAGAAGTTTTGGAATGCAAAGCCCTTTCTTCTGCAACAATTGCACCTGCCTGCTCAACGCACTTACTGCAAATATGAGCTTCGACACCGGAAATAAGCACTCCTGCCTGCTGTGGCGGGCGCCCACAAAACGAACATTTCTTTGTTTCTTTGGCCATAAATTTTCAAAAAAATCCGGGTTTTATCGTTTTTTATTGGAAACCAACACCTCGTCAATCATGCCATATTCCTTTGCCTCATGGGATGTCATCCAGTAATCGCGGTCTGAGTCGGCATATACCTTATCAAAATTTTGACCGGTATGCAACGAGATAATCTCGTAAAGTTCCTTTTTGAGCTTCAGTATCTCGCGGGCAGTTATTTCTATATCCGAAGCCTGACCTTCTGCACCACCCATGGGCTGATGTATTAAAACCCGACTGTGAGACAATGCAGTGCGCTTGCCGGGAGTACCGGCACACAGCAATACAGCACCCATGGAGGCCGCAATGCCTGTACAAATAGTGGCTATATCGGGCGAAATATACTGCATGGTATCATAAATACCCAAACCTGCATAAACCGAACCGCCCGGGGTGTTCAAATAAATCTGAATATCCTTCTTTGCATCAACCGATTCGAGAAATAGCAGCTGGGCCTGGATAATGTTTGCCACATAATCGTTGATGGGAACACCCAAAAAAATTATCCGGTCCATCATCAAACGGCTAAACACATCCATTGTGGCAATATTCAACTGTCGCTCCTCAATAATTGTTGGGCTGATGTAATTGCCATACACCGATGTGTAATTGTGCAATGCTTGGCTGCTTAAACCCAAATGGCGGGTAGCATATCGGGTAAATTCATCTTTGGGACTCATGAGTACGGGTTTTGCGTTAAAAAATTCCGGTCTTTATTGGCTCTTTTCGGCCTGGTATTTTTCCAGCACTAATTTAGTGAAATCCTCATAACTGATTTCAACCCTGTTCAGTTTAAGTTTTTCTTTGAAAAGCGTCAGCAACTTGTTGGAAAACAAATCATCGTACACCTTCTTCAATTCTTCCTGATTTTCGAATATGCGTGCCAAAAACCTGTCAATCATTGACTGCTCAACTTCCGGCATACCATAATGTTTCAATTGATTCCTGTAGTAGTCCGATAGATACTTTCTCACTTCTTCAATCGACACTTCAATATCATTTGTCTTTATCAGTTGATTTTCAATTAATTGCCATCTAAAAGGATTTGCAAGTTTTGCAAATTCCTGTTCGGCCTGCTCGGCTGTTATTGGCTCTTTAGCAGATACTTGAATCCATTTTTTTAGAAATGACTCCGGTAGCTCTAATTTTGACACTTCAAGCAATTTTTTCATGGCCTCATTTCGAAAATGCTTGTCGCTGTCAACCTGGTATTGCTTGCTGATATTTTCTGCCAACAATTTTCTGAATCCTTCCCTGTCGGTTATCTCTGCTTCCGGGAAAGCCTTTTTATACAATTCCTCGTTGAGCTCGGCCGGTTCGAGTCTTGAAATTTTTTCTATCGTGAAGCTGAATAAGGGACTGTAGTTTGCCAGGTCTTCCTTCTTCACTCCAATCATTGAAGCAGCTTCCGTTTCGTTATTGCCCATGGCTGTAAGTATATCCATTTCAATCACGGCTCCGGAAGCAATTCCGCAGAGTTTTTTCTTGATCTCCTCCTGCTGAATGTACTTTATATACAGGTTGGATTTGTGCTTATATCCATCCGGTTTGGCAATTCCATAGGATTCCAATTCGGCAAATTCACCAAACAACACATCAGATTCTTCAGAAATCTCAGGTTGAATCATATTGCCATTACGATTCCTGATCTCCATCTCGTAAGTATCTAAGATTTGGTTACCAACGACTATCTGATGGTAATCTACAGAAATATTATCTGTAAGGTCAAGTTGAACCTGTGGAGCCAGGCCGATTTCGTATGTAAAAACAAAGTCTTTTTGGTTATCCCAATCTATTGCAACTTCATCATTTTCAGGAATAGGACTTCCTAAAATATCCAGGTCGTTGTCCTTTAGGTAGTTATGCAAACTATCCTGCAATAATTTATTCACCTCTTCCACTAATACACCTTTGCCGTACATTTTTTGCACCAATTGTGCAGGGACTTTACCGGGTCTGAACCCCGGCATTTGCACTTTGCGCTGAAGATTTTTCATCTCGGCTGCAACCTTGTCGCGATAATCCTCATGTTTTAACTCCACCTTAATAAGTGAATGGAGATTATCCCTTTTTTCCTGAACAATATTCATGCAACGCTATTTTTTTGATTGTTTATGAATGTAAAAAATACCCCGAAATTCTTGCTGCTTTGCAACCGGGGTTGTCTATTGTTTTTTAATTAAATTGTGCGGATGAAGGGACTCGAACCCCCACGCCTCTCGGCACCAGATCCTAAGTCTGGCGCGGCTACCAATTACGCCACATCCGCTTTTGAATTGGGAGTGCAAATATACGACATTTTTAGAAAATCGAATCGCCCTAATTATTTTCGCTCACAGGAAGAGTAAAGCTAAATGTTGATCCTAAACCTGGCGTGCTTTCAACAGAAATCCGACCTTTATTTTTCTCCACAAATTCTTTGCACAATATCAATCCCAATCCGCTCCCCTTTTCATCGCGGGTACCATAGGTTGTTTTTACTTTTTGAGGATCCCAAATCCCATCCAAATGTTCTGCCGCTATCCCTACTCCCTGATCCTTTATAACAACCTTACAATCTCCATCAGAAACAGTTGCTGAAATTTCAACTGTTGTTCCTGACACAGAATACTTTAGAGCGTTGGAAATTAAATTGCGAAGAACTGTATTTATCATATTGAGGTCGGCAAAGACAACCGTATCAGGGCTAACCCCCACTGACACCTGAACACCCTTACCCTTTGCTTTGGCAGCAAAAAGGTTTACATTATCCATTACTAAATCATAAAGGGCAAGATACTCAGGCATGTATTTTATCCTACCTGTCTGAGAGCGGGACCATTGCAAGAGATTTTCCAGCAAATTATTAATTTTTAGAATGGATTTGTCCAATTCATGCAGAAGTTCTCTCAATTCGCCTTCGTCGAGCTGATTCAGGTCTCTTTGAAGGATTCGTGAAAAGCTCACTATGCTGGCAAAGGGGTTGCGCAAATCGTGAGAAATAATTGAAAAAAACTTATCCTTGGTAGCGTTTACATCCAGCAAATGTTTCTCAGACTCAGTAAGTCTTTGATTGGCCTCATTGTACATCTTATTTAATTCTGCTATTCTTTTGTTCTGGGCAACTAAGTTATCATTGAGTTCCATCAGCTGAGAATTGCTATCCGCAATTTCCTCCTGTTGCTTTTTCAGCAATTCATTGGCGCTTCCAATTGCAAGCAGCCTGTTGTACAAAAAGGAAAGCAAAATCAAAAAAACAAGCACACCCCCAATCAGCAGATTCCTGAACAGTCTTTCGTGTTGAATTTGGGATTGTTTACTCAAATTTGTCTGGCGCAGAAGTTCAATTTGGTTCAGGTTTTGCTGATGCTCATACAAATATTGTAATTCTAATATTTGCTGCCTGCTCTTCTCCGAAAAAAGGCTATCCTTTAACTGGGTTGACCGCAACAAGAACCTATATGCATCCGCAAAGTTTCCTTGGCCTGAGTAGGCTGCAGCAATAAGGGCAAGGTTTTCCTGCACAATTTTCATTTGGTTGATCTCCGTTGCTACTCTCTTACTGTTTTCAAAAAACTTGATTGCTTCACGAAGTCTTCCGTTGAGCAAGTGCAATACTCCAATTTGATAGTACGATTGAGCCAAACTTCCTTTGTCGCGCACCTCCTGAAACAACCCATGTCCCCGTTGCAGTTTTCGCATGGCGAATTGCATTTCGCCCATTTGCCGGTGGAGAATTCCGAGCTGCATGGCCGTAATCCCTATTTCCCGCTTATCGTTAAGTAACTCCCTTATGGCTAGAGCCTGGTTTAACGATTGAAGTGCCTGATTGTATTCACCTTTTTGAAGCTGAGACACTCCCATATCGTGCAAAGTGAATGCAATACTCCTTTGGTCGCCCAACTCTTGCTTGATTCGTAAAGATTCTAAAAAATAGGTTTCTGCTAATTCATGCTTGCCCTGTAGCTGATGCACTCTGCCAATGTTGGTGAGAACAGTTGCAACCAAACCATCCAGATTATACTCATTAAACACCTGAAGAACAATCATGTAATTTTCAAGCGCTTTGGCATAATGCCCTTTTTCCATGAGAACCAATCCGATATTAGCTAATGTTTTGGCCTCTTCGAGCTTATTACTCATTTGGCGCAATAATGCTGCAGATCGTTGCAGCCTTTCGTAGGAGCGTTGAAACTCTCCTAGTTGCCAATAGATAACACCTATCCGCCTCATTGAAATGGCTCTCCAGAAATCGTTACCAAGGGCTTCTGACAATTCGAGAGCCCGATGGCCAAATTCCAGAGCATTAGTCGGTTGGGATGATTTGAGTTCCCAAGCTAACTCCAAAAGTATTTCTATCCTCACAGTGTCCTCCAAATTCAGATTCGCGGCCTGAATCCGTAAACTGTCCAATCGCAATACAGATATAAGGCGTGAAGGTTGTTGGGAGTTTACGGCAACTCCCAATAAAAGAAAAAGAAAGACCCAAATAAATTTAATTCTAAACATATAAACAATCCGATATGTAAATGGAACTCAAAATTACTCGAAAAAATACAAATAGATATTTTTTTATCTTTTTATGTAACTTTTCATCGATAAAAAACTTAGATAATATTATGTTTTTTTTTGAAATTTGAAATAATTATAATATCTTAGTTTGCTGAATTTCGATATTTATTTTCATGTTGCAATTTACCCTTTATAAATGTGAATGTCAATTCTTTAGTAAAAAAATAATCACCCTTATGATACGGCAGCAAGATTCGGGAGTCTCACTATAGTAAAAATATTTTCACATGAAGACCCTCAAAAAAATATTCACCTTCTTGGCTCCGCCCAAGCAATGGCGCAAAACCGTTGTGGTTGTTTTAGGAATAATTGTGGGCATGCTGCTTTTGGTGCTTCACATCTCTGAGGCCACTTCCTATTTATCTGACAGGCCTGAAAGTTGCACCAATTGCCATGTTATGTATCCACATTATGCCTCATGGGCTAGAAGTTCCCATAATGATGCGGCTACCTGTGCAGATTGCCATGTGCCTCAGGAAAACTTTGTCAGAAGGTATATCTTTAAAGCCAAAGACGGCTTTAAACACTCCTATGCTTTTACTTTCCGGCTGGAGCCTCAGGTGATTCAGATCTCAAGGTCAGGAGAAGAAGTGGTTCAGAGCAATTGCATCAGATGCCATGTATCGCAGGTTGACCTCACCAGCCTTGTTGCCGTAACTGCAGAAATGACGCGAAGAAACGAAGGCAAGGTTTGCTGGGATTGCCACAGAGAAACACCTCATGGTACTGTCCGGAGTCTCTCAGCGGCACCCCATGCAATGGTTGAGCGACTTCCTACCGTAGTGCCGAGCTGGCTTGAATGGCTTTTTGGAACAGAAGCAAGATGATTAGCCGAAAATACTTACATGAAAAACCCTTTCGGTTATAGGAATAATTGATAATAATATCAAATCTTCAAAACTTAAAAATATGAGCATATCAGAACTTTCCAAAAAGAAGCCATGGATTAACTGGTTGCTTTTTTTTGCAACCATCATTATTGTATTCGTCCTTGGTGTTTTCGCGGCAAGCATTCTTGAAAGGCGCACCGAGGCTCAACTGTATTTTCAGATGGTTAGGCCCATTGAGGAGTGGGAGCCCAACAATGCAGTATGGGGCGAAAATTTCCCGCGTCAATATCAAACTTACATGCAAACTGCCGACACCAGCTTTCGCAGCAAGTGGTTTGGTTCAGCGTGGGTAGATTATCTTGCTGATTATCCCGAACTGGTTATCATATGGGCCGGAATGCCTTTTTCCAGAGATTACAATCAGGCCCGAGGGCATTATTATTCCATTAAGGATGTACACAACACCCTGCGAACCGGAGTAACTCAGCCAGCAACTTGCTGGGCTTGCAAAACCTCTGACTTTCCTCGCCTTATTGCAGAAATGGGAGTGGCTGAGTTTTACTCTAAAACCCTTGCTGAGACGGGCCACCTGGTGCACAACCACATTGGGTGTGTGGATTGCCACAATCCCCGAAATATGGCACTGCGTATCACACGGCCTGCCCTGGTAGAAGCATTTGCCAGACAGGGTATTGATATTACTAAGGCAACCCGACAGGAAATGCGCTCCTTAGTGTGCGCACAATGCCATGTGGAATACTATTTTAGGCAGCCTGGCAATTATCTTGTTTTTCCGTGGGACAAAGGCTTGACGGCCGAAGCTATGGAAGCTTACTATGATAGTATTGGCCACCGCGACTGGGTGCATGCGCTGAGCAGAGCGCCTATGCTCAAAACACAGCATCCCGACTACGAATTGTTTATGACCGGAATTCATGCTCAAAGAGGTGTTTCGTGCGCCGACTGCCACATGCCCTACAAAAGAGAAGGTGGGATCAAATTTACCGACCACCATATCCGCAGTCCATTGGCCAATATTGCAAGTTCGTGCCAAACCTGCCACAGACAAAGCGAGGAAGTGCTTCGCCAAAATGTGTTTGACAATCAGGCACGCATTGTCGAACTGCGTAGAATTTGCGAAATAAACCTTGCTAGGGTTCACATTGAAGCAAAGTTTGCATGGGAGGCCGGTGCTACCGAAGAGGAAATGGCTCCTGTGCTCCAAAAGATAAGGCATGCGCAATGGCGTTGGGACTGGGTAGCTGCTGCAAAGGGATTGGGGGTACATTCTCCGTCAGAAGCCCTTAGAGTGCTGGGCACGGCAATACAAAGAGTGAACGAGGCAAGGCTGCTTCTGTCGCAAATTTACGCAAGGCACGATAAGCCATTCCCACCTGCTCTGCCCGATGTAAGCACTAAGGAAAAAGCGCAAGCATTCATAGGATTGAATATGGAGCAACTCCGCAGGGAAAAAGATGAGTGGAGACAAACGGTTCTGCCTACCTGGCTGTCAAACTATTAATCTCAGACCTCCTTACCCCTCGCAGTTAGAAAGTGCTGTGGTTTTGAATATTAAACGCAGATCAGTGAGTGTTTGGGTTTCCGCTGTCTTCGCTCAAGCAAAACCATCGCTGAATATCCACCGTTTTTATTAAACGAGGTAAGGAGTTCTGAACCTACAATTTGAAAACCTTCAGAAAACCGGAAAACACTATTACAAAAAGTGTAACCAGCACACTGACAATAGCTGCGGGCAATGCAACCCTAGGGTCGTTTCCAAAAAAGGTGAATGCTGTAACTGCCGCAAATGCACTGCTTTTGGTGGTGAGCATCAGGGTGCTGCTAATCAAAAAAGGTCTTGGGAATCCAAAGTAACGCATCAGGACAAAATATCCCAGGCCCACACCGAATATAGCCAATACAAAAATGGCCGTTATCAAAGCCAAAGGATACGGGTTCGCAAATAATACATCGGCACTCATTCCCATAATAGGGGCAATAACCAGAAAAAATCCCCATTTGATAACCCCATCCTTCACCCGGTTTACTTTTTCGAAAACCATGGGTAATCGCAGCAAGCGGCTAATCAACAAGGGAATCAGAATGGTTTTGAGCATGATAATGAAAATTTGCCAGGGATCAATCATCGCCTGGCCGAGCATCACAAACAGGATTGCGGGTGCAAAAACCATTGCCAGAATATGCAGGCCGAACACCCCTGTAACCGAAAATTGGTTATCACCCCTCAGAATTGCTGCAAATGGCACAACCGACGGCCCCGGCGGAGACCCTACCAAAAGTATTATTCCCACAAAATAGGGAAAATATTCTCCTCTTCCCAAAAGCCACCATCCCAAAATTGCCACAACAAGCCCAAAAACCAGATAATTGAGCAACAGCGACCACGCCAACGGCATCACTACCTTTTGCAATGGCCACCAATTGCGAAAAGAGAAACCGGTTGTGGCAAAAACCATCACCACACCCAGAGAATACACCGAAATCTCGGCCAGAAACTTCAAATTTTCCCCAAAAACTAACCCCACTACAAGGGCCAGGGTAAGAACAAAATCGCGGTGATTGATAAAACGAAGAATCTTGTGCATCAGTCAAATTTCATAAAGCCAAACACCCTTTTTAGTAAATTTGTTTATTGCAGGCATTAATTAATCGCACACAATGCACATATTTTACTCAGAAGCAACCAATGGCAACACCGTTGCCCTCAGCGAAGAAGAGTCGTACCATGCGGTGAAGGTACTTAGATTGCGCGTAGGCCAGGAAGTACAGATAACCAATGGCGCAGGTGTATGGCACAAATGCAGGTTAGTTGATATCCATTCCAAACGAATGGTTGCAGAAATTTATGAAACAACAGCAGTGCCTCGACGCCCTTTCAATCTGCATATTGCAGTGGCACCGCCAAAAAACATTGACCGTTTTGAATGGTTTCTGGAAAAAGCCACAGAATGCGGTATTGACGAAATTACCCCGATTTTTTGTGCCAAAAGCGAACGAACAAGCATCAAACCCGAGAGACTGAAAAAAATTTTGGTTTCGGCCATGAAGCAGTCATTGAGGGCATATCTTCCGGTGTTGAATCCTGAAACACCTTTGAAAACTTTTTTGACACAAGAATTTCAGGCCGTTACAATGATTGCCCACTGCAAAGATGGAATCAGGAATACCATTACAGAAATGTATGCCGCCGGTCAAAATGCCGTGCTATTGATTGGACCGGAGGGCGATTTTACAATGGATGAGGTGCAAGCGGCACTAAACAAAGGATACCAACCGGTAACCATGGGTGAGTACCGCTTGCGCACTGAAACGGCGGCACTGGCAGGGTGCATTCATCTCAATGTGATTAACCGTATGTTGTGAAATGCCTGCACAGCTGCATCCGGATTTTTGAAATAGTGAGAACATGAATTGATTTCGGTTTATGGTTGTTTAGCAAAGGTAAAATGGCAGTTTCTCGAGAAATAAACCCGCTACAGACGGTAAAGAATCATTGAGTCGGTTCAAACTTTTCCATCTATTCGTATATTTAGAAAAATTTTTCCTATGAATTCCAAAAGCATTTCCATTCTAATTGGCCGTGGGGCAGATCGGACTTCATTTCCTGCATCCAAACCCATCAACCTGATTAGCCATCTTCAGGCTTCAAATGATATAATGGGCACCATTACCCTAAAGGCTTTGAAAGTACTTCTGATAACAATTCTTCTATCGGCAGTGCAACCATTGCACGCTCAGGATAGGATAACCGGCCGCAATTTTGCCACCCGCTCGGAGGTGATAGCACAGAATGGAATGGCGGCTACAAGTCATCCTTTGGCCACTCAAATAGCCATTGATATTCTACAAAAAGGAGGTACGGCTGTGGATGCTGCCATTGCCGCCAATGCAGCTTTGGGATTGATGGAGCCAACCGGTTGTGGAATTGGGGGCGACCTTTTTGCCATAATATGGTGCTCCAAAACGAAAAAGCTATATGGCCTGAACGCCAGTGGCCGATCGCCCAAAAGTCTCACCCGGGAGTATTTTATAGAAAACGGCTATGAAACCATACCCCAAAGGGGCCCACTTTCGGTTTCAGTACCCGGAGCAGTGGACGGATGGTTTGAAATGCACAGAAAATTCGGCAGGCTCAGCATGCATGAAATATTGCAACCGTCTATAGATTACGCCGAAAACGGTTTCCCGGTAACAGAACTTATCGCATATTACCTGCAACGGTCGGCGGGAGTATTGGGTCGGTTCCCAAATTTCAAGGAAACCTTTATGCCAGCGGGAAGAATGCCCGCTAAAGGGGAAATTTTTCGCAATCCCTATCTGGCAAATACTTACCGAATCCTTGCCACCCAGGGGCGAGATGCCTTTTATCGCGGAGAAATAGCAAAAACAATTGATAGGTATATGCGCGAAAACGGAGGTTTCCTTCGCCTCGAAGACCTTGCCGCGCATACCAGTGAATGGGTGCAGCCTGTTTCTACAAATTACCGCGGTTACGATGTATGGCAACTTCCGCCAAACAGTCAGGGTATTGCGGTGCTTCAAATGCTCAACATACTGGAAGGCTTCGACATCGCTTCCATGGATTTGAACGACCCTGAATATATTCACCTTTTGGTGGAAGCCAAGAAGCTGGCTTTCGAGGACATGGCAAAGTATTATGCTGACATGAATTTTCGTCAGGTGCCGGTGGACTGGCTCATTTCCGAGGAATACGCTAAAGAGCGGCGCCGGTTGATAAATCCACAGCGTGCGGCCCGCCGCGTTGTTCCGGGCATTGCCCCTGCCCCAAACACCATTTATCTCACCGTGGCCGACCGTTACGGGAATATGGTATCGCTCATTCAGAGCAACTTCAGGGGAATGGGTAGCGGCATGACTCCTCCCGGATTAGGCTTCGTGCTTCAGAACCGCGGAGAAAGTTTCAACCTGCAGCCCGGCCATTTCAATACTTTTGAGCCAGGCAAACGGCCATTTCATACGATTATTCCAGGCTTTGTAACAAAAAATGGCGAGCCTTTCCTGAGTTTTGGCGTGATGGGAGGCGATATGCAACCCCAGGGTCAGGTTCAGATACTGGTAAATATTATCGACTTTGGCATGAACATACAGGAGGCCGGCGATGCGCCCCGCATACAACACAGCGGCTCGAGCAATCCCATGGGATATCAAATGACCGATGGCGGCATTGTAAGCCTGGAGTCCGGATTTCCCTACGAAACCATCCGCACCCTGATGGAAAAAGGGCATGTGATACAATGGGACCACGGCGGCTTTGGCGGATACCAGGCCATCATGTGGGATAGCCGAAACCGGGTGTTTATGGGTGCCAGTGAGTCGCGAAAAGACGGTCAGGCTGCAGGATTCTGATTCCTGTTTCAATATTTGGCATCTCTTGGAAGCATTTTCCAAGGCTCCCCTCAAATGCTCAAATTACTGAAAATGATTGGGCAAACCAACTCTCGTAAAACCATTGCCGACACAATGGTCAAAAGCTACCTGTCCATTCATAAAAAAACAGAATGCCAATTCATCTCATAACAAACTTTTGGACTTATTGGAAGTTGAACAGCAATGGAAAAATAAATGTGACCAAAAATGCCCAGACAGCGTAAACCGGCAAAAAGAAAGCAATACTGTTTTCAACGCCTTCCAGTTCATTCTTGAATTTTAGCGTTTTAAAAAGCTGAAATGCAACCACCACAAGGTTGGTAATCATAAGTAAATTGGCCCCTAAAACAGCCAGCCGGTTTGGAGTAAATCCCCATTCGGTAATTCTGAAAACAATTGCAGAAAGGGCTATTCCATTTACCAAAATTGTTACAATCGAAAGAGCAAAGAGCATCATGGTGTGCCATTTGGCGGTTGAGGTTTTGGTTGACCCTGAAACGGAAAAGAGAATTATAGCCATTACCCCAATCAAAAGAAAATTAAAAAGAATCAGAAAATCCCTGTCGGTATAAGGATTCTTGCCGGTGTAAACTATTGCTATAAGATATATTACAACCATGAACAGAACCAAAGGGGAAAAAATCTTTGCCACCAAAGGTGAGACATATCCTACCAATTGCGGGTTCTGCCTTACCAGATGGGTGCCTAAAACCGGAGCTGCAGCAAGCCCCCAGATTGCGATATTAGACATGTAAAAATCCTCAATCCTGATATTGATAAGCTCAAACAATCCTATTGTAACAGCAGATAAAATACCGCCGGCAATCAGGATTAGCGCACCAAGCACCACGAGTTCGCCGTTGAATCGGAGATACTCAAGCCTGATTGAAAAACTACGCGGCTGCTGGCCCGCAAATGCAAAACCCGCCACAGCCCACATAAACAAAGGCATGTGGATGTATGCCAATATCAAGGTATCGCTTAGTTCACGCTCCGGTAAAATGTTTATATACACCACTGACAAAAGGATTACAACCGCCAAAAACAAAATTTTCCGGTATCCCAATTTTTGCTTCCATGCAAAATACACCGAGAGCATGGGGAAAACGATAAAAGCAATATTTCGAGGGTAAAAAAAATCGGCATTGATATGGGTAAAATCAGGAATTTTTGCAATAATTCCTGCAATGATTGCAAGTAACGCAACAACCAGCATCTCCTTCCTGGTACCGGTAGAAATTTCCTGGGTTTCGTAAAACAACCGTTCATGCCAGATTTGTGCAATAGGGCTATGTTGAATGTCGGGAAAAACTATTTTAAAAGCCTTTTTAAATTGACTTTTGTTCTCCCGGTACAGTTTTTCCAACATTTTCGGGTCGTTTAGATTGTTTTTGATTTCGTCGTGCATGATTCAGATATTTTGGTTTTGAGTTCGAAAAGGGTTAGTTTTTTAGATGCAAGTATATCATCGCATATTCATTCATTCATAAAAAGTTCTTTGTTTTGCAAAGTTAAAAAACAAAAAAAAATGAGCCTCTCAGATGAGTTTGTCCAATTATCAATGAGCTATCTCCTACCTCTGGGCGTGAATTAGCTTTTCCAGAGCCAGCAGATGGTTATCGAATGCCAGTTTACCTGTTTTAGTAATAAAATATCTGGTGTTGGGCTTTCGGCCAATGAAAGATTTTTCGACTCCCAGGAATGCCTCCTTCTCAAGTGCTTTGAGATGACTGGCAAGGTTTCCGTCGGTAACCTGAAGATACTCCTTCAGCGAATTGAAATCCAATTCTTTGTGTATTGCCAATACAGACATAATCCCTAAACGGATTCGACTTTCAAACGCTTTATGTAGGTTTTGAATTACCACCTTTACTTTTCGTGCCTTAAGAAAATTAATGTGCCGTAAACTATGTGCATAAGCCCGAATCCGGCGGCCCAAAGCAAAACGCTGTATTCAATCAGGCTAAATGCCAAAAGCCCAATCACGGTAACAATGATACCGAGAATTCGTATTTCCGGGTATGTGAAATTGCCGGCACTGTAGAGTGCCAGGCCATAAAAAACAAGCGTTGCGGGCAATAAAAGTCCCACAAGTCCATAAGAAAAAAATACAATAACGATTGCCCCACCGGCCAAAAGAGGCAATGCCATATTAAACAACATATTGCGTGTGGTGGCAGTCCACATAGGCTCCCGGAGGATTCTTGCCTTTCGGTACGACAAATACACTGCGGTGCCAACCGCAAGTATTAAAACGCCTGCCCCAATGAAAAAGAAACCCCATTCATTACCCGAAAGGTCGGCTTCGGATTCCAGTATTCCATAAGGCCTGAATCCAGCGATTGTGTGCAGAAGAAAGGCTCCAACCAGAGCATAAATGCCTGCCAAAATACCGGACAGCCCTGAAACCGAAGTAAACTTGGATGACCGTTCCATAATGGACCGTATCTCGGAGATTTCCTCAAAATAGTCTTGTTTGTTTTTCATAAAAAGTACTTTGATTTGCAAAGTTATAAAAAGATTTAACCCAACCTACAATATCTATCTCGTAATTTCCATATAATCAACATCAATTGTTTTTTAGGATTGCTTTTGGGGTAACACGCCTGTCTGCCGTAAAGGCAGGGATTTTCGTACCCAGGGTTGATATTTGTACCCGAGTGCATCGTAAATTTCGCGTGCTTCGATTTCGGGTTTACTGCATTTTCGGATGTAGATTTTCCGGTCATTTTTGTCCTGCATGGTAACTGTTGCCGCTTTTTGCGTGTTCATTATCCTTACGATATGCGACCAGTTGTGGTGAATCCCTTTTGCTTTTAAACGAAAGCGAATGGTACTTACCAGTTGGTATGCCAGTACGGCAAGAAGCAGGTGAGCCATCGTGTTTTGTTGCCGAACATGGCCAGGTGGCTTTGCAGCTTTCGGCCCCTCGAAATAGGTGTTGGTCAAATCGTACAGGATAATTTTGTCCTGAAGGTCAAAAAGCTCGCTGGTTTTGTGCGAAAGGTAGTTTTCCAGCCCTTCTCTGTTGTTATAGAGCAACCTGCTGGTGGCATACAACTGATGACGGTTTACAAAGCACTTTTAAAACCCCACCCCTTGGTTATCAATGCATTAGAGGTTTGACTACACAAAAATATTTTACCCGGAATTTGCATGTCGTTAATATTCAGCACTATAATAAATGAAGTTTTTTTCAGGGTATCGTTCCATGCGCAAATTGGGTTAGGCTTTATATATTAGTATTTTCTGAACCAAAACCCTGCACTGCGAATAGTATATTGCATTTGACATTACAAAATCAAATCTATGGATTTATTGACTATTTTCGTAACAAATCACCGGATATTTTAGTTGAATAGTATGATAGACTCCTATCGCCATAAGGGTTTGCGGCGCAAGCTTATTGAGGAGGTTCGCACCAAAGGAATTAAGGACGAAAAAGTATTGGCTGCATTAGAGGCCATACCCCGCCATGTCTTTATGGATTCATCATTTGTTGAGTTTGCATATCAGGATAAACCCTTTCCCATTGGTTCGGGGCAAACTATAAGTCAACCTTACACCGTTGCATTTCAAACGGAGCTGCTGCAGGTAGAGAATGGTCATAAAGTATTGGAAATAGGCACAGGAAGCGGATATCAGGCTTGTGTGCTTACCGAATTGGGTGCAAGGGTGTACAGCATAGAAAGACACCACGCGCTTTATGTGAGAGCAAAAGCTCTGCTTCTGCAACTGGGTTATCACGCACGATTATTTTATGGTGATGGCTACAAAGGCCTCAATACCCACGCACCGTACGACCGCATACTGGTTACGGCTGCAGCACCTGAGATACCCATACTGTTAAAACAGCAACTCAAGATAGGGGGCAAACTTGTTATTCCGGTGGGTGCAGGAAGCACTCAAACTATGAAGAGAATCACCAAAACAGGCTCCGACCAGTTCGTCGAAGAAGAATTTGGTTTTTTCAGGTTTGTGCCCCTGTTGCATAATAAAGAGTGATTTCATCCTTAAAATCGAGCCAAGGCATTTTTTCATTTATTGGATAAGATTAAACTGGAAGCATTTCAAACAAATCTTTTTCTTGCAATTTTGATCGCCAAACCAAGCCTCAAATTTTTATTTTTAGTTTTTATAACTGTTAATTATCATTTTAATTAAAAAAAATGTACCTTTGTCTTAAGCAGATAGCTGATATAAATATCAAATGAACTACAAATCTCTATTGTTTGATTTGACTCTTGCCGAAGGTAATCCTTCTGTCCTTATTTATCAAGGGGCATTCGGTCAGCGAATCATCGAGAAATTAGCAGAGGAAGTTTGTTTTGAGATTCAAAACCTGGAGGGTAACAGAACATCCAGGAAAATTTTTCGTGTTTTTGTAGAAATGGCACAGAACATTATGCATCATAGTTCTCAAAAAAATCATTCGGGAATTGGTGTAGGAATGATTGCCATTATCAGCGAACGGGATTTGTATAGAGTCATCACATGCAATGCAATTCATGAAGAGGCAGAGGATCAACTGAGATCCAGGCTGATGCATCTGTCAAACTTTCAATTTTCGGATTTTTGGTGTATTACAAGTGACAGACTCAAAGATAACACCAATAGTTTGCATGGTGGAGCAGGCTTAGGTTTGATAGACATTGCCCGTAGCAGTGGCCGTCCACTTATTTGGGATTTTGTTTATCTTCCAAATTTGGGGCAGAGTTTTTTGTTGGAGGTAGAACTTCCCAAACATATCTAAACCTTTTGGTTTTTATCGAAAGCCTCGCGAAGCCCGTTTCCGAGCAGCATGAATGCCAACACCATGAGCATTATCAGTATTCCGGGCAGAAATGCCAGAAAACTTTTCCCAAGAATTATATAGCCGTAATGCTCCCTGATCATTGTACCCCACGAAGGCATGGGTGGCTGAACCCCAATTCCCAAAAAGCTCAATCCGGCTTCAATGAGAATTGCTGAAGCAAAATTGGCCGCCGAAATCACTACTACAGGGCCAATGATGTTTGGTAGAATATGCCGGGTAATGATTCTGAAGTTCGAAAGGCCTAATGATCTTGCCGCAAGCACGAATTCTTTTTCCCTAATGCTTAGCACCTGACCTCTGGCAATCCGGGCTACATCAACCCACATGGTAAGCCCAACAGCCACGAAAATTTGCCAGAATCCCTTTCCTAATGCAAATGTGATAGCAATAACCAGCAACAAGGTAGGAATAGACCATACCACATTGATTAGCCACATAATAGCATCATCCATCCATCCCCGGTAAAAACCGGCTATACATCCCAGAGTGAGCCCAAGCACCAACGAAATAATAACAGAAATAAAACCCACGGATAGCGACACTCTGGCTCCAATAACCAACTGGCTCAGCATGTCCCTTCCAAAACGGTCGGTACCCAACAAAAACTTTTGATTGACTATATGGTTTTGCATTACATCCTGTTGCAAATCTACTATTCGAGCCCTTTTTGCTTGACCGCTCAACAGATAGAAACCTACCTCATCGATATCAGCCAAAACCGTGTCCCTGACGGGAGCTAAAGAATACACCACATCCGGAAGCCAAATCTTGTCCTCAATACCGGCATAGCCCGGCTGCCCCTGATAGGTTTCGTAATGCAGCCATGCGCCCTCGAACCAGTATCTCTGTATGGGTATTACCGAATATTCCCGGGGTTTGCCGGAAATCATTTGTCGAAATAGCGAAACCTTTTGGGTTTCTGTATTCATTTTGATGAAAAGCAACTGGGCTACATGACCGGGTCTGTGGGTTGATAGCTCAAGATGCTGTTGATTGGCATGTGGAGTGGGGTCGGGGGTAATAAGATAGCCCAATATGGCTGCTATACACCACAAAAGAATGAAAATCAAACTGCCAAAGGCAAGAGTATTTTTGCGAAAATTGCGCCAAAATACCTTACTGAAATTGCCTTGTATGTCGCTAGCATTCCTGTTAAACACTTTGCCGGAGTTTTAAAAGCAAATGTAAAACAAAATGCCTGCGGAGGGGTTATACTTACAAGCGTTTTTTTCAACAACACAATTTCACAAAGGAATTGTTTATTTTTGTACTCATAAATCTAATTATCTAAAACCTTTAATATGAAATTAGCAGTTGCATTCATATTTTTCGCATCTACTTTCTTTTTGTCGCCAGAATCAGCGATTGGCCAGCCTGCAGTGAACTGGATTACAATGGACCAAGCCCTGGAACTGCATCGCAGCAATCCGAGAAAGATTTTTGTGTATATCCATACCAGTTGGTGTGGATGGTGCCGGCGAATGGAATCAGAGACCTTCTCACATCCTGTAATTGTGGAATACCTGAATACCCATTTTTATGCAGTTAAGTTTGATGCTGAATATACCAAACCCATAACTTTCAGGGGGGTTACTTACACAAACGATGGGGCCGGCCAGCGGCGATCGCCCCATGGCTTTGCTTTGGCTATCCTGCAGGGAAGACTGAGCTTTCCTTCGGTTGCATTTTTCGATGAGCAACTACATCTGATTACTTCATTACCGGGTTTTCGAAACCCGGCAAGAATGGAGCCTCTGCTGGTGTTTATCAACGATAATATTTTCGAGACAAACCCGAATTTAGATGCATTTATGGAAACCTTTTCCGGAAGAGTAGGTCGATAATCTATTCGACTTGATTAATAGGTTTGGGATGGAGAATTCTGTGCAAATACCAGCGACAAATGCGGGCATTGAAACTGTAAAAGTTTTTGAGGGTTCCGGCTCCTTCTTTTATTAGTTGCTGCTCCATCTCCGAGGTGAATTTGTCATAGCAAACCCAGTCTGCTTGTTTAAGCTTTAGGTAAATAGCCCAGCTAGGTGCTATAGGTTTTAGTATTTTTTTTGCAAGTTTAACCAGTGGATTTGGTTTAGCAAATCTCAATTCGGATTTTTCAAAATACACGCCCATAGGCTTGAAAAATTCGTCTTCGAGCAACTCATCAAACAACCGTTTGTTTTTTCTCAATTCAAAGGGTACTTCCCTGAATAAGTTTCTCAAATCCATGTGCCATAGCGGGAGCCTGAATGCATAACCGAAGAAAACATAAGTATGTATAGCTTGAAAAATAAACTTTGATCGCTTTTCCTTGACATCCCAGTCTTCAACAAACACGCTATATTCCTCATCTTCAACGGCTGTAGGAGGATGGTAGGACGCAAACCATTCCCTTAGTCGTTTCTGGATCTGGTTTTGATCATTATCTTCCAAAGGAATAAAATCATAATAATTTTTAACGATGCGCTTAGGCAGTTTACTGAAATCTTTTCCAGAGCCGCGTGCTTTTTTCACATGGGCTCCGGCAAGGAAGTCGCCTCCATGGCCGGGCAGGAACACACTTTCATTAGGAATCAGTTTGTTTTCTTTCAGATATTTTACTGCAAAATACTCCTGCAGATAGGGCATAGAATAATGGTTTCCGGCATATTTGCAGTATTCATAAAACATGGGATCATGGAGGAACTGAGTAGGGTCAATTTCTCTGTAATCAACAAAAAGCCAGGGATATCCAAGTTTTTCGGCCACTCTGCGGCTTAATTCCGATTCGGCACTGGGCTTGCCATAGGTAAAACAAATCACATTTTCGAAACCTGCTTTTTTCAAAAGGCACACAATCAGGCGAGAGTCGTATCCGCCGCTTAGTGGTACAACAGCAGTACGATCTTTGAGCGAGATGATCAATCTTTTAATCACATTTTTTAGCCGGTAAACCAGCTTCACTTTCAAATCAATGAGTTCATCGCCCCAAAACTTTTCCGGCAGCCAATAATGGTAAACCTGCGACTCTTTGGTGCCGTCGGGGTTGAGCAAAAGCACTTCTCCTGCCCGGGACTTATAAATTCCCTCCCAAAGTGTTTCGTTGCCCAAAACAAAACCAGCCGCTAAAAACTCCGGGGTGGCTTCTTGATTTATTTTTTGAAGATTCTTTTTTTCCAGCAAGTGCTGACTACTGTCAGATACCAACCATTGATTGTTTTCCCATGTGTAAAAAACCGGAAAAATACTCATTCCTCCATTGGCAATGATGATCTCTTTCCCGGTGTCTTTTACCAATGAAAAGGGACCGTCTATTTGTAAGCAATGGCGTTTAATCTTTTCAATGGAATCCAATGGTATGAGCACCTCAAGAGCAGTTTCTTCGTGGTAATGATTACTGTCTCTATCGAAGAAAAAACCCTTAAAATGCAAATTGCCTCGTCGGTGCCACTGATAATGATGATTAAAAACAAAATCAATTTGATTCATCTGTGAATTGTATTTTTTTAATTTGTTTCTGCGTTCTGTATGATAGGCCTCCGTTCTACATATATTACTCTGCTGCCATTAAGCCAATTCATTTCTAAATACATTTTTCAATTGTATCTCGTTTTAACAGATTCTTTATCAATTCGGCATATTGCATGGCAACCGCTTCTTTGGAGAACTTACTAACAGCGTAAGCTCTGATATTTTCCCTGTTGAAACTTTGATACCTGTTTTTCATCTCTTGCATGGCTCCGGCCAGTTCCGAAGGGCTATCGGCTTCTACCAATATTCCATACTGGTTTTCCACAAACTCCGGCGGTCCACCGGAGTATGTTCCAATTACCGGTATTCCACATGCCATAGCCTCTATAAATACAACTCCAAAAGCTTCGAATCTGCTTGCCAAAACGAAGGCATGAGACTCTTGCATGCGTTGTTTCACGGTTTTCCTGTCCATTTGCCCTTCAAACCGTATAAAAGTATTCAAATTATTTTCTGCTACGAAAGATTCCAATTTTTTTTGCTCACCTCCGCTGCCACCTATTATCAGGCGGTATTGACCCGGAAATAATTTGTGCAGTATTGCAAATGCTTTCAGAAGCACATCCATTCCTTTCACTTTTTCGAGGCTACCCAGGCTAAAAAATGTGAATGGCTCTAATGGCAAAGGAGCAGGTGCCGGTTGGAAAAAATCGGTGTCAACCATATTGGGTATGGAGCTGATTTTTTCTTTGATGCCCCCAACATGTTTTTGAATGTAAATCTGCAGGCAGCTACTTACGGTAACTATATGCATGGCATTTTCAAACGCCCGTTTCATAAAGGGCTTGTACCAAGGTTTAACCATTGCCCGGGATTCGGGAGTGTTGAATACAAACCGGCTCCGGTGCTCAACTATAATGTATGGGATTCCATGTGTTTTTTGAATTCTGTTGGCAAGCGCACCAGCCCAAATGGCACTGTGTGCAATTATGATGTGTGGTTTTCCATTCGTTCGTACATACCATTCGAAAAACTGCCCCATCATGTGGAGCCAAACCACAAAATTTGCTTTTTCGGAGAATGGGACAATCCAACAATCTCTCCTGAATTCCCGGAAAGTGCCGGATGAAGAACACAGTGTGCTAAATGCCTTATGAATATGTGATATGGCAAGAGTTCTGAGGCTGCGGTGCACCCCGGCCACTACATCAACCTCTATTCCTAGGTTGGCAAGTGCCATTGCATGTTCTTTGAAAAAATAACCCCCGTTGGGTGGATACCAGGAAGGGATTACCAAAATTCGATTGTCATGTAATGGATTCATCAAATGGTTTTTTGTTTTTGAATGCTTGTGGTGCCGATGTCGTGCTTGCCTGCCAGGTGTAAGTACCAGTAAAGATTGTATCCGACTACCCATGTGCTGATTGCCGAAAAAAACACTAATGACAGCAGGATGCTTTCCAGCAAAATTCCTGCCGCCAGTGCAAAAAAACGCAAAATCAAATACATTATGTCAATTTTCATGGCTTTTTTTTGTCCGTTGAGCAATTCAGGAATAAATGCAAGTGGACTTGTTAGATAAACCATAAAAAACCAAGGCGTTAGCACCTGAATGAAAACACCCGCTAAATGAAAAGCCGGTGGAAATAACCAATTGAATATCGTAGGGGCCAATATTGCCAGCAATATAAAAGGTATTACACCTATCCAAAATTGTCTCTTCAGCAGTTTTTGCAGGGGCACGAGTATGGGTTTGCCCTGATTGTGGTATTCAATAATTTGTTGGGAGCATACCTGAGAAAGGCTTTGTGAAAAAGTAGTGAGGGGCTTAAAAATGAATGTATAACCAAAGGCAAACAAACCTGCTGCTTCTGCCGAAAAACCACGGGTAAAGAGTAGCACCGGTAAAGCCCCGGAAAGGTTGTTGGTAAAATTCAGAATCATGTTGTATTTTGGATACGCAGCATAGGCTTTTGCCTGGGCTAACACCGACCCGAGACTTATGTTGCCAATTCCTGCCAGAAGCTTCCGGTTGCGCCAGGCAATATGAATGGTTGCGATAATCTGCGCAGTTATGTGGCCAATAAGCAATCCATTGACGGGGCTGCGCAGAAAACCGGATATCACACGCACTCCGTTCAATGTTACGCCTTGAACAATAGTGCTTTGCGCTATTACTCCAAATTGTTTCGTTCGGTTGGCATAATATATGCAGCTTTGTGTAATACCATACAACACAATCCCAAGAGGCAAAATCCATAACCAAAACTCCAAACGGGCATTACCCGAAATGGCGGCTATTTGGCCACCGAATACAGCTACCACGATGAGCACAATCATTGAAAAACCCCAAGCAAGTATCTGTACCAGCCAAAATAAAGATCGCGCATCCGTATCACTCCGTGGAAGCATAATCGCTTGCTCATACTTGGCAGTAGCAAGAACCGAAACAATGCTGAAAATGGAAAGGTATATGGCTGCAAGCCCAAAGTCCTCAGGGGTAAACAACCTGGCATAAAGGGGCGAGAGGGCCAATGCCAGAATCTGAACGAACACCGCCCCCGAAAAAATTTTCAGAAAATTGCGGATGGCTTCCGTCCGGAAAAACATGCGAAAAGTTTCGGTTATTTGCATGAAGATCTGTCAATGGGGCTGCATCAGAGGGCGCAAATTTCGTTAAAAATAGCTAATTTTCAACAAGGAGTAATGCATACCAAAAACTTTAAAAAATCACATTCTTTCCGGCTTCAAACCCAAATGCAAACCGCACATTACATACGGGTGTTCTGTAAAATCATACTTTTACACCCTGGTGGATTGTGTTAAACCTCATTTGTGCTCAAACTATGGAAAAGGTTAAAATTGCTGCTTCAGCCTTTTGGCATTTGTTGAAAAATCCGTGGTTACTCCGTAACGCATTCGACGATCAGAGTTATTGGAAGAAGCGGGTAGGCAAAAAGTATGGATTTGAAGCAGGATTGCCGGTATTGGACTTAATCAATTTTTTTCAGGATTCATCCGAAACCGTTGCGCCATTTGCATTTCTGGGTGGAGGAAGCATGCCCACCGATTTGGCATTGATTCGGGCTCTATTGCGAAAATATCCTACAGAAAATTATCTTGAAATAGGAACATGGAGGGGTGAGAGCGTAGCAAATGCTGCGACTTTGGTAAAAAATGCATACACCGTGAATCTGCCCGACAAGGCAATCCGCACCCTGCCCAATGGGGAGGAGTATGTGGGAGTATTGAGGCAGTTTTCAGAAAAATTACCCAATGTTACCCATATCCAGGCCGACTCTACTTCTTTCGATTTCAAATCTCTTGGGGTAAAGTTTGGCCTGATATTTATTGATGGTGATCACTCCTACAACTCAGTTAGGGCAGATACGCGCAATATACTTGAAGTGCTCAGACCCAATGGTATCATTATTTGGCATGATTATACCCGGCATTTTGATGAAATCAGGTGGAGTGTGCTCAATGGCATTCTCGACGGGCTGCCAACCGAAATGCATAGTCGGTTGTTTGGAATTTCTCACTCACTGTGCGCAATATATTTGCCCCGTGCTTTTGGTGGCTATGTAAATGCAAGGCTGAATCCATACCGGAAACCTCAGCGATTTTTTTCCGTAACCATCAATGTGGAACCTAAAGATAGGGGGAGTGAAAATTTTAATTTCGAATGAAATACATTATAATGTCCATTAATGGGCTGCTTAGACATTCCACCAATTACCTGATTTGTAAATGTTTTTTATTCCTTTTTTCGTTTCCGGGCATTTCAAGGGCCACCAAAAAAGCGTTTGCTGTTGAAACATTAGCGGTTCAGAAAAAAATTGCTGGTTTTGCTTTCCTGAAAAAAAATGTTAGTATATTTGCACTCCAAAATTCATGGTGGATGTAGCTCAGTAGGTTAGAGCATCAGATTGTGGTTCTGAGGGTCGTGGGTTCGAATCCCATCTTCCACCCCAGCCCGGCCCAACGGCCGGGTTTTTTCATTCACCATTTTCCGATACAATACTATTCAGCCCAAACCCATGACGGATTTGGGTTTATGCGAAATATTCATATAAGGTGAACTGATGTAAAATCCTCTTGTGAATTTGAGAATCCGTTCTAAACTTATTAACTTTAGCTGCTTAAGTGAAGTTGAATTAAAACAATTGACCATCTCACTTTGATTGTGGGCGGCAGGTTAGATTCCACAGGTGCTCCGTAGAATTTCTTATGCAGAAGTGTATTATGATATGCTAAATTGAGTAAAAGCCCATAGGGAAATAATACAGGATAAAGATTAGTTTTGTCGCATTAGTAAGCCAGATTTAAATATTCTCAGGAAATGCAACTACCCAACCAGAGCAATCCCGTTTTTGAATCACATATAGCCGGTAAATTGCGGGAAAAATACGGCTTCAGCCAGGCCAGCTACAGCGAATGTGGCAAATTGATGCTTTCCCAATTGCACGAAGTGCGGCTATTGGCTTTTAATATCAACAAACACAGACCGGCAGGCAAAAAAGTGTTTGCCGGTGAGTTGCTGGCTTTTAGTTTACTGGATCAGGCTTTCCATTTCGTTATTCGTGATTATGAGAAATTTATCCAAAAAAATCTTTTTCGGAGTGCTTTTGAATGGGTGTCATCAAAAACACCTGCTGACTATATAAACCGCTTAATGGTAGATTTTGCGCTGAGGTTTCCTTCCCACAGCGTTTTCAACGGACAATACGGAGCGGTTGAATGGCTGAACAGGGGATCAACCCCTGGCGATAACAAATTCCTCGCTCTGCGAGAGTTGATGATGATTTTTCTGGCTAATCAAAACCCTGCCAATTACCAATTCCGTGAATTATTCGACCGCAACTATTTGGAGCATCAGGCATTTTTGGATGAAGTCATGGATTATCTGAATGATTATTTCTCGAAACTACACAAAGCATCAATAGGCAGACCCGGATTGTTTGCTAAGTTGAAGGAACCTATGCTGCATGCTCCTGACAACCTCTATGCACAGTTGGAATATGTGCTGTATAATTGGGCCGAATTACTGCCGGAAGACTTTGTAATGCGTTTGCTGCAAGGCAGGGATTTCATAAAGGAAGACTATCAGTTGCATGGCAATACCGGGGGTATTCCCACATTTGTTCCCCGATACAGGAATGCTGTTTCGCAAAGTGGGGCGATGAGTAAATCCGGATTTGATTTCGGACAAGACTCCGTGTCTTTGTATAATGAGTACAAAGCGTTTACACCTGATACACATTGGATGCCCCGGGTGGTATTAATTGCAAAAAACACCCTGGTATGGCTCGACCAGCTCTCAAAGACTTATCAGAGCGACATTACCCGCCTTGATCAGATTCCCGATGAAGAGCTCGACCGGCTAAGCAGTTGGGGAATTAATTCTTTATGGCTGATTGGGCTTTGGGAACGAAGCGATGCTTCCCGAAAAATTAAGCATATCAATGGGGTTCATGATGCTGTTGCGTCGGCTTATTCCTTGTTCGACTACGAAATTGCACACAGCTTTGGGGGTGAGGATGCCTATCAGGTACTCAACCAAAGAGCAAAAGCAAAGGGTATCAGGCTGGCAAGCGACATGGTACCCAATCATACCGGCATTTTTTCCAGGTGGATGATTGAGCATCCGGATTATTTTATTCAAACTCCGGTGTCTCCTTTTCCGGGGTATCAGTTTACGGGCGCAAATCTTTCAGATGATCCGAATGTTGAGATACGGATTGAAGATGGTTATTACAATAAGACGGACGCAGCAGTGGTGTTTCAGCGTATTGACAAGCGAACGGATGATGTGCGGTTTGTTTATCATGGCAATGATGGTACCAATATGCCCTGGAACGACACTGCACAGCTCGACATGCTCAAAAACGAGGTACGAGAAGCTGTCATCAGCAAAATTTTTGAAGTAGCCCGCCGCTTCTCTATTATTCGCTTCGATGCAGCAATGACCCTTGTGAAAAAACATTTTGCCCGACTTTGGTATCCCAGTCCTGGCTCAGGAGGAGACATCCCTTCAAGATCTGATTTTGCAATGTTGCAAAGCGCTTTTGAAAAGTTCTTTCCTAAAGAGTTCTGGAGGGAGGTTGTGGATCGCATTAACGCACACATGCCGGAAACTCTTCTACTGGCCGAGGCATTCTGGCTTATGGAAGGCTATTTCGTAAGAACTCTCGGAATGCACAGGGTTTACAATTCCGCCTTTATGCACATGCTCAAAAATGAAGAAAACAGCAAATATCGTGAGTTGATTACAAATACTCTGGAATTTGAACCGGAAATCCTCAAACGATATGTCAACTTTATGAGCAATCCAGATGAGGAAACTACAATAAATCAATTTGGCAGCGGCGATAAGTATTTTGGTGTGTGTGTGCTCATGTGCACCCTTCCCGGATTGCCCATGTTTGCCCATGGCCAGGTGGAGGGTTTTCATGAAAAATACGGCATGGAATACAAAAGGGCCTATCACGACGAAGTGCCTCAGCAATGGCTGATTGACAGGCACAAACGGGAGATTTTCCCGTTACTGGCTAAGAGATATCTATTCAGCGAGATAGAGCACTTCAACTATTTTGCTGCCATTGAGGAGGGAAGTGGAGAAATCAACGAAAATGTGTTTGCTTATACCAATAAATTTAATGAGCAACGCGTCCTGGTGTTGTTTAACAATAAGTACGAACGCACCCAAGGGTATATTAAAGACTCTTACCCAAAACTTTCTGGCGATGGCAATGCTATCACCTCGAATATTTTGGATACCCTTGAGTTGAATAAGCAAAAGCATACATTTTGGCTAATAAAAGAGCATATCTCAGGCTTGGATTATATTTTAAAGGCATCTGACTTGTACCCCAATGGTTGGGCCTTCTTTTTGAATGGATTTGAATACAAAATTTTTTGGGAGTTCAGAGAAGTCTTCGATTATAAGGGGGTGTATCAAAAATTGTACGAAAAATACGGCTCTGGCGGCATTTTCGATATCAAGAGGGAAGTGTCGATAATTGAAAATCACACAGTTTATTTACAACTCCACGAAATTCTAAAATTGGAGAGTCTTGAGGCATTTGCTACAGAGGTTCTTGAAAAATCCGACCCAAATGTGCCTGCGCCACTTTCTCCTCGTGGGAAGGAATTGATTCTTGCAATGATCCGGGAAATAGAGCAGGTAGTTGGGATTAAAATGCAAGAACCTTTAGTTTTGAAAGCCTTTTCAGAAGGATTGGATGCCTATGGCAAGCTTCTGCTGCTTGCAGCGTACTCAGAAAGCCAAACTTCAGAAAATGTAAAGCGGGCAGCCAACCGGGCGTTGATTCCCATGGGTTTGCATGCGCGAGATGGGGCAGCTCACCAGGTCGGGATTATTGCAATCTATTTGCTTGTTTTGGAATCCATCGCAAAAGGCTTGGAGGATCCGGTGCTTGAGGTACAAGTGATGGGAAAACTTCAACTGCTAAATGGTCTTTCTCTCTCATTGCATGCCTCTGGGTACTCTGATGCAGAAAAAGAACACCTTGAGTTACTCTCCGGACTGGCAGGCGATTTCTACAAAGTTTTGACCGAAAAGACACAGGCACCCTTAGCAAGTATTGAAGAGGTTATAAATTTGCCGCAAATTCAATCCTCGGTACTCAACCTGTTGTGTGCGTTTTTTCAAGAGCAACAGACATTAAAGTTTTTTGGGGTGAATTACTTTCAGGATGAATGGTATTTCAGCAAGGAATCGTTTGAAGAGCTTTTAGGATGGTTTTTGAGCCTTGTAGTATTTGATAAGTTAAAAACCGGAAAAATCTCCGAGCTTGGAAAGCCGGAAACCCATATTGAAAATTTGATTTCCGCAATGGAAGCCCTTTACATGAAGTTGGTTGCTGCTGCTGAGAAGGAGAATTACAAACTATCGGCATTTCTTGATGAACTGCAGGCTATGGCCATTGAATCGACTTCATAAATCTCCTATTGGCTGTTTGTGGAGGTTTTAAATGCGATACCAGTAAAATTTTCAGCATGATGTGTGGGTGGCTCAGGTGTCAAGGATTTGCATATTTTTTGATTACTCCACAAAACTGAGATTATGCAATCTGACAATTACACAATAAAAAATGTTTTCTGTATTTTTGGAATTATGCCGGTGATTTGCACCAGTGTGGTTGCTACAATTCAAGCACTTGATGAGTAATTCAATTAGCCTACATGAATAATCCTGTGTTTTCGATAATGATGAAGGAATTTTTGCTTGAATACAGGATGAAGTACGCCTTCAACGGGGTTTTACTCTTTCTGGTTTCAACAATTTTTGTGGGATATCTTTCCTTTTCCGGGATGATAGACAATCCGGGTTGGAATGCGCTTTTCTGGATTATTATGCTTTTCACCTCGGTGAATGTGAGTTTAAAAAGTTTTGTCCAGGAGCGCGGCGGACTGCTTTTATATTATTACATCCTGTTTAGGCCTCAATGGGTGATTCAGGCCAAAATTTTTTACAATGCACTGCTATTGGTTGTGCTTTCTTTGATAGGATTGGCAATTTATGCCTTGTTTTTCGGCAATCCTTTAAAGAACCCGGCACTTTTTGTTGTGAACATGGTTTTGGGAGTGGCAGGCCTTGCCGCCATACTCAGCATGATGTCGGCCATTGCATCAAAGGCTCAGAATAATTTCACGCTCATGTCTATTCTGAGTTTCCCTCTGGTGCTTCCATTATTGCTGGTTACCATCAGAACTTCACTTAGTGCCCTTGAAGGCGGTTCGTTTACTGATCATTGGCACAATTTGACAATAAGTGTGCTGCTTTCGTCAATCACTCTTGTATTGTCAAATCTTTTATTTCCTTACATTTGGCGAGAATAAACCAATATGCAATTATGTTGTTTTTGAAATCTAACTGGGCTAAAATACTTAGTGTGTTCATCCTGATATATGTAATTGCAGGCGGGTTTCTTTTTGAGGTACCCATGTTGCCTGTAGTTCATGAGTCTATTCGCAACATCTATTTCCATGTAGGTATGTGGTTCAGCATGATGTTTGTGCTAGCACTGGCGCTGTATCACAGTTTGGCCTATCTTCGAGGCATGCGCCCTGAGGATGACCTTAAGGCCCATGTTGCTGTAAAAACCAGTCTGGTGTTTGGCACTCTGGGCTTGATTATCGGCATGATTTGGGCCCGTGCCACATGGGGCGCATTTTGGGTGAACGATCCCAAACTCAACGGAGCGGCGGTGGGTATGCTGATTTATCTGGCGTACCTAGTGTTGAGGGGTTCGGTCGAAAACCCACTGATGAGGTCAAAAGTTGCAGCTGTGTACAATATTTTTGCCTTTGTTTTGTACTTTGTGTTTGTTATGATTTTACCGCGAATGGCTGTAGCTTCCATTCACCCGGGTATTGACGGAAACCCGGCCCTTGCAACAGGCGATCTGGACCCCCGGATGCAAAAAGTATTTTTCCCTGCTATCGCCGGCTGGTTCCTCTTTGCATGGTGGATATTCAGAGTTTATTTCAAAGTTCAGAATTTTGCATTGAAAATTGACAGATATTCTTAATTTTATACAATGGAGTTTTTAGGAAACAAAATGATTGTTGTGGTATTGGTTTTGGCCGTAATTCTTTTAGGACTGGCATTGTTTCTGTTCTATATTGAACGGAGGTTAAAACAATCTGAGAAAAAACTGGAGGAATTTCGCAAAAAATGCACCTGTATCGAGCATCCTGAAGAGCTGCTTTAGTTTGCAATTTTTCTTTTCATTTGATTATACCTGAGGTTTAATTTCATATCCATGTTTTATGAAGACCACACAGATTATCGCTATAGTATTTCTCGCAGTTGCCATTGGGGTAATCATCAGCATGGTGTATAGCACCGACCCTTATTCGAATTTTGCACATGCCCAAAAAAGTGCCGGTCGAGAAGTGCAAATCATAGGTGAATGGATTGAAACCAAGCCTATCGAAGAAAAAATAGTAAACAACACCTTGATGTTTACCTTTTACATGACAGACAGCCACGGGGGGCAGGAAAGGGTAACTTATTTCGGCCCCAAGCCGATGGACTTCGAAAAACTCGATAATGTGGTAGTGATCGGAAAATATGTGGAAAATACTTTCGTGGCTACGCGTCTTTTGCTCAAGTGTCCATCCAGGTACAGAGAAGAGGGGCTTGGCCAGCAAACCGCTGATAATCCGCAATACTGACATAAAAAAACCCGGCTGGATTTTGTTTTTGAGTTTTTACTTGAACTTTTCAAATAATTCCGGGAGCTTTCTCAGCAGTGCCATTTGTTTCAGCGTTTGGCGCGATTCTTGCGCCGGGGTGCCGAAATACGCTTTCCCGCCATCGATGGTTTTGGTTATGCCCGATTGGCCCATTACAATTGCTCCTTTTTTTATGGTTAGGTCTTTCTGCACACCTACCTGACCCCATAAAATCACATCATCTTCAATAATTACACATCCGGCAATGCCCACCTGTGCTGCAAACAGGCAATTTTTGCCAATATGTGTGTCGTGGCCTACATGTATCTGATTGTCGAACTTTGAGCCCCACCCGATAGTGGTATCGCCTGTGGAGCCTCTGTCGATGGTGCATCCCGCTCCGATTTCCACATTGTCTTCTATTATTACTCTTCCGCACGATACCAATTTATCATAATGTGTGGGGCGCCGTTTGTAATACAAACCGTCTGAACCAATTACACTGCCGGCATGAATAGTAACATTATTGCCGATTATGGTGTGGTCGTAGATGGTTACATTGGGATGGATGAGACAGTTGTTGCCAATCACCACATGATTTCCAATAAATACTCCCGGTTGAATGATAGTTCCTTGTCCGATTGTGGCCGATTGACTAATCATTTGGCTCGCAGGCTCGAATGGCCTGAATTTATTAATCAGAAAAACAAAATCGCGAAACGGATCATCGGAGAAAATCAAAGTCTTTCCGATTGGGCACTCTACCTGTTTATTGATGATAATGGTAGTGGCAGCCGAATGCAAAGCCTTGTAGTAATATTTCGGGTGGTCCACAAAGGTCAGATCACCCCGTTCAACCATATGAATTTCGTTGATGCCGGTAATGAGAAACCCCGGATCGCCATGATACGATGCCTGAAGCAGGTCAGATGTTTGTTTTAGTGTGAGTGGTTGGCTAAGGTGCATGGTGGTTATTTTACTCGTTCTGAATATGAATGGTCGCGGGTGTCAACTCGGATTTTTTCACCTGCCTCGATAAACAAGGGCACATTGACAATTGCCCCGGTTTCCATGGTGGCCGGTTTCAGAGTGTTGGTTGCTGTGTCGCCCCTAACTCCAGGCTCCGAATACACAACCTCCAATTCAACAAAAGGTGGCAGCTCGCAGGTAAGAGGGGTTTCTGTCTCAGCATGAAACAGGATGTCCACCTGCTGGCCTTCCTTGAGCAGCCCCGGTGCATTGATGATTTCTTGTGGGATAAAGGTTTGCTCGAAGGTTTCGATGTGCATAAAATGAAACCCCGACTCATCCTTGAATAAATACTGGTAGGGGCGGCGTTCAACCCTGGCAATATTGATCTTTACCCCGGAATTGAAAGTGTTGGGCAAAACTTTGCCGGTTTTAAGGTTTTTGAGCTTAGTGCGGACAAACGCCCCACCCTTTCCCGGCTTCACATGTTGAAACTCCACGATGGTGTATAAATCACCGTTAAATTCAATGCATAAGCCATTTTTAAAGTCGGATGTGGTAGCCATAAATTCGTATTCAGTTAATCAGAGGGTTATGTGAAAATTGGGCACAAAATTAATAAATAATTCCTCATTTTACAGGGCCCCCTCCAACGCTTAAATGGATAGGATCCGCTCCACATCGAGGTATTCTGTAATATTATGGTTCGAACAGATGATAAAACTACGATTTGCTCCATAGTTATGTTTCAGGTTATGATACCATTCTATTGCCTTTTTGTCAAGATTTGAGCATGGTTCGTCGAGTAGCACTAAATCAGCCGAACTCATGATGGCAAGCAAAAGTTTTACCCTTTGTTTCATTCCGGAACTAAAATGCTTCAGGGGTTTGTTTTTAGAATCGGCCAGACCGGATAATTCCACAAGTTGGCCAACTGTAATTCCGGCAAGGAAAGATTTGAATTTCAATTGAAAATGAAGCATTTCTTCCATTGAAAATTCCTCAATCAGCTCCAGGTAAGGCGATGCAAGCGCTATATGCGCAAACAGTTCCTGAGGGGCTATGCTGCAGCCATTTTTGGCCCATTCGATCTTGCCGCTTGTGGGGGTAATATAACCCGCAAGCATCAAAAGCAAAGTGGATTTCCCGGATCCATTTCCTCCGGTTATTACAGAGTGCTGTGCTGATTCAAAAGTAAAGTTCAGGCCCTTAAATATCCACTTTTTGCCAAACTGCTTGCCTATGTTGTGGAGTGTTGCCTGCATTCAAAGGTGGAATTACTTGTCGTTTCGGGAATTGTAGCCTTTCATGATGCCCCGTGTAGATTTTGCAATAAAACTGAGTATTTCGTCGCGTTCGGTGGTCGCGGGCATTTCGGCTTCTATAAAAGCCACTGCTTGCGAAACATTCATGTTTTTATTAAAAATTGTCCGGTAAATGTCCTGAATCTCGTTTATGGTTTCATTAGAATATCCTCTCCTTCTCAGGCCGATGGAGTTGATGCCTACAAACGATAGCGGATCCCTGGCTGCTTTTGTAAAGGGTGGAACATCCTTGCGTACAAGCGAACCTCCCGAAATCATTACATGTGCGCCTATATGCACAAACTGATGCACTGCCGAGAGGCCGCCAATAATGGCAAAATCATCTATGGAGATATGCCCGGCAAGGTTTACCGCATTGGCCAGAATACAATTGTTACCTACAATACAATCGTGGGCTATATGCACATATGCCATGAGCAGACAATTGCTGCCCACCTCAGTTTTGTGCCCCTGGGATGTACCCCGGTTTATGGTTACAAATTCCCTAATAGTGGTGTTATCGCCTATCAGGGCAAAGGTATCTTCCCCGTTGAATTTCAGGTCTTGTGGCACTGCGCTGATAACGGCGCCAGGAAAAATCTTGACATTTTTGCCAATTCTGGCACCTTCCATAATAGTTACATTCGATCCTATCCAAGTGCCTTCTCCGATTTCAACATTTTTTTGAATAGTAACAAATGGCTCAATTACGACATTGCGGGCAATTTTTGCCTGGGGGTGCACATAAGCTAATGGCTGATTCATTTGCGTCAGGAAGTCTTTACAATTTGTGCCATCATTTCGGCTTCTATTACCAGTTTGTTCCCTACATAGGCGCTCCCTCTCATGTGGCAAATTCCGCGTCTTATGGGGCTTATCAGTTCGAGTTGAAATACCAGGGTGTCGCCTGGCACTACCTTCTGCTTAAATTTCACATGTTCTATTTTCATAAAATAAGTGCTGTAGTGTTGAGGAGCATCTACCTGCGAAAGGGCTAGCACTCCGCCGGTTTGGGCCATGGCTTCGATCTGCAGCACTCCCGGCATAATGGGTTCTTCAGGAAAATGACCGGCAAAGAATGCTTCGTTCATTGTAACATTTTTTACACTCACAATCTGCGATTCGGTCATTTCTATGATTTTATCTACCAACAGGAAAGGCGGACGGTGCGGCAAAATCCGCATGATGTCGTTGATGTTGTAAAGTGGGGGCTTGTTGGGATCAAAAACAGGTATGGAAGCCAGCCTCTGTTGATCTTTGATGTGTTTTTTGAGTTCCTGTGCAAATAGAACATTGGAGGCATGGCCTGGTTTAGTGGCGATAATGTGCCCTTTAATGGGCATGCCGGCAAGAGTAAGGTCACCTACAATGTCCAGTAGTTTATGCCTGGCCGGTTCGTTGGGATAATACAAATCAAGGTTGTTCAGAATTCCTTCCGATTTCACTTCAATAGACGGCTTGTTGAATAATAAGGCAAGTTTATTGAGTTCTTGCTGAGGAACAGGTTTTTCGACAAACACAATGGCGTTGCTCAGATCACCTCCTCTAATGAGATTTTGCCTGAGCAAAAATTCCAGTTCGTGCAAAAAGACAAAAGTACGGCAAGGTCCAATCTCCTGATTGAATTGGGAGATGTTGTCCATGGTTGCGTACTGATGTCCCAGTACCTTAGAGTTGTAATTAATCAGGCAGGTGATGCGATATTGGTCGGAAGGAAGTGCAATGATTTCGCAATCTTTTTCTTTATGATAAAACCGTATTGGCCGCTTTACTTCAAAATAGGTTCTGGGTGCTTTTTGCTGCACCAATTCGGTCTCCATCAGAGCCTGGGTGTAAAGCTTGCTGCTCCCATCCAAAATTGGGGCCTCGGCATTATTCACCTCAATTACCACATTGTCAATACCCATACCTGTTACTGCGGCAAGTGCATGCTCAACGGTACCAACTTTTACGCCATTTTTTTCCAGCATTGTGCCCCTTGAGGTGTCTGTTACAAAAGCAGCATCGGCTGGAACTATTGCCTCCGGACCAATATCAACTCGCACAAAAGTAATCCCCGAATTTTCGGGGGCTGGCTTAAAGTTCAGGGTTACAAGTTTGCCGGTGTGCAGGCTTACGCCTGAAACAGTTACCAGTTCTTTTATCGTGTGCTGAAATGTAGTCATATTCAATATCAAGTAACTTCAGTATTAAAAAAACCGATGCAAAGATAGAATTATTTGCCGCGGGAGATATACAAATTACCTATTTATTGACCTTGAAGGTCAGACAGCCGCTTCTCCAAATCATCAATGCGCTTTACAAGGCTTTCAAAATTTCGGAAATGGATAAATGCTTTTCGAAACCTGGAGGCATCCATTGCAGGCGAACCCATAATGATTTGTCCTTCTTTGATGTTTGAGGTTACCCCGGTTTGTGCTGCAATTTTTACCTCATTCCCTATTTTGAGATGGCCACTGATACCCACCTGGCCGCCAATCATGCAATTTTTTCCAATTTTTGTTGAGCCTGCAAATCCGCTCTGGGCTGCCACTACAGTGTTTTCGCCAACCACCACATTGTGTGCTACCTGTATCAGGTTGTCGAGTTTAGCGCCACGCTTTACAATGGTTGAACCCAGTGTGGCCCGGTCAATGGCTGTGTTGGCTCCAATCTCCACATTGTCTTCTATCACTACATTGCCTATTTGCGAAACTTTCAGGTAGTTGTTGTCGGTGTTCGGAGCAAAGCCAAAACCATCGGCGCCCAATACTGCGTTGGAATGTATCGTGCATTGCTGCCCTATCACACAGTCATTATAAACCTTCACACCACTGAACAAAACAGTTTCTTCACCAATGCTGGAATTGTCACCCACATAGCATTGCGGGTAAATCTTAGCACCTTTCCCTATTGCTGCTTTTTCACCGATGTAGGCAAATTCTCCAATATATACATCTTCTGCTATTCTTGCCGTAGGGGCAATAAAAGCAAGCGGGGAGATGCCTTTTTTAGTGGGTGCATTGCTTTTGTACAACTCCAGTAAGGTGGCCAAGGCAATATATGGATTTGCAACCCTTATTATGGTGCAGGGCAGAGGCTGATCCGGCATGAAATTATCGCCAACCAGGGCAATCGTTGCCTGGGTGTGGTAGATAAAACTTGTGTATGCAGGATTGGCCAGAAATGTAAGACTGCCAGTTGTGGCTTCTTCTATGGGTGCAAACTTATGTACCTTCGACTGGGGATCACCTTCTACTTTTCCATTGATTACTTGCGCAATCTGGATGGCTGTAAATTCCATATTTATTCTTTAAAAAAGGCGGTGCAAGGTAGAAATATTTATTAAAATAACGAAAAATTTCTTTTAATAATTCCTGCCCACATTACACCCGATTAGTTTTTATAAATCTTTGGAGTAGCAAAGAAAGTGTTTTTCCACCGGGTTTGCAAGTGCTTTCAGGTTTAGCTGATCACTTGCCTGGGTAATATCCGTAAGGCTGCCATCGCGCCCCATCACCATTATGGAAGGGCAATCAGGATCATAAGCATTGTTTACCGTGGTGCCTTCAATTACGAAATAATCCACCTCTTCCGGGCCTATTTTGTAATAATTTCCGGTCTTTTTTCTGATCTGCTCAACATACTCTTTCTCAAAAGGAAGTTTTTGCACCTCAATACGGTAAAGGTTTCTTTTTGTAAAATTACTGCATAGGTTTCTGAGCACAGATTCTGCCGATTGCGACCAAATTTTTATTGCGGTGTAGATGTCGTAATCATCTATCATGGCAAAATCTTCCAGCAGAGTGCTGTCCACTTCAAAATTTTTTAGGGTGTAATGGTTTTTCAGAAATCGTTCCAGTGAAGGTGTTGCAGGAAGCGTTGTTCCATTTACCATCAGATACTTGGCCCTCCTGATGATGCTTTTGAGCATGTTTTCGGCAGCTAGCACTGTTTTGTGCAGATACACCTGCCAAAACATCAAACGGCGTGCTACTAAAAATTTCTCAATACTGTAAATTCCTTTTTCGTCAATCACCAGTTGCTGGTTGCGTATATTCAGCATTTCGATGATTCGGTCCCATCCCACAACGCCCTCTGATACTCCCGTGAAGAAACTGTCGCGGTTCAGATAATCAAGTCTGTCCATATCCAACTGGCCCGATACCAATTGGTGCAATGCCTTATTGGGGTGGGTATTTTTAAAAATATTGATAGCGGTCTCCAGGTTAAAGCTTGCCAGTTTGTTCATTTTTTTCATGAACAGCCCGGTTAGTTGTTCATGATTGATGCCTTGGATAAGCAATCCCTCCAAAGCATGCGAAAACGGCCCGTGACCGATGTCGTGCAGCAAAATGGCCTGCCTAAGGGCCAGCGCTTCTTCCGATGAAATGGCATTGCCCTTTTGCCTCAAAACATGTATGGCCTGACCCATGAGATACATTGCGCCCAATGCATGCTGAAACCTGGTGTGTATAGCTCCGGGATATACCAAATGGGTAAGTCCCAATTGCTTGATGTTTCTGAGTCGTTGGACTTGCGGAGACTCAATCAGGTCGAATATGGATTCGTCGGGTATATTGATAAATCCATACACCGGATCGTTGATTATTTTCAGCTTATTGCTGCGGTGTTTTAGCATAGTGGTATAATCTGGCAAGGGAATAAAAGCGGATTGTCTCCAAATTTCGGTAAAATTCCGTAAATTTGTAACACCGGCTACCAAGTATTTGTGCGAAGGGCGGCTTTTTATTTTAGTAAATGCCGTTTTTGGTTAGCAGAACCGAATTTTTATAGATGTTTCGCAATTACATGCGGTTCAAATCCCAATCATATGGCAGTTACTATCCTTTGGGTTGATGACGAAATTGACCTGTTAAAATCACACATTTTGTTTTTGGAAGGCAAAGGCTACAAAGTAGTAACCTCCAACAACGGCGCAGACGCCATTGAAATATTTGGCGAACATCATGCTGATGTGGTGTTTCTCGATGAAAACATGCCGGGGTTGTCAGGCCTTGAAACATTGAGCAGGATAAAACAATCATGGCCGGGAGTACCCATTGTGATGATTACTAAAAGCGAAGAAGAGTCTGTGATGAACGAAGCAATCGGATACGGGGTATGCGACTATCTGATAAAGCCCCTGAATCCCAATCAAATTTTGCTCTCTCTCAAAAGAAACTTAGAGAATAAAAAGCTTGTTGAGGAAAAAACCACGCAAAGCTACCAACGCGAATTTCGCAATATCGGGGCAGCCTTGAACAGAAATCTTTCGATACACCATTGGAAAGATATGTATCGGCAACTGGTGTACTGGGAATTGGAATTGGACAAACTGCAGGATACAGGCATGAAAGAAATCATCAAGTTGCAGAAGTCAGAGGCAAACAGTGTGTTCTTTGATTTTATTAAGGATAATTACTTGCAATGGCTCAAGGAAGCAAGCCCCGATAGGCCTGTACTTTCGCACCTTGCATTTCGCGAAAAATGCCTGCCTTTTATTAAAGCAGAAAACAAGGTTTTTCTCATTCTTATTGACAATCTGCGGTACGACCAGTGGAAAGTGCTACAGCCTGCAATTGAGCAATATTACCGGGTTGTAACAGAAGATATGTATTGCAGCATTTTACCAACGGCAACTCAGTACGCCCGCAACAGTTTTTTCGCCGGACTCATGCCTGGCGAGATTGAAAAAAGATACCCGGCCTATTGGGTGCATGATTCAGACGAAGGAACCTATAATCAATTTGAAAACGAACTGTTGGGCGAGCAGTTGAAACGACTGGGCAGTTCATTCAAATACCATTACCACAAAATCCTCAATCTCACCTCGGGTCGCAAATTGGCAGATACCTTGGGCAATTTCACGGATGCCCAGCTCAATGTGCTGGTGTACAATTTTATAGATATCCTCTCCCACAGCCGAACTGAAATGGAGGTGCTCAAAGAACTTGCCGAGACAGAGGCGGCATATCGGTCGCTTACTGTAAGTTGGTTTGAGCATTCCCCACTGCATGAGATATTCCGGTTGTTGTCTCTGAAGGGAATAAGCATTATTCTTACTACCGACCACGGTTCCATAAAAGTGAATAACCCCACGCGGGTTGTAGGAGAAAAAAATACAAATACCAATTTAAGGTTCAAAACTGGCCGAAACCTCAGCTTTTCGGCAAAAGAAGTGTTGGAAATCAAAAACCCCGGAGAGGCATACCTGCCAAAAGAAAATGTGAGTTCCAACTACCTTTTTGCAAAAGAGGATTATTTCTTTGCTTATCCCAACAACTTCAACTATTATGTGAATTATTACCGGAGCACCTTTCAGCACGGTGGGATATCTCTGGAAGAAATGCTTGTTCCGTTAGTGTTTTTAAAAGCAAGGTAACTCTATGCAGGCCCAAACTTCTTTTCAGGTCCATGCCCCCGAACAGCTACGGCAGGTTGCATGCGGTTTATTGGCCAAACACCCCCAATCGCGCATTTTTGCCTTTTTTGGTGCCATGGGAGTTGGAAAAACCACATTCATTAAATCCATTTGTGCCTGTATGGGAAGTTTAGATGTTGTGAATAGCCCGACATACAGTATTGTAAATCAGTATCAATCGGGCAAAGGGGAAGATATATTTCATTTTGATTTTTACAGAGTAAAGCACATTACCGAGGTGTATAATCTGGGATACGAGGAGTATTTCTTTTCAGGCAGTTATTGTTTTATAGAGTGGCCTGAGCAAGTAGAGGGGTTGTTGCCGGAAGGCTGTATAAGGGTGTATATGGATACTGCCAACGACCATCGAATCATAAGGTTTTAGACTTTTGTTCAGTTTTTCATTTTTTTAATAGAGTCAATTATGGAACGCACCAGTAAGGAGTTTGTGATGTTTGGAAGATCCGGCCAGCTTATGGCTCAGGAGGAGAAACTGGAAGTAAAGAAAAAGAAAAATGAAATGGTTTTCGGAATACCCCGCGAAACTGCTTTTCAGGAAAACCGCGTGGCACTTGCTCCAGAGGCGGTGATGGTGCTGGTGCACAATGGCCATAAGGTGCTTGTAGAAACCAAAGCTGGCGAAAATGCATATTTTTCTGATGCCGAATATTCTGAAGCAGGTGCTGAAATCGTGCACTCTGCAGAGGAAGTTTTTAAGGCACAAATCATCGTTAAGATTTCTCCATTGGTGCTCAGCGAAATTCAATACCTAAGGCCGGGTCAGGTGATTTTTTCTGCATTGACATTGCCATTACAAAACGAACAGTATTTTAAGGCACTGATGCACAAAAAGGTATCGGCAGTTGCTTTCGAACTGATTCGCGATAGAGCCAATTCATTCCCTCTGGTGCGCAGCATGAGCGAAATTGCCGGCAATACTTCCATTTTGATAGCTGCTGAATACCTGAGCAACCCCGGGTTTGGCAAAGGGCGCATGTTTGGAGGTTTTTCGGGGATTACCCCAACGGAGGTTTTAATCATTGGTGCCGGCACTGTTGGCGAAAATGCAGCAAGGGCCGCAATGGGTTTGGGTGCAATGGTTAAGGTGTTCGATAGTTCCATTTACCGTTTGCGAAGGCTGCAAAATTTCCTGAATACAAGGATTTTTACATCCATCATACAACCTAAGGTTTTGCTGAAGTCTCTCAAAACCGCAGATGTGGTTATAGGTGCATTGCATTCGGCTGTGGGTCGCACACCCATTATCGTTACTGAGGAAATGGTAGCTCAGATGAAATTTGGCAGCGTTATCGTGGATGTAAGCATTGATCAGGGGGGATGCATAGAAACCAGCCATATCACCAACCATGTGGAACCTGTGTTTTCCCTACATGGGGTTACCCATTATTGCGTGCCCAACATTGCATCGAGAGTGCCTCATACTGCCTCTTATGCCATTAGCAACTTCTTCGGTCCGGTATTGCTTGCCATAGCCGATCAGGGTGGATTTGAGTCCATGATATTTCACGACCTCGGCGTGCGGCAAGGGGTGTATATGTTCAACGGGATTCTCACCAATCAGTACATTGGCGAATCGTTTGGTATTCCTTGCCAGGATATCGACCTGCTGATGGCTGCCTTTTAAAACCATTGCTAAACTCAGAACTCCTTACCTCGTTTAATAAAAACGGTGGATTTTCAGCGATGTTTTGGCGTGAGCGAAGACAGCGTAAACCCAAACACTGTACTGATCTGCGTTTAATCTTCAAAACCACCGCAATTTCTAACTGCGAGGGGTAAGGAGGTCTGAATTTTGAAATATTGGAAAAATCGTATATTTTTGCATAATAAATCACGAGCAAGCGGGATTTAGTACAACTTTGTGTTTGTGCCAGGGGGTATTGAAAATTGAAAGCTAAATGATATTAATAAACTTTGGTAAGTAGTGAAAGTTTATTGATTTTAAATCCATACCTGGCGTATATAGAAGATCCTTTATATGAAATTATCTGTGCACTATTATGTTAGACTTTGAAAACGATGTTGAAAAAATTGGCGGGTGGCTTACTAAGGCCGAAGGAATTTTTCTTTACCAAACCGCTTCAAAAGTAAGTTCTGAAAATAGGATTGTGGAAATAGGCTCGTGGAAAGGCAAGTCAACAATTTGTCTCGGTAAAGGAGCACAAGCTGGAAATAAAAGTAAAATCTACGCTGTTGATCCACATATTGGCTCTTCCAAACTTCAAAGAATGTTTGGTGAGCTTGACACCTATCAAGAGTTTTTGCAGAACATAAAAAATGCCAAAGCAGACGAATGTATCGAGCCAGTTCTTAAAACATCAAACGAAGCATCCAAACATTTCAATGAGCCAATTGGATTTTTGTTTGTGGATGGCGCGCATGATTTTAAATCGGTTCAGCTTGATATCAAGTCGTGGTTTTCAAAAGTTAAAGATGGAGGGATTATTGCCTTTCATGACTCTTGGGGTCATTTAGGTCCAAACTGTGCAACAGCAATTTTGCTTTTAACTTCTCCAAAAATCAAAAATCCTAGATTGGTTGGCACGATAACTTACTTCGAAAAAGTAGAGAAAAATTCCTTCTACGATCGCTTAAGAAACATATTTTTTCTGTTGTATAGAATTCCAATTGGTTGGGTTGGTACCATTAACCTTAGTCGTAAAGGTACCGTGCTCAAATAACTTCGTTTCACATACAAGATGAAGTTTTATATCCACCTAAAATTTGGTTAATTCTCTAACAAAAACACTCTCTGATTGATCGGCCCATGCACGGAATTCGGCAGTAATGTCTTTATGGTTAGGAATATACTCGACCAATACGGTTAAATCGAATTTTGAATTAATCACTCCACCACCTGCCAGCTTACAATCTACGGCATTGGCAGCTTGTTCGAAATGACCTTCGGTAGGAACAATCATCATTGGTTTTCCCATGTACATTGCTTCACACAACGACTCGAAACCACCTGTTGTAGCATATCCAGAGCAACGACTCATGTATTCCAAAAATTTCACATCATTCAAACTATGAAATGCGAGAGTTGGACTGACTTGAAGATGTTCTGGAGCATCCTTTTTATCCCAAAAGAAATGTACTTTTACTTGAGAATTATTATTGTGCCATTCCTCAATTTGAGTTGCATACCCAGCATTGAGCATGTAACCCAAAATAAATCCTTCATTAGATGTTTTCAATTGAGCAACTTCATGACGCAATAATGGAGGTGCAACAACAATATTTTTTTCGGGCAAATCTCGCATTTTGCGAAAAGATAATGCCAAACATTTCGAAGCGCCAAATGAAACAATATTGGTATAAATAGTCATTAAAACCTTATCGCGTTTCCATCCTAAAGGAAAAACAAAATCAGGGTGTTTCAGCAAATAATGATGTCCGATGCAAACATGTTTTACATTCGGGTTATAAAAACGAAAATATATTCCAAAAAGTAATTCGTAAAAATTGACTACCACATCGGGTTTAGTGTTCTTCACAACCGAATCAATGTACTTCAGGCTCTTTAAATAGCTACAAAAACGAACAACATTATTGGTGAAAGTAGAAAATATTTTAATCTTAACATTTCTCCTGTCGGTAACAAGATTGGGGCTTTCGAAAATTTCCACGGGTGCACCTATTTTATCGAAAAAAAATTTCGGAACCTCTCTGCGTTTACTTATTCCAACTAGCACATGAACTACTTCCTGACCATGTTTTACCAAAATATTTCGGAGAGAAATGGCCTGAGTCATGTGACCTCTGCCTTCGCCTTGAACAATAAAAAGATATCTCATGATACAATGTCGTTTAGTTAAGCGAAGTTAATAAAACACGCGATTTTATTGTCTTTTTATTGAAAAAAGCTCTTTTGAAAGTATCCGCCCCACTAACCCCGCCTATGAGTGCAGTTGGTCAGATTACTCAACTGCTCAACGAAACAGAAACTATTCTACCGGTACTGATCTGCGTTTAATCTTCAAAACTACCGCACTTTCTAACTGTGAGGGGTAAGGAGGTCCGAAACTCAAACAGGGATACCTTTTGTGCCATACATGCCAAGCATTGCAAGTCTGTACGGCGCAAAAAAAAGCGGAAATCTGATTCTCCGCTTCTTGTGACTTGGCTGGGATTCGAACCCAGGACCCCATCCTTAAAAGGGATGTGCTCTACCGGCTGAGCTACCAAGTCTGTAAATCCAAAAAAAATGTGACTTGGCTGGGATTCGAACCCAGGACCCCATCCTTAAAAGGGATGTGCTCTACCGGCTGAGCTACCAAGTCAATCTGTTTGCTTTCCAATGAACAATGCCTGTAAGGGCATTTTTTGAGTCCGCAAAGTTACTGCCTATTCTATAAAAACAAAAGGATTTTTTTGATATGATAAAAATTATTGAAATAGTCTGTTTTTCAGCTCCATGTGCTTAATCCAGCCTTGGATGTCGCTCAAAAGTTGCATTGGGGTCAAACAAAAAGCGGTAAGTGGTGAGTAGAAAAACCCTTTCGGAACCTACGTGCTCAGCTATTTTCAGCATCTTCTCGTTAAAATCGCCAATCCATGCCATGTAGGCGCCTAAGTAATGGTTTCTTTCGCCCACATAATCTCTCAATGCTGCAATCATTCCTGCATCAATACCTTTGTTGCGGTATTCGGGCACTATGCCAAAAACCACACCGCATATTTCGTTGAGTTTTCCACGCCAGCGGTAATACAAAAATTTCAGCTTGCCCAATAAATCCAGCCTTCCTTTCAAGTATTTAAAAACTCCGTTCAGTTCGGGTATGCTGATAAAAAACGCTACAGGTCTGTCGAAATGGTATGCAAAAATCAGCAGGTTTTCGTCAAAGATGCTTTTCATGGCTTGGAAAGTGGCAATAGCAGCCTCCTTGGTGAGCGGCTTGAAGTACCGGTGCGTGCTGCTCCATGCCTCGTTGTAAATTACCATAAAATCGCTGGCATATTTTTCCAATTGAGGCATTCTGAAATGGTCGAATCTGTAGCCTTGACTTTTGGTAAGCCTTTCGAATTTTTTTTGAATAATCGGGGGAAGCTCCTTTCTGGCACTGAGATAAAATACATGCTGGTCGTAGAAGTTTTTGAATCCAAAGGCTTCAAAAAAATCTTTGTAATAAGGGGGGTTGTAGTTGAGGGAATAGATGGGCTTATGCTGAAATCCTTTTACCAACAATCCCCAGAAGCGATCCTTTTCTCCAAAATTGATGGGTCCATCCATGGCTTCCATGCCTTGCTCTGTAAGCCAATTTTTGCAGACATCAAAGAGCATGAAAGCTGCCTTTTGATTTTGGATGCACTCAAAAAAGCCCATTCCGCCGGTCTGTTGGTTGAAAACGCCGGAAAATTCCGGATGCACAAATGCAGCCACCCTGCCAATAAGGTTTCCATTCTCATCATGCAGAATCCAGCGAGCTGCTTTTCCTAATTCAAAATATTTATTGGCTTTTTTGTCAAAAACCTTTTCGATATCCTGATCTAAATGACTTATCCAGTTTTTATCGTCCTTATAAATCAAACGGGGTACCAGCAAAAATTCCTTGTGCGTGGCTATGTCTTTCACTTCGGTTAATTGCATACAAGCTACCTTTACTTTGTTAATTTTGCATACTTGCAAAAATAGGATATTCTTCCAAAGATTTTTCTTGCTCATGATATAAGTTTTAAAGCCAATCTTAAAAAGCATTTTTATGAACCACGGCGTAATGATTATAACGGGTGCTTCATCGGGTATTGGCAGGGCCATTGCACTAGAGGCATTAAAAAGGGGATACCGGGTAGTACTTGCCGGCCGCAATATGGAAGGACTTGAGCAAACCGCCTCACACTCTGATGCCGATGCTTCCCAATACCTTCTCGTGCAGGTGGATGTGGCAAAAAGGGAGGATTGCCGCAAACTCATTGAGGAAGCCGTAGTGCGATTTGGCCAGATAGATGTTCTTGTGAATAATGCCGGTGTTTCGATGCGTGCTTTGTTTGCTGAGGCAGATTTGGAAGTACTGGAGCGGCTCATGCAGGTCAATTTCTGGGGTATGGTGTATTGTACGCATTTTGCACTGCCATACCTGCTGCAATCCAAAGGCAGCGTTGTTGGGGTTTCGTCGGTGGCAGGCTATAAAGGTCTTCCGGCACGCACCGGTTACTCGGCATCAAAATTTGCCATGCATGGCTTTTTGGAATCCCTGCGCATCGAAAACCTCAAAAAAGGGCTACATGTGCTGATTGCATGCCCGGGGTTCACAGCCAGTAATATTCGCAAAACCGCACTTTCGAAAGATGGCACACCGCAAGGCGAATCGCCAAGGGCCGAAGAAAAAATGATGTCGGCCGAAGAGGTGGCTGCCCATATCCTCAATGCGCTGAAAAAGCGCAAAAACTCTATTGTGCTGACCCCAACCGGAAAAATTACAGTGTGGCTCAATAAGTTTTTTCCAAAACTTGTGGATACGCTGGTATATAAGCACCTTGCTAATGAGGCAAACTCTCCTCTTAAAGCCTGAGCCGGTGAAATTTTTGCGTGAAATGTATTTAATCTCTAAATTTGCCCATCAGAAAGCAAACGGTAGTTTTTGCATATTTCTGTGCGATGCTGTTTATTTTGAGCCTACTGATTTATCATGCGTTTAACACTAATTCAAATAATCCAAAAATGAAAGACGAAGTTGTAGTAAAACCTTTGACCGGAATCGGCAGTTTGAAATTTGGTGCCTCCAAAAAAGAGGTAGAAGCATATTTGGGCGAGCCACAGGAGGTGGAAACCATTCCGGGCGACGAAGATTTTGCAGATGTTGAAGTATGGAGCTATTGGGAATTGGGTCATTCCGTTTATTTTGAGCAGGAATTTGAAGACCGCTTCACCAATTTTGAAACCGACAATGAAGCTGCATTGCTCTTTGGAAAAATGATTTTCGAACTTAATGAGAAGGAAATCATCGATCTGATGGCAGCAAACGGATTTTCGGATTTTGAAATCGTGAATGGAGACGAGTTTGAAGAGAAACGCATATCCTTTTATGATGCACAGGTGGACTTTGTTTTTGAAGAGGACGATCTGGTGCAGGTAAACTGGGCCGTAGGATTCAATGACGATGAAGAGCCTGTTTGGCCTCAATAGTGCGCAAGTCAAACTTGTATGCATACATTATACCCCTTTCAATTTCACTCTGAATTATTTCCCAGGATTTGGGGTGGTCAACGGCTGCATACCCTGTTTGGGAAAGGTACCGACAAGGTGGGAAACTACGGCGAGTCCTGGGAAATTTCTGCTTTTGAAAGCCACGACTCCGTCGTTTCCAATGGCTTTTTAGCCGGAAATACCTTAACCGAGCTGGTGGAAGTGTATATGGGTGCTTTGGTTGGCGAAGCAGTTTTTGAAAAGTTTGGCAATTCGTTTCCTTTGCTGGTTAAGTTTATTGATGCAGCTCAAAATCTATCACTTCAGGTGCATCCTGGCGACAAACTCGCACGGCAGCGACATCAAAGTTTCGGTAAATCAGAGATGTGGTATGTAGTGGATTCCAGTCCTGAATCCAGAATTTTTGCCGGATTCAACAAAGAAACTTCCCCCGCTGAGGTGCATGATGCAATAAGCAATAATTCCCTTGAGCATCTGCTACGCTCCGGTGTGGTTGTGCCCGGAGATGTGTTTCACATACAACCCGGAACGGTACATGCAATCGGTGCAGGAGTGCTTTTGGCAGAGATACAGCAGGCAAGCGACATCACATACAGACTCTACGATTGGGGAAGAGTAGATGAAGCAGGCAAGTCGCGCGATTTGCATATCGAACTTGCCACTGATGCCATACACTTTGGCAAGGCCGACCACTTTTCTCTGCCGTATCAACCCAAAGCGAACTCTCGCACAAGGCTGGTTGCAGACATTAATTTTACAGTGAATCTGATCACCTTCGATAAGCCTTTCGAGGCCGATTACTATTCTTTGGATTCATTTGTTGTGCTGGTGTGTGTTCAGGGGCAGCTCCTGCTGAGGTATTCCGATGGTCAATTTCAGCTCAGGTGTGGTGAAGTGGTTCTGATTCCTGCTGAATTTACAGGCATAGAACTGGTGCCCGAAAAGGGTACCTGCAAGGTGCTGGAAACCTACATAGAATGCTGATGGGAAGTGGAACCTTTCATAAGTTCACAAATCCATGCAAGCCTCAGTAAGTCGTGAAACAGAAGAAAAGGGTTGCTGCTCATAAGGTTTTTTGTAAGCAGCTTCTTGTTTTTGCGTGCCTGGAATATAAGCAACCGGCCTAAAAAAGATTTACTCGTCTTCTCCGACCAACGCAACAATCGTACAAATTTTGCAAATTGTTCAGGAGCATTGCTCCGCAGATAAATGCCATACAAGTTGGCGATGGCCTCTTGAGATTTATTCAGAAATACGGAGTGGGTCTCCAGATTAATATGCAGAAGCGGGTTGTTGATATGCACAACAGGTAGATTTTGTCGCATTAACTCAAACCCGAACAGGGTGTCCTCGTGGCCATAGCCCAAAATATCCTCATCGAATTGTATCCGGTTGAGGATTTGCTTATGCACCATGAAATTGTTGGTCATAAAGCTGTGATAGGGATTCAGACCTCTTGTTTTGGCGCATTTTACCTCACGAGATTTTCCGTATTTCCAGTGCAACACAAATTCTTCTTGGGGCCTTGTATGCCGGTATTCCCTTCCGCCGCAAACTACCTGCACTGCGTTTGTATGGGCTGCGTATTCTGCTAAAAATCTATCTGAGGTGATTTCCGAATCGCAATCCATGAACAACAGCCACTCATTCCGTGCCTTGCCCGAAAGGAGATTCCTAATGCGGCTTCTTCCGATATTGGCTGGTAGCTCCAGATAAACCACTGTAAAAAGGTGAGTTATTTCTCTGTTCAGATACTGAAACTCCTTGTTGCTTGCGTCGTCGATTACTAAAATTTCTACTCCCGACTCCAAAGCCATTGCTTGCTTATGCAACTCCTCAACCAAAGGACGCACATCAAAATTGTAAACGGGAATGCAAATGCTAATCATGCATGATGTTTTTCAGGTATGCCTATCTGATGCCCAGCCTGTAAATTCAGGGTTATAAGACTATTTTAATTCCGATAAAAAGAAGGCGACAGTAAAATCAGGACTGTAAATAGTTCGAGTCTTCCTATCAGCATTAAAAAACTCAGAACCCATTTGCCTGCCATGGGTATATGTGCAAAATTATCCACCGGCCCCACGCTTCCAATACCCGGTCCAACATTGCCAATTGAGGTTACTGCAGCTCCAATTGATGTTACAAAATCTACTCCCATAATGCTGAGTGCCATTACTCCTGCCACGATGGCCAGCATATAAATAATAAAAAATGCAAGAAAATTGTAGATTATATCCAACGGCAAAGCCTTTCCATTGAGTTTTATAGGTACAATGGCCAGGGGGTGAACAATTCGCTTGTACTCGAGTCGAATGTTCTTAAGGAGAATCAGGTGTCTTACCAATTTAATGCCTCCGGCTGTTGACCCAATACAACCTCCTGTAAACATTAAAAAGAAAAGCAGCATCCACAGAGGTTGTGCCCACGCCAAATAATCAGTACTGACAAATCCGGTGGTGGTAACTACAGACACTACCTGAAGCATGCTGTCGCGAAATGATGTTTCAAAACGCATGTTGCCTGTAAAAAACAAAAACAGTGAAATGAAAATTCCTGTCGTTAAGATAACCATCAGGTACAGCCTAAGCTCTTCGTTCTCGGTAACTTTGGCAAACTGACCTTTTAGTGCAAAATAATGCAGGGAAAAGTTCATTCCTGAAAGCAACATGAAGATAATAATAATGTATTGGTTGAATGGTGAGAACCCTGCCACACTATCGTTGAAAGTTGAAAACCCGCCGGTGGACATAGTGGTGAAAGCATGATTCAGAGCATCGAAAAAATTCAAGCCTCCAAACATGAGCAAAACAGTTTGCAGGGCGGTGAAGCCCGCATAAATCACCCAAAGTCGTTTGGCTGTTTCTGTGATGCGCGGGTGCAGCCTTTGGGTAGTAGTTTCTGGAGCTTCTGCCACAAACAGCCTCATGCCTCCAATACCCAAAATGGGCAGAATTGCCAGTGTGAGCACGATAATTCCCATGCCGCCAAGCCATTGGGTAAGACTGCGCCAAAACAAAATACCTTTGGAAACCGCTTCAATATCCGTCATCACAGAGGATCCGGTGGTTGTGAACCCTGACATGGTTTCGAAAAAAGCATCCGTGTAGGTTGGGAATACTTCATACAAATGATAGGGGAGGGCACCAAAACCGGAAATGAAAATCCAGGTTAGGGTAACGATTACATACCCCTCTTTTTTCCCGATATTTTTGTGATCATGCTGTCTGGTTGCTATTACCATTATCAGCCCTGAAAAAAATGTGATCACACTTGAGGTAAGGATAGCCCTTAGCGCCTTTGGTTCTTCATAAATTACCGACCACACGGCAGATGAGGCCATAAAAGGTGTAATAAACATCAGAAGGATTCCGATGAACTTCAAAACCATGCGAATATTGATCTCCGACAAGGCCGACATGTTGGTATTTTTTCGGGGTGGATTATGCTTTAAACATTTTGTCAACCAAATGAAAAGCCTGGGGCAAAACAAAAACCACAACGCGGTCGCCTGCCATAACTTGCAAATCACCCGAAGCAATAATCCCTTCTCCATTTCTGATCACGCCACCAACGATAGCCTTCTCAGGGAAATGCAGTTTTTTCAGGGGTTTCTTGGTAATGGGACTGCCTGTTTTGGCTATAAATTCAAACACCTCTGCATCAATCCCTGTAAGGCACTTGGTAGAGACAACCTCCGAATTCATGGTAAACCGGATAATATAACTGGCAGTTGCCAGCTTCTTATTGATAATGGTGTCTATACCAATACTCCGTGATATATCAATAAATTCCAGATTTTCAACTAGGGCAATGGTTTTCTTCACACCCAACTTGCGGGCAATCAGACAGGTGAGAATATTTGTTTCCGTGTCGTTGGTAACTGCAACATAAGCATCCACATCCTTAATATTTTCCTCCGTCAGGATTGAAATATTTCTGACATCACCATTAATAACCAGTGCGGTTGTGAGGCATTCCGACAACTCACGACAACATTCCGGATTCATATCAAAAATGGTAACACTAACGGTTTTCTCCAAAGCGATTGCTGTGAGTCTTCCTATTGTGCCGCCTCCGGCAATTATAATTTTCTTGATTTCAAAATGACACTTGCCTCCAAGTTCCAATAATTTGCTGATTCCGGAAGGTTTGGAGATAACATAGGCAAGGTCGCCTTCTTCAAACCTGTCGCCACCTTTGGGAATAAGGGTTTTGGATATCCTGTTAATAGCTACAGCCCTGAAATCCAAATTTTGATTCTCTGATGCTATTTCAACCAGGGATTTGCCAATTACGGGCGCGTTTTTTTCCAGTCGCACAAGCATGAGCGACATTTGCCCCCCCGAAAATTCAAAAATTTCTGTAGCTGCAGAATTTTTCAGAAGATTCACAATTTCTTTGGAGGCAATCTTTTCTGGCGAAACCACAAAATCAACCCCAAACTCTTTGCAAAGATCTTTGTATTCTGCGCTCAGTGCCTCATCTTCATGCGATTTGGCAATACATTTCTTTACTCCCAGCTTTTTTGCTATAATGGCAGTCAAAATGTTAAGCCTCCCATCCACATGCAAGCTTAATAGCAGATCGAATCGCCTTTTCAGAACCTCCTTTAATGTGGAAACAGAGGTGCTGTCTCCGTAATGGGTCATTAAGTCCGAATCAGACTCAAGGCGTTTGATCACCTCCTTGTTTTTGGAGATCACCAAAATATTATGTTTTTCTTTTGCAAGCAGCTGCGAGAGATATACGGTAAGTTCGCTATCGCCGGCAATGAGTATGTTCATGACTCACAATGGTTAAAATTTGCGGAGGCAAAGGTACAGCCTTTTGCGGTATTGCAATAGGCTCTATTCTTTTTTAAAAGTTTTTGTAACGCCTTCTTTTAGAACAAGATTTAGCAGCTCGGCCACGGCTTCGTCCTCAGTGAGGTTTTTTATTAAAGGGGTACTCCCTTTGTACAAATGCACCTTACCTTTTGATGCTCCGAGGATGCCAAAGTCGGCATCTGCCATTTCGCCTGGGCCATTTACAACACATCCCATAATGGCAATTTTAAGCCCTGTATTATTACAACGACCCAAAACCTCCTTTACTTTTCTTGTAATACTTACCAAATCAAAGGATGTTCTTGAGCAGGTAGGACAGGAAATGTATTCGTTTTGGGTAATCCGCAGTCCGGCTGCCTGCAATAAACCAAATGACGATTGTGTCAGGAAATTGGGGTTGGGCAGATGAGGAGCCTGAAGATAGAGGCCCTGTATTTTTCGTTGCAGCAACAAAGGGCCTGCAAGTGCAACTGCCTTGAGCAAAACATCCTCTTCGTCGGTTTCTGAGAACGATTTTTGAAGTACTATTGCAGGATTCACCCCATATCGGGCAGCTTGTTCCATGAAAGGCTGTACAATCCCGTCGTTTCCAATAGCACTCATATTTACAACAATTACGGGCCCTGCAACCTGTGTCAAGTTGGCCATCATGCGGGTATCGCATCCCGGTTCGAAGGCGAAAAAATTCCAATCAGGGTGATAATTTCCGGAGTTATCCATTAATTTGCTCCAATGCCAAATGGGATATTTGAATGCAGTTTGCCTGCATATCACATTGCCAATTTGTTTTTTGTCTGATTGTTCGTTTTGTTTTGAAGGTGGTTGCATCAACACTTCAAAATCGGATGTGTGGGTTTCCGGTTCCGACAAAATGATGGCTTTAAGTTTATGCGGCAGAACAGGAGCATTTTGTGAATGGAAATTGATTTGGGGCACACTGAAGGATTCCCGGGGCTGCCGGGGTTGGGTGAAGGCTTTTTGAAATGGGGCAGCAATTCTGCGCGCTACAGGTATTTCATCCTCCGGAGCCTCCGATAAACTCACCCTTATTGTATCGCCAATTCCCATACCCAAAAGCGTACTGATTCCCAAGGCCGATTTTATCCTGCCATCTTCACCCTCACCTGCCTCGGTTACACCCACATGCATCGGATACGCCATATTTTCCTGCAGCATCCTTTCGGCCATCAAAACATAAGATTTTACGGTAATCAACGGACTGCTTGCTTTCACAGAAATGGCTGTATTGTAAAACCCTAAACTTTCAAATGCTTTTAAGAACTCAATGGTAGATTCTGCCATGGATTCGGGAGTATTGCCAAGTCGCGAAATAACTCTTTTGGAAAGTGATCCAAAATTGGTACCAATGCGAATGGCAACGCCATATTCTTTGCAGGCTTTTAGCAATGGTGTGAGATTTTGTATCAGCAAATCCAGATCAGCCTGATATTCGGAATCAGACCACAAAGTCTGATTTCTGCGCGGCAACCCGGTGAAATTTCCCGGGTTGATACGAACCGCTTCAAAATGTCGTGCCGCAATAAGGGCCAATTCCGGATTGAAATGGATGTCTGCAATAAGTGGCAAATCGAATCCTGCTTCGGTAACAGCCTTGCGAATTTGCGATAGCCTGGATGCACTTTCCCGAGTGGGTACGCTGATACGCACATAGTCTGCGCCTGCCTCGAAAATCCTGATGGCTTGCCCTACAGTTGCTGCTACATTGCAGGTGTCGGTATTGGTCATGGATTGCAACCGAATGGGATTGTTCCCACCAAGGGGCCTGTTGCCAACCGTAATTTCCCGTGCAGGAAAACGAATCATTTCTTATAAATGCTAACTGTGAAAAAAATGGATGTCTGTAATCAACGAAATCTGAATGACGGGATTAGTGTCAATCGTTTATCAAACCAAAAAACAGGCCTATACCCGCACCCCGATGATCGTAATGTCGTCAATTTGCTCGTGGTTTTGCCTCCAGGTATGAAGTTCCTCATTTATAAGCCTTTGTTGCTCCGAAGGGCTTTGCAAATGGATTAACGACAACTTATTGTAAAGCCGTTGGTAAGAGTATCTTTCGCCATTGTCTCCGCCAAACTGGTCAGCAAGCCCATCGGTGATGAGATACAAAGTGCTGCCTTTTTCTACCTGAATAGTTTGGGTGCTGAATGGCTTTAAATTTTCCGAATATACAATTGCCATCATATCCGGTTTTATCTTGTAGCATTTACCGGTTTCGGGTTCCATAGGTTTGCCGTTGAGCAGCACATGACCTTCTGATGCTATGATCAGAGGTATCCGTGCTCCGCTAAATTCTATCTCGCCGCTTTCCTTGTCAAATGCAACAATTGCCAATTCAATTATTTCGTGTTGATACCCTGGAGTAGCTGCCTGCTGCAGCGAATCGACCATATAGGCGCGAAAATTGTCAAGAAATTCACCCGTGTTGGAAATAGATTTTGAAAGGGGATAGTCGTTGAGATATGACAATCCTTTTATGCTGATAAATGCCCCGGGCACTCCGTGCCCGGCACAATCGGCAACCACTAATACTGTTTTGCTGCCCGATTTTCTCATCCAGTAAAAGTCGCCACTCACGATTTCCTTTGGACTGAAAATAACGAAATGTTCGCCAAGTATGTCATTTGCCTTCTCAGGAAAAGGAAGCATGGATTGCTGTATGGTCCGGGCATAACTGATGCTCGAAAGCAAGGCAATGTTTCTCTCCTCGATAATGGATTTCTGTCGGTTTATTTCGTCCCGATGACCGGCTATTTCATTGTTTTTGTCAATAAGGGCATGATTGGCTTCTTCGGCAATCCTGTTCTTTTCAATAAAAAGTGCGTTGAGTTTTTTGCGCTTTCGTGAATTGTTGAATATATAGGCAGTAATTACCAATAGAGTCAAAAAACCTGATGCCAGGATTATTTTCTGCGATTGCTCCAGCCTTAGCCTGAGGGATGTCTTTTGTAATTCTAATCTTTGATTTTCCAAATCCGTTTCTTTTATCCTGATTTGTTCTTGCAGATATCTGTTATGAATTTGTGTTTCAATCCTTGATATTTCAACGCGCGATTGAATACTGTTGACAGAGTCGCTGAGTATTTTGTAGTAAATGTGGTAGTCTAGAGCCTGCCTTAAATTGCCCAGTCTTTCGTAGGCTATCCATAGATTGCGGTAAGCCGATTCCTGAGTACTGATCATTGCCCTTTCCTTTGCCAAGGCCAGACCTTGGTTTGCAAGCTGAATAGCCACCCGGTGTCTTCCCAGATTGTTGTTTGCTCTGGCAAGGCTTACCAAGGTGTGGGCCTTCTGGTGTTGCATCCGGTGCTCTACAGCTATTTCCAAAGCTTTGTTGAAATATTCCAGTGAATTTTCAGACTGCTCCATCATCAGGTAACTCAACCCAATATTGTGCAGTGTGCGCGACACTCCTGTCTGATCGCCTACAGAAACGGCTGCGTTATAGGCTCGTGTGAAATAAGCAATTGCTTCATTGTACTGTTTCAAATCGTGAAATGTAGTCCCGATGTTCAACAATGAGGTATATACTCCTTGAGGATGGTTCGCTTTTTCGAAGCCACTGAGGGCCTTCATGTAGAAATTCAATGCCCTATCTGGCTGACCCAATTCGGCAACCAGGTTGCCCAGCAATAATTTGGTGCTTGCAACACCCAAATTGTTTCCCAATTTGACATACAATTCGGAAGCAATATGGGTTGCCTCTGCCGCTTTTGTATAATTTCCCTGGTGGTAATATACTGCACCCATGTTCTGGTTGGCACGGGCAACATACAGGTTGTTGCCCGCCTGTGAGGCAATTTCTATAACCTTTTTATAATTCTCCAATGCTTCAGAGAAGTTCCCCTTGTGAAAGTTGACATTGCCTAATGAAAGATACACTGAAACAATCATTACAGTATCCTTCAGAGCTTTTGCTTCCGGCAACAATCGGGTTGCAATTGCTGTAACTGTATCAAGATTTCCGTGGGCATCGTGTACACGCATCATGCCCAATGTGGCCTTGGCCTTGAGATGGGCAAATCGGATCCTGTCGGCCCTTCGTGCACTTCGTTCCAGCTCCAGGGCCAGATTATAGGCCCTATTGTGAAAATACATTGCCGAATCGAAATCTAAAAATTGGTAATGAGCACCTAATGAAAGAAGAATCTCGTGTTGCTTTTCGGGTTGGGTTTCGTTTTGCAGACTCCGTAAAAGTTCTCCGGGATGAGCTTGCGAAAATCCCGCAGAGGCAGCCAGAAGCATAGCCAGCCAAAATATTTGGGACATCCTCATGGTATGTTGGTTGTTCGTGATGCGGTAAAAAATGCCCTTTCTGCGCCATATTTCCCTAACTTTCATAGGGTACTGCGGGTGATAAAACTTGAGTCAGGCAAAGCAATCAACTGGCTGCGGCATACCGTTTTATTCCACAATATTTACCAAAAGTAATAATCTTTCCGAATTGATATCAACAAAAGCAAACAGGCTGCAACTGATGGCAGCCTGTACAGCTAAGAGTCTTGTAATGAGTGTTTTACCTCAGCATTCTTCTCACCCTTCTAAACTGTCCGTCAACCGGTGCAGGATTCAGCCTTAGAATGCGTGCTATGAGGGGATACAGGTCAACAACCTTTATGGGTTGGTGGAGATGATTCTGTCTGAAAGCCGGGCCAATGGCATAGAATATCGTATGCATGTCTTTTTTGGCATTGTCCCACCCATGGGCACCTTCGTTGGAAAAACCTTCGCGGGGTGCGCCCCAGCCTACGCTCCAATTGCTGTCGGCCAGCACTACCAAGTCCAATGTGCGGGGATTGGCACCGAAGTGGAAGCGTGCGGGTACTTCCCCTCTTCGGAACACTGAAATATTGTCTATTCGGCTAAGGATTTGATAGGCAGAGTCTAACATGCCGGCATGAGGCTTCAACATAAATAGAGGATTGCTGCCATGTACCCTTTCAAACCAATTTCGCTTCACATATTGGCTCAAATCCACATACCGGTCTGCGCTCAGCTGGGTCATGCCGTGGTCAGAGGTTACAATAAGATTTATCTGGTTGGCAATGGGTAGCAGGCTGATTTTGTCTAAAAGCACACCTACAAGGCTGTCGAGTTTTACAAGCATTGCATCCACTTCTGGTGAATCAGGGCCGTAGTCGTGGCCATGACTGTCGGGCTGATGGGAGTAAAAGGTGATCAAACGGGGCCTTTTTTCAATCGGCAAATTGAGCCAATAAATTACCGTATCTATTTGAGCCGACAGGGGTACCGTATTGTCAAAGCGCTTCCAGAAGGTGGGCTGTATGCCCTGCACAGGAGCTTCCGAACCTACCCAAAAATAAGATGCCGTGATAAGTCCTTGCTCTTCGGCAGTTACCCATATGGGTTCGCCACCATAAAATACAGGGTTTTCAACTGTGGTGCGATCTGCCAACCTGAATGTCAAATTCAGATCAGGGCAAAAGAAATTGTTGGCCACTATCCCGTGGTTGCCTGGATACAAGCCGGTGGCCATGCTGTAGTGGTTGGGAAAGGTTACGGTGGGAAAAACCGGAATAACATACGAAGCTTTCACTCCTTGTTTGGCTATCCTGTCGAGATTGGGCGTAGGTACTCTCTGGGCGTAGTCCCAACGCCAGCCATCCATACTGAGCATAACCACATATTGCCTCCGGGGATTGGGCCTGTTGGCCTGTCGGCCAATAAATGAGGAAAAGATAACAAGTACGCCAACGGATATCATTAAAAGCAGGGACTTCCGCATAAGAGGCCGATGAGCCTGGATAATTGTCTTTTTCATAAAAAATAGAATTTATCGAGCCTCAAAGATAAGTCAAATTAGACTGGGTAAGCAATTTCGGAGTAATTTTGTTGGAAGTTTAGCCCTTGCCCCGAAGATTAAAATTTGATTGATGAATAATTTTAATTAGCCATGAGTTAATTCATTTCTAACCGCAATGAAAGATTGTTCATGAATCCAAAAATCATTACAACCGGCGATATAGGTCAGGCAATGGATTTGTCGGTTCCGGCAACCCGCGAAATTCTCTTGGTGTGGGAAAAAGAAGGATTTAACTACTACAAAGATGCAACTTTTGAACGAATTCATATCGAAATGCAGTCCGATTCCCATGCTGTGGGTAGTTTTTTGCTCAATGGCGAACAATCGGAATTGCAGGCCGTAAAATTGGAGGGAAAGTGGCTGGTACAAATGTTGAAATAAGGCACCCCGGTGTTGTTGAAAAAATTGAAGGGCAAAAAATTACGGTAAGGGTTGTACCCCAGCAAGCCTGCAGTGCTTGTCATTCGAAGGCTTCATGCAGCATCTCGGGTGATGGTGAAAAGTATATAGAGGTTCAGTCTCCTTTTGACAGCAGCGTAGTTCCGGGAGAGCAGGTTCAGGTGTCCATGAAGCTGGAATCTGGTTTCAAGGCATTGCTTCTGGGATATATTTTCCCCCTAATCCTACTTGTTGCGGTTTTGTTTGTTTTATACTATTTATCAGGAAGTGAAGCCCTGGCAGCTTTATCTTCCTTGATAACTCTGATATTGTATTATGGGCTTTTGTATGCCTTGCGTAGCAAATTGCAACGAAAATTCACATTTGTTTTGGAAAAGCTAAAGGACGACTAATCAGGCTTGATTACTGGCAGAATTCTATTGATTAAAATACGCGTTGTGGCTTTTTGTCATTCGGTTTTATATTCCGCCTGAGTAATTGCCCGGCTTGATTCACGATATTTTTAAACAACACAAAATTAATGGGATACAGACAGATAGAGATAAAACTATCACCGGGATTTTCTGATGCTGAATTAAGGCAGGAAATTTCAAAGGCTCTTAAAACATCTTCATTCAGATTCGAAGTTGTCTCGCAGAGTCTTGATGCCCGAAGGAAATCCAATGTGCATTGGCTAATCAGGGTTGATGTTCTTGCTGATGAATTGCCTGGAGAAGCACCCGCACCTGCTGCAAGTCTTGTAATTCCCTTCCGCAAAAGGCAGAAAAAAGTTTTTGTGCTGGGCAGTGGCCCGGCAGGTATGTTTGCGGCTCTTGTGCTGCAAAAGGCTGGCTTTGATACTCTTTTGGTTGAGAGGGGTTCCGTTGTGCACAAGCGCGCAAAGGCAATTTCGCTTTTTGAGAATAAAGGCCCATTTGACGAACAGGCTAATTATGCATTTGGTGAGGGCGGAGCAGGTACATTTTCGGATGGCAAGCTTACATCACGCTCCAAACACATATCGGCTGAGAGGAGTTTTGTTACTGATACCTACATCGCAGCAGGGGCTCCGCCTGAGATAGGCTGGCTTGCACTTCCCCACATCGGGAGCGATAACCTGCAAAAAGTTGTGGCAGCCCTTCGAAATGAGTACCAATCATTGGGAGGATCCATGCTTTTCGAAACACAGGTGATTGATCTGACGACCAATGGTAAACAGTTAGTGGAGGTTCTGACCACCTCCGGCCCTGTGGTTGCAGATTTTTTTGTTTTTGCTCCAGGGCACTCAGCCTATGACACTTACAGGATGCTTATGCGCAGAGGAGTGCCATTCCGGCTCAAAAATTTTGCTATCGGCAGTAGAGCAGAGCATTATCAGGAGCTGATTAATAAAGCACAATGGGGCATCGAGAGCCTTCAAGGCGTCAAGGCTGCTGAATACAGGCTTTCCTACGCCGGCATACAAAACCAACCCGTTTATACTTTTTGTATGTGTCCGGGTGGTATCGTAGTACCTGCCACAGCCTTCGCTCAGTCCAACATTGTAAATGGAATGAGCTATTATCCGCGAAGCGGAAAATTTGCCAACGCAGCCTGCGTGGCAGGTGTGCATCCTTTGCAGCTGTCAGACAAAATACAATCTCCGGCAGATGTTCTCTCCTGGCTCGAACAGTTGGAGCAAAGCTTTTATTCCTTTGCTAACGGCTATGCGGCTCCTGCCTGCAGAATTGCAGATTTCCTCAATGGGCATTCCCGTAGCAGGTTGCCGGAGAGTAGCTTTCCGCTGGGTCTTGTGGAGGCTCCCTTATGGGAAATGATGCCCCAGTCTGTTGTGAAGGCACTAAGGGTCGGTCTTTCTGATTTTGCAAAAAAAGTGAAAGGATATCAAACCGGGACTTTAATTGGTCTGGAAAGCAAAACCTCTGCCCCAATTCAGGTGGTGAGAGACAAATCGGGGTTGTGCGAAGGTTTTGACAATCTTTTTGTGGTAGGTGAGGGCAGTGGCTATGCAGGAGGAATCATGTCGAGCGCTGCCGATGGCATCAAAGCAGCAATGGCCATTGTTTCGACCGAAAGCTAAAGGCCCTTTTGGCTATTAGTTAACAATACTTCCGTTTGATGGTTCAAGTGCCTTTAATGGCTGTAGCTGCTTCGCCGGCAACCCAACCGGTGCTCCAGGCAATCTGCAGGTTAAAACCTCCGGTATTGGCATCCAGGTCAAGCATTTCACCTGCAATAAACAATCCCTTCATCAACTTCGATTGCATGGTTTTGGGGTCTATTTCGTTAGTTGGGATACCTCCTGCAGTAATGATTGCTTCCTTGAAGGGCCTGTGACCACTAATGCGAAACCTGAAATTTTTCATCATCAGCATCAAATTTCGCCTGGCCAATGAGCCCATCTGGTTTGCTTGCAGGTCGCTATCAATGGCATTGATTTCCAAAAATATTTCCCCTAGAGTGGCAGGCAGCCATTGTCTTATCAGATTGACGATTTTTTTGTTTCCGTTTTCGTTCAGGTCGCGGAGCAGCCTTGTGTCGAGCTTTTTCTCATCAAGGGCAGGCTTCAGGTCAATGGAAATTTCCACCTGTTTATTTTCGCGCAAAGCAATTGCTGCCTGTCGGCTCAAGGTTAGGATGATTGGACCCGACAACCCGAAATGGGTAAATATCATTTCTCCAAACTCCTCGGAAGTTTTCTTGCCATTCACCCACAAAGATGCAGATACATTTTTGAGGCCAAGTCCCTGAAGTTTAGCAGCAATATCACCTTGGGTTTCGAGAGGAACCAATGCAGGGTGCAGTTGCGTTACAGAGTGACCTACCCCTTGTGCCAGCCGGTATGCAGAGCCATCCGATCCGGTGGCAGGATATGACTTACCTCCTCCGGCAAGTAAAATATTTGATGCATGCAGGGTGAAACTTTCTGTGGCATTCTGCACCAGCACGCCACGCACGCTATTTTCATCAGAAACCAGGGATATTGCCTTAGAATGAAACAGAAATTCGCATTTGTTTCTTTTCGCCCAATTCTCGAGGCATTGCACCACATCCAATGATTTGTCGCTTTGTGGAAAAATTCGCCCCCCTCGCTCAACCTTGGTTTCCAAGCCTAATCTTTCCAAAAGTTCCACCATATTTGCCGGACCGAATCGCATATACGAGTGACGAAAGAATTTTGGATCGGGGGAAATGTTTTTCTTATACTCATCCCATTCTGCATCGTTGGTAATATTGCAGCGGCCTTTTCCGGTGATGAGCAGTTTGCGGCCGGCTACCTTGTTGCGTTCCACAACCAAAACCCGGGCACCCAGTTCCGAAGCTCTGCCGGCTGCTATTAGCCCTGAGGCTCCGGCTCCAATTACTATGAGGTCGAAAGGTTTCAAAATTTTAAAAATGTAAATGCAACACAAATGCCATTTCTCATGATGAATGCAATGCAAAGGATTCACAAAGATAATTCTTGTAATTACAGAAATATTTATAAATTAGCGAGTTGCTTTTCAGTAGGCTATCCGATTTTTTGATTAAGCGGAGGTTGCTGTCATGCAATTGTCTAAAGAATGGTTTGTGGATTTGGAATGTAGCAAACGGGCTGCATTTACAACACATTCCGTTTGGTTGCTGCACATTAAGAATCTATACTGAGAGTTTCTTTGTGGCTCGAAATCGAAAAATGTGATTTTTTTTTAAAATAACATACAAATCAAATGAAAACAAAATTATTTGCCTTGCGCAGCACATTTTTCCTGTCCTTATTTTTGGTTTTATCCGCTGTATTTGGACAAGGGTCCGGGTTCAGGGTGTATATTTCTGCTGATATGGAAGGAATAACCGGAATTGTAGATCGTGAGCAGGTAACCAGCACCGGGTTGGACTTCAATATAGCCAGAAGGTGGATGACCTTGGAAGTAAATGCAGCCATCCAGGGAGCTTTTGATGCCGGGGCAACCTTGGTGGTTGTAAACGACTCCCACGGTGATATGCGAAATATTCTTCCCGATTTGCTCGACCAGCGGGCATATCTGATTAGTGGTACGAGCAAACCATTAGGCATGATGCAGGGTATTGATTCCAGTTTTCATGCAGTAATGTTTATCGGCTACCATGCTAAAGCCGGGGCAATAGATGCGGTGCTCGACCATACCTTTGCAGGGGCGGTGGTTTATTCCATTTTTGTAAACGGGATAGAAATGTCTGAAGGCGGAATCAACGCGCTGATTGCGGGTTATTATAATGTTCCAGTGGCATTTATTACAGGCGATCGGGCTGCTTGTGAAGAGCTTATCGCAATCATGAATCAGCCTGTTCCGTATGTGGCAGTTAAACAGGGTATTGGGCGCTATGCCGCAAAAAATATGCCGATGCAGGCAGCCCATAGCCTGATAAGGCAGGAGGCCAGAAAAGCATTGCAAGACATCAGAGTGAGGCCATTTAGGCTGGAATATCCATTGGTTATCGAACTTACATACTTAAGAAGTCACAGCGCTGCCATGGCTGCCCTGATACCGGGTGTAAAGCGCATTGGACCTCGCTCTGTGGCAATCCACCCTCCCCATATCATTGAAGGCTTTCGTTTTCTTAGGGCATTAATTGCAGTTGGGCGTTACTAATTTTGATGCAAAAAGCCGGAGACTCTTTCGAAAACTCCGGCTTTGCTTTGTGCTGCAGTGCCTACCCTTATCTAATTGCAGGCAAATAGATAGGAATTGATTGCTGCTAATTATTGGCTCAATGCTGCGCTGCTAAACGAACTGATGAACAATGTGTTTTCCGGCAACTCCCCAGCCTGGAAAGGGACATGTACTGTGGGTACTGGAACTGCTTGGGGAAGTTCGAAATGCAACGGACCTTCAATTCCAAGGGGTATTCCTAACCAAACCCATGCCAGGAAGAAAGGTATGCGTGTAATTATAAATGCTATTGCGTAGGGAAGCATCATGGCAATAAGGGTGCCTATTCCCACCGATTTGTCGTATTTCTGTGCAAAGACAATAATCAATGGAAAATACGGCAAAAGTGGAGTGATGATGTTTGAATAGCTATCCCCAATGCGGTATGCAGCCTGTACCAATTCGGGCGAATACCCCAAGAGCATAAACATAGGTACAAAAATGGGTGCCATCAATGCCCATTTTGCCGAAGCACTGCCAATTGCAATATTAATCACTGAGGTAAGCAGTATGAATGCAACAATAAGGGGTGCTCCGGTGAATCCGATAGCCATAAGCGTTTCAGACCCTTTAATTGCAAGTACGCTGCCCAAGTGCGACCAGTTGAAGAATGCAATAAACTGAGCTGCCACAAAGGCAATCACAATGTACATACCCATGGTTGACATGGCTTTAGAGGTCATTCCGGCAACATCCTTATCTGTTTTGATGGTTTTTGCCACGATGCCATAAACCAGACCTGACATCAAGAAAATTATGAACATAATGGGTACCAGCGAATTGTAAAAAGGTTGCATACTGGCAGTACCCGTTACCGGGTCTATTTCGCCCCTTAAAATACCGTCTTCAGGTATAATTGACCACATTACCAGGCCCAGCATGACTACCACTGACAGCAAGCTGAATTTTAATGCACGCCGCTCCCGGGGCAATACGATATTGTTGATTTCTCCCAGATCATTGCCCACTTGCGGTTTGTATTCGCCCAGGCGGGGAATCACAATTTTTTCGGTTACCCATGTACCCACAATAGCTACCAATGGCACAGAGGCTGCCAAAAAATAATAGTTGGAGAGTGGGTTCACCGTGTAGGTGGGATCTATGATACGGGCAGAAGTCTCCGTAAAAGCAGCCATCATGGGATCGAGCCCGGTGGGCAAAATATTGGCTCCAAAACCACCTGCCACACCTGCAAACGCTGCTGCAATACCGGCAAGGGGATGACGGCCAAGACCATAGAAAATGGCGCCACCCATAGGGATCAGCACAACATATCCGGCATCGGCAGCAACGCTGCTCAACATACCGGCCGTAACAATACTGAAGGTAATCAGATATTTTGGTACTTTCGACACAAAAAACTTCAGTGCTGTGGCAATCATTCCGCTATGCTCGGCCACTCCAATACCCAAGCCTACTACCAATACGAGGCCCAGCGGGGGGAAGCCTGCAAAAACCGATACCATATTGGTGAATATCCTTTGGATACCTTCTTTGGTTAGCAAATTGTTTACCACAATAAAATCATCAGGTACTCCTGTGGCACCACCTGTTCCGGGCCTTAATACGCTTATTCCTCCAAAAATCCAGGAAAACAGCAAAACGACTCCAATCAATACAAGAAACAGGGTTGCAGGGTGCGGCAGCTTATTCCCGACAATTTCTACTTTGTCGAGGATTTTTTTCAGCAAGCCGTCATTTTTCTCATTGGTCTCTTTGTTCATGCAATGGTGTTTATGGGTGGTTAGTTTTTAAAATTTCGGGTTCAAAAATAAGGGAATTAACCTTACACACAAAATTATTCGAAAGAATCAGGTATAAATGAGTCTTTAATGTCTCAGTTGTTGATTTGTTGTAGGCAATTGTTGATCTGCGCGAATCTATTGTGTTGTGGTTTTTTTTTTAAAGGGCACTTTCATATAAAAAGTTTGGCGTTATGAATCTGCTTAATTCGCTATTTTTGCTGCAATATTTAGATGTATTCTTATACAAAATTTGATGTTTTTACAGATAGTTAACAAGTTAATATAGGAATCTGCCGTGAACGAAATAACTTTGATTTCTGTCGTATCTCTTGGCTCTTTGGGCCTGATATCGGCTATCGTACTTTTTTTTGTTGCCCAACGCTTTCGTGTGCTTGAGGATCCCCGTATAGATATTGTTTCTGATTTGCTGCCGGGTGCCAATTGCGGCGGGTGCGGCCTAGCCGGATGTCGTGCTTTCGCTGAGCAAATAGTGAAAAATGAAAGCCTTTCCGGATTAAACTGTCCGCCGGGAGGCAACGATACGATGCAAAAAATTGCCCAGGCTCTCGGGCTGGTAGCTGAGGAAACCTCACCAATGATTGCCGTAGTGCGATGCAATGGCAGCCAGCAGCACTCTCCGCCAAAGGTTATTTACAACGGCCCTTCTACATGCGCATTCTCCCATTTGCTATTCGCCGGACAGGGAGGCTGCCCCTTTGGATGTTTAGGAAATGGCGATTGTGTGGCTGCATGTGCCTTCGATGCCATGCAGATGGATGCTTCCACGGGACTCCCGGTAATTTTCGATGATAAATGTGTGGCTTGTGGAGCATGCGTCAAAGCTTGTCCTAGGGCAATAATTGAAATGCGCAAAAAAGGGAAAAAAGACAGGCGCATTTTTGTTTCTTGCATCAATAAAGAAAAGGGAGCAGTAGCAAAAAAGAATTGCAGCGTTGCTTGCATAGCCTGCACCAAATGCGTTAAAGAATGTGCATTCGACGCCATTACCATCGAAAACAATCTTGCATACATTCATTTTGACAAATGCACACTTTGCCGGAAATGTGTTCCGGTATGCCCTACAAGTGCTATTATAGAACATAATTTTCCTCCCCGCAAGATAAAGCAGGCTCAGGAGGAGGTTTCTGGCTGATAGATTTAGGTATTGAAATGTAAATGACTTGTAAAGCGAATCATGCGCTAATGGCTTACATAAATTAGACATATGTTTTTTAAAAATAACTATATTTTGGACAAGGAAAAGAGGATGAAAGGTTTGAAGACATTTTCCCGGGGCGGCATCCATCCGCCGGAAAACAAAATATCAGAAAATGCTTCCATACAGGTGTTATCTCTGCCACCCACTGTGTATATCCCTGTTGCCCAACAATTGGGAGCACCTGCCACGCCCGTAGTTGCAAAAGGCGATAAGGTGAAAGCCGGCCAATTGATTGCAAAGGCATCCGGGTTTATCTCTGCCAATATTCACTCTTCAGTGTCAGGTACGGTCGTAAAAATTGATGATAATCCTGACACAAGCGGATATCCCAGAAAGAGTATTGTGATCAATGTGGAGGGCGACGAATGGATTGAGGGTGTAGATCTCAGCACCACATTGGTTAAGGAATGCCACCTGAGTCGCCAGGAAATCATTGACCGTATCAGTCAGATGGGTGTAGTGGGTTTGGGTGGTGCCACATTCCCTGCTCATATAAAGTTTATGGTGCCTCAAGGAAAAAAGGCTGAAGTGTTGTTGGTGAATGGCGTGGAATGTGAGCCCTACCTTACTTCCGACCATCGGCTTATGCTCGAGAAAGGGGATGAGCTTTTGGTTGGCATCACCATACAGATGAAAGCGCTGAATGTGGATAGGGCCATTATAGGCATAGAGGCCAACAAGCCGGATGCCATTGCCCACTTAAGCAGCCTCTCTCAGCAATATCCGGGAATTACTGTTGCTCCTCTGAAGGTAAAATACCCCCAGGGAGGCGAAAAGCAGCTAATAGAGGCCGTAACCAAGAAAGAAGTTCCTGCTGGTAAATTACCTATCGATGTTGGAGCGGTTGTGGTGAATGTGGGCTCATCATTTGCAGTTTATGAGGCAGTTCAGAAAAACAAGCCTTTAGTGGAAAGGGTGGTAACCGTTACCGGAAGGAGCTTACGGAAACCATCGAATTTTTTAGTACGGCTGGGTACACCCGTAAAAGCTTTGATTGAGGCCGCAGGGGGCTTACCCTCCGATACAGGCAAAGTGGTGAATGGTGGCCCCATGATGGGCAAAGCTCTGTTGAGTCTCGATGTGGCCGTTACTAAAGGTACAAGTGGCATTCTGTTGTTCAGCAGAGAGGAATCGGCCCGGAAACCGGTTTTGAGTTGCATCAGATGCGCCCGTTGTGTTTCGGCTTGTTGCATGGGCCTTGAACCGTATTTGCTTGCAGTTTTGGCAGAAAAGGGCAGGTTTGATGATTGCGAACCCAGTTTCATTATGAATTGCATTGAATGCGGATCCTGCCATTTCGTTTGTCCCTCCGGCCGGCCATTGCTCGATTATATCAGGGTTGGAAAAACAGAAACAGGTCGCCTGATTCGCAAAAGAGCAAGTCAATAAAAGAAAAACCATCTGAAATAAATATCTGTTTATCAAGATTTTCACAGTATGAATTTATTAACGGTTTCTGGCTCGCCCCATGTGCACGACAATCAGTCGGTGCAGAAAATCATGTATGGGGTTGTGCTATCGCTTATGCCGGCCCTTTTGGTCTCATTTTATTTTTTTGGCCTCAATGCAATCCTCCTGATGCTTACGGTGGTTATCAGTTGTATGGTAGCAGAGTTTGTGATTCAGAAATACCTCATCAAGGGGCCTATTACCATTTTCGATGGCTCGGCACTTATCACAGGTATCTTGCTGGGTTTTAACCTGCCTGCTCATCTACCCCTGTGGATGGTAATAGTAGGCTCGGTTGTTGCTATAGGAATTGGGAAAATGACCTTTGGGGGCTTGGGAAAGAATCCATTTAACCCAGCGTTGGTGGGAAGGGTGTTTTTGATGATATCGTTTCCTGTACACATGACTACCTATCCTGTACCCGCTCCATTAAGTACCCAAACGGTAGATGTGGTTACGGGAGCGACTCCTCTGGCAATCTTTAAAGAGGGTATCTCCCGGGGAGCCGGTATCAATGAAATAATGGCAGATATGCCCGGATATTTGGACATGTTTATAGGCAAAATCGGCGGCTCGCTGGGCGAGACCTCCGCGATGATGCTGCTGGCAGGCGGGATTTTTATGCTGATAAAAAAAATTATTACCTGGCATGTTCCTGTTGCGTATCTGGGTACAGTGGCAATTTTTACAGGTATCATGTGGCTGGTAGATCCGGGGCAAAATGCAAGCCCCTTATTTCATCTGCTAACCGGAGGACTTATGCTCGGTGCATTTTATATGGCAACCGATATGGTTACCAGCCCCATGACACATAAGGGTATGTTAATCTTCGGTATCGGCTGCGGACTCATTACCGTGGTGATTCGCCTGTTTGGTGCCTACCCCGAAGGTGTAGCATTTTCCATTCTCATTATGAATGCATTTGTTCCCCTCATCAACCGAAGTACCAAGCCGCGTCCGTTTGGAAAGGAGGTGAAAAATGGCTAAGAGAGAATCCTCCTTTGTCAATATGGTAGTTACGCTGCTGGTAATCACCAGTGTAGCTTCTTTTTTGCTGGCCACGGTTTACAATTTTACAAAAGAACCCATAGCTCTTGCCAGAGAAGCTATGCGCATGGAGGCTATTGCGCAGGTTGTGCCTGCTTTTGACAGGCTTGAGTCGAAGAGGTTTCAGAGTTATGACGGGGGCGATTCCCTGCAGTTCAATTTTGCATACAGCGGCGAAGAGCTTGTAGGGGTAGCAGTGGAAACCTACACTACATCGGGCTGGAGCGGGCTTATCACTGCAATGGTGGGTTTCCTTCCCGATGGTCGTATTGTGGATGTGGTGCATTTGCACCACAGGGAGACACCGGGCCTGGGCGATAAGATTGAAAAAGCTAAATCCGACTGGAGCAATCAGTTTAGGGGCATAGATCCTCGAACCACCGATCTGCGCGTTACTCAAGACGGCGGAGATATTGATGCCATTACCGCAGCTACTATCACTGCCAGAGCCTACACAGAGGCTATACAAAGAGCTTTCAATACACTTGAAGAAAACTTTTTAAACGAGCAGGAGGGTTTAACACAATGAAGCAACTCCAAAACTTCACCAAAGGAATCATAAAGGAGAATCCGGTTTACATTTTACTTCTGGGTTTGTGCCCTGCCTTGGGCGTTACAACATCTGCAATAAACGGGTTGGGCATGGGAATTGCCACAACCTTTGTGCTGTTGGGCAGCAATATTGTGGTTTCGCTCATCAAAGACCTGATCCCGGCAAAGGTTCGTATCCCGTCGTTTATTGTGATTATCGCTTCGTTTGTTACTATTGTGCAGCTCACCATGGAAGCGTATTTGCCCGATTTGTTTGCTTCATTGGGCTTGTTTATTCCGCTTATTGTGGTGAACTGCCTTGTGTTGGGTAGGGCAGAGGCATTTGCCAGCAAAAACACCACACTCAGCTCCATCATTGATGCCTTGGGTATGGGATTGGGCTTTGCACTTGCCTTGGTTTTGCTGGGAGGGCTGCGAGAGATCCTCGGGTCGTATTCATTATTTGGGTACAAATTTATCCCCGGAGATGGAATGCTGGTCTTTGTATTGGCACCCGGAGCATTTATCGGAATGGCCTACTTGATAGTGCTGTTTAATTATTTGAAAAAGAAAACTTCCTAAAGCCTGCAGTTTATGGAATATTTTGTAATAGCATTAGGGGCAATTTTGGTCAGCAATATCGTTTTTGCCCAATTTCTAGGAATTTGCCCTTACCTGGGAGTTTCCTCCCGATTATCCACCGCGATAGGAATGGCCGGAGCAGTTATGTTTGTACTGACTCTCGCTACGATAGTTACATTTCTCATCTACAGTTATATACTTGTGCCTTTTGAAGTAACCTTTCTGCAGACCATAGTGTATATTCTGGTAATTTCTACGCTGGTACAAATGGTAGAAATCGTTCTGAAAAAAGTAAGCCCGGCACTTTTTCAGGCATTAGGAATATTTCTGCCTCTAATAACCACCAACTGCGCTATTTTGGGTGTTGCTATTTTGGCTGTGCAAAATGAGTTCAATTTGATGCAAAGTGTTGTGTTTGCCATATCCCACGGATTAGGTTTTGCTTTGGCAATTTCCTTGTTTGCAAGTATCAGAGAGCACCTCGACCTGATGGATGTTCCCAAAAGTATGCGTGGCGCCCCAATTGCACTGATTGTGGCAGGAATTCTTGCAATGGCGTTTATGGGGTTTGCCGGATTAGTTTAGCGATTGCTCCATAGGAGTTTGCCCGTATTTTATGGCTCTTGCCTATTCTTTACGGGTGTCAGAGCAAATACTTTGGAAACAAGAATGATGGAGTACACATTTAAAAAAGCTTAGCACAAATTTGTTGTTTACCTTTAGTGTGTTATTATTTTACAAAACATTTTGCCATGGCTTTGGATACGATTATAGAACTCAAGGGTGTTTCTGTCTTTCAGAAAAACAATCTGGTGCTTTCTGATGTGAACTTTGAGATGGAAAGGGGAGAGTTTTGCTATTTAATTGGGAAAACAGGAACCGGCAAAAGCAGCTTGCTGAAAATTTTGTATGCCGACCTTCCTTTGGTGGATGGCTATGGTAAAGTTGTCGGATTTGAGCTTAGTGGCCTCAAAGAAAAGAAAATCCCTTTCCTCAGACGCAAAATGGGAATTGTGTTTCAGGATTTTCAATTGCTATCTGACCGGTCAGTGAAGGAAAACCTGCTTTTTGTGATGAAGGCTACCGGATGGCGTGATAAGTCAGCAATGGATGACCGCATTGAGGATGTTTTGGAAAAGGTGGGTTTAAAAAACAAGGGTTTTAAAATGCCCCACCAGTTGTCTGGGGGAGAGCAACAGAGGGTTGTAATTGCCCGTGCACTGATCAACGATCCTGATATTATTTTGGCCGACGAGCCCACCGGCAATCTGGATCCCGAGACAAGCGAGGGAATTTTGGAATTGTTGTTTGATATTAGCAAAAATGGTCGTGCAATACTGATGGCGACTCACGACTATCGCCTGTTCGACAAGTTTCCGGCAAGGATTTTCAGGTGCGAAAACAGCCGGGTGGTGGAGGTCATTTCGGCCAACAACATTAGCCAGCCTATAGCAGCCACTCAGGACGAAAACCCCTAGCTTTTGTTTGCAACAAACCGACCGTAAACGACTTTCACTATTTCTTCTTCCCGTTCCCAATTGAGAGTTTTTGCTGCTTCGAGGCAATTTTCTCTCCATGTTTTTAGTTGATCCCTATCGGAAAGCATTCGGTTTATGCAATTGGCAATGCTTGCCGGATCGTGCTGCCCGCAGATAAGGCCTACTTCATATTTTTCGACTATGCTTTGTACCTCGGGGAGGTCAGAAGCCAGCACCGGCAGCCCGGCCATAATGTAATCAAACAATTTGTTCGGAAGGCTATACAAATAGTTTATGCAAATGGGTTTATCTACCGATACGCCGATGGTTGCCCGTGATGTATATTCGCAAAGCTGTTGGTAGTGCATTCGGGGCATAAAAATCACCCGGCTATGCAATTGGTGGGCATGCACCAGTTCTGTCAGCAATTTTTTGGCATTGCCATCACCAATAATCAACAATTTTGCATCCCTTATGCCGTATTCCGGTTTCATTGCCAGGATAAGCTCTTCAATTCCCCTGCCTTTGTTGAGGCCACTACCTTGCACCAAAATCACAGCTTCATGCTTCTCAATTCCGGGTATCTGAAAATATGCATCCTGGGCTGGCTTTCGGTATCTTGGCAAATTGCGCACTACGAGAAGTGTCTTGGCGTATTTTTTTTGATAAAGTTGTGCAATGGAATGGTTTACTGTTAAAATAGTTTTTTGCATTGGGAAGAGCCAATTCTCCAAAGTGCCCCATACAAGTCTCCGCAACGGGCGCATAGCAACATCAGGTACTCCCGTAAAATACTCGTGAGTGTCGTACACCAAGGGCTTGTTTCTAATCCGTGCTGCTATCTGTGCAGGCAGCAAAGTATCCAGATCGTTTGCTACAATTAGATCCGTTTTGACCCACAACAGGTAAATCAATAATCGTAATTGAATTTCGGCATAAAACAAAAACCCCTTTCTGAACAACACCGGCATTCTCCATACCCGGGCATATTGGGGTGCAAAGAACAGGCTTTCAGGAAATCGTACACCTGCCAATATAGGCGAGAATCCCATGGAGGCTAGGGTTTGTGCCATTTTGTTGACCCTCTGGTCGGTAAAAATATCGTTGCTTACCGTGAATACTACCCTTAGCATTTGCGAATATTTTGCCTGTGATTTGGATGTAAAAAAGTCGTACCTGCAAGTGATGGCAGTCCTTAAGGGTTGTTGCCAGAGTCAGGCTGTTGTGCTTCCAGGGTTTGCTCCTTTGGCTCTTCCGGATAACGGTGGATTTTGATGTTCAGGTATGCAATCGCGATGGTAATAATGGGCGTAATGATGTTGAAGAATGCATAAGGAATAAACGAGAAGGGCGATATTCCCAACACTGCAGCTTGTGTTGCACCGCAGGTGTTCCACGGCACTAAGGCCGAGGTTACGGTTCCGCTATCCTGCAAGGTGCGGCTGAGAACATGAGGTTTCAGTCCCTGCTTGCGGTAGGTATCGGCAAACATGCGCCCGGGTATCACTAAGCTCAGATATTGGTCGCTGGCAGTGAGGTTGAGAAATACACTTGTTGAAACGGTTGATGCTACAAGGGACCCGGTACTACGGGCAAACCGGATGATGGACTCAGTGATGCGTTGCAGCATTCCGCTGCCTTCCATTACTCCGCCAAAAACCATTGCGCACAAAATCAGCCATACGGTCTTCAGCATACCGCTCATACCGCCGGTTTGCAGCAAATCGCTGGCCAATGGATGCGCAGATGCAATATTGATATCGGTGTACATCGCCTTCATCACCGCAATAAAAGAGGCCAAAGCAAATGTACTGTCTGCACCCCCTATTTCTCGTATTACATGGGGCTGGAAAATCAATGCAAACAAAGCCCCGGCAAGGGTGCCCGCAAACAATGCAGGAATGGCAGGTGCTTTTCGCACTATGAGAAAAATCACCAGGCCCGGCACAATAAACAGAAAAGGGGTGATATAAACGGCCTCATCAATTGCATTGAGCAGAGGAGTGATATCTTGGTACTGTCCATCCTGTGGGCGGAAAATGCCAATGAGTCCAAAGAGAATCAGCGTGATGACCATTGCCGGCGCGGTGGTATAAACCATATACCTGATGTGTGTGAACAAGTCGGCTCCGGCCATACCTACCGACAGGTTGGTAGTATCAGACAGGGGCGAAAACTTATCGCCCAGATAGGCTCCCGAGATTATCGCACCGCCAACCAGCCCTTCCGGTAAGCCCAAAGCCGTTCCTATGCCCAATAATGCAACTCCTACTGTTGCAACCGTGCCCCAGCTTGTGCCGGTGGCAATGGAAACTATTGCGCAAATGATACATGCAGCAACCAGAAAAATGGTTGGATTCAGAACATGAAGCCCGTAGTAAATCATGGAAGGGATGATGCCGCTCAGCATCCATGTACCTGCCAGCGAGCCAATCAAAAAAAGAATCAGGATTGCCGGCATGGCTACACCAATGCTCTTTACGATACCCTTAAGCAGGTCGTCCCAGGTAAATCCCATACGATAGGCAATCAAGGCTGCTACCGATGCAGAAACAAGCAGTACTATCTGATTGGATCCAGCCAACGAATCGGCCCCAAATATCAGCACATTGACTGATATCAGAATGGTAAGAAAAACTAATGGGATGATGGCTTCGGTAAGGGTGGGCTTTCTTTTGGTACGGGTCATTTCCTTTACAATTTGCTGAGGTGAAACAGGGGCATAAGGTAGAAATTTTTTTGAGATGACAAGGAATTAATTGATGGGTGCTTGTTCGTTTCCCAGGTGCTTTACTCCATATCGGAAGTACTTTTCGATGTGGCCTGAGTTTGAAAATGGCATATCCAGCGTTTCATCCACTGCCTGCTTGTAATCAGATAAGTTCTGGGTTTTTTTTATCCGTTGTAAGATACTAACCTGAGGCATAAATAAGCCGGCTAAATAAAACCAAACAGCCTTCAAATACCCAAGATGACGAACAGAGTCAGTTTTTTTTAATGTATTTCCGGTTTCCAGCTCATCAAGAAATTTCCTGAGCAATTCACGCTTCTCAGAATCCGGAATCAAATCTCCCTTAATCTCACGGGCCAAAAAGGGGTTTATCAGAGCACCCCTCCCCATCATCCATGCGCTTACCTCCGGAAACCTTCGTGAGAGTTCATCAAAACGGTCTTTGTGGAAAACATCTCCATTATATACTACAGGCATTTTTGCCAAACTTAGGCATTGGGCAAAGCCATCGAGATTTACCTCACCGGCATATATTTGTATTCCGATGCGTGCGTGGATGATGAGCAAGCGCAACGGATAGCGGTTCAGCACCTCCATTACCCTGATGCTTTCATCTGGATGGTAATATCCAAGTCGGGTTTTGATGGATATTGAGATGGGTGATTCCTGAAAAACGAACTGAAGCAGGCGGTCGAGTTCATCAGGATAGGGCAAGATGCCGCAGCCCCTTTTTTTATCTGCAATGCGAGAAAACGGACAGCCCATATTCCAGTTTATATGTGTGTATCCTTCCTGTGCAAGCGCCTTTGCTATAGCAACAGCCTCTCGTGGATCGCTGGTTAGAAACTGAGGAACGGTGGCCGACAACATAGCCTTGATGGGAGTTACATCGGTTAGTTTCGAGGGATTTATCCGATGGTGTCCCGTACCATATATAAAGGGAGCATACATGGCATCAAACCCCCCAAAGTAACGGGCATAGGCATTGCGGTAAACCATGTCGGTAAGGCCTTTGAAAGGGGCCAGCAAAAGAGCAGGTGGATTCATGAATTTCGAAAGAATGAACAGCAAAAGTAAACCCATTCGCCAAAATCATAGCCAAAATCTCATTTGCTTCCTTTGTTGAAATTCAAAGATGAAGATAATTTTGATAATTGGGTTGGGATGAAAGAGGTTTTGCAATCCGGTTGGTTTTTGCACAACTCTAAATGGTTTCTTTTTGGAGCTTTGTCAATAATGGTGGAATGCAAACGAACGATTTCAGTACTATTTTTTGAAATCCCAGTTTTTATTGAAACTCCCATTAAAACTTTTTGACAGGATTGTAGTCCAACAGGTATCAAAAATGTTTACTTTGTAACCACTTACGATGGGGCATGCTGGTTCAGATTTTTTGCAGGATGCTCATTATTTAACTGCATGAGAGAGGTTTAGGTAAAAAAGTGGCGATTCGAGGGAAAGTTTTATAAAATTGGGTTAAATCAAAGAAAATTAAAAAACATGAAATCCATTTTTCTTCGTTTGGTAGTGCAAATCACCCTTAGCGTGTTGCTGATAACGCAAGTAGCTCTGGCAGGCAAACCGTTGAATTACTTTTTGCCCGATGAGGAATTCAATCCGGCTATCCCCACTCCTGAATCCTTTTTTGGTTTTCAGGTAGGGGAGTGGCATTTACAGCATAGTCCGTTATTGTTTTATTTCCGAAGCCTGGATGCAGCAAGCGACCGGGCTGTGCTTTACGAATACGGCCGGACGCACCAACTGCGTCCCTTGGTGCAGCTAATCATAACCTCACCGGCCAACCATGCCAGATTAGAAGAGATAAGGCAGAGACATCTGAAACTGTCAGATCCGGCACTGTCTGCCGGGTTGGATATATCCGAAATGCCGGTAGTAGTGCATCTGGGCTACGGGGTGCATGGCAACGAACCCAGCACGCATAATGCAGCTCCTCTAGTGGCCTATTACCTGTTGGCTTCCAATAGTGCAAAAGTGCAGTCAATGCTTGACAATATGGTGATAATCATCGATCCTTCGTTGAATCCCGACGGGCAGGATCGTTTCGCAAGCTGGGTGAATCGTCATCGCAGCCTGGCGCTGAACCCCGATCCGGCAAACCGCGAATTTCATGATGTGTGGCCGGGCAGCAGAACCAACCACTATTGGTTTGACCTGAATCGCGACTGGTTGCCCTTGCAGCATCCGGAGAGCTACGCCAGGCTAAAGGCATTTCATAGGTGGCTTCCCAATGTGAGCACCGACCATCACGAATTTGGCCCCAACGAAACATTCTTTTTTCAACCTGGAGTGCCCTCACGCATAAATCCGCTTACGCCCCAACGAACCAATGAACTAACCCACGCCATAGCCCTTTTTCATGCAAGAGCATTTGATGCTTTGGGTCAGGTGTATTTTTTGAACGAGGTTTTCGATGATTTCTATGTGGGTAAAGGTTCTACATATCCTGACCTTACAGGCGCAATAGGGATTCTGTTTGAGCAAGCCAGTACACGGGGACATCGCCGGGAAACCATCCATGGGGTCATAGATTTTTCTGAAACCATCAAAAATCAGGTAGTGGTAAGCTTCTCGTCTCTTCAGGCAGCATACGAAAAAAGACTGGAACTGCTCGAACACATGCGCTGGTTTTTTCGCTCTGCACTCGAGGAAGCCCAAAGGCTTCCCGTGGCAGGATACATATTTGGTGATGCGCACGATCATGCCCGAAACCAACATTTTATTAGAGTGCTTCTTAATCATCAGATCGAAGTTCACAATCTGAGCAGGCCCGTTACGCTCAACAACAAAACATTCTATCCCGGTGCGGCATGGGTAGTAAGCACCCAACAGCCTCACTCAAGGCTGGTCAGAACAATATTTGAAACAGCTACTACTTTTACTGACAGTGTTTTTTATGATGTCTCCACATGGAATTTACCTCTGGCTTTTCATATTCCATACGAACCTGTGGCCAACAGACGCTTGCTTGCGCAAAGTATTGGTGAAAGAAAGCGTGAGGTTCATGCAAAGCCCGGACAAGTAATCGGCGACAAGAGTTTGGTCGGATATGTGTTCGAATGGAATCATTTCTACGCACCCAAGGCATTGTTTTTTATGCAGCAAAACCATATTCGTACCCGTGTGGCTTCTGAGCCTTTTACCATCCTTATCAAAGGTGAAAAAAGAAACATGGGGGCAGGCAGTATTTTTATCCCCACCCAAATTCAGGACATTCCCCCGGACCAATTGTACAATCTCATCACGGAGGCGGCTCTGAAGGCAGGAGTTGAAATTTATGCCATTACCACCAGTTATACGCTCCATGGAATTGACATGGGCAGCGGTGGATTTGCTGCATTGAACAAGCCCAAAATCCTTATGGTTGCAGGCCCGGGGGTTGATAGCCGCGATGCCGGAGAAATATGGCACCTGCTCGATTATCGCTACAAAATTCCGGTAACCAAAGTGGAACCCGATCGCCTGGGAGGGATAGACCTTACACGCTACAATACAATTATTCTGCCTCCGGGAAGGTACGATGCCATAGGAAAACCTGTCGTGGAAGCGCTCAATCGTTGGGTGCGCAATGGCGGTACGCTCATCGCCCTCGAAGATGCCAACAACTGGTTGCATCGCAACGAAATTGTAAAAATCGAATTTGTTGATATGCCTGAGTTTTATGATCCGGATACACTTCCCTATTCAAGCCGGAGGTTTGTAAGGGGAGCCAGAAGAATTCCGGGCACCATTTTTCGCTCCTTCATTGATATTACACACCCCATAGGTTTTGGATACAGGCACCGGGAACTACCTGTTTTTATAACAGGCACCAACTTTGCCAGACCGGCCGGAAGTCCGTTTGCAAACCCATTGATGTTGCCACCCAACAACCTTATCAGCGGGTATATGCCGGATATATTTCGCCCTGCCATGGAAAATTCGGCAGGCATAATTGTAAACAGGCAGGGAAGGGGCAATGTTATCTCCTTCATGTTCAATCCCAATTTTAGGGGATTCTGGTTTGGCACCAACCGCCTGTTTATGAATGCATTGTTTTTTGGAGATATGATCAGACCTTAAAAGGTATTCAGGGTTTTTCGTGTTTTCCGTCTGAATACTTCGCAAACCGCTCCGGATATCCTCCGTGTACCTGATCGTGTCGAGGCCAGGGCCAGCCGCCGAAATGGGTCTTGCGGTAGTCCGCAATTGCCTGCTGAATTTCAGTATGTGTATTCATTACAAAAGAGCCATATTGTGATACTGATGCACATCGCCATTCCCATAGCGGCCGGCTGCTCCATGTGAATCACTGTGGTCAACATATCCCTCCAAAACTACCGTAACGGTTTCAAAACCCCTATGTGGGTGGGCAGGAAACCCAGGAACAATCTCGCCGTGATACATACGCCATCCGTCTTTCAATTTTCGCAGAAAAAATTTTGTTTAGATTTGGAACCGCCTTATGACTGAAACCCACAAGAGGAAAAACATCTGACCTGAAACCTCTGCAGTTTTAGGTACCGCTAAAATTTAGGCTAATGTATCGAAAAATCCTTGTACCCGTTCTAAATTTGTGAATTATGCACATCATCACACAATAATCATTCATTCGATGAATTACAATGCAAACCCATCACGGTACGACAAAATGAAGTATAACCAGACTGGCCGTTCTGGGATCTTACTGCCGGCCATTTCCCTGGGCCTATGGCACAACTTCGGAGCTATAGACAATTTCGAAACCGGACGGCAAATTATTCTGCGTGCATTCGATGTCGGGATTACCCATTTTGATCTGGCAAACAACTACGGTCCACCTCCGGGCAGTGCGGAGGAAAATTTCGGTCGTATCATGCAATACGAACTTTTGGCCCACCGCCACGAGCTGATTATCTCCACCAAGGCAGGATATGAAATGTGGCCTGGCCCTTATGGCAACGGAGGGTCGCGCAAATATATGCTGAGCAGTCTGGAGCAAAGTCTCAGGCGGATGAAGCTGGATTATGTGGATATTTTTTACTCTCACCGTTACGATCCCATAACACCTCTCGAAGAAACTATGATGGCCTTGAATTCTGCAGTACAGCAAGGAAAGGCCCTGTATGCCGGAATATCCAGCTATGGAGTGGAACATACCCGGATGGCAGCAGAAATACTCAGAGGAATGGGAACACCCTGCCTGATTCATCAGCCAAAATATTCCATGCTGGAAAGGTGGGTAGAAGATGGCTTGCTCCAAACGCTCGAACATTACGGTATAGGATGCATTGCTTTTTCGCCACTTGCCCAGGGTTTGCTAACCGACAGGTACCTGCATGGCATACCTGATGGGTCGAGGGCTGCGCGGCCCGAAGGTTTTCTGAAACCCGAACAGGTTTCAGCCGATACCATGGATACAGTTAGAAAATTGCATGCAGTAGCGGAGCGTCGCGGGCAATCACTTGCCCAAATGGCAATTGCATGGCTTTTGAAAGACCAACGCCTTACCTCCGTCCTTGTAGGTGCAAGCAGTGTGGAGCAACTGAATCAAAACATTGCATCATTGGACAATCTGGCCTTTGACCCTTGGGAGTTGGAACAGATTGACAAAATTCTGTCAGGAAACAGCTAAATGCGCCATTTTGTACACTTAGCGCCAAATGGTTTGCTCTACAAACCTTTCTGCTGCATGCTCAAAATGAATACTGCAGCACAAAAAACCAGGAGGAACCCGCCTGTTCGAAAAGCGTGTTTTGCCCGCCGGTAAATATCTGGGAAACAAATTCCATGTCTAAGTTAGTTGCTAAAGAATATCTCAGGTTGGGTGATACAAACACCGTTTTTTGGTCGGGCAAACTCATTACCGATATGCCGGCATTGAAAACCGGCGAAAAAGAATGGGTGGCGCTCAGGGTGAGAGCGTATTTTGAAAGCATGATATTGTCGGGGCGCATTGGCTCGGTCAACATAAAAATATTACCGGCAGTGGGGGTGAAGCCACCATTATATAAAGCTTCTGCAATTAAGAATGTGCCATTAGCAAACATGTAGTTGAAACCTAATGCTGCTACAAGGGTTGCCCTGGGTCTGCCCGGCAATTCCTCTATATGATAAAACCATGTGGCCTCCCCTTTAAATCCTGCACCTCCGATTGAACCTGCCCAACCCATGCCCAGAGCTGCCCTGTGGCGAAAGTAGCCGGTAATGACCTGTATGTCGGTATTGAATTTGTTGAAACCGTACAGCAGCGCTGCAACGCTTTGCTGCCTGTGGCGCGAAGGGCTGTAGGCAAATTCCAGACGGGAAAGATTTCCGGGGAAATACTGTACGCGCACTGCATCGGCACCCGGCCGCTCGGGATAGTCAAAATCAAAAAAAGAAAAGGTGTTAAACAGGTCGTTGGGGTTCGAAACCATGGTTATGCCCCAGTTAATCCTTTGGCGTCCGGCCCTGATCCGCCAGTTAGCGTGCCGGAAGTCTATGAATAAGCGGTCAATTTGAGTTGTTCCCACCCATCCTCCTTCGTTCATCCAAATCCAGTTCAGGTCTATCAAGCCCTCATCCGTTCCCATCAAATCAATAATACCTGGCAGGTTTTTTAATATGTCGCTATAAATCAGCCTATTGCGCCCCTCGGCTACAAAGCGTATATCCCAGGGAAGATTTGCCCTGAAATTCAGCCTGTTGTGCAGGGTGTTGCCCACATCGCCCCGGGTATAATTGCGGTCAACCACAAGCGATGGCATAGCCCTAATGTAGCCTTTGAGCGATAACAGGTTGTTGCCATTTGCGGAGGCCACAGTCTCACTTATGAAGAACCAGGCAATGGCAATGAAGCCGGTAAGAAAAAATTTTTTCAAGGATTGGATTCTTAATTGAGTTTTTCTTTCTGTTGGTGGCTGAGCGAAGCCGAAGCCACTGATTTTCCTTTCTGTTGGAGGTTTCGACTCCGCTCAACCTCCGGTTTCCCTTTCTGTTGGTGGCTGAGCGAAGCCGAAGCCACCGGTTTCTCCTTCTGCCGGAGGTTTCGGCTCCGCTCAACCTCCGGTTTCTCTTTCAGTTGGTGGCTGAGCGAAGCCGAAGCCACCGGTTTCTCCTTCTACCGGAGGTTTCGACTCCGCTCAACCTCCGGTTTCCCTTTCTGTTGGTGGCTGAGCGAAGCCGAAGCCACCGGTTTCTCCTTCTACCGGAGGTTTCGACTTCGCTCAACCTCCGGTTTCCCTTTCGGTTGGTGGCTGAGCGAAGCCGAAGCCACCGGTTTCTCCTTCTGCCGGAGGTTTCGACTCCGCTCAACCTCCGGTTTCCCTTTCTGTTGGTGGCTGAGCGAAGCCGAAGCCACCTGTTTCCCTTTCTGCCGGAGGTTTCGACTTCGCTCAACCTCCGGTTTCGAATTTTATTGGTGGCTGAGCGAAGCCGAAGCCACCGGTTTCTCCTTCTACCGGAGGTTTCGACTTCGCTCAACCTCCGGTTTTCCTTTCTGTTGGTGGCTGAGCGAAGCCGAAGCCACCTGTTTCCCTTTCTGCCGGAGGTTTCGACTTCGCTCAACCTCCGGTTTCGAATTTTATTGGTGGCTGAGCGAAGCCGAAGCCACCGGTTTCTCCTTCTACCGGAGGTTTCGACTCCGCTCAACCTCCGGTTTCCCTTTCTGTTGGTGGCTGAGCGGAGTCGAAGCCACCGGTTTCTCCTTCTGCCGGAGGTTTCGACTTCGCTCAACCTCCGGTTTTCCTTTCTGTTGGTGGCTGAGCGAAGCCGAAGCCACCGGTTTCTCCTTCTACCGGAGGTTTCGACTTCGCTCAACCTCCGGTTTTTCTTTCTGTTGGTGGCTGAGCGAAGCCGAAGCCACCGGTTTCTCCTTCTGCCGGAGGTTTCGACTTCGCTCAACCTCCGGTTTTTCTTTCTGTTGGTGGCTGAGCGAAGCCGAAGCCACCTGTTTCCCTTTCTACCGGAGGTTTCAACTCCGCTCAACCTCCGGTTTTTCTTTCTGTTGGTGGCTGAGCGAAGCCGAAGCCACCGGTTTCCTATTCTGCCGGAGGTTTCGACTCCGCTCAACCTCCGGTTTCTCTTTCAGTTGGTGGCTGAGCGAAGCCGAAGCCACCTGTTTCCCTTTCTATCGGAGGTTTCGACTTCGCTCAACCTCCGGTTTCGAATTTTATTGGTGGCTGAGCGAAGCCGAAGCCACCTGTTTCCCTTTCTACCGGAGGTTTCGACTTCGCTCAACCTCCGGTTTTCCTTTCTGTTGGTGGCTGAGCGAAGCCGAAGCCACCTGTTTCCTATTCTGCCGGAGGTTTCGACTCCGCTCAACCTCCGGTTTCTCTTTCAGTTGGTGGCTGAGCGGAGTCGAAGCCACCGGTTTCTCCTTCTGCCGGAGGTTTCGACTCCGCTCAACCTCCGGTTTCCCTTTCGGTTGGTGGCTGAGCGAAGCCGAAGCCACCTGTTTCCCTTTCTATCGGAGGTTTCGACTTCGCTCAACCTCCGGTTTCGAATTTTATTGGTGGCTGAGCGAAGCCGAAGCCACCTGTTTCCCTTTCTGCCGGAGGTTTCGACTACGCTCAACCTCCGGTTTCGACTTTTGTTTGTGGCTGAGCGAAGCCGAAGCCACCTGTTTCTCCTTCTACCGGAGGTTTCGACTACGCTCAACCTCCGGTTTC
>Ga0209105_100010_pt1 | contig 84863 bp, 71 predicted proteins | sample SedPBSmetaG_FD_184158 | JGI IMG/M metagenome (GOLD analysis project Ga0209105, IMG submission 184158) | Freshwater sediment bacterial and archeal communities from Indian Creek, Illinois, USA to study Microbial Dark Matter (Phase II) -... | ecosystem: Environmental > Aquatic > Freshwater > Creek >...
GCCTTTTTTTATTATGCTTTTCAGCTCATCCACTTCCGATTTGGTCAATTTAACTGTGTAATGTATCATTTGTATGTTTTTATGCAAACATACAAAATAATTGCGTCATAACATACTTAACATTACACTACATTATAACCATATACGAAAAACTCAATGAAAAAAATAATCTGTAAGAGAACTGCTACAAGCCAAAATAAGAGTTTGATGCTGAAAAAGTTTTTGACAATGTTGTTTGTGGGTATGTGCCTGCAAGTTTCGGGCAGCGAACCCGACAGATGGGAATGGGGTAGTGAAACCCGTGAACATGCCCTTTTTCTTTCGGTGGGGAAACCATTGTTTACCGGTAAAACTACCCCGCAAAAGAATTTCTTTTCATTTTCAGCCCATTACCAGTACCGTATTTCGAACAGCTTTGCGATAGAGCCGTTTTATCTCTATTCGCAAAGCGATGGCTTCCCGGATTACTTTAATGATAAACAAAAACTGGATGCTCTTATCCGGCAGAGAAGGCCTTATTTGGCTCGAGACATTGTAGATTATCAAAATATATTTACCCATTCTGTAGGACTTAGGCTCCATTTTGCATTTATTAACAACAGGCGATGGTATTTATCATTTAATATGGCGGGGGGGTATTTTATTTCCGAATCGTCGATTCACTCCCTTCCGACTGTATGGTTTAATGTGGATAAGGCAACAGGGGATGTGTGGATTATCGACTATATAGCCGAATACATACAAGGAGTAAGGCATGACGGCTTTTTTACGATGCCGGGTGTTCAATTGCAATACATTTTTGGAAATGGATATTTTATGGGATTAGATATATATAAGTATGCCTTCTGGCCAACCAAGCCGGCATGGGATCATAGGTATATGCCGGTAGCTCCGGATATGTGGAATGCAGCTATAACATTCGGGATAAGATTTTAACAATACCATATATGCTTTACTTATGTATGGTAAACACAAACGCGTACGATTGATTATGAGATAACCAAGTTTGCTTTTACCGGGTCGCTCAGAGGTCATTAAACTTTTAAAAACATCATATTATGATAAACAGACTCATTTTTGCACTCATTTTTATGTTTTGTCAGTTATTTTCCTTTGCACAAGATAAGCCAACCAATCGCTTTGAAGCATCATTTGCATATGGTGCAGCCTATGCTTTATTTGGGGGAGAATCTAACAACCCTTGGATAAATTTAGAACTACCATCTGTTCACCATGCATACGAGTTCAGTTTTGATTTCAGGCTAAGGCACAACAGGTTTATCGGCATTACTTATGCCCGGCACGAGGTTTGGGCAACCATAGATGATTATTTTTTTAATCAGCACCAGGAAGTAAATGTTATAATGGATGGTTACAGGCATTTTGCGATTTCAGAATTCATTGGCGTCAATTTTCGCAGGGAGATAACCCCAAATTTTAATATGGCTGTAGGATTGTTTGTTACCCTCATGCAACGCAATACCATCCGATTAAGCCAACGGGCCGGGGATCCAAATATGTATATCATATTTGAAGATGATTTTCCAAGGTTAGTGGATAATGAATTAGGACTTTGGGCGGCTGTGGAGTATTTTGTTCCCGTAAGGGATTATTTCGACATCGGAATCAGGAGTAGGGGGTTCGTATCATTGAGCGGTTTTGAAAAAATTACCCTTACCCCGGTGCTTAAGTTAGGTTTTTGATGACCATTGTTCGACACCTTTCTGACCCCCTTATAGGTCGGAAAGGGTGCCAGCAAACAATTGCCCTGCTAGCGGTATTTGCAATTCAATACTGCATGCACAATTACATTCCGGATTCAAAAGGTAAAATGATGAGGTTGAATCTGCAAGGTTTATGGATAATTACAAATTATCCGGTGTTCAGAGCGGCAATACAATTGCCGCTCAGCGGGGGAATTTTATTTCAACATTTGCCAAGGGGAATGCCCCATTATCAGTAAGCCTTACGGCAATTGCAACCATTGCTGCAAATAGAAACTGAATTTCCCCATCCCCATAAAATGAAACTGGTAAAATGTTTTTTAGGCTTGAGTATAGTTTTAGTTTTTTAGTTAGACCGAAAGATGTCTTAGCACAACTATGAATCAATTTCAAATCATATTGTTTAAATAGTGAGTCTTTAATGTTTGTTTCAGCCACCAGTAAAATGTCCGGTTGTTCATACTTGATAATATCCATAATCGCATTATCAACAGTCTCTTTCTCAGCTATATTCCAAAAAATAAATTTCATTTCAAATATTATCGATGTTGTGTTATTTTTTCTTATTATGGCAACGGTTTGCTATAAGTGCCGTTTGGCATTTCGGAGCACCAACGTTTCAAACTGGTAATAAATTTAATTAGTTGCACTGCATTATATGTACGTAATGCCGGCCAAATGGCATTTATAGCGTGTTAGGTGGCGTAGCTTTATAATTATTTTGAGACATTTAATTCCTTAAACCATTTTTACCATAGAAATGGAATCAGTTTATATTTTACCTGTTTCGAATATTCTTTATATCCAGATAATTCTGCGGCTAGTGTTTTATCTTCTAATTTTGTTCGAATAATAAATATTATGCATACTAAGATAGCCATTGTCAATGCATACAATGAACCTAGTGAAACTGGTGTTGCTATACACATTATAATAAAACCTACATAACCAGGATGTCTTACATATTTATAAGGACCTTTGGTAGCAACCTTATGATCCCGATCATCTTGAATTCTAACCATTGTCGAAAAAAACTTATTTGATACCATCGACCAAGTAAAGATCATAGAACCTAAAAAAACAAGCGCTAGTCCTATGATATGAATTCCTGAACTAAGACTGTTAGTCCAGTGAAATCTATAGTCCAATCCCGATAGAACGTAAATACCTAACAATGGAAAAATATTGATCGTTGTGAGAATTTTATCCCATTTCTTCACATTCTCCTTTTTTTTGCCTCTCTCCTCAATAACTTCCTTTGGGAGCACCATTGCATTAATAATCAGTATAATCACTCCTGTTGAAATGAAAATCCACGCCCATGACCATTTGAACGACCATGCTGTAACAAACAATATTGCACCTTGTAGAAACAAAGTCAGAACAGTCTGGATCATTCTTAGTAAAATGTTATTTTTCATACGATTGAATTAATAGTAAAGTTAAATTTAATATACACATCCATCTTACAATTCGTCATTGCTATGCCATCTAACTAACATTTATAAATATGACACTTTCATACTAATGCTACTAAAAACCATTGCATATGTAGGACAAACATCATATTTCATTTTTTTCAAACTAATTAATTGCCCGGAAATTGCCCGGTAAATATAAAATATTTTAAAACAAATTATCAATTTAATGATTTCACAAATTATCCGGTCCTTTGCTGATTTATGGCACGAAACAAAACAGGAATGAAAATTCTGAAAAAACTTGTGCCGTTTCAAAAATAGTGAAATATTGTTAAAGCCCAAAAAATAAAAATCGAAAATTATAGACCAGCTCGTATGTTTTTATGATTTTTTACGGGCAATTTGCACAAAGGCAAATTTGATTATTTCTGGCAAAACCGGGTCTCCCTCTATGCCGGAGGATTTGATGTTGCTGCATTCCTAATTGCTGAAATCCCGCATAGTTTTTTGCTGATTACAAGGGGTTGATATCAAAATACCTGGGGGCGGATCGCTGGAGTATTCAGGAAGAATCAATATGTACACTTTGTGCCGGAATACTCAAAAAAACCTCATTATGTAAATAGCCCGCAGGGGATGTAGTTCAACACATACTCATCGCAGGGTCTGGCAGGCCGCTAAGGGACCTATTTATTAGATGTCGGCATTATTTCAATGCTTTCTTTACAAATCTCCTTGATAAAATCATCTCCCTCAAAATAATATTTTGTTGGATAAGGGTGAGTCTCAATCACTGGATATTTTATATTAATCTTTGAATATAATTTTAAATTCTCAAAAATGTTATCACTAAATTGGTCGGAAATAAGCAGTAAATCAATATCTGACCACTCGTGTGTCTTTTCTTTAGCAGCAGAACCAAACAAAAATACCTTATGAAAGGTCAATCCATTTGATAGGCAATCGTCAATAAATAATCTTGCAATATTTATTGCACTTTCTCTCGTAACCATAATCTCAATTTATTTGTTTTATCAATCATCTCGGTCGTAAAAGACTCATTGCAAATAGTATGCATATTTGTCAAATAATCTGGGTACCGGCCTTCTAACTGAAATCGGTTTAAACTCAACAGGAATTCACTTCTATCATCATTCAATTCTATCGGTGTAGTTGAAAGTAAGTGAATCAAATTGTGAGTTCTCGGAGGCACATTTCCCTCATTATGCTTAATCCATAACGCTTTGCATATTTTTTCAATCACCAAATGGGCAAAAAATAATGATTGCATGAATTTCCGACCTTTAAATAAGGTTTCAACAACTGTCCAATCGTCATCAGCTTGGGTTAGCCAAAAATCAATATGATCTACTTTTGTTCTCATCTATCAAAGATAACTCTCTTTTTTTTGAAATGAAATCTTGGCGCTGTGGTTTTTCAAGCTTTTGATTATCGCTTTTTAACTTCCACGAATTCTGTCAGTTGAAGATTCTAAGTCTTAGATTGTCAGGCCAAATTTACATGTGGGGGCAGTACCTTTCACTCCACCCGTATATACATTGCATTGTTCCATCTGCCAGATATACGCCGGATGGTCACTGGATAAATATCGGTCCATCGGGGCAATACCTTTTATCCGGTAATCCGGTTGAGCTATGCCTTTAAGCGCAGGATTTCCGGATAGCCTCTAGCGGCACTGTGCGTACGGCGCAAGCAGGTATGCTATGCCAGGTAGTGAAGAAACAATGCAGCAACACAGCTACATCCATGAAAAAAACCTGAAATCCACAAAAACCTGTATAATGTCAATGAACGATAACCCATTACTTCACGGCAACCCCATCACAAACCGTCATTAAGCGCATAGCCCGGTGTAGGGGATGTAGTTCACCACAGACTCCTCGCCGGGTCGTGCAGGCCGCTTACAGACCAATTGGTTAGACAATGGTTTTTATTCCAATCGCTTTATTCTTTCCCATTCTGTCTTAAAAATAGATTTGCTCAAATGTAAAATCTTATCAATGCTGTCTGAGTAATTCTTATCTTCATATCCTGTTTCGTTAAATATATTTTTCGCATTTAACAAACGAATCTCTTCAGTTAACTGTCTAGATTTTTCCTCATTAAGAATTAAGCATCATCTCAATTTTATACTGAATCTCACCAATTCTCTGCAACAAATCAGGTATTTTATCAATAAAAACTTGATTTCTTAATGACATCCCTGACCATTGGTGAATGGCTAACATTTCTGATATCAGATTCCTGAACTGAACTTGATTTAACCACATTAGTCCCCATTATGGCAAACGGCAGTTGTGCGTGGGTTTTCTTCTTTCTATCAGTTTGGATTTATTTTTCTTAATAGTTTTCTTGAAAAGTCAGCTTCAGCATCTAATGAAGCTATCATTTCTCCACCTGCATTTGAAAGTCTTGCCAAGTCTTGTTTTGGAATTGAGCCTTGATCTGAAAAAATTAATAAGCTGTCAAAGTCTGCTTTAGCTCTTAGTAGTCTCTCCAAGATTATGGTTGTCAATCGAGCTTTGTCTCTGTTAGGAATACCAAAAAGAAATAGCGGTGCATACTTTCCTTCAATTCTGTAATCAATAGGATAATCTCTTGCATTTTCCATTTCTTCAAAGTAGTAGTCTTTCTTTACTTTCTCTTCGCCTACAACTTTATATAATTGTTCCTGTAGGTCTTCATAGAATGTAGATTCAGCTCTGGCTCTATTTAGAAAAGTAAGGTCATTTATTTTTGTTAATGCTTGTCCAAGTCGAAAAATATTGAAACCTAAATTATCGATTGGTGTGTCAATGAAAAACTCACCATTGTCTTCGTCTATGAATGTTTCAGCCTTTATTTGGTCAAAAATTTTACCCCTTGTTCCTTCTCTAAATTTGTCAATTTCGTTATCATAACTTAAATGCATCATTGTGTGACCCATATCAGTCAATCTGATAATTCCACCAGGCATTTCCTTAATGTAAATCTGATACGGGTCTCCGTCAGGAAAGTAGAAGGGCGTTTCAATGGAAAGTAACTTTTCATTTTTCGGCTTTATCTTTACTTCTGCACACATTAGTGAGCAGAGAGTCTCTTGTAATTTATTTACATCAAGGTTCATCAGTCGAATAATTTAGTTTGATTTGTATTATCAGGAGTTGTATGAATTCCTGAAATCTTACAATCTGTTACCAAGCAATGTAATGCACCGTCAACTGTATTATATCTATTGGTTGCGATTGCAAAGCCTTCAGCCTTTCTGCTTGCTTTTATATATTTCTCAGTTGCCATATGAATATGAGAAGTATATCCAAGTTTGACTTTTTCTAAATGATTTGGATGGTCGTGATTAGGTCCGTTGTATCTTTTTAGTGTTAAAGTTTCTCCATTTGGTGCAAGCCAACTTATTCCGCAAGAAAAATCATCTTCCATCCCGTCACGAAGGTTTTGACGTTTGTAAATCTCAAATTCGTGTCCCGAGCTGTCCAACGCAACAGCTTTGAAGTTAGCCTGCTCATGCCCGTCCTTGCTTTTGCTTCTCGCTTGAGGATTAGTCAAGCGTTTTGGGCAGTTCAAAAGGTCTGAAATTTTGTCGTCCGTTAAACTCTCAAATGCCATCCTAAATCGTCAGTTTTATTAGATGCAATTTTACGAAAAATACTCTTAGGTCGGTCATTTTTAATCGGAAACGCTGTCTTTCTAAACTTATGTACAACTCGTTTTAAACATGACACTTTCACACTAATTCCACAAAAAACCATCGCATTTGTATGAAAAAAACATTTTTTACAAATGGATAATTATCAGGTAAATATAAGTATTTTTAAAACAAATATAATCACAAATCTATAGCCGAAAACACCGGACCAATTCGTAAATTTTTAAGTTTTTTTTAAGAGCATTGCCCTCAGGCCGCTAAAAAAAGTCTTCAATAGCCTTATTTGATGAAATATTGCCACAAATCTGTATTTTTGTTGAAATTCATCATATTTTTTGCTACATCGTTCATCATTTTATTATATTTATCGGGTTGAAGATAAGCTACATACATAACGAATACCAATCAATACATCAATAAACCAATCAACACCTTATCAAAATCATAACCTATGGTAGCACGCTACAAAATCAAAACCCTCACAGAGTTTGTCATCGAACGGCAATCAGAGTATCCCCAGGCCAAAGGCTCACTCACCCGACTGCTGAACGATATAGGCACGGCAGCCAAGATCGTAAACCGCGAAATAAATGCGGCCGGTCTGGTGGACATACTGGGTAGTGTGGGTACAAACAATTTTCAGGGAGAGACGCAAAAAAAATTAGACATTTTTGCCAACGAGATGTTCATCACCATGCTGAAGGGCGGAGGGGAATGCTGCGCCATTGCATCAGAGGAAAATGAAAAAGTGGTTTCGTTTCAGAACGAATTTTCTGAGCACGGGAAATATGTGGTTGCTCTCGACCCATTGGATGGCAGCAGCAATATTGAAGCCAATGTATCCATAGGCACATTGTTTTCCATTTATCTGCGCAGGAGCGAAGGCAGTGGAGGAAAACTGGAAGACCTTTTGCAACCGGGCCATCAACAAGTTGCTGCAGGCTACATCATTTATGGCTCGTCAACCATGTTGGTCTATACCACAGGTAAAGGAGTCAACGGGTTTACCCTCGACCCCTCTGTGGGGATTTTCTGCCTTTCGCATCCTGATATGCACTTTGGTACTTCGGGCAATATTTATTCGATAAACGAGGGCAACTACATCTATTTCCCGGCTGGAGTAAAGAAATATATCAAGCACCTTCAGGAGGAAGACCATGAAACACTCCGGCCTTATACTTCCAGGTATATAGGGTCGCTGGTTGCTGATTTTCATCGCAATCTGATTAAGGGCGGTATTTTCATTTATCCGGGCACCACCAAAAAACCGGGTGGCAAATTGCGACTATTGTACGAATGCAACCCCATAGCTTTTCTGGCTGAGCAAGCCGGTGGAAAGGCGAGCGACGGGTTTTGGAGAATTCTCAATCTGGAGCCAAAATCCTTGCACCAATGCTCTCCCCTTTTTGTGGGTCCCACCCATATGGTGGAAAAGGCAGAGGCACTTATGCTACAGGAATCGCCCGAACTGCAATATGCGCAACCCACATTTTGATGGACGAAAAAAAATGCGGGTGCCGTTGTGCATGATGGCTTAGACGCCATTGAGCAAAAGCATATTTGGCTATTGTGGTGGTGTTGTTTACCTTTGCCATTCTTTTTTGGCAAACATTGAAATTCGAACCCTTACTTGCGCAAATTGGCGGCAGGCAATCCACCGGTCAGCTACTGAGTTTTGTATCCGACTCCAGGGCAGGCAAGCTTACACTTTCCGGACTGGCAGGATCGGCTCATGCGGTGCTTACTGCCCTGGCGTATCATAGATGCAACAAATCGTTTTTGTGTATTCTGCCCAACAGGGAATCTGCCTCCTATTTTTTTAACGATCTGGAAAACCTGATGGGCGAGGCAGGGATGAGCTATGAAGACCGCGGCATTTTCTTCTTTCCGGCGAGCTACAAGAAACCTTATGAGACAGAACAGATCGATAATGCCAATGTTTTGCTCAGGGCCGAGGTAGTGAATCGTCTGGCATCTCATAAATCAAAAATAGTTGTGGTGAGTTTTCCCGAAGCCGTGGGCGAAAAGATTATATCCAAAAGCGAATTGGGAAAAAACATGCTCGAGGCCACTAAGGGTGAGGCCATCACCGTAGATTTTTTTCTGGATTTGCTTGTGGAGTACGATTTTGAGAGGGTCGAATTTGTGGCCGAACCCGGGCAATTCTCGGTAAGAGGTGGTATAATTGATATTTTTTCCTTCTCCAACGATTACCCTTTCAGGATTGAAGTAATAGACGACACCGTTTCCAGCCTCAGGTTGTTTGACCCCGAGACGCAACTTTCTATAAAAACTGCCGATAAGGTTCATATCCTTCCGGATATCAGCCGGCTGGCCAGGGAAAGCAACAAGCGAGAGTGCATCCTCGACTCAATGCCCGCCAATACGGTAATTTGGTGCGACAACTTAGACTTCGTGGCATCGAAGCTGGATTTGGGATACGAAAAAGCTGTGAATATTTTCCCGATGCTCCACAAAGACATAAAGCATCTGCATCCCAACGAAATGTTTGTGTCGGGTAAGGAATTTGCTGCTCAACTACAAGAAAAAACTGTTGTGGAGTATCATTCTTCCCAAATGAGCCAAAACCAACAACAACCTCTCTCCTTCCGCTTTCAACCGCAACCTTCATTCAATAAAAACTTCAACCTCATAACCCTCCATTTGGAGGAAAACACGCTGCAGGGGTACCGAAATATTGTGCTTTCAGAAAATCAGAAGCAGTTGGAACGCATCCAGAGCATTTTTGATTCCTTAAAAATCGAAAAGAAGGAAACCCAGACTCAGCTGCAATATGAAAGTTTGACGCTGTGTTTGCACGAGGGCTTTTATGACCCTGATTCAAAACTTGCCTTTTTTACCGACCATCAACTGTTCGACCGATATCACCGATACAAGGTAAGAGATAAGTTTGCCGGCAAACAGGCCATGACCATCCGGGATTTCAGCAGTTTGAAACCCGGCGATTTTGTTACCCATATTGACCATGGTGTGGGAATTTTCAGTGGCTTGGAAAAAATTGAAGTGAACGGCAAAATACAGGAGGCCATAAGGCTGGTTTATAGAGACAACGATGTGTTGTACATCAGCATTCATGGCTTGCACCGTATTTCGCGCTACAGCGGCAAAGAAGGCACCATACCCTCGCTCCACAGGCTGGGCAGCAACACATGGGCCAACCTGAAAAACAAAACCAAAAGCAAGCTCAAGGATATAGCCCGTGATTTGATTGCGCTGTATGCTCAGCGACGCGCACAAAACGGGTTTAGTTTTTCGCCCGATTCTTATCTGCAAAACGAGCTTGAGGCGTCATTTATTTACGAAGACACTCCGGATCAGGGAAAAGCCACCCGCGATGTGAAAAATGACATGGAAGCTCCTTTTCCAATGGACAGGCTTTTGTGCGGGGATGTAGGATTCGGAAAAACCGAAATTGCGGTCAGAGCCGCTTTTAAAGCTGTGAACGATTCGAAACAGGTGGCCATTCTGGTACCCACCACCATCCTTGCACTGCAGCATTATTATACATTTACCGACAGGCTCAAAGACCTCCCTTGCACCGTGGACTACCTAAACCGTTTTCGGAGCAATGGAGAGAAAAAAAAAGTACTGGAAGGGATTCAGAGCGGCAAAATAGACATTGTGATTGGAACCCACAGGCTTTTGAGCAAGGATGTGCAATTTCAAAACCTGGGTTTGCTGATCGTAGATGAGGAGCAAAAATTCGGCGTTGCTGCCAAGGAAAAGCTGAAGCAGCTGAAGGTAAATGTAGATACCCTCACCTTAACCGCAACTCCCATTCCGCGCACTCTGCAATTTTCCATGATGGGCGCCCGCGACCTATCGCTGATTCATACTCCGCCTCCCAACCGGTATCCCATTGCAACAGAGATTCATGTTTTCAACGAAGAGTTGATTCGCGATGCCATAAGGTACGAAGTGGCCCGGGGCGGACAGGTATTCTTTATCCACAATAGGGTTGAAAACATTAAAGAAATAGCGGGAATCATCAAAAGATTGTGTCCCGATGTGAATATAGCGGTGGGTCATGGGCAATTGGAAGGCGATAAGCTGGAAAAAGTTATGGTGGATTTTATCAATGGGCAGGCCGATGTGCTGGTTGCAACTACTATCGTAGAATCGGGGCTAGATATTCCCAATGCAAACACCATCATAATCAACAATGCCCACTACTTTGGCCTGAGCGATTTGCATCAGATGCGAGGCAGGGTCGGCCGGTCCAACAAAAAAGCTTTTTGTTATTTAATTACCCCTCCCTTGGCAACCCTTACCGATCAGGCTCGCAAGCGGCTCCGCACCCTTGAGGAATTTTCTGAACTGGGCAGTGGCTTCAACATTGCCATGCGCGACCTCGACATACGGGGAGCAGGCAATCTGCTGGGTGCAGAGCAAAGCGGCTTCATTGCCGATATTGGTCTGGAAACCTTTCAGAAAATTTTGGACGAGGCTATCACAGAGCTTAAGGAAAAAGAGTTCAAGGAGTTGTTTGCCGAACAGTATGCCCATCAGTCTGATTCATTTTTGCCCGGCGATTGCCAGATTGAAACCGACCTGGAGTTGCTGATCCCCAGCGGCTATGTTTCCAGCACCGAAGAAAGGGTCAACCTGTATCGGGAAATTGACACCCTATCGGATCAGAATGCCATACAGGTCTTTGCCGGTCAGATGGAAGACCGCTTCGGGCCACTGCCGCCGGCAACCCAAGGGCTGCTGAAGGCCGTGAAACTCAGATGGGAGGCCCGCAAGATAGGTTTTGAAAAACTTGTGCTGAAAGGAGGCTTGCTTATCGGATACTTCCTTAGCAGAAAAGACTCGCCGTATTTCGACAGTGCTGCATTCAGGCAAACTCTTGCATTTGTTCAGGCAAACCACCGGAGATGCAGCCTTAAGGAATCCAATAACCGACTCAGTCTGACAATAAAAAATGTACCAGGAGTGGAAGAGGCACTATTGCTGGTGCAGAAAATCCAACAGGGGTAAGAGCAGAACCCTAATCCTCGTGATTGAGCATTTCTTTGATGTCCATCAAAATTTTCTTTCCCAGATTTTCGGCCTTCACCATATTGTCGCTTTCCGTGTATATGCGTATAATAGGCTCGGTGTTTGAGCGCCTCAGGTGAATCCATTCGCGATCCAACAAAATCTTTACCCCATCGGTAAGATCAACTTCGTGGTGCTTTGCATAACGACTGAGAATTTTTTCAAGCACTAATTTGGAATCCACACCTTCGGGCAGCTCCACCTTCATTTTACACATGAAGTAGTCAGGAAATTTTTTTCTGAGAAACGAAGCACTTTTTTTGGTTTCTGCCAGATGCGAAAGGAAAAGCGCTATACCCACCAGAGCATCTCTTCCATAGTTCAGCTCAGGATAAATGACCCCTCCGTTTCCCTCACCTCCAATGACAGCCTGGTGGAGTTTCATGGCTTCTACCACATGTACTTCGCCAACGGCACTCGAAAAGTGGTTCTGCCCGTACTTCTTTGTTACTTCTGCCAATGCTTGCGTCGAAGACAAATTGCTGACGGTGCTCCCCGGCGTTTTGGAGAGCACATAATCTGCCACTGCCACCAGGGTGAATTCTTCGCCAAACATTTCACCATCCTCGCAAACCATGGCCAGGCGATCCACATCCGGGTCAACTGCTATGCCCAGATGGGCTTTTCTAGCGACTACCTCAGCCGACAGCTCCCGGAGATGTTCGGGCAAAGGCTCGGGATTATGGGGAAACTGCCCATTGGGCTCACAATAGAGTTCGTGTATTTTCTTAACCCCCAAAGCCTCGAGCAACATAGGAACAGCTATACCTCCCGAAGAGTTTACAGCATCAACCACCACTGTAAATTTTGCAGCCCTGATGGCATCGCTATTGACCAGCGGCAGAGACAGAATTTTTTCGATATGCGTTTCGAGCAAGCTTTCATCCTTTCGGTAGTAGCCTAAATTGTCAATCCCGGCAAACTCCATCTGCGACAATTCAAGAAACCCCTGAATTTCTTCGCCTTGCAGGGAAGAAATAAATTCCCCTTTATCATTCAAAAGCTTCAGTGCATTCCATTGCTTAGGATTGTGGCTTGCAGTAACAACAACACCTCCCTGAGCTGAAAGAAATTTCACTCCATTGGCTACAGTAGGGGTTGTGGATAAGCCCGCATCAACAATATCAATGCCCATGCCTTGCAACACAGCAGTGAGCAACTTATTGATCATCATACCTGAAGTTCTTGCATCACGACCAACAACCACTGTCAACCGTTCGCTACCAAAGCGGGATTTGAGCCACATGCCATACGCGCCGGCAAATTTAACAACATCAACAGGTGTAAGTCCTTCGCCGGGTAGCCCGCCCATTGTGCCTCGAATTCCAGATATAGATTGAATTAGGGTCATATAGAATTGTAATTAGGGGTGCAAAGTTAACTTTTATGCATCTTCATTATATTTCGAACTCTCAAGTATTTTTATAAAATGGGACACATCAGTATTCTTGCAAATTTATAAAAATTTTTATGCTGTTTTTTTATCATTTCATTTATATTTTTTCCTGTTTGATGTTTTTTTTTAGAAAAAATAACTTTCAGCAGTGTACAATGCAGTATCCATGTTATGCTCTAATTGGTTATTTTTGCATAAAAAGGTCAATACCTGTGAAGATTAGAATCCATTTTGTTGTGTTAATTGTATTATCGATTTTGTTGATTTCGAATAGTTGTAATTCCAAAAGGCATATAGGTGAGGGGCAGCACCTTCTGAGAAAAAACCGAATCGAAACCACAAACACAGAAATACGAAAAACGCAAATCCGTCCTTTTATCAGGCAGCAACCAAACAGGCGCCTTCTGGGTCTGCTTCCGGTAAACCTTTTTGTGTATCAACTATCCGACAGGGGAAGAGATACCGGAATAAGACGGTGGTTTAAAAACACCATTGGCGAACCTCCGGTAATTTTCAATCCTATTCTGATGGAGAGCACCCGTCAGCAAATTTCGATGTTTCTGCACGGACAGGGATATTTCAATTCACAAGTAACCGCTACTTTTAATCCCGATATTGGTCTTGCCCTGTTTCAGATTACCGGTAATCGTCCATACTTCGTGAGAAATATCTCCTACCGGATTGATGACAGCAACCTTGCCGCCTTTGTTTTTGCTGATACAACTCAATCTCTTATTCGAAGAAATACCCGGTATTCGGCCGAGGCACTGGAGTCGGAGAGGCAAAGAATTTCAAATAATCTGCGAAATCAGGGGTTTTACAGATTCTCCAGAGATTTTATTCGGTTTGAGCTCGACAGTGCTCTGGGTATGCACAAACTGGACATTGCGGTTGTCATCGAAAACCCCACAAGGGATACCAGGCCGGAAGTATCCGAAACACGCAAGAAATACCACCGCAGGTATGTAATTGACCGGATATCCGTCTTCCCGGATTTTTCTCCTTTAGCTGTACCAACAGGTGTATTCGACACTACCTATTTTGCATTAGACGAAGCATTACTGACCAGGCCATTGGAGTTTATCCATTCGGGCAAATTGACAATGAAACCCAAGGCCCTTGCCCAACACATATTGCTCGAACCCGGCAGCTTTTTCAACAGCAGGGATGTGGAGCTAACCTACTACAACCTAAGCGCAATGCGCAATTTTAGGTTTATAAACATTCAATTTACCAATCTCCCGTCAGTCTCAGGCGATACAGCCGGAGATGCCTATGGCAGGCTGGGAGCCAATATTCAATTGGCGCGCCTGCCGGTGAATGCTTTTGCTATAGAAGCTGTTGGGCTTAATACTGCCGGAATGCTGGGTATAGCAGGCAACCTTTCGTTTTCAAACAGGAATTTTCTTGGAGGAGCCGAGCGCCTGAGTCTCAGGCTGATAGGTGCTTTAGAGGCAAGCGCATCCGCATTCAACAACCGCCTGGCAGGCCCCACCCCTTTTAACACCCTGGAATTGGGAGCTGAGCTACGCATGGAAATTCCCAGATTGCTTGCTCCGGTAGCGGTTGACCGCATTGCCCGGGATACACGCCCGCGCACCACCATTCACACCGGTATCAATTACCGGCACCGGCCCGATTATACCCGCTATATATTTAATGTGAGCTATGGATTTGAGTGGAGCAACAACCCAAAAATCCGACACTCGCTTCATCCTGTGGAGATTAGCAGCATTCGCATTTTCAACGACTCTATACTCTTGTCGAAGCTGCCGCAAGGCAACCCTCTAATCCTTAGCAGATATAAAGATCATCTTACCGCAGGACTCCGATATTCATTTATTTTCAACACCCAGCAGATAGGCCGGGATGTAGATTTTCGATATTTCAGGCTGAATCTGGAGACCTCTGGTAATATCACCAACCTAATAGCCAATGCCCTTGGAACCCCCACTAATGAAGTTGGCAAAAAAACCCTTTTCAATATCCCCTATGCCCAATTCATCAGGGCAGATATGGATTTTCGGAATTATACCTTTTTTAACTCCAACAATTCGTTGGTATTCAGGCTCATGGGAGGTATAGGATTGCCTTACGGAAACTCGACGGTTATGCCCTTTGTAAAAAGCTTTTTCAGTGGAGGCGCAAACAGCATCAGAGCCTGGAGGCTTTACACTCTGGGACCAGGGTCCTTTTCTGATACCCTTGGTGTACGCTTCGATCGCTCCGGAGACATAAAACTTGAAGCCAACTTAGAGCATCGTTTTGGCATATACAGGTTTTTGCACGGTGCTGTTTTTGCCGACGCCGGAAATGTCTGGTTTATCAACGAAAATCCTCAGTTTAAAGGTGGTGAGTTTCGCTTTGACACTTTTCTGAGTGAGATTGCAATAGGCACAGGAGTGGGCCTTCGCCTGGATTTTAACTTTTTTATTGTTCGACTCGATGCTGCATTCCCACTCCACGATCCGGCTTTGGCTCAGGGCGAACGATGGCTGACAAGGTTTCCCAGACTAAACCAATGGAATCTTAATCTGGGGATTGGATACCCCTTCTGACAATGGACAGCAAATCTTTGCGAGATTCGATTCTTTATCATATCGGTCATACTCCTACCACAGGCCAGAAACAGCTTGCTGAGATGCTGGCCGCATTTGTCGAAAACAATATCCCTAAATCGGTTTTTGTGCTGAAGGGCTATGCCGGCACCGGCAAAACCACTATGGTAAGCAGCCTGGTGAAGGTGCTTTTTGAAAGAGGTGCTGAATGTGTTTTGCTTGCACCAACCGGACGAGCAGCAAAGGTGCTTTCCAATTATTCAGGCTTTAAGGCCTACACTATACATAAAAAAATCTATTGGGTAAGACCCCAACCCGAAGGAAATGTCAGACTTAAGTTGCAGACCAACAAGCACAAAAACACGATTTTTATTGTTGATGAAGCTTCGTTAATTGCAACTTCGCGTACCCAACAAGGAGATTTGTTCGACAGTGTGAACCTGCTCAACGACCTGATAGAATATATAGGCAGTGGGATAAACTGCAAACTGATCCTTACGGGCGATACCGCACAACTTCCGCCTGTAATGTCCAAGGAAAGCCTTGCTCTGAACCCGGAATTTCTATCCGAAAGATATAGTTTACATATTGTAAGCTTTACGCTTACAGTAGTTGTAAGGCAAGCATTGGAAAGCGGCATTCTGGTCAATGCCACAAAAATCAGAAAAATGCTGGCAGAAAATTCGACTTGTTTTCCAAAATTTGTTACAACCGGATTCAATGACTTTAAAAGGGTGGAAGGAATGGAGGTATCCGACTCAATCAACTCTGCCTTCATGGGATCAAACCCACAAGACAGTTTGATTATTTGCAGAAGCAACAAAAGGGCAAACCTTTTCAACAAGATGATACGCAACCGTGTACTCTTCAGGGAAGAGGAACTGAGCAGCGGTGATCTTATCATGGTAGTCAAAAACAACTATTTTTGGCTGCCCGAAAACAGCAACCCGGGTTTTATTGCAAATGGTGATATTTTACAAATCAGGCGCTTAAGAAAATCCGAAGAAATGTACGGATTTCGTTTTGCTGATGTGGTCGTAAAACTCATAGACTATCCCGACGAACCGGAGTTGGAAGTAAAAATCCTTTTGGATACCATAGACACTGACGGTCCGGCTCTCTCACCGGATGATGATAAGCGACTTTATGAGTCTATTTCAAAGGATTTTGATCACATTGCTAATAAAAGTGTGCGTTTGCAACAAATTAAAAGTAACCCGCACCTGAATGCCCTCCAGATTAAGTTTGCTTACTCCCTTACTTGCCATAAAGCACAAGGTGGACAATGGGAAAATGTGTTTGTTGAAATGGGGACAGCAAATGAAGTTGCCCCTGACGAAGGACAACTCAGATGGCTCTACACAGCCATAACCCGAGCTACCGGCAAAATCTTTTTACTAAATTTTTCTGACGATTTTTTTGCCAACCAGGATTTATAACTTCAATGCCGGCTCACGAATTTATGGTTGGCTATTCTCCATTTGGAAGTGAGTAAAATATAGAGCAAAAAACATGCTTTCATCTGCATTTCCGGTTTTGAGAAAAACTATTAACAAATTATAAAAACGAAACCACTGTTTAATTCCAATCACTAGTTTTTATATTTTTGTTAGTTCTAAAACCTTAACCCAACAAAAATGCATCCATTTCGAAAAATTATTCACACCGGCACATTTCACACTGTATTCATGGCAGTTGTTTTGGCCATTTTAACTTTTTTACCTTCATCTATAGTGGCTCAGGAGCCTGCACCGGAAGTTCAGCCGGTTCAAGAGTTTCCTTATGCGCCGGAATATTTGCTAAGGTTTTTTGATGCAAATCAGAAAATCAGCCGACTGAACCGTGAAACGCAAGAACGATTGAACCAGACAGTTGCTGAAAAAAACTTAACAATGGAAAGGTTCAACCAGATTGCCAGTGCCGCCCAAATTGGCGAGTTGGAGGTTGGTGTATTTACCGAGGAGGAAATTTCTGCTTTCAATGAAGTGGCACCCAAGATAACTAGCATACAACGCGAATTGGTGGAAGCCAGAAAAACAGCATTGGACGCCAAGAATCTATCCTTAGAGAAATATCAGAAAATTTTGGCCGACTTCAGACAAAACCAGGCGCTACAGGAGCATGTGCGCAATTTGCTGCGAGAGAGAGCCCGGCAGGCAGCCCGCGAAGCACGCGAGAGAGAGCAGCAACAAACACAACAACAAACACCTCCTCAGGGTCAATAATTCAAAAACCGGGGTTGACCCGGTTTTTTTTACATTACAACTTCGGCAACAACAAAGGTGCTGCCACCCACGAAAATCAGGTCACTTCTCAGTGCATCCAATTTTGCTTGCTTAAATGCTGCCTGTACAGAATCGAACACCTTTCCCTTGAGGCCAAAGTTTCCTGCCTTTTCAGCCAATAAATTTGGATCCAACCCGCGGGGTATATCGGGCTTGCAAAAATAATAAACGGCTCTATAGGGCATCAACTGTAAAATGGCATTACTGTCCTTATCATCCACCATTCCGAAAACGATACGAAGGGTGTTGTAATGTTGGGACTCAATCTGCCTGACAACCTCCAGTATTCCATCGGCATTATGTGCAGTATCACAATAAATTAACGGACGCTTTGCCAGTTGTTGCCAGCGACCCATAAAGCCTGTATTTCGTCTGACATGGGCCAGACCCTCTTGAACAGCAGCATGTGAAATAGGCATCAAATTGCGATCCTTTAATACTTGTATTGCAGTGAGTACCGCAGACATATTCTCCAATTGATAAAATCCCATTAAATCGGTAAGAACACTGATTTCCTTGCCACAAGGTTTCTGATATGACAATTCTTGCAGTTTTCGTCCGGAAACCTCTGCAAGAGAAACCTTCAAAGGCTGATACATTTCCCAGGCCTCATACAAATCTGCCTTAAGATCGTCAGCTTTTGCAGAAAACACATGGGATATTCCGGGCTGATTGCGACCTATGACCACAGGAACGCCGGATTTTATTATACCTGCCTTTTCACCCGCAATTTTTTCCAGAGTATCGCCCAGCAGATTCATGTGATCCATTCCGATATTTGTAATGATAGACAGAATGGGAGTAATGATATTGGTAGAATCGAGCCGACCTCCCAAACCCGTTTCAATTACAGCCACATCCACCCCTTGCTTTTTGAAATAATCAAAAGTAAGTCCAATGGATATTTCGAAAAATGAAGGTTTGATGCTATCAAAAAACTCTTTGTGCTGTTTGACAAATTGTTGAATTTCCTTTCGAGGTATCATTTCTCCGTTGATGCGTATGCGCTCGCGGAAATCTCTCAGGTGGGGCGATGTTGCAAGTCCGGTTTTTAAGCCGTGTTGTTGCAATATGGATGCAAGTATATTCGAAACCGACCCTTTACCATTGGTTCCGGCAATATGTATTGCCCTGATATACTTTTCGGGATTGCCTAAATAATTGCTAATTGCAATGCTATTGTCGAGATTTGCTTTGTAGGCAGCAGGGCCAATACGATGAAACATGGGTAGCTGGTGGTACAGATACTCCAGAGTTTCTTTGTAGGTCATTTAGTTTTGGCGAATGAAAAGGTATGTAATGGTACCCACTTGTTCTTCGGTTGCATCAGGACTGGCATTAAATCGAGCCCTTAAGGCAGCCGTTTCTGCAAGTCGGTGCAATGTGGCATCGGTGGTGGTAGTACCTCTGGCTCCTGCCACTGCCCTAATCACTCTGCCGTGGCGATCCACCGTTATGGTTACCACCACACGGCCTTGAGCAGGGACATCGTATGCCGGCAAAGGCAAGGAAGAAGGACTCCTTCCGGCAAGGTCAAAGCTAACACCGCTTTGCCCTGCACCGGTACTGGCGCCTTCAGGTGTACCTGTAGGGCGGCCTTGCACACCTGGTTGCGCACCTGTGCCTTGGGTAGGAGTTGTGGTAACTCTTTGATCAGCTCCCGGAAACAACGCTCTTTGGTCCACCAGTTGACGAGGTGGTTCGGGAGTAGGTTGTGGGGCCGGGGTCGGCTGAGGTGTGGGTTGCTGTCGGGGCTGCTCTTGTGGCTGAGGCCGGGGGCGTCGCGTAGGCGGTGGAATGGCTACAGATTCTTCAGTATCCTGTGTAACAACCTCCTCCTGACCACGGGTTGCAGGAGGTGCAACAGGAGGCACAGCCGCCGGAACGACACGATTGGGAACTATCTGACCGGTACCCACATCTACTATGCCCAAAGCCACTATTACTCCCTCCTCTTCAGGCAAAGGAAGGGGTGTCCTTAGCCCAAAATAAAAGAGAGCCACAAGCAAAATTGCATGAAAAACAATTGTGCCAATAATCGCAATTCGGTTATCTTTTTTAGAAAGATGTTCCATTTCAGCGCGCGGGTTGGGTAGCAAGTATTACTCTATGACGGGTATTTTGAAGATTATTAATATTGTTTACAACATCTATCACCGAAACAATATCCTGAACGGGAACTGTACGGTCGGCACGCAGCACAACTGATGCTGTTGTTTCGTTTGCAAGCATTTGTATCAGGCCGGTTTGCAAGGCTGCAAGATCAACGGGATTTTCTTCCAGAAACACCTGCAACTGCTCATTGATATACACAGTTACCGTTTGCCGGGCCAAAGTGCGGCTTTCGCTGGTAGGCAAAAGCAACCTGATGGCCTGTGGAGCAATAAGGGTAGATGTGAGCATAAAGAAAATAAGCAGCAAAAACACCAAATCTGACATGGAAGCCATGCTGAACTGAACACTGCGTTGATTGCGCATTTTTATTGCCATATCATTCAGGTATTAAGAAGCGGGTTCGTGAAGCAAATCCATAAATTCGGTAGCCCGGGCTTCGAGCATAAAAATCACTTTTTCGATGCGGGCTACCAGCACATTGTAACAAATAAAGCTGATGATACCTACAATCAATCCGGCAATAGTGCTGATCATGGCCTCATAAATACCACCTGCCAATAGTCCGATATCAATATTGTTGCCAGCCATGGCCATATTATAAAATGCCCTGACCATTCCGATAACGGTACCCAGAAAGCCTAGCATGGGTGCTGCACCTGCAACGGTTGCCAAAACAGCAATGTTTTTTTCAAGCTTGGATATTTCCAGTTTCCCAACATTTTCGATTGCAGCATTAATATCGCTCAGGGGCCTTCCAATTCTTACAATTCCCTTTGCAATCATCAGGGATATGGGCGAGTAATTCATTTTGCACAAAGCTTTAGCGGAATCAATTTTTCCATCGTGCATAAAATCGCGGATATTGTTCATAAAGTTGGTCTCATCTACAGAAGCCCTGCTGATTGCCAAATATCGTTCAATGAAAATGTAAATTGCAACTATGGAAAGGATAAGTAACGGAATCATTACCGGGCCGCCTTTAAGTGCCAAACTCCATAAGGATAGGGTATCGAATGTTGGAGGTGGGGTCTGCGCCAGTGCCTCTACAACCTGTTCTGGAGTCTGCATTTGAATCTGCATCAAAAAATTACTCAACATTGTTAAAAAGTTTATGAAAAAAAGCGCGTCAAAAATATTCAAACTTCAAAATTAAGAAATTCATCCGGAAAATTTTGACTGGATGAAAGAAAAGCTACAATAATATCACTAAAACTATACCAAAGAACATTATTGGGCAAACATTATAATTTAATAAGCGAAAAAAATCGCTATTTGCAGATAAATTAATGCATCAATCGTAAAGCAATTTATGTACATTTGCAGGTCAAAAAAAATAAACTTTTTCAATATGGCAAAAATTATAACCGCTATTAATGGCTTTGGTCGTATAGGCCGTTTGACCCTAAAAGCTGCACTTCACAATGAGGCAATTGATATTATTGCAGTAAACGACCTAACCAACAGTGCAACGCTTGCACATTTGCTCAAATACGATTCGGTTCACGGTAAATTTCCCGGCACTGTGGTAGCCGACGGCAATGACCTTATCGTAAATGGCAAGAGAATCAAGGTTTACGCGGAGAAGGATCCAGCCAACCTCCCATGGAAAGAGCTGGGTGTGGAGGTAGTAGTTGAATCAACCGGAGTGTTCCGCGATCGCGAAAAAATCAGCAAGCACCTGATTGCTGGCACTCAAAAGGTAATCCTTTGCGTTCCCTCCAAAAGCTCATCCGATGTAGATGCAACAGTTGTGCTGGGTGTAAATGAGCACGATATCAAGCCTGAACATAAAATCTACTCGAATGCTTCCTGCACCACCAACTGCCTTGCTCCCGTTGCTAAAGTGCTTCATGAGGCCTTTGGTATCAAGCGTGGGTTGATGAACACCATCCACTCTTACACCAACGACCAGATTCTTCTCGACGCACCCCACAGCGACCTGCGCAGGGCTCGGGCAGCAGCCATGTCTATTATTCCCACAACAACTGGTGCAGCAAAAGCAGTAGGACTGGTAATTCCCGACCTGAAAGGCAAGCTTGACGGTTTTGCCCTGCGTGTACCCACTTTCGATGCATCGGCAGTTGACCTCACCGTGGAACTCAACAAGAATGTAACCAAAGAAGAAATCAACGCTGTTCTTCAAAAAGCTTCTGAAGGAAGTATGAAGGGTATTGTGGAATATTGTGTTGACCCGATTGTATCGGTTGACATTATTGGCAATACGCACTCTTCGATTTTCGACTCGCTGCTTACTCAGGTAATTGACGGCAACTTTGTGAAAGTGATAGCATGGTACGATAATGAGTATGGATACGCGAACCGGGTAATGGATATGATTAGCAAAATCAAGTAATTCATTAGCTTTTACTGTATTAGGTGAGGCTGCATTCTGAAAGGTGCAGCCTCTTTTTTTGATTATATGCGGATTTTTTTCGTTTATTAAAGAACACTTTCTATCTGATACGGAAATTATAGGCAGTATCTGACTGCATACCTAATGCAAAAACAGTCGTCCTTATACATGCAAGGGTTCAATGCCTTCTCGCTGGTTTATAAGGTGCATGGGTATGGCTTCGGGCATGAGAACCAGCCGTTCCTTTTGATTGCCCTTGAAAACATTAGTGATCAAAAAGCCCGAAGGCTACTGGAGAACATTTTTTTGCACGACCTGAACAACTCTCTCTCCATTTTGCTAAACCTTCCCGAAATCATTGACGAAGTTCAGCAAAAAAACAGCAGAACTGAATTTGATGAATGACACAATTACAACAGATAAAACTATCCTGAGGCAGGTACTTTACAACATGGTGAAAAATGCAATGGAAGCGGGTTCGCAGGAAGAAACCATAAAAATCTATAATGGAATCAGAGCGTTGTTCAATCTTTAGCGCAGCATATCTACAGAAGCTCTGTGAATACTCAAATCTTCGCCGTCGAAACTCGCATAAGAGTAATGATTGATCCAATCACCTGTATTGATGTATCTGGATTGAGGAGTTAGCTGGATATCACAGGGAGTATGCCTGTGGCCAAAAATAAAATAATTGACATTGCGCTTTTCCAGATACTGTCTGCAAAAAAGCACGAGTCGCTCATAAACGGGATCTACAACAATATCTTTTCTGCTTCCATTGGTATATCGGTCGGTTTTAGAAAATTTGCTTGCCCAATTGATTCCGGTGTCAGGATGTATGGTGGCAAAAATTTTCTGCATCAGCAACGAATTGTAAATCCTCTTGGCCCGCTTGTACTGGAGGTCGCCCGGTCCCAGTCCATCGCCATGGCCAATCAGGAAGGTTTTTCCGCTGCAAAATAGTTCAGAGGTTTCGCGATAAATCTGCAGTCCAATCTCCTGTTTGAGGTAGCCGAATGTCCAGATATCGTGGTTTCCGGTGAAAAAGTACACAGGAATACCCGAGTCTGTTATCTCGGCCAGCTTACCAAGTAGTCTGACAAATCCTTTAGGAACAACTTTGCGGTACTCAAACCAAAATTCAAAGATGTCGCCCAACAAGAAAAATGCCTGTGCAGTAGATTTTTTGTTTTCAAGCCAGCTTACCAGAAGCTTTTCTCGCTGTAGACTCAATGCTTGTGTAGGAATACCAAGATGACTGTCAGAAACAAAGTATAATTTTTTTCCGGGCTCTAAAACGACTTCCATAAAAGCTGAATTGGCGGCAAAGATATATCATTACGCGTAAACACCGAAACTTACGCGCAATTACACAACAAGGATTTTTTGTTGCTGTTGTTGAGTTTGTCTCAAAAAAAGTGAATTTCCCTATGTTTTGGCCGATATGAAGAGGATACCCTACCAGGAATCATCCGGAAACAAATCTCTAAGTCGCCGGGTGTGCAAAAATTTCCAGATGTTTAATCTATCAAAATAAATTGAGTATGTAACCCTTTGAATATACCTGTCAAACGCAAATGAAGCTACCTGGTTTATGTCGGATGAAACTGCAACCGGGAAGTTTACCCGCAATACATTTCTGATAGGTTCGAAATGCACTCCTGCTACCCAACTTATCCTTCGGGAACCCTCGAACGCTCTTGCAGCACCTGCATAAGTTCCTGCGTCGAAAAACAGTCTAAAGGGCAGATGCGGAACATCGGCCTTAAAATTTACCGTTGCCAACCATTGCCAGGTCTGCCCCACGGAAGTCGGGAATGAAAAGCCACCTTGTGATTCAGTAATCTGATTTCCGGCCAGGGTGCCCATTCTCTCTTTTCTGCCCAGAAAATATCCCGAAAAGGTGTAATCATGCACTCCCCTCTGTGCTCCAATTCGTAATCGAAAATCAACAGGGCTATCGGCAGGCGGGGTTTGTAGAAAAGTACCGCCAAAAAATCTCACCAATAAACCTCCCGGAGAAGAGTTGTAATGGAAAAAAAATTTAGCACGGGCATTAGTTTTTACGAATTGCGGGCCTTGTTCCAATTTCAGCTTATAATCAAACGGGATTGTGGCCGTATGGTTGAAATAGTTGACCCCAAACTGATTGATAAAGTATGACAATGAACTTGGATCTCCGGCATGAAATCCCGGGCCGGGTAGATATCGCCGAATAAAATGACTGTTGAAAAACATGATTAATTCCTCATCCATCCGGTTTTCGGGCAGCCGCATCCTTGCATTCACAAAGCCTTTAATCATGTTAAAACTCCTGTATGAAGGTATTTGTACGCTTCCCAAAAAGGCATACCTACGACCAAAAGCTCCCATTTGCACATTCTGAAACAAACGGGAAGCCGGTTCAATCCTGTGTGAAATGTGGAATTGGCCGGCTAAAGAATTGCTGAGTTCTCCCCAAAGCGGCATGATGGAAATTCGGGTAGGCCGCTCTATCAGTTTTTGGTTGAACAATCCAAGCCCGAACATAAAACCATTGTATAGGTTCCACCCGACAAGAGGGGCAACAAAAAGTTGGTTTCTTTCGGGAATTTCCGGATGGGTAATAAACCGTATTGCCGGCAAGTTATCCTTTTGGTCTGAGGTAAGCTCCGCTGCATGGTATTTACTTTGGGTCAGCGAGTTTGAATTTCTTACATTTCCATCAAAAATATTCACCCATTTGCCGGGCCAAGTTTGATTACTATCTGCCACAGGGAAAATATTGCCGGTTTCATTTGACATTTTGCACAATGAAGCAGCATGGAAATTGCCAAACTTTGGGTTCGCTACCTCGCTGCCCAAACTGTAAGGTGCAAAGAATGGCGTAAGGTTTTCAGTATTTCCAGTTTCTTCCACAAAATTCTTCCGGGAATTGTCAATACGGCAATTTTTTTCGAAATCAACAGACCGATCCGGATGTCCATTAGGGTCGTAAGAATACACTGCCCCTGAACAAATGAAGAGAATCAATGCCAATGCTTTGCATTCATGCATTTATTTTGCATTTAGAAAATGACGAATTCAGGTGCAATGGGATTTAGCTGAAAATGTCCTTTAACATTGCCTCAAGTTGGGCAAGATTCATGCCTCTGGCTAATATCCTACCGTCAGGGCCTATAAGCACATAAAACGGAATTGCCCTTACATTGTAAAGCGCCACAACAGGTGAATTCCAAAACCTCAGATCGCTCACCTGAATCCAATCTATCTGATCTTCGTATATTCCCTGCAGCCATTGCTCGCGGTTACGGTCGAGGGAGATGCCGTATATTTCAAACCCCTGATCCTTATAGCGGTGATATAATTCCCTGAGGATTGGATTGGCTTTTCTACAAGGCTTGCACCAAGCAGCCCAGAAATCGATCAGCACATATTTGCCTCTGAGTGATGAGAGCGCAATCATATTTCCGTCCGGATCGGGCAGGACTATCTCAGGGGCAATGCTTCCAACTGACAAGCTCATCTGCGAAAGGTCATCGCTTTGGACACGCATTTTTATCTCATTCACCTTTCGTTTTAGATCCAACACATGCTTATTGTCGGGATAAACCTCAGAAAGTGAAGCTGCAAGGCTTTCGAATTGGTCAAAATGTACGACCTCATCTATTAGTTTTCTATTGCCCAGCATTTGGTAAAGTGCAAGAATGCTTGCCAAAGACCGGGGATGCCTTTCGATAAATTGGAACACAAACTGTTGCTGCGTTTCAAATATCTTTGTGAAGGCGAAATTTATTTCTTGTCGCTTTGCTTGAAATCCATCACTATTGGAGCTGTTTCGAAAAATAGCTGCCAGGGAATCAATTTTCCGATTGCTGGAAATATTCGACTGAGCCAATTCAAACAACTTCGCAGAACCCACAGAACCTGCCACAGAATAGGTTTCCACTAGCGCATCTGCATTCCCGGTAAGTTCAATAATTTCTCCCGGCTCGATTAGAAGGCTTACAAAACTGCCATTATCTAGCCTTAGGATGTAAAATCCGGCATCGTCAATAGTTCTGGAAATATGAGCCCTGCCGTGTGCATCTGTTACAAAAGTATCCAATGGCACGAGTTGGCGGGGAGTAAGTTCCTCAAGTATAACTAAAGAATTTTCGCCATTCTGCAGAGTAAGGTTAAGGGTAAACTCATCTCCCCTACCCCACTTCCCCTTGCCGCAGGAAATAAACACCATTGATACCAATACCAACATTATTCTGCTCACCATAGAATGCTAATTGAAGAAAGCAAAAATAAGTCAATTGCTATCGGTTGTAACCTGTTTAAGATTTTTTAACCTGTTGAAACAATCCTGATGTGTTCTTTGAAATTCGCAGCCTGTTACCTTCTGGATTTTGCGGGCTTATCTACGAGATATATGCCCAGAATAATCATTACAGAACTAACACCTGTGCTTAACAATGCCTTTGAAAGAGTATGAAAAAAAGCTTGGAAGTGAAATATTTCCAAAAAAAACAGCACTATATGATGCACCAGAATCAGCAAAAAAATGTATGTAAACATCCATCTTTGGCCTCTGGCCGAAAATAGGGGAATGGATCCTGGGTCAAAATCAGACCGCCCCGAAATAAGCTCAACCGCCCAGGGGCGTACAAAGGCCATCATTAGTGTTGAAGCGGTATGCAAGCCCGGAGTATTGCTAAACATGTCAATAACAATGCCCATGATAAAAGCGCAGACCAGCAAAACCCAACCCTTAATATCCAAGGGAAGCAGCAATACAAAAAGCAGATAAACAGAAGGATTAGCATAACCTCCAATACCCACATTGTTGAATATAGTAACCTGCAAGACAACCAAAACAACAAAGAGCAATAAGAAATGAAAAAAACTGTTCCGCATTCGAAAAGATTATTGGGCTGGCCACCGCCCAGTGGCTTGATGCAATTTTTCTAATTCTGTTGAAAAGAGATTTTTCACAACACTGACAAACCTCAAACTGTTAAAGTCGATTGTCAGGTCTATATCAGCGGTTATGAAACTCTCCCCTGCTTTTATGGAATAATCCCTTACTGTTCCCAAAAGGATTCCCGGCGGGAAAATAACTGAGTACCCACTGGAAACAAGTGTATCACCCTTTGCTAAATCCACATGCGCAGGGATATACCTCAGGGTGGCAACACGATAGTTTCCTCCGCGCCAGGTGAGAGTTCCGATGTGGTCATTTTTAAGTATTCGGGCAGAGATATTTGTTTCCTGATGGAGCAGAGAGATCACAGAGCTGAAGTTGTCCGAAACGGCCATTACAATGCCCACTATACCATTGAATGTAATTACTCCCATTTGGGGCTCTATGCCATGACGGCGTCCCTTGTTCAATGTCAGATAGTTGTTACTTCGATGAATGGTGTTGCTGATCACCTCGGCATTGATAAATGTATATTTTCGTTTATAAGCGGTATCATTTTCCAAAAACACCGCACTGTCGGTAATCAGAAAACTGCTGTGGGTAGCCGCCAGCAGACGGGTATTTTCAAGGGCCAATTGCTGATTGACCCTTTTGAGGTTGGCAAACCCATAGATTTGTGAAACCAGGCGATAATAACTTCCTGCAATAGCATTTGCAGAGGAGACTAAAACCGTCCGGTGGTATTGCTGCTGGCTCATGAGAAGCAATAATGCACCAGACTGTAGCACCAGAAACAAGAAGAAAAAATGATATCTTAAAATAAATTGAAACAGGTTTCGCATTTTTTGGTTTTATTTTCCTTCTGTTGGTACACCAGTATAGCCCGAAGAAGCGCCGTAAACGCCTACCAGGGTTGGTAGCTCAAAATGATTTATTTTATTAAAAACGGGAACCTATCAAAGTTTTTCAAGGCTATCCCTGTTCCGCGGGCTACTGCCCTCAATGGGTCTTCAGCAATATGCACGGCCATTCGTGTTTTTGCTGATATGCGCTTGTCCAATCCACGCAGCAAGGCGCCTCCGCCTGCCATATAAATACCGGTTCGGAAAATGTCAGCCGCCAGTTCTGGCGGGGTCATCTCCAGTGTACTCAAAACCGCAGCTTCAATTTTAATGATAGACTTATCCAATGCCTGGGCAACCTCTTGATAACTAACAGTTATTTCTTTTGGAATCCCGGTAAGCATGTCCCGCCCATGCACTTTAAGGTCAGGTGGAGGATTTTCTAATTCGGAGATAGCTGAGCCGACTTCAATCTTAATTTTCTCAGCTGTGCGTTCGCCAATTAGAATATTATGCTCTTTGCGCATAAACTCGATGATATCGGCATTGAAGTCATCACCTGCAACCCTAATAGATTTGTTGCAAACAATTCCACCTAATGCAATCACAGCTATTTCGGTTGTTCCTCCGCCCACATCTATTACAATGTTGCCGGTAGGCTCAAGCACATCAATACCGATTCCGATTGCAGCAGCCATAGGCTCATGAATCAATCGTACCTCTTTGGCACCAGCCTGCTCGCATGAATCGCGCACTGCCCGTTCTTCCACTTCGGTAATCCCCGACGGAATAGAAATAACCATTTTCAGTGATGGGGGAAACCATGATTTTTTCTGCTCTGTCATTTTGATCAATGCCCTGATCATTGCCTCGGCTGCCTGAAAATCAGCTATAACCCCATTGCTGAGCGGCCTCAAAGTTTTGATGTTGTCGTGCGTCTTGCCATGCATCATCATGGCTTTCTTACCAACGGCAAGTATTTTTCCGGTTTGCTTATCAATTGCCACTATCGAGGGTTCTTCTACCAAGACTTTATCGTTGTGAATGATCAATGTGTTGGCGGTACCTAAATCTACTGCGATTTCTTTTGTCAAAAATGAGAATAAACCCATGGTTATTAGTGTAATGAAATGATTAATTTGTTATTGCATGATTAATGCCTGAAATGCCTCAGGCCGGTAAAAGCCATTGCAATACCCGCTTGATCGCATTTTTCAATGGATTCGGCATCGCGCACTGACCCTCCCGGTTGCACAACTGCACTGATACCAGCCTTTTGGGCCGCATCAACCCAATCGGCAAATGGAAAAAAAGCATCAGATGCCAAAACAGCCCCATTCAACTCGTGCCCAAATTGCAAGGGTTTGCTCAGAGATATCTGTACAGCATCTATTCGGGATGTTTGTCCTGCACCGGCACCTAAAAGCATTCCATCTTTAACCACGGCTATCGCATTAGATTTTAAGTGCTTTACAATGCGGTTTGCAGTAACAAGATCGGTGATTTGAGACTGATTTGCTTTTGCAAAGGTAACAAACTGCCAGTTATCGGGGTTGTTGTCAACATTATCTGCAGTTTGTTCCAAAACCCCGTCAAACAATTGCCTGAAAACCCTTTGGGGCCTATAAACCTGTTTGTTTATCAACAATATACGGTTTCTCTTGCCCATGCATATCAGAAGGCTATCCTGATGAAATGCGGGAGCAACGAGTACTTCAAAAAACATATCTTTGAGCCTGTTTGCCATTTCCACCGTAACGGCACGATTGGAAACCAATATGCCTCCGAATATGGAGAGAAGATCCCCATTGAGTGCTTTTTCCATAGCGCGGTATATGTGCAAATCTACTCCAAAGCCGCAAGCATTGTTGTGCTTGATTACCGCAAATGCCGGTTCTGAAAATTCTGCAATCAGGCCCAATGCTGCCTCAACATCCACCAGATTGTTGTACGAAAGTTCCTTTCCGTGTAATTGGGTGATATATTTTTGCAAGTTGCCATAAAAGCCTCCGGCCTGATGTGGATTTTCGCCATAGCGCAAAGGGGTGAATTCCGAAAACTCTAACCGGAAGTGTCCTTGTGCCTCTCCTTCATGCAGGTAGTTGCCAATTGCATAATCATAAGATGAGGAAACTCTGAAAGCGGCTGCAGCAAACTTTTTTCGTTGCTCGATGGTGGAGTTCGCACTTTGCTCCAACAACAGGGCGATAGCCTCATCAAAATACTGCTGTGCCGGCACAACCAGTACATCGCAATAGTTTTTGGCCGCTGCCCTAATGAGCGAAATTCCTCCAATATCTATTTTCTCCAAAATCTCTTTATCGTTGCTGCTCTGGGCAACAGTATCGGCAAATGGATACAAATCAACCACAACCAGATCTATCGGCTCTATACCGTGATGTTTCAATTGCAACAAATCTACAGGCAGATGCCGGCGCGCAAGAATGCCTCCAAAAATTGCAGGATGCAAAGTTTTAACCCTTCCCGACAACATTTCAGGAAAACCCGTAATCTGCCCTACATCAATAGCCAGCAATCCCAAGGAGCGGATATAATCCAGAGTGCCTCCAGTAGAAATCATTATTACACCCAAACTATGGAGAGTTTCAATAAATCTACGAGAAGGTTCTTTATGATAGACCGAAATTAGGGCACGCCTAATTTGTTTTACTTGACTCATAACTTATGAAAAAGGAGCACATTTCTCTTTACCTTTGGCCGCAAAAATCGGCACGAAGTTACTTTAAATTTCATCAAATGGCCTTTGCAAATCCCGAAAAAATCTTTTCGAAAAAGTGGTTTATTTCCTACACTTTCATAGTGATAGGGTCTGTCATTTTGGCTGCCGGGTATGTGTTTTTTATAACTCCGCACAAGATAGTGCCTGGCGGAGTATTTGGCATTGGAATTGTGTTGCACCACTTGGCAGGTATTCCGGTGGGACTTACCGGACTTGTCCTTAATATTCCCCTTACAATATTGGGCATTCGCATCTTAGGGCCTCGCTTTGGGGTCAAAACGGTTGTCGGGTTTATTTTAGCCTCTGTGTTTATTGATGGGCTAACCCTGCTGTATGGCACAGAGCCTCTGGTTCCCGGCGAACCGCTTCTCTCGAGCATTTTTGGCGGGTTGCTGATTGGGTTCGGCTTAGGATTGATATTCAAATCCAAGGCTACTTCGGGCGGATCAACAATTTTGGCAATGATTATGTCAAAATACACCAGAATACCTATTGGGCAAACCCTTATGGTGGTTGACTCGGTGATAGTTCTGGTAGGTCTGGTTGCGTTTGGCGATTGGACTATTCCGCTCTACTCCTGGATTGCAATTTATGTGACAGGAAAGGTAGTTGATGGAGTTATGGAAGGAGTGTCGTACGAAAAGACCCTTTTTATCATCAGCGATAAATACGAGGAAATATCGAAAAAAATACTGTATGATTTGAACAGGGGAGGTACCTTTCTGGAGGGAAAAGGGATGTATAATAATGTAGAGAAAAAAGTAATTTTTGTGAATGTAAGCCGTCGCGAGGTAGTGATACTGCAAGAATACATCAGGGAAATAGACCCTCAGGCATTTATTACGGTAATTAATGCATCGGAAATCTTAGGCAAGGGTTTCAAATCGCTCAACGAAAGAGATTTTTAGGAGCCAACCCAATGCATTTGACAATCTGTGTGTCAAAAATATTTCCGGCGCATGGGGCGAATGGTCTTTTTGGTATTTGGTGTATTACTGTAACGATTTGCAATTAAACCGCTGCTTTCATGCCCTTTGTGGCCGAATGGTATAAATGGGTGGGAAAAGAGCAGGGCTATTTGGCAATGATCTTTATCAAACTCCCGGCTTCAATCGTTTCTTCAGGTAAAATATTGTTTATCAAAGCATTTTGACGAACTTGACCTTCTGCCACTCCGAGCCTTCTCAATGCTTGATGCATGGTGGCAGTTTGCAACACCCTCCTGATTCTTATTCTCTGTGGTCGCACATTGATTTTTGCCGGATCGGTGAGATGGTCAAAACTATTCACGGTGTATTCAAAAATGGGTTCGGCCTCATTGAAAAGACTTTGGAGGGTAATTCCATGAAAGACATAAAAATTATCGCCAAAATCTATAAATACCGATTGTATCACCAAGGGCTCACCAGCACCTTGCTCCCCTTGAGCAGGCTCTGACAGATAGCGAAATGCCGGCATTCCATTTACGGTAGTTGATTCCATTTCAATAACATTAAGCCCCATCTGATAAAAATCGGATACAGCCGCATTCTGCAAAGAAGTGCCTTGCAAAGCCCTAAAAAGCAAAACTTTCTGGCCGCTGGCTGAAACAAAGCGCCATTGACCTGGGGTTTGCTCCATTTGCCAGTTGCGAGGCAGGGCAAATGAAAATCTGCCGGCAGGATGATAAAACACCTGATTGGCGACATATCCCTTCAGGGGATTATCTCCAAACACCAATCCATCAATCATTCGCAGGTAGCTTTCCCTGTTTATTTTCCAGGTTTCGCTGCCCAAGGTTTGTTTCCAATCAGCGGCCTGCTCATTTACCGATTCATACCTGTTGCCTGGATCTGGGTGAGTAGAAAGAAATGTGGGAATACCTGCTGTTTGGCTCTCCAATTGCATTCTTACAAGAAGTTGAAAAAAATCGGCAAACTTTGAAGCATCGTATCCGATTCTTGCCGAATATTCTACACCAAGTCTGTCGGCTTCGCGCTCATCGCTCCGGCTATATTGCAAAAAAACCAACTCCAATCCCATTGAAGCCAAATTGGCAAATTGAGCAAACTCCTCCGAAACAATGGTACCTCCCAGCAGAAGCAAGCGCGCCAACTGAGATTTGCTCTGCCTTGCTAATGCATGCCGCGCTGTAATGTGCCCCATCTCATGCCCCAAAACCCCGATAAGCTCGGCTTCGCTATTCAGATGAGCCAACAGGCCCCGGGTAAAGTAAATGTACCCACCAGGTATAGCAAATGCGTTTATAATGGGTGTGTCCAATATTCGAATTTGATAATCCAGATGAGGACGGTGTGAAATTTTGCCCATTTCCGTACCCTTCGAATCCAAAAATTCCTGCAATTCTGCAGATTCATACAATCCAAACATATTCACCATTAACTGGTCATGCTCCCGGCCAATTTCCTTTTCTCTTGTCTCAGAAATAACCATAAACTCCCATTTTCCGGTAACCGGATTGCGTGAACAGGAAGAGGACCCTAACAGAAGGAGAATCCAAATAATTCTGAAAAAATGTCTTTGATTCATAAAACTACATCTGTTTAATTTTGATAACATCACTTTTCTCCAATTTATTTCGTCAATGAGAAGTTTTGACTTATGGAATGGATTAAGACCATCGAATTATAAACAGTACCATGCATTGCAAACAAATTAACAACAACAGGCAATTAAGAAACAAATTTATTTATCTTTGCGGCTCACAATATCAAATTCTAATCATGGAATCAGTTTTTTTATGTAAATTTTTGGAATTGTTCTCTACTAAAAGGTTTGCTTGCGCGCATCGCATCAGACCTAAGAGCTTTCTATCGCTAACCCTGTTTTTGTTGCTTTTTTTTGGCAGTTTAGGCCTTTTTGCGCAACCGAATGGCAAAACTGAACATGAACTGCGGATAAATCGGAATGAGATGCCGGTCAAAATCCTTGAGGAGCTTGCAGATTTTTTGGAAGAAGCGCGCCGTATCAGGTATTTCCGGGAGTTTGACGGCACATCCTATTTTTGGGAAGTGAAGTTTATTTATGAAGGGCGACATTTCAGCGTAAAATTCAATCAAGATTACTCTTTGTATGATATTGAGTTTCTGACACACTGGAGATTGGCCGAAAGGGAAGTAAGACAGCCTCTGATAAGTTATTTTGAGCAAAACTACAGGCGCTTCAGGATTAAAAGACTTCAATTTACATTTCTTCCGCAACCGGGTATTTCTCAACCGGATTTTTTTGAGCGAATTCTGGACGATGCTTTACCGCCACCTCAATTTTATGAAGTTGAAGCTGAAGTAATTTCGTCAATAACGGGAACAATGGGATTTTACGAATTTCGTTTCGATACGCATTTTAATCTTGTTGAAAAAAGAATTATAATACCTGTATCCGATGTTAACCTACATTTTTAAAAAATTATCCACAGCTAGTTTATTTATATTTACCTTGTTGGCAACCAATAGCTTTGCAGCCCAACCTCTTGAAATAATGGTAGAACCTGCCTACTCCATCACCTGGCAACTCGATGAAAGGTGGAGGTTTATAGGTCAGCTGAAAATGAGGCAATTGGTTGAAGGAAATGATGAAAGTGGTTTTGAGACTTCTGTTACAGACCGCTTTGAGTTTCAAATTTTCGCCAATTATACACTTTTGGGTTCCAGGAGAATCGGACTGGGTTATGTGTATCGGCTGCTCGATCCCTTTAGCGACAATCCCGGGCATTATCACCGCATAGTGCAACAATATAGTACAACCTGGAGTGCCGAAAACACCAGAATTGGTTTGAGGCTTCGTGCCGAACAACTGTTTCGTGAGGATGATTTTCAACAGAGATATCGCGCCCGGATAAATGCAGAAATTCCTGTAAGAGGAGTGCGGTTGGAGCCCGGGCATCCGTATTTGCTGTTTTCCAACGAATTGTTGTTCAAACCCGATGCAGATTTCTCATCATGGGACAATCGGCTTGATGCAGGCATTGGCTGGGTTCTGCCCAACAACAGGCGCTTTCAGATTCAACTACAACACCGGTACGAAGAGTTCAACCTGGATTCGAGAAGTCATATCATTCAGTTGATGACAACATTCCTGATGAACATCTAAGCCCTGCGAAGCAGATCGTTTTGCAATTTTAGGGTTGGTGCTCCCCTTCCTCTTTTGAAACAGCAGTAATGGAACCAATCTGGTGCAGGATTTCTACCCTCTCGCTGGCCTGTTTTGCCATTCTGAGCAAAAAGGGATTGCAAAACGCTATTTCGTTGTCAAAAACCATCATGACCCCATCCGTTGAGGCCTCCACAAGTTTTTTATAACGCTCCATTGATTCTCTCAGCTTTTCCTGCACAGCTCTTCGCTGTTGCTCAGTGAGAAAGTTTGTTCTTGCAAGATAACCCAAAGTGCCGGCAATCAGCAGGGTAATAGCCATTGAAATCCATATAATGCTTCGTGTGATTTGTGCTATTTCCCGATTCACATCATCAATATAAATGCCAGTTCCAACTATCCAGCCCCAAGGTTCGAAGAGTTTCACAAACAAAAGTTTAGGCGCAATGGTAAAAAAACACTACGCTAACACCTTAGTTGTAATTTCAAATGAACTTAAATCCAGTAACAGGTAGCCACCGGGAAAATTTCTGCCGGCTACAGGCGGGCAGAACACGATTTTGGGCAGGTTTTTTATCTGAAATACTTCAATTGGTTTCCGTTGCCAGAAAAACTTATCTGCCATTTCAGCCTGCACAGGATGTATATGCCCTGCTATTGAAAGCTTACAATCGTTTTGAGCCATAAAACGGAAATGTTCACGAAGCTCAAGAGCGTAATTCAAAAACCACTTTGTAATACCACATAAGTCGGGATACATATAGTGCGACAGCAAAACCTTTGAGTGCTCATTCCGGAATACTGCAAATTCACTGATGTCCGACAAAAAATTCATATTTTCCTGGGTCAAAACAGGAATGATTTCTTCTTCGTACAACCATAGGTTGTTGTCAGTAAATTCTCTCCGTTCATAAAAGGACATTTGAAACCAATTGGGAGGAATCAAATCGGAGGGATAATAGGCAGGAAATCTTTTTGCCAAAAATAAATCATGATTTCCGGCAACTACTACCTGTGCACGCGCCCGAATCATATCAATGCAGGCATTTGCATCCGGCTTATGGTCGTAAAACTCCGGAGCATATCCGGTTATATCTCCAAGGCAAAAAATGGAATCACAGCCATTGGCATCAATGGATTTGAAGATTTTTTGAAGTCTTTCAAAATCTTCGTGAACATCCGAGATGATTGCAATTCTCATTTTTCAAAATGAACGATAATAAAGATATATCATTTAGTCGTTCATTCAATGAGAGGATACACCATGCTTCAAGCAATTTTTTTGCCTGAACCCGTGACTGTATAAAAACCTAAGGAAAGCTATAAGCGATCCTTAGGAAATATTCGACGAAAGATACTTCTTTGTTCCAGAGGTTTGCCTAAAATGACATTCAGATTGTTTTCAGCGGCCAGGTTATCAGGCCAAAGTTCAAGTGCAGCCAGATATTCCTTCACGGCATCATCAAGTAATGACCTGTGGCGGAACACAATACCCAGATTGGTTCTTACAACCGAAAGTCGGCGCGGAGTCTCAATCTGTGCATCCTCAATCTGGCTAACCCTTTTATTAATGAATCGATTGACATTTTGGTTGCGAAAAACTAAATCATAGGGCGAAAAACTTGGGGCTACTTTCTCCCTTATTTGGTCTTCTGAAAGTCCTTGCCATTGTTCGAGCCAGGAATTGTAGAGGTTTATACTTGTTTTTGCCTGGATAAAAGCCAGGTTCAACAACGAATCCTTTTCAGTCGTCCCCGCTTCTGATTCCAGCGCCATTGCAATGTATGTAGCCGTGCGGTTGTTGTACAATACGCCAACTTCAAAAGAATACCTGTAGTGAGGAATTTCCCTGTAAATTTCCTCTATTCGGTCGAGCAAGAGAAACACTGAGTCGTATTGTGCGCGTGCAGCAAACCCATTGTAGTACTCATAGAGATAGTGGGCATGCACCACTCTTGGGTCAAGGGATTTTTTTTTGAATTGCTGATTGAAGTATCCTGCAATCAAAGCCACAGAAAGAGCACCAACCACCAGGATGGATACTCGCAAATCTTTTTTTATTTGAAATCTCATTGTAAAATTTTAATGCACCTTCTCGGCCAAAAATTTGCGAATTTCGATGGGAGTAGGTTTGGTAAATTTAGAAACTATTATGTTGGCAATTATAGCAAAGGGTATTCCGGCAACCATATAACAATGGCCGGTATTATTTGGCTGAGCACAAAACCCACAGAATGCAAGGATTCAGAAAAATAAAACATGTCAAGCTGTGTGATCTGCATAAAACCCCATACCCTTTTCAATCCTAAGGCTTACTGTGCAATAGATTCATTTACAGGAAGCAACAAATCAATATCCCAATCATTAATGATTTTTTAAACACCCTGAATCTTTTATATACCTTACCGTCAATTCTCTCGCATTCGGCCCGCATACGGGTGTTTGTTTCCAAAATCAAATGACTGTCTATCACTTTCATTCCGGCATCGATGGCCGATTCGAGCAGCCGCAAGCCCATGAGGGTATCAATACCCTTACCTCGATACGGTTCTTTGATGGCACCTAAAAGCAGGGTAAGCATTTTAGTGCGTCTGCTCTCACGCAAAATATGATACCAGCCAAAAGGCAACAGACGCCCGCGGGCTTTTTTGATTCCCGGGCTGAGTTCAGGGATTCCTACCACAAAACCTATCAGTTCCCCATCTGCCGTGGAAACTATTTTTACGAACATTGGGTCGAGGATAGGGATGTATTTTTTTGCCAGCTCGTGCATTTCTTTTTCGTCAAGAGGGGTAAAGCCATAAATAGGTATAAAAGTTTCGTTCACAAGCCTAAATATGGGCACAATCCATGGCTGCATCTGACTGCGGCTGGTAAACTCCTTCATCACATAGCCATTACTATCAATTACGCGTTTGGAGATTCGGTCAATATAATCAGGTATCTTATCAGGAATCATGATTTTGTAGGAAACCATATCCACTTCTTTCTGAAACCCAAATTCTTCCAGATAATCCTTCATCCAGGGAAAATTGCAGGCGGTTGTGATAGCTACCGGTTCGTCGAATCCCTCAATTTTGATTCCCTGAGGATCTTTATCAGAAAACCCCAAAGGACCCACAAGTTCTTCCATCCCATTGGTATGCGCCCAATGACTCACAAAATCAATGAGCGATCTTGCAATTTCTATATTCTGATGGCATTCTATGGCAAAAAATCTTGCCTTTTTCTCCGATCTCAGCGCATTGTACTTATGGCTTATGATCCCCATAATGCGCCCAACGGGTGTGCCATTTTCCCATGCAAGGGCCAGCACTGTGGAGGCCATTGCAAAAGATTTGTTCTTACGAGGGCTGTAAAATGCCCATTCGTCAAGATAAAACGGTGGTATCCAGCCATCATGACCCTCATGAATTTTCTCAGGCAGATAAATAAAGGTTCTCAGATCCTTTTTTCCTGCAACGGGTAGTACCTCTATAGCCATAATTTATTGTAATAAAAACTGCAAATAAAGCAGAGATTTGTGGTTTTTCCAATTTAGATTTCAAACTTTTGCCAGCAGCATGGCATTAAACCGGTTACAATCTTTGAATCAAGTTGTATTATTTCTTGCAATCCACTAAAAACACTTCGCATCAATTTTCAACACTTTGTTTATCCACCAAAATCATTACAGATCTTGAGGGCAACATAATATTTTGCTCGAAACAGTCCTTATAAGGAACTCCATTAACGCCATTTTCGTTGATCTCATTTTTATAGGCCACCACCCTCCAGCATTCCTCAGGAAGATTCACTTTCACTTCGCGTTCAGCAGCATTATAAAACACCAGAATTTTTTTCCATCGGTCGCCATTGGCATGATTTGCGAGTAGAAATCCCACAATCAGCGGATTATCCTGGTCTAAAAAGCTTAGGTGTTTCTGTATTTGGGCCACCGAAGTCATCCGAAACGCCGGATGGTTTTTTCGAAGTCCAATGAGCTTGCTGTAAAATCGAAATACATCGTAGTAGCGGGATTTGTTTGACCAAATCAACTGGTTGATCTCATCCGGCAAATTGTAACTATTGTGTTCGCCAAATTTAGTTCGCACAATCTCTTCGCCTGCATGCAGAAATGGAATCCCCTGGCTGGTAAGTACAATTGCATTTGCAAATTTTTGAATGTCAAGCTTTTGACTTTCAGAGCAATGAGGGCAGGTGGAGTTCACTATATCCCAAAGTACAGGATTGTCGTGGCAAGTTACATAAGAAATAGTTTTCAGGGGAGAATCGCTATAGGGCGATTTGAAATAATTCACCTGCTGATAACGCACCTGAGGGTGTTTGGTAGCAGCTACCACACCAAACTTGACAGATTCCCGGGAGTCGGGATTGCCGGCCATAAAACCGGGTGCTCCGTTGTGAAAAGCATTGCCGCGAATTCCGTCCCGTATCTCATCACTAAATACAGCTATTCCGTCCAGTTGGCGCAAATTATCTTTAGTGGCCCTTCGGTTTGGGGTCAAAGGCGAGTCGCCGGCCACCCATCCCTCGCCATATATAAGAATCCCGGGATTGATTAAAGAAAGTTCATGCCGGATTAGGTTCATGGTTTCGCTATCGAGCAATCCCATCAGATCAAATCGAAAACCGTCAAAATGGTATTCCTTTGCCCAGAATTTCACCGAATCCACTATAAACTTCTGCACCATGGGCCTTTCTGATGCAATCTCATTTCCACATCCCGACCCGTTCGAAAGTGAGCCATCGGGCCATTGCCTGAAATAGTAACCCGGCACCAATTGCTCAAAAGGGGAACTCACTGCATCGTACATATGGTTGTACACCACATCCATGATTACTCCCAAGCCTGCATCGTGCAGTGCCTTAATCATCTGCTTGAATTCCTGAATGCGCACCCTGCCATCGTAGGGGTCGGTGGCGTAGGAGCCTTCGGGTACATTAAAATTCTTGGGATCGTAGCCCCAGTTATATTGCGGCACATCCAGACGCTGTTCGTCCACAGTAAAAAAATCAAAAACCGGCAAAAGATGCACATGGGTAACGCCCAATTCGAGCAGGTGATCAATTCCGGTGGAGTATCCTTCAGGGCTTCGGGTGCCCCTTTCAGTGAATGCTAAATATTTTCCGGGGTACTTCGACCCCGAGCTTACATGAATGCTGAAATCGCGCATATGTACTTCCCACAATACCATTTCGTTGAAACTGCCGAAAACCGGCCCCGAATCGTTTTCCCAACCCGGGGGGTTCAGCAAGGACATATCAACGATCATACCCCTGTCGCCGTTAACTCCCACGGCAATAGCGTAGGGATCCGGCACCTCGCTTTTCCATTGGTGGTTGATAAGTGCCTGAAATGTATAATAGTACCCCGATAGATTTCCATCATAATGAAAAAACCAGGTACCTCCATTGCCCTGTTTCATCTCGAAGGAGGCAAGCTTGTTTCCCCCGTTGCCCCTTTCGTACAGGTGAAGATTTACCATTTGGGCGACCGGAGCCCAAATTCGAAATTTTGTGCTTCCGTTGTGGCAAAACACCCCAAGATCCGAACCCAAGTAAATCGGGTAATCATCCAATTTTTTTTTGGGTAATCTGCCAGCCGTCATTTTTTTGATTAGGATTGATAATACAGGCCGTTCCCAAATTCTCCGGGCCTGGAATGATTTGCAAATGTAATGTTTTTTGAAATCGGCGCATGTTTTCCGCATGGATCACGCCTTACAGCCATTGTTGCAGCTTAGTTACAAAGTTATGCCTAAACCAGGGTATTTTTTCCGGCTATCATCACGGTAAGTTTTTACATGTCCAAAAAGTTTACAAAGAAATTTGCATCTTTGCCGCAAAAAAACTATAATATCATCCTAACAAATACATTAAAAAAATATCATATGCCTAAAATTTCTGAAAAAGGGCACTCTATGCCCGAGAGTCCCATAAGAAAACTGGTTCCTTTCGCTGAGCAGGCCAAAAAACGCGGCACAAAAGTGTATCATCTCAACATTGGGCAACCCGACATACCTACTCCGGAAAGTATGATCCGGGCAATGCACAAACTGGATCTGAAGGTAATAGAGTATAGCCACTCTGCAGGAATGCTGTCTCTGCGCGAAAGCATGTGCAAATATTACAGCAAGCACGGAATTAGTATCCAACCCGATGATATCATCGTTGGAGCTGGTGCTTCAGAAGCCATACTATTTGCCTTCCAGACCTGTCTTAATACAGGTGATGAAATTATTATTCCGGAGCCTTTTTATGCCAATTACAATGGCTTTGCAATAAGTGCCGGGGTGAAAGTAAAACCTATCATCTCGAGCATCCAAAGTGGATTTGCCCTGCCGCCTATGAGCGAGTTTGAAAAAGCCATAACACCGGCAACTAAAGCCATTTTAATCTGCAACCCCAACAATCCAACCGGATATTTGTATTCTCGCCAGGAATTGGAAGTGCTTCGTGAAATTGTACTTAAATACGATCTATTTCTGTTTGCAGATGAGGTGTACAGAGAGTTTTGCTATGATGGCACCACACATTTTTCTGTTATGAACCTGGAGGCACTGGAGCAACATGCAGTGCTTTTCGATTCGGTTTCGAAGCGTTACAGTGCATGTGGCGTGAGAATCGGTGCTATGATTTCGCGCAACCGCCAGGTGATGAGTACTGCCTTAAAATTTGCACAGGCAAGGCTAAGCCCGCCTACGCTGGGTCAGATAGCCGCCGAAGCCGCCGTGGCAACACCCGACAGCTACTTTACAGAGGTAATACAAGAGTACAAAGCCCGACGCGATACCGTGGTAAAAGGCCTGAACGCCATTCCCGGCGTGATTTGTCCGAACCCCAAAGGAGCATTCTATGTTACAGCGCAATTCCCAATTGACAATAGCGACAGGTTTTGCCAATGGCTGCTGGAGGAATTTCACTACAACAACCAAACCGTGATGCTTGCTCCTGCCACGGGTTTTTATTCAACTCCCGGAGGGGGCCTCAATGAGGTACGCATCAGCTATGTATTGAATGTTGAATACCTGATGAATTCGGTTAAAATCATTGAAGAGGCATTAAAAGCTTACCCGGGAAGAACAATCTGATAGCTTGCAAATAACTACGCGGTCAACACTCCAATAGATTTTTGGCTTTTTCAGCCTTTTGTACTACTACCCAACTCTCTGGTTGATTCTACCCGCTTGTTCATTATCGGGCAGCACCAATCTTAATTTCCCAGCATTACAGGCATCACAAGCATCAAAATATCTTCTTCGGAATTCTCATTGCCAATGGGTACCAACAAGCCTGCACGATTGGACTCTGAAAGGTCGAGCCGGATTTGCTCAGTGTCAATATTCTGAATCATTTCTGCAAGAAACCTGCTATTGAAGCCGATTTCGATATCCTCGCCCTCAAAACTGCAAGCTAATCTCTCTTTTGCCTCATTGCTAAAGTCCAGATCTTCGGCTGACAGGATGAGTTCATTTCCGATTATTTCAAGTTTCACCTGAAAGGTGGTTTTGTTGGAGAAGATGGCCACGCGACGCAGGCTGTTGAGAAAAGGCAGCCTGTCAACTGTCATTTTATTGGGATTGTTCTGCGGTATTACTGCCAGATAGTTGGGATATTTCCCTTCGATTAAACGGCAGATCATGGTAATATTTTTAAACTTGAAGCGGGCATTCGTTTGTGTGTATTCAATCAGCACGGTGTCGTTGCCTTGGGCTAGAATGTTTTTGAGTATATTTAGAGGCTTTTTGGGCAGGATAAAACTTGCCTCATCCTTACCGGAAACATCAAGGCGGCGATAGCGAACGAGTTTATGGGCATCCGTAGCCACAAAGGTAGCCCCTTCGGATCCAATTTCAAGAAACACACCCGCCATGATAGGTCTCAGATCGTCATTGCTGGTGGCAAAGAGGGTTTTATTGATTGCCTGATAGAGCACATCCGACTCGATTTGAAATGAAGCCAGAGTTTCCAGCAATGATTCCCTGGGATACTCTTCTCCATCCTGTCCGGAGAGCCGGTACTTACCCTCACCTGCAATCAGGGTTACCCCAAAATTTGAAGCATCAATTTCCAGAGTAACAGGAATATCGCTGAAAGTTTTCAGCGTGTCAACAAGTATTTTTGCAGGTATTGCTACAAGACCCTCCCCTTCTGACATATCTACATTGAAACGGGTGGTCATTCTGGTTTCAAGGTCTGATGCAGTAATTTTCAATTCCGACCCGCTCAAATCAAAAAGAAAATTATCTAAAATAGCCAGGGTATTATTTGAGCTAAGCACACCATTAACTGATTGAAGCTGCTTTAGCAAAAAAGAACTTGATACGATGAATTTCATGTTACTCCTTATTTTAGTTTTGTTGAAGCAAAGATAGTTTTTTATTGAAAAATATGCTTTAGGTCCTCTTTTTTTGATTTTGGCAACTTTGAGTCAGTGGCTTTGCGGCCTTAAAAAAAAACTATAGCTTCTTATAATGCGATTGAACACAAAGTAATTGGCCAATGCCCATTCCCTTTTATTGATATTAATAAAAAACTCGTTGGGATCAAATTGATTTTCGATAGGAACGGTATCATGCTGCGCAAGACGAACTAATTTGCGGTAAAATTTAAGGTGGGTAATTTTTCCGAATGTGTCCCTAACATGGATTTCGAAAAACGGCTCTGAAGCTTTAAGGTCCAAGGCATTAGAATCAGTATGGACATCTATAAGGTTCCGGTAATAGAGCTCTGTAAACGATTTGATGAAGCGTTGCACCCGGGCAGTGTCCACAACTGCATTTTTGCTTATTTGTTGAGCGCCTTCCAGAACAAAAGTATCCCTTAAGATTTCCAGATCGAAAGACTCCTGTGGATTTCCGTGAATTATTACCGCAATGTGTCTGATTTGTCCAGGACCAAGATTCAGCACAACCGGATTTCGCCAGATGTGCTCATGGGTTTCAAAAAGGTCTGCAACTCCTCCATCCTTTCCGGGTACATGCACAATCACCGGAATGTCCAATTTGTAATCTTTCATATAAGTGCCAAGCATATCCTTGTTGTCGGATCCCACCCAAAACCGATTGACACGGCGTGTGAGCGGCAGGAGTCGGATATTTTCAGAAAACCTCAGCAAGTGCCGCCGGGCAAAAATCTCAACCAACACTCCCTCCTGCCCGATCTGCTGCAAAATCGAGTCGCGATATACCATCTGTACAGGCATACGAACTGCAAATTGCCGGAAAGCCCCAAGCACTTCGCGCACCGCAGCATCGTTGGCGTCCAATGTATCGTTGAGTCTCCATACTCCATCAGCACCAAGCGAAAGAGAGAGGGTGTTTTGCGCCTTGCGGCTGAATTGGATCTTTACCACTTCTTGATCATTTCTTATGCTGAAATTTCCAAGTTCGTTGCCCGATTGTGGCCTGCACGATGGCAACAAGCACACCGAAAACAGCAACACTGCCAACTTCAACAAAAAATAAGCAATACCCGATTTCCAAACATTCATTGTATTACAGTTTTTTGCTGAATTTTCTCCTGCGCCACCAGAAAGAGATTACCCCCATCATGAGAACCAACCCCACCGGAACACTCAGATTGAGCACCTGAAGTAAATCCCTATGGGCGGCAATCTTGGTTTTATCAAGCAATCGCAAGCGCAATTCCCTTCCGCGGGCTTCAAGAATGCCCGGACCATGAGTCAGATAGTCAATTGCATTGATAATGAAATCTCGATTTCCAAAAGTTTGACCTGTAAAGCGGTCGTATCCCAATGGTTGTGGCCGGCCTTGTCCATCAATTTGATTTTTAATGATATCTCCATCAGCAACTACAATCATGGATGCCGGCAAACTCTCATTGCGTATTTGAAAGCCCGGTGGCAGAATAATGTCAGGCACTAGACGGTTAGCAAATACCGACTGGAAAGAACCTTCGAGAAGAACGGCTACCGGTTGCGGGCCGTGCCTGAATAATCGCTCATCTGGTGGGGTTTGCAACATGCTCAGGGCTATGGATGTGGGTGTACCAACAACTTGTGTATAGGGAGATGTTTGCAATAAAAGTGTTTTCTCTACACCCTTAGTAAAAATGGTATCAATGCTGCTCACAAACTCCGACCTGATCATGTTGAGGTTTCTCACCAGGGTATGGTCAGAAGCGGCAGTCAACAAGGGGAAGTAGTACCAGGGCAAAAGCGTGATCTGGGGTCTGTTGCCCATCATTCCTGTGGTAACGGGTATGGGTGCTGCCTGCAGATCCTTCAGAAGATTGTTGTTGAGTCTCACCCCATATCGAAACAAAATATCCTCAAGATTCAGGTGCCAAGCCATTCCAAGAGTTTCAAAATTTGGAGGCCTCAGGCTGTCCATGCTAGCAAAAACCGGATCGATCAGCCAAAGGACCGATCCTCCTTGCATCAAAAATTGGTCAATGATAAATTTCTGGGCTTCGGTAAAGGGTCGTCTTGGTTGTGGAATAACTAAGGTATGCAGCTCCAGGATATTTTCCAGATTGTTGTCTATAGAAATGCGTCCTATTTCGTAAAAATAGGTTAAAGCATCAGCTATATCAACTATTTTATAATCCGACAATTCGCCTTGGCCTTCAAGAAATCCGACTCGTGGCTTATGGGTAATAGTGGCTTTTCGGATCGCATTTGCTAATCGATACTCAAGCGCCTGAGCTGAATAATTCAATATTTCTTCCGGCGATTTTCCAATAAAGTCGCTGAGCAGCTGCAAGGGAATTTCGCGTCCCCTATAACTGACAATCGCTGCCGGAAAAATCACCTGCCGTGAAGCAGTCCCTTCGGTGCGCACCTGAACCTGAGTGGGCTTAAGGCCTTTTTCGATAAGCATGTCCACCAGCCCACCTGTTTTGGATTCACCAATAGGGTCAATGAATTCATATTGCACTTTGGGAGAAAAAGCGCGAAATTCATGGAGCATTTCTCTTGTCTGGTTGCGCAGCCTCGCAAATGCAGCGGGCAAATCTCCATGCAGATAAATTCTGAAATACACTACATCATCTAAGTTTGTGAGCATTTCACGGGTTCCCTGGGTAAGAGTAAAGCGCCTGTCGGAAGTGAGATCCAGACGGAAAAACCACTGTGAGGCCAGCACATTGGCCACAACAATGCATGACAAAACCAGCAGAAACCTTTGAATGCTTTGCTTTCTGAGCATGAAGCGGCCGGGCACCACATGCTTGCGCGATTTACTTGACCTGAATTGAAACATTACAATAAAATTAAGAACAGTATCTACTATTGTTTACCAGCGGCGGCTTTGAAGTCTGATTTGAGAAAGCAGTATGAATACAACAATAACACTTATGAAATAAATCAGGTCGCGCGAATCTATTACGCCCCTACTCATGGATAAAAAGTGCGCATGCATCCCCAACTGTCTGATAAACAAATCTGCGTGCCTGAAAAGGTCGAGAGTATAAATCAACTCAAAGCCTCCATACAAAAATCCGCTGAGAAATACGGCCAGCACAAACGAAACCACCTGATTGTCGGTAAGAGTTGAAGAAAAGATTCCAATAGCAACAAATGCTATTCCCAGCAAAACCAAGCCCGCGAAGGATCCCCAAATACCACCCATGTCAAGGTTTCCGGGTGGCAAGCCCAGATGATACACAGAAATTACGAAAAAAGTGGTAGGCAGCACCGCAAACAACACCAAAACCACACCTGCAAAGAATTTTGCCAACACAATTTGCAGATCGGTTAATGGCTTGGTGAGTAAAATTTCCAGTGTTCCGGCGCGTACTTCCTCAGCAAAAAAACGCATGGTGATTGCGGGTATCAAAAACAGAAATACAAATGGTGCTACCACAAACAAACCATCCAGATGTGCGAATCCGGAATCAAGCACATTGAGATTGCCGGGAAATACCCACAAAAACAAGCCTATCACAACAAGAAATACTACCGTTACAATAAAACCTGTTAAACTGCTGAAGAATTGGCTCAATTCCTTTTTGAACAATGCAAACATTTTGTATAAATCAATAAAAATCAATTGAAACTGTGTCATGTAGCTGAAAGCCAAGCAAACTTGCAGCTCTGCCTTTATTAATGGCAATTTCCAGGAAGCCTGTTGTTCCAAAAAGCACTACCACCTCACCCTCCGGAACATCACCGTAAGCCCGGGAGATTTTTGTTGAATGCTGGTCCTTTAAGCGCAGGTTTACCCTGAATGGCCTCCCTTTAGCAACTTTTTTAAAAATGGATTTGTCAATGTTCACAAATACATTCTGATAATCATCAATAAAAATTACATTGCCGATAATTTGACTTTCGTGGGTTACCGGCCTGAAATGGATACGCTCCATGATGTGCGTATAGGCCCTTCCCAGCTGCTCAATGCCTCCTGTTTGTGCAATAATGGATGCTGCTTTTGAAAACACATCGCGGGTGGAAAAGGTAAAATAGTCGCTGTCTTGCATCAACTCCAACTCCACGGCAACTAACGAGGTGGTATCAAAGATAAGTGAAAAAATTCCATTATCAGCACCGATAAAGTAATGCCCATTATGTTGCACCACAATATGCGGCGACTTTACAGATGCTTCGGTATTCACACCGATGATATGAATTGTACCCTCGGGGAAACATGGATAAGCATTACGCAACACAAAACTCGCATGCAAAATATTGAAACAAGGTATCTTGTGTGAGATATCGACTATAGTTACGCCGGGAATTAAATTCAATAAGGTACCCTTCACCGCACCGATGTAAAAGCTAGTGAAACCCCAGTCGGTGGTAAGCGTTACAAGGGTCATGGGTTATTGAATTCGTTAAGTTCTGTTTGGCTCAAAAAGATGGCAAAATTAACCAGATAGCCGCAATATTGCCAAATTAATAGTTATTTTGCAGTATCAAAAATAACAATTAAACACACAGAATACCCTTCAACGAGGTATTTGGAAATTCACTAAAAATTCGACCTTCTGCATGAGTGAAAAAACCCTGAAACTTGAAGGCATTTACCCTCCGGATATGTTTGGAATGAGGGAAGAGAAGTTGCAATTGCTAAAAGATTATTTTCCAAAATTGAGTTTGATATCGCGTGGCGAACTTCTGATTCTGCTCGGAGAAGAGGAGGAAATCCGGCATTTTGAAGAAAAATTCAACCGCTTGTTGCATCACTTTGAACAGTACGGAAAACTTACGGAGGAAAAATTGCTGGAGATTCTGGCCTCGGGGGAAAAGTCAATCAGCCATAGAGACATCGCAAACAGTGACTCACAGGATATCATTCTTTATGGTAAGAACGGTTTGCTCATTAAGGCCCGCACGCCAAACCAAAAAAAAATGGTGGAAAGTTTTATGGTCAACGACATGCTTTTTGCCATTGGGCCTGCCGGCACCGGAAAAACCTATACGGCAGTGGCACTTGCCGTAAGAGCACTTAAAAATAAGGAGGTAAAGCGCATAATACTTACCCGGCCGGCAGTAGAGGCGGGCGAAAATTTAGGGTTCCTGCCGGGAGATTTAAAGGACAAACTCGATCCTTACCTGCGTCCATTGTATGATGCCCTCAGGGACATGATCCCACCCGCAAAACTGGCAACCTATCTCGAAGATGGCACAATTGAAATAGCCCCCCTGGCATTCATGAGAGGGCGCACACTTGACAATGCGTTTGCCATATTGGATGAAGCTCAAAATGCTACCGAAAATCAACTAAAGATGTTCCTGACCCGCATGGGCAAATCAGCAAGGTTCCTCATCACAGGCGATATTACACAAATTGACTTGCCTAAAAATCAGATTTCAGGTCTTATAACTGCCACCAAATTGCTTAACAAAATTAAAGGAATCAGTTTTGTGTTTCTCAACGAGAGAGATGTGGTGCGGCATCCGCTTGTTACCAAAATCATTGAGGCCTATGAACATGGCACTGATATTACGGGAAAGGGAAAACCGGGTGCTATGAATAAAAGCCATAAATCCTAATCCCATATGCAAAGCGTTACCGGCACTCAGTTTAATTTTCCGGGCCAATCGGGCTTCTACAAGGGAAAAGTAAGGGATGTTTACAAAATTTCTACCAACCTCTTGCTGGTTGTAGCAACCGATCGGATATCGGCCTTTGATGTTGTGCTGCCGGTGGGCATTCCAAGCAAAGGTCAGGTACTCAATTGTATTGCATCTTATTTTCTAGATACCACTGCCGACATTGTTCCAAACTGGAAGCTATCAGTGCCCGACCCCATGGTTACGGTAGGCATACGATGTGTACCCTACAGGGTTGAAATGGTAGTAAGGGGGCATTTGTCAGGTCATGCCTGGAGATTGTACGAGCAGGGCTGCCGCCAATTGGGAAAGCTTAAACTCCCTCAAAAAATGAAGGAGAACGACCCTCTCCCTCACCCGGTAATTACTCCCACTACCAAAGCTGATAGCGGGCATGATACCGATATCAGTCCTGAGGAAATTTTTAATAGCGGGCTTATTAGTGAAGATGAGTATGCAAAGCTCGAGCAATATTCATTGCGACTGTTTGAGAGGGGACAGAAGGTTGCCTCGGAAAGGGGATTAATACTTGCAGATACGAAATACGAATTCGGCAAATCGGATGAAAAAATCTTACTCATTGATGAAGTTCATACGCCCGACTCATCCCGTTATTTTATTGCTAAGGGTTTTGAAGAAAGGCAATTGACAGGTGAGCCGCAAAAGCAACTTTCAAAGGAGTTTGTGAGAAAATGGCTGATGAATAATGGCTTTTCGGGCAAAGAGGGACAAAAAGTTCCACACATTACGCAGGAATTCCAGCTCGAAATCAGTTTGAGATATCTTGAGCTTTACACATTACTTACAGGCCATACCACGGAGATTGCCAATGATGAAAATCTGTTAGAAAGAATAGAAAGCAATTGTCTGGCATATTTAAAAACCGTTTAGGGGAAAATTACCAGGATTATTTAAACCTCGTTTTGCGAGACCTCAAATCATGAATTTAAATTTTGCCTGATTCATATAACAAAAGTCTGCAAATGTCGTATATTAAATAAAAGGTTTGCTTTGAACAAAGTGGTGTTTTTTCCATTATTCTGCTTTTTCCTTATTGTTGCAACCCATACGGTGTCAGCAAAAGCTGCCTCCTGTCAAATAATGATAACAGGCGGGCGAACAACGGTATGCGTCGGGCAGCCTATTGTGCTGATTGTCAACGCAGAAGTAAACCAAGACAAAGTTTCGGAAATATCCTGGTATCGCAATGGGGAAAAAATACCCGAAGCCAATCTGCATTTTTTGAGGCTTAACACCACTTCAGCGGATAGTGCCAGCATACAGGTGAAGATAACTGATGTTTACGAAGCAAAAGCCCAGTGCAGTGTTTTAGTAGTAATTCGGCCCGTACCAGTTCTGGAGGTTTCAAGACATTATTCATTTTTACAAAGGATTTTCAGCAGAAGTCCCCGGCCGACACTCAGGGCAAGAACAAATCCGGATTATGAGATTCAATGGTTTCGTAACGACACAGAGATACCAGGTGCCTCTCGGGACAGAATCAGGATAACAGAGCCGGGAAGGTACCGTGTGCGAGCAATCTGCGAAGCCGGCTGTGCCGGTTTTGGAGAAACTATCGTTGTGGAGTAGCGTATCGTCTGCACATTAGTGGCAGATATTTTTCAGAACATTTGATTCCCATTGTTGAGGGTTTCAGTATAAAACAAAACAAATGAAATCAGAAGAAAAAAGGGCCTTTGCATACTTAGATAAGTTGCGATTAATAGGCATAATGCTTTTATTACTTCTGGGCATCATGCAGGTAAAGGCACAGCCTGTTAGTGTTACTATTCAAACCCCAAATGGATTGAGGGAAGTTTGCCAGGGCACATCAACATTTATATTGACTGCTTTTGCTACAGGTGGAAGTTTGAATTTTGTGCAATACGAATGGACAGCTCCCGCAGGCTCCATAACTTCTTTTGGCGATTATGCCATTTTCAACAATAGTTTTGCAGCTGTACCGGGTATTTATCCCATTTCAGTAACCGTAACCGACAGTGAGGGAAATACCGGCCAGGCCCATATTGAAATTACCCTACATGCAACACCGCAAGTAACAATTAGTGCTACCGGTCCAACTTCATTTTGTGCAGGAAATGCTGTTACATTGCAGTCCAGCATAACCACCGGAGTATCATTTGCCTGGAGGATTGGCAATCAAACCATTGCAGGGGCCAACCAGGCAAGTTTTGCAGCAATGGAAACAGGCACATACCGCCTAATGGTTACAGCACCCAATGGCTGCACATCACTTTCCAATTCCATACCTGTAACGGTACATGAGCTGCCGGTAGCTACTGCCTCCTACACTGGTCCGGTATGTCAGGGCTCCACTATCGAACTGTTTGGAGGCCCTCCCGGAATGGTTTCGTATCTCTGGACCAGTCCGGATAATCCGGATTTTACATCCACTCTGCGCAACCCGGTGATACCTAATGCCACACCAGCCATGTCGGGCACTTATATACTTGTTGTAACCGATGGAAACAATTGTCAAAGCACAGCCACAGTAAATGTAGTTGTGGAAGCCACTCCCATTCCTCCCACACCGATAACTGCTACGCCGGCAAGAATTTGCCCGTCAGTTGCCGGTACTATTACTTTGTCGGCCACCAGGTCCAGAGAGGGTATAATTCAATGGTTTACAGGAAGCTGCGGAGGTACTGCCATTGGAGAGGGCGATAATATTTCGCTGCCGTTTCCTGCTGCTACCACAACTTATTTTGCCCGACTTTCCACTGCTAACTGCGGAACATCGGATTGTGCAACCGTAATTGTAGAAGTAATACCGCCTCTTGTGGCTGATGCCGGTGCCGACAGACAGGTATGTTTTGGACTGCCTGTGGTATTGGGCGGCACCCCGGCAGCCACCGGAGGTTCAGGATCCGGATACACATTTGCCTGGTCTCCAACCGAAGGGCTTGATAATCCCAACAGTGCAAATCCTACCATTGCATCGGCAACCCAAACCCGCACATTCACATTGCTGGTAACCGATGATATGGGCTGCACAGGAACAGACCAGGTAACCATCACCGTGCATCCACAAATTATTGTTGATGCAGGACTCAGCCAGCAAATCTGCGCAGGTGAATCCACAACTATCGGGCCTCAGGGTGGAAGCCCGGTTCCGGGTCAAACCTTTCTGTGGACAAGCAGCCCAAACGACCCCAGCATTTCTAATCCTACTATCTTGAATCCCAGGGTTCAACCCCTTCAAACAACAGTATATACGCTAACCATAACAGATGTGGCCACTGGCTGCACAAATCAAAGCAGCACAACAGTTATCGTAAATGCGGTACCTCCACTTTTTATCGGCAATGATGCAGTCATCTGCCAGGGACAATCTGTATCCATAGGCGATCCCAATGCCCCGGCAACCTTAACTTACACTTGGACTTCTAATCCACCGGGGTTTTCCAGCAACCTTCCCAATCCTACGGTTAGCCCAACAGTTACAACAACCTACCTGCTTACTATTGGAAATCTATTAAATTGCCAAACCACCGGATCTGTTACCATAACCGTTAATCCACTACCTCAACCCATTGTTGCCAACGATGTGGTATTCTGCAATCCTGCCGCAATAGTACCTGTGGATTTAGGAGGCCCTGCCCAACCAGGCTACACATATTGGTGGACATCCAGCCCACCGGGATTTGCATCAAGTCTCGCAAATCCACGGGTTACCTTCACAGGTCCGGGGGCAATAGTTTACCATCTTTTGGTAACTAATGCGATGAATTGCACTGCACGCGACTCCGTCAGGATTTCACTTTCAGACTTAACCGTAACTGTTCGCAACCCATCGGCCTGCGAAAGTATTGGCCAACTGGAACTTGGAACACATCTCTCAGTGAGCGGTGGTCAGCCGCCTTACACCATCCAATGGTTCAACCCGCAGGGAGCCCAGGTGGGAACCGGTCCCGCATTTATTGCACAACGGCCCGTACTGCCAAACTACACCATTAGAGTAACAGATGCAAGTGGTTGTATCAGAGAGGTAAATATGTCCGTTGAGCTTCTTCCTGATCCCGATATTACACTGCATGTTAGTCCTCCCGGACCATTTTTCCTGGGTCAGACTGTAACCTTCACTGCCCTACCTGCGAATTTTGATAACTATAATTTTTATGTTGACAACCAGTTGGTTCAATCTGGCACCTCCAATGTGTTTACTTCCAACAGCCTAACGCATGGTCAGCAAGTAAGGGCGTATGCCACGAGCGAAGAAGGATGCATGAGTATGCCTGCTGAGGTTAGCATGGTAATGCGGCTGCTTCCCAATGCTTTTACCCCCAACGGGGATGGCATAAACGATGTGTTTGGCGTAGGATTCTTCCTTACGATTTTCAACAGATGGGGTCAAAAACTTTTTGAGGGGAGTCAGGGCTGGGACGGAAAATTCAACGGACGCCTGGTAAGCCCGGGAACCTATTATTTTATTTGGAGGATAAATGGACCCAACGATACGGAAGATGTTTTCAGGGGTTCGGTAACAGTGATAACCAGGAGAAATTAAATTAAAGAATCTGATATGAAAACTTTAATCATTCTCATGCTTTTCATTTCCATCAGCACCTCAGCCCATTCACAGAGGGCTTTGAGGGCATTAATGATAGGTGATGAATATTTCCGAACAGAGCAGTTCACACTGGCTCTGGAAGCATACCAGAGCATTCTTAGAACTACCCAGCCTATAGATGTTCAGAGGGAAGTATCATTCAGAATTGGTCAAACCCATCAGCAGTTGCTCAATTATTCCGATGCCCGAAAATGGTTTTCCGTGGCGTTACAGGCAGGCTTTACTGATCCTATAATCTTCAGAAACCTTTCGGAGATGAGCCTGGGAATGGAAGATTTTGATATGGCAATCGCCTATGCCCTTCAATATATTGAAAAAGTACCCGAAGACCCTTTTGGAAAAAAATTTTTGGAATCGGCACGATTTAGCAAAGAGAATTACCATCTGGAAACCTTGTTCGAAATAGAAAATCTACACGGATTGAATACCCCCGGCCAGGAATGGGGCATCTCTTATTTTGGAGCAAACCGGTTGTTGTTTTCCAGCACTTTTCAGCCAACAGGCCCACAAGATACCCGCACAGGCACAGGTTTTTCGAGCATTTATCAAATTCCCTATGATAGTAAAACCGGAAACTTTGGACAACCCATGCGTATAAGAGGCGACATAAATACGGTTTTTTATGAGGGATTTATGACATTCGACCCTACCAGGCAATTGGGATATTTTATGAATTGCGGGGGGCCGGGGGGTACCAGAAGAACTTGCGCCATATACACCGCTCATTACAATCCGGAAACTGACACCTGGGATACACCCGTGCTGTTTCATCTAAACAGCAGGGATTATAATTTTGGCTACCCCTCGGTAAGTGCCGATGGACAAGTACTCTATTTTGCTTCAGATATTCCCGGAGGTTTTGGTGGGTTTGACTTGTACAAAACTGTTTGGAACCCCATCACCGGGCAATGGGGAGAAAACATCAATCTGGGCCCGGTCATCAACACCTCACTCAATGAAGCGTATCCCTTTATTGCCGGGGATATTCTTTATTTTTCCTCTTTTGGATTGCCGGGGTTTGGAGGGTTTGATATATTTTATTCCCAAATTTTGGAGGATGGAGCATTCTCTCCTCCTATAAATATGGGCGCTCCCATAAACAGTAGCGCCGATGACTTTGGTTTTATCATTAACACCACATATACAAGCGGGTTTTTTTCTTCAAACAGGCCAGGTGGATTAGGGAAGGACGACCTGTATTCATTCAGATTTGTAGCAAATAAATTTGATTTGAAGGGCATCGTCAGAGACGAAAGAACCGGATTGCCAATCGGTGGAGCCCAGATAACCATACATGACGAGAATAATAGGTTTTTCAGGGTTGTTACTGATCCTACCGGAGCTTATTTTATTCCCCAATTGGAATCGGATGTCAATTTTGTGGTAGAAGCAGAGAGAGACGGATTTGAGCCATTCTTCCAGACCCTTTCAGTAAAAGACAAGCTCATCGCATCCCGCTTTTTGGCCATACCGGAATTTCACCTGGATATTGAACTTGCAAGAAGAGCTTTGCCCCCACCCCAAGCAGTTGCTGCCCAGCCCCGGCCTGAACAAATTCCGACCCGTCCGGCCATTACGGGAATCACCCAAGGCTTGCCAACAATACATTTCGAATTTGCTAGGTACAGCCTTACACCTTTTGCACAGCAGCAACTGAATAGTGTAATCGCTTTTTTGAGGCAGTATCCTAATGCAGGCTTGGTTGTACATGCACATACTGATGTTGTTGCCGGGTATTTATTCAACTTTTATCTATCGCAGAAAAGAGCACAAAGTGTGATTAACTACCTTGTATCCAGAGGCATACCCGAGAACAGAATTTATCCGCTTGGGCACGGAAAAATGGATATGATTTTTCCCAATGCCCGAACACCTGAAGAACACAGGCGTAACCGAAGGGCCACCTTTGAGATAATCAAGGCTCCGTATTTCGAACAATTTCTTGACCAGGCTCCAAGACTAAGTTTCAGATACCTAAACTCTCTTCATAAAGAGGTACACCAGGCCCGAGGTATTGAATTCATGATTCAGTTTGCTGCAACCCGACTGCCGGTGAATCCGCAATATTATGAACGAATCATGAACCGCTTCCCAAATTACGACATCATATACTATTATGGACGCGACCGTTTGCACAGATACTCGGTAGGTGCATTCACCAACTTGGCGCAGGCAAATACAGTAGTAGGGCAACTACGGGAACTGGGTTTTCAGGCTTTTGTTGTCGCATTTCGAAACGGCGATCGGATAAGCATTACTGAAGCAATACAACAACAATAGCCGAGACCTTTTTGAGTACTTTTTAAAATGTTTGAACTAAATTGTCATTAGCACAACACAAAAGATGCGGAACAGAAACTTGGATGAGACCAATTTGATTTTGGATTAACAATGAGAGTAAGTAGAGTTTCTTCCAGCATTATTTGCCCGGCAATGCAGATGGACATAAAAAATAAGCTTCAATGAAAACTTTCAGTTGTTTTTTGGTGATTTTGACTCTGGCAATCTATGCACCTGCACAGAATAGTCCAAACTTTAGCCAATATATGGGGATTGAAAGAAAATTTAATCCGGCTTCCATTAATTTGAGCAATACTATTGATTTTTCCCTTATAGCAAGACAGCAATGGGTTGGATTTGAAAATGCTCCATCAACCCAGATATTTAATGCCAGCACTTACATTCACGATATCTTTGGAGGTGTTGGTCTGAATATCATTAACGACCAACTCGGGTATGAGCACAATCTTAGCGTTAGAGGCAATTACTCCTTTCCCGTTCAGGTAGGTGTTTTGTCTCATCTGGTTTTTGGTGTGGGTTTTGGTTTCGTAAGCCGCACTATAGACGGCACACAACTGATTTACGACGACCCAAACGACCCGACTGCTATCTTGCATGCAGAAACTTTTTTGAAACCCGATTTTTCTTTTGGTATTGAGTTGATTGACCCCAACTTCAGGGTTGGGGGCTCCATACAACACCTATACCGCTCGCTGAATAATGCAGGTATTGAATTTACACCCCGTCATTACAACTTTTACGGAAGCTACCGTTTTCATAATGTTTGGCCCAATCTCACCCTTGAACCCTATGTGTTGGTGCGAACCAATATGCATGTAATGCAAGTGGATGTGAGCTTGCTGGCACATTACAATGAAAGGATCTGGGGCGGGATTTCCCTGAGGTTTGGCGACGCCCTGTCGGCAATTATAGGATACGCAATAACCGAAAACATACGGATTGGTTATTCTTACGATCATAGCATAGGGGTAAACCGCAGGTATAGTGGTGGTTCGCACGAGATTATGATTTCCACATCCCTGCCCGGATTTAACCGTACCCGAATCAGACCCAATACTCCCAGGTTGTTCAATTAAGGCTGGGTCATTCGGCAAATTATTTTCGAAAAAAGCCGGATTGGCTCCTTGCGTATTTCACGAACAGAAGTACAGTCTGATGCAGCATGAGTGCTGTTCAAAACAGATTGCATTAAGGTCTCAAAGGTGTAAGAAAATCTTACTCAAAAAAAGCAATTTTTAGAACGGTAACAAGTAGTTTAAAACACTGATGTCCTTTGCGTTAAACTGACAAACCCCCAATGACCGTCATTAGAAAAAAACTATCGGCGGATTTTTGTTAAAAAACGCAAAATATCTTTAAAAATTTACTATATTTCGTCCAAAATATTTTTATTACCTATCGTTCGCAAAACATTATTGTTGAAGCAATCTTCCATTGAAAAACACCCTTTATTTGGCGAACATAAACAAGAGAGAAAAACGAGAAACACCATATTCAATCACGAAATCCACAAACATGAAAAAATTGGTACTTCTGATTCCCGCCTTTTTGCTGCTGTGCTTTGCGGCGGTGGGGCAAGCAACCTACAGATGGATTGGCGCAGACAATGCCTCCTGGCAGGAATCTGCCAATTGGACCCCGATGCGCACTGCGCCGGCTCCCGGCGATATTTTGCTGTTTGATGATGGCACTACAAAAACTGTAACTGCTGTGCCTGCTCAAACCATTGCCCAATTGCGGGTTACAAACAATACCCGAATCACCCTGAGAGCCGAAGCAACAGCTAACCGAATCCTAAATATTTCAGGAGGTACAGGGGTTGACCTTGATGTTGGGGCAGGTTCGGAATTGAATATCTCCGGCACACCTATTCTCGCTATCCAATTAGGAGCCGAAGCCACGGGCTCCATCAGCGGCTCGATGTCGTTTACCGACGCGGGACACAGGCTGCTCGCGTTGGCACCTAATGCCGTAGTTTTTACCAGCGGCGCTTCGTTTACCGCCGGCTCTGGATTTACAGGCAGTGCTTTTGGAGTTAATTCACACAACTCCGTAATCTTCCAATCCGGTTCAACCTATAATCATATAGCAGGTGCTAATCCATTCGGCGCCACTCAGCCAAACAGTGTGGTGGTATTCCAACACAGAAGTTTGTATAGATTTATGGCTCCGGGTAACCCTGCATTTGAAGGAAGAGAGTACGCTGATTTCGAGTTTAATCGTCCGGGAACCGCTACAGTTGAGGGAGAAGCAAGAGTATTAATGACTAATTTTACCGTAACTCAAGGGACTTTTAATTTTAACATGACAGGGACAGGCTCCCCTCGCCACGAAATCATGGGAAATATAACTGTTGCGCCCGGGGCTACCCTCAATTTCAATCCTACAGCAAGTCAAGATATATTGCTAATGTGGGGACCTCACACCATTTCAGGAGGAGGAACTATCACCGCAAACACAAATTCCAACTTAACAATTGTAAGCACCACTCGGCTTGAACAAGCCGCACAATTCCACAGCTTAGTTATTAGGACCCAATTTGAGATTTCCGGGGCCGGTCAAGCAACAATCACCGGCAGGCTCTTTAACGATAGAGGCACTGCGGGGCTTGTGCTGCGCAGCGGCGCTTCTTTATTGCACACTTGGGTATTGGGAGGCAATCCTGCAGCCACCATGGAGCGTGTCTTTTCCGGTGCTGAGCGGTGGAGGTTGGTGGCTTCGCCCGTTGCAAACCAGACCATTGACGGCCGTTGGGTACCCACTTTCCCCTTCCCCGACTACGACTTCTATGACTGGCATGAACCCAACGCCACCTGGCGCAGCCAGAAGGTAGCGGCAAACAACATTACCCATTTTGTGCCCGGAAGGGGCTACTTAGTTTCCTTCCAGGGTGCCGACCTCACCCAGTCGTTTGCAGGACCGCTCAATAATGGCAATGTTACCGTACCGGTAGTAAGAGAAAACACCGGAGCTTTTCGTGGAGCCAACCTGCTGGGCAACCCCTACCCCTCGGCAATAGACTGGCACCTGGCCGATCGCACCCTGTTTGCCGACCAGTTTGCATACATCTATGACCCGCTCGCCGGTAATGGCGGAGCCTATGTTCCCCTAAACGGAGCTAACCCCGGAGCGTTGATTGCTCCCAACCAGGGCTTCTTTGTGTTGAAGAGCGCTGCCGGCACTGCCAATTTTACCTTTACCAACGCCATGCGTACCCATGGAGGGGTGTTCAGAAGCGCACCCGCCGATCCCACCATCAGCATCACCCTGCGGCAGGGCGAATTTTACGACCGTGCACAGATTGTACAACTGCGGGATGCCACCACAGCGCGGGAGCGCAGCGATGCCCTGAAGTTTTTCAGCTTCAACCCCATGATGCCACAGGTTTTTTCCATGAGTTCGGATACCGTGCAGCTTGCTGTGAACAGCACAGCCCCCATCACCGAAGGTGCCTCTTTCAACATAGGTGTGTTAACCCCTGTAACCGGCACATACACCCTGCAGGTTGAAGGCCTTCAGGAGATACTTGCAGGCCGGCCGGCGTTTCTGCTCGACAGGGTAACGGGCACATCCCACAACCTGAGAGAGCAGTCGCGCATCAGCTTCCATGCCGTGCAGAGCAGCACTGCCGTTGAGAGGTTTGTTCTGAGCTTTGTGCAGCCCACAGGCGTGGGCAACAACCTTCCCGTGGATGCCACGGTGATCTATTTTGCCCACGGTATGCTGCATATGCAGTTTGCGGCAGAAGAGCGCAACCGGCAGTTGCAGGTTATTGACCTGAGCGGCAGGGTGGTGCTCAGCAAAAGCCTGCATGGAATGGGTAATGTGGTATCTGTGCCCTTGCAAATAGACAATGGTGCTTATATTGTGCGCATCACGGGCGAAACCTCGGCCATAACCCGCCGTATCCTGGTAAGGTAGGCTGCCTTTGTGGAATGAGAAGCATTACAAAAAAAGATTAAAAACACAAAATATCACAAGACAGTATCTGCGGATATGATTAGCGGATTAGCAGATTAGCGGATTAGCAGATTAGCAGATTAGCGGATTAGCAGATTAGCGGATTAGCTGATTAGCAGATTAGCAGATTAGCGGATTAGCAGATTTGTTGATTGGCAGATTAGCCGATTTGTTGGGGATAGTGTCCATCTTCTCATCTGCTAATCCTCACATCCTCTCATCCTCACATCCTCACATTCGCTAATTTGCTAATTATCAGGCTTAATATACAAAATTAATGCTCCGAGGTGGCTAAAAGTAACTTCCATCCAATATTTATTTCCCGGATTTCATGTGCCAAAAGTTTTTTTGCTATGTTTGCTGCAATTATTATATGAAATACAAAAGATATTAAAAAATGGGGTTAAAAATAGGAATACGGCACGAGGACAAGTATGAATTGGAGAGACGGGCTGCAATTACTCCAAAATGGGTTGAAAAATTTAAAAAAAGGCGAAATTTTGAGTTTGTGGTGCAGTCGTCGCCCAAAAGAATTTTTTCGGATGAAGAATACCGAAAGGCCGGAGCCACGGTTACTTCTGACTTGAAAAACTGCAAAGTAATCTTCGGATTGAAAGAAATCCCTCTTGAATCGCTTGAGGCAGGCAAGACCTATGTTTTTTTTAGTCATGTAATAAAGGGGCAGCCTTACAATATGCCTATGCTGAAGCGAATAATGGATTTGGGTTGCAGCCTGATAGATTATGAACGCATTGTGGATGATCAGAATAAAAGGCTGATTTTTTTCGGAAAATATGCCGGATTTGCAGGAATGATCAACACTTTTTGGGTTCTTGGTGAACGCCTCAAAATACTGGGTTATCCCAACAACCCATTTGCAGAAATTCAGCAAGCCCACAAATACGGATCGCTTGCCTATGCAAAAAAACAAATTTCGGCTGTGGGTCGCAAAATAATGGAAAAGGGATTGCCCGATGCACTTACCCCAATTACCATAGGATTTACCGGCTATGGCAATGTATCAACCGGCGCACAGGAAATCGCCAATCTTCTGCCGGGTATGGAACTAGAGCCTGAGGAATTGTTGAAGTTGGAGCACTTTGAAAAACTCCCCAAAAACCTCATTTTCAAAATCATTTTTAAGGAAGACCATCTGATGCGACACAAGGGCGGTGGCCCATTCGACCTTCAGGATTATTACAACCACCCTGAAAACTACGAATCGGATTTCGAAAAATATATCCCCAAACTTTCCGTACTGCTCAATGGAATGTACTGGGATGCAAGATATCCGCGCATAGTTACAAAAGAGTATATGAGAAAAGCCTTTTCGAAGGGTGTTCCAAAGTTGATGGTGATTGGCGATGTTACCTGCGACCCCAACGGGTCGGTAGAGCTAACCCACAAGGGCACAAAAATTAACGACCCTGTTTTTGTATATAATCCCTTCACCCAAGAACCTACTATGGGTATTCGGGGAGAAGGAATGCCTGTTATGGCCGTTGACATTCTACCTAGCGAACTGCCAAAGGATGCATCAGAATTTTTCTCTGATGCGCTTTCCGTGTTTGTGGAACCGATAGCTCTTGCCGACTATTCTCAAAGTTTTGATGAGATTCCGCTCCCTCCATCACTAAAACGCGCACTTATTGTGCACAACGGAAAACTAACCCCCGCATATCAATATCTGGAGCAGCATCTGAGTAAATTGCAGCCATAGCCCACCGGCCAACCATCTAAGGTGTAGGCTAAAACAGAAATGTCAGGCACAGAGCAAATGGATGGGATATAATTTTCGGACAAAAAAACAGCAAATGAAAAAAGTACTTATACTTGGTGCGGGCATGGTGGTGAAACCCATGGTTTCGTATTTACTCCGCAAGGGAATATTTGTAACCCTTGCAGCAAAAAACTATACGAATGCTGTCGAAATGATTCAGGGCTATAACCATGCCAGGGCTATTGACTGGTCGGTGGAGCAAACAGAGATGCTTGATGAATTGATATCCACCCACGACATTACAGTGAGTATGCTTCCGTGGATTTACCATATCATGGTAGCCAAACATTGCATCAGACGCAAAAAAAACATGGTAACAACTTCGTATGTAAAACCCGAAATGAAAGCTCTGGATAATGAAGCAAAACAGTCCGGGATTATCATACTCAACGAACTGGGGCTCGACCCGGGAATAGACCACATGAGTGCCATGCGCATCATTGATCACATACACACCCAAGGGGGCAAGGTCGAAGAATTTTACAGCATTTGTGGCGCATTACCTGCACCGGAAGCAGCCAATAACCCGTTTCGGTACAAGTTCTCATGGAGTCCTAAGGGTGTTGTGATGGCAGGTAACAACGATGCCAGATATTTGAAAAACGGCAAGTTGGTTGAAATCCCTACGCGCGATTTGTTCAAAAACCCAATGAAAGTAGATTTTGAAAAAGTGGGATTGCTGGAAATTTACCCCAACCGCGACAGCCTTTCTTACATTGATTTGTATGGCTTGCCTGAAGTCCGGACTATGATGCGGGGCACTTTCCGCCATGAGGGTTGGTGCGAATGCCTTGATGCAATGAAAGCCCTGAAGTTGATAACCAACGATAAGCATGACTTCACAGGCAAAACTTTTTCAGAGATGGTTGCCATGCTCATCGGCGAAAAGCAATCTCAGCATATTAGGAAAAAAGCTGCCTGCTATCTGGGTGTTTCAGAAAAGGCCCATGCTTTGGATGCATTGGAGTGGCTGGGAGTTTTTGAAAATACGCCTATGAACCGAGGACTGGATTCCGCCTTCGAAATTACCAGCGACCTGATGATACAGAAAATGATGCTGGGAACAGATGAGAGGGACATGGTGGTTATGCAACATGTGTTTCTTGCAGCCTACCCCAATGGGCAAAAAGAGGTTATTAAATCTTCGATGCTGGAGTTTGGAACTCCTGGTTCCGAAACGGCAGTTGCCCGCACTGTGGCTCTCCCCGCTGCCATTGGAGTTGAGTTGATCCTTGAAAACAAGATCGGAGTGCACGGCGTTCAAATTCCCATTCTGCCGGATATTTATAACCCCATACTTGACGCCTTGGAGATCCTTGATATACGAATGATAGAAGAGTACGGGCTTCCGGAGTCAGAAGCCATGAGATAGCTGCAGTATCCGGTCAAGTTGGCATCACTTTATAATTTTATTCCAGCCGGCTTTGTTCAAATTCCGATAGATTACTGCACCTGCGGCAAGGGCAACAACAAAAAACACTACAGCCTGGATGGTATGCCCAAAAATAAGCTGGCCAATTCCAAACAAACTGAATAGTACCAACATGCAACCCATAACATAGTTAACAGCCAGCATTCGAAACCCTGTATCGCCCTGAACCTCCGGGACCAACCTTGCAATAGGCTTCCACCCGAATCCCCCCGGATGTACCCGTTTGTAAAACTCAACCAAAACCTCAGTTTTTGTTGGTGCTGTAAAATAAGTAACGATAAGCCACACTATGGTGGACCATGCCACGATAATGATGAGTATCCATTCGTAGCTCATCCTGAAATGAAAATGCAGAATAGGATAAACAGCAAAGGGAGCCAGCATAGCTGCTATTTCGCTCCAGGCATTGATGCGCCACCAGAACCACCGCAACAACAACACCAGACCAATCCCCCCGCTACAGGCAAGCACAAATCTCCATGCATCGCTGATCTGCTGAAATTGGGTGGTCATGACCAGCGAAAAAACCATCAGTAGAACGGTAGTGATTCTGGAAACCTTCACATAATATTTTTCGCTGGCTCCGGGCCTTACAAAAGGTCTGAACAGATCGTTAATAATGTAGCTGGTGCCCCAGACTGTCTGCGAAGCCATCGTTGACATATATGCAGCCAAGAAGGCTGCGAGCATCAGTCCACGCAGGCCTGGGGGAACCAAATCCCTGATGACCATAACATAAGTTGCACCTTTATCCTGAGCATCGGGATACAACATAAGAGCCACCAAAGCCACAATGATCCACGGCCATGGCCGCAGGGCAAAATGCGCCACCTGAAACCATAAAGTAGCCAACAATGAATGTTTTTCATCCTTTGCCGACATCATGCGCTGTGCAACATAACCTCCACCTCCGGGTTCGGCTCCTGGGTACCAGCTCGCCCACCATTGCACACCCAGATAAGCTACCAATGCCACAACAGACATTTGAAGCACACCTGTTATCTGACCTGTAGCACCAGCCCCCTCCACCCTGGGCAAAAAGTCGAAAACAAATGCCGCCCCGGCAAGGCCTTCCCTTAGCCCATCCATACCTCCCACATGTGAAATTGCTATGAATGCAAGCACCACACTGCCAGTCATGGCAATAATAAACTGAAAAGTATCGGTAATTGATACGCCCCACAGCCCCGACAAAGCGCTATAGCCTGCAACAAACACCATGAGCATGCCCACCGTAAGCAGATATGAATCAAAGGTTATCCCAAGGAGGTTAATTTCAGAAATTCCAAACAGCGTCAAACCGGGAAACATTACCTGCAATATTTTCACCATGGCCAGATTTACCCAAGCCATCACAATGGCATTCATAAAAACTCCGATATAAACAGCTCTGAAGCCTCTGAGAAATCGGGCAGATTTGCCGGAATATCGAATACTCACAAATTCTGCATCGGTCATGATGTTTGCCCGTCTCCACAATCTTGCGAAAAAGAAAACTGTTAGCATACCACCAAAGAGCATATTCCACCAAAGCCAGTTGCCAGCTATTCCGCTTTGGGCTACCAGCTCAGTTACTGCCAAAGGTGTATCGGCAGCGAAAGTGGTTGCAACCATACTGGTGCCGGCCACATACCAAGGCAATTTGCGACCGGAAAGAAAAAAATCCGTGGTGCTTTTGCCTGCGCGCTTCGACATGTAAAATCCTATTCCCAGAATAGTTGTCAGAAACAAACCTATTATTACCCAATCAATCAGTTGTACATGCATACTTACCGAAAATTAGTAGTTACAACCAGAAGATTTATCTCAGAACCATCCCGGCCTGAAAACCGGCTTCGAACCCATGCAAGGCAGCTTTATTTGAACAGGGCTTCACAGTAAAGCCAGTAATATTGCATCAGCTGCGACCCATAGATTCTGCACCACTCACAATTTCGACTATTTCGCGGGTTATAAATGCTTGTCTTTCTTTATTCATCGACAGGGAAAGTGATTTGAATAGGTCCCTAGCATTATCGCAAGCTTTCTGCATTGAAGTCATCCGGGTAGCGTTTTCAGAAGCCGAAGCATTGAGAAAAATAGAATACAAAGACGCCTTGATAAACTTTGGAATAAGATAATCGGAAATTTCCTCCTCCGTGGGTTCCAGAATCATCTTATCAAAGCTTTCAGAATCATTATGGTGCTTGATTGGTATAAATTCGACCGCATGATCAAGCGGAAGAAACTTTTTTGCAACAAAATCATGAATTACAACATTCTTACAGTAGGAATATACAATATCTATCCGGCAAAATTCTCCTTCTGTGAACTTTTCTATAAAATGCTCAGCTAATTGGTTGCTCGACAAGAATGAGAAGTTTTCCAGAATTTCATGATTGCGATACTGAACGCTTAAATTTGACCTGGATAGGAGTTCGTCGGCTTTTTTGCCAATCACCATAAGATTTACTTCCATTCCTTCAGATTCCAGAAAATGATAGTGTTCAATAGTTTTATTCACCACCATCTGATTGTAGGAACCACATTTCCCTTTATTGGATGCTATTGCTACAATCAATGCTTTTTTCCCTTTGCCCTCGTGCATCAGGTAGCTTTTTTTAGTGGTACCAAGGGCCTGATGAAAATACCTGATGGTGATATGCAACTCCTTCTCGAAGGGCTTCAATTCGCTAATGAGTCTTTGAGTTTTAAGCAATTTTGAGGAAGCCACCATGCGCATAGCTCCCGACACCTGCTGTAGGGTATTTATCGTTGCAATTCGCGTTTTAAACTCCTTCTGGTTGCCCATTAAAATTCTTTATATTTTCTGATTAACAATACTTTTCGCTTTGCTTATCACTTCAAGCAGAGCAGAGTGCAATTCTCTTTCGAACTCTTTGGGTTTGGCAGGATGAAACTTTGCTGTGGACAGCTGAATCAGCAGGTCTTGATGGGATTGCCTGAGGAGTTTCAATAGTTCCGCTTCAAAATCATTTATGAGAGATACCTCTAAATCAGCGAGGAGGTTAAAAACGCCGCAATAGATCAGAACCATCTGCTCCTCAACCGGCATAGGTTCGTATTGGGCTTGTTTTAAGATTTCCACATTGCGCATTCCCTTGTCCAGGACTAATCGAGTATCATGGTCCAGGTCTGATCCAAATTTGGAAAAGGCTTCAAGTTCACGAAATTGAGCCTGATCAATTTTCAGGTTCCCGGCAATTTTCTTCATGGGTGGTATCTGGGCATTTCCCCCTACCCTGCTTACCGAAATACCCACATTGATAGCCGGCAATATTCCGGCATTAAACAGGTTTAATTCTAAAAAAATCTGGCCGTCTGTAATGGATATCACATTTGTTGGAATGTATGCAGATACATCCCCGGCCTGAGTTTCCACAATAGGAATGGCTGTGAGCGACCCACCTCCTTTCACCAATCCGACCAGAGATGCCGGTACATCATTCATCTGGGATGCAACTTCATCAGAAGCAATAATTTTGGCTGCCCTCTCCAGCAACCTTGAGTGCAGATAAAACACATCGCCAGGATAAGCTTCCCTTCCGGGAGGCCTCCTGAGCAAAAGCGAAATCTCGCGATATGATACGGCGTGCTTCGTAAGGTCGTCGTACACCACCAAGGCCGAATTGCCCGTATCGCGAAAAAATTCTCCAACAGCAGCTCCTGCAAATGGAGCCAGATATTGCATGGCCGCCGGATCGCTGGGTGTAGCAGCAATTACTACTGTGTAATCCATGGCTTTATGTCGCTGCAAGGTATTTACAATCTGTGCAACGGAGGATCCTTTCTGCCCAATAGCTACATAGATGCAAAAGACCGGTTCGCCTTTGTCATAAAACCGTCTTTGATTGATGATAGTATCAATTGCAATAGCGGTTTTACCCGTTTGCCTATCGCCTATTACCAGCTCCCTTTGCCCTCTTCCGATGGGAATCATAGCATCAATCGCTTTAATCCCTGTCTGCAAAGGCTGATTCACGGGTTGCCGGAAAATTACCCCGGGGGCCTTTCTTTCAAATGGCATCTCATACTTTTCGCCGGCAATAGGTCCCTTCCCATCCATTGGCACCCCCAAAATGTTTATAACCCGCCCAATGAGCCCGTTGCCCACCCTGATTGAGGCCATTCGCTTGGTGCGCTTCACTACATCTCCTTCCTTCAGCGATACAGATTCGCCCAACAATACGGCGCCTACATTATCTTCTTCCAGATTGAGTACTACTCCTGTCAACCCCGAATCGTTGAATTGAATCAATTCGCCGGTAAATGCATTTGCAAGCCCATAAATTCGAGCAATACCATCTCCTATCTGAAGAATGATTCCGGTCTCTTCCAGTTGCACTTCGGGTCGAAAACCCGACATCTCCTGGCGTAATATTGCTGATATTTCAGCTGGTTTAATTTCAGTCATAGCAATTATGCATCATATGGTTTAATGCAGATTCAATTGTTTTCGTAACTCATACAACTTATTGGATACAGAAGCATTGTAGCGGCCATGGCAGAAGTCGAGTATGAAACCCCCAATGATGGAGGGATCCACCTTTTCCTCAAATTCTATTTCCCTGGTAGTGAAACAGGCAGCTGCCTGCAACGCCTTTTGCCGCAATGGCTCATCTAAAGGATGTGCTGTGGTGATTCGTACCTCCTCAATTCCTTTAAATCTTTTATAAACACTTATGTATTGATTAGCAATATCATCGAGCAGGGAGCTTCTGCCTTTGCGGGCGATAATCAGCAGATATTGCAAAATTATAGGATGACTTGCCTCACCAAACAACCGCTTAATGATGTTTTGTTTTCTGCTGCTGTGAATAATCGGGCTTTCAAGAATAATGCCGATTTCTTTGTTCAATCCGAAAACCTTCTCTACATATTGCATATCCAGAAATGCCCGATCGGGTATGTTGTTCTCAATGGCAAGCAAAAGCAATGCCCTGGCATACCTTCTGGCAATTCGTAGTGTTTTGCTTTTCATATAACAATTATTAACCTTTAAAAGACTGCCTTACAACACGCAACGAGAGCATATCCAAAACAACACAAAACATAACCCGAGATTTTCTGATACATCATGGTTTGGATGCAGGGAAAATGTGAGATTTCGACCTATATGCCCCTGAGTAGTAACACCTGGTATCAGATTCCTTAAATCCGGACAAGATTTGGTTTCCAAGTTTTCCAGCAGGTATCATAGCATCATCGAATAGCAGTACCACCCGCTTTAATTCGAAATAGCCTTATCCAGCAAACGATTCACCAATAGTTTACTGCTTTCCTGGTCTTTCAGCTCGTTGTGAAGTACCGTCTCTGCAATTTCCAGTGATAAACTGGCAACCTGGGATTTCATCTGTTGCATCGCTGCATTCCTGATTTCATCCACACTCCTTTTTGCATTAGCCATAATCATTGCGGCTTCCTCATCTGACCTGATTTTTCCGGATTCAACTATTCCCTGAGCCTCGGCTTTGGCCTTTGCAACAATCTGATTGCACAACAGTTCAACCTCAGCTACTCGGCGAGCTTTGAAATCCTCAAGTCCGGCAAGCTCCAATTCTATTTGCCTGGCTTTAAGTTTTGAATCTGCCATTTCCCTTTCCCTTTCCGAAATGGACTTCAGAATGGGTTTCCAGGCAAATTTTTTCAATATAATCAAAACAGCTGCGAAAGCAATTGTCTTCCAAAATATTAAACCCAAATCTGGAGTTACGAGTTCCATAATGATACAGAATAAAATTCAACAGCAATTGCTAATTCATGCTCATGAAAACAAAAACACATAGTTTCTCAACTCAATGAACTCCAAAAGGCCAGTAGCCAATCCAGGTCGATCCCTAAACTACGAACAGGATTAACAGGCAAATGAGAATTGCAAAAAATGTTGCACCCTCAATAAGAGCAGCCGACACTATCATGGCCTGCCTAAGGTCGTTGGCAGTCTCGGGCTGCCGTGCTATTCCTTCGAGGGCTGTTTTGGCTATTTTAGAAATACCCCAAGTAGCAGCAAACAGAGCCATTACGGCTGTAAATGCAGCTCCAAGTTTTATGAACTGAGCCGATACTTCCGGGCTCATCTGAAGAACTAAAAAAAGTTCAGACATAAGATTATAATTTATTAGTGAAACAATTTTTTTTAAGGATAAAACTTTTAATGATGATCATCGGGTACGGCCATTCCAAAAAAAAGTGAACTGAACAAAGTAAAAACATAGGCTTGCAGAAAAGCAACCAAGATTTTCAGAAAATTCATGAAAACCAAAAAAAACACAACAAGGGGCGAAACAAGGTATCCACCCATCATTGAAAATTCGCCCAAAACAAAGATTAGGCTAACAAACCCCAGCATGCTCATATAACCGGCTGTCATATTAGCAAAAAGTCTCACCATCAGCACAAAGGGCTTAATGATTACTCCCACTATCTCAATAATGGGCATGAGCGGGATGGGAAGTTTTAGCCAAAGCGGCACCCCGGGTGTATTAAAAATATGCTGCCAATAACCACGGTTGGCAAGAAATTGTGTTGTAAAAAAAGTGAACAATGCCAACACTAAGGTTACACTAATGTTTCCGGTGGTATTGACCCCTCCGGGGAAAAATGGAACTAAGGAGAGGATGTTGTTGAAAAAAATAAAAAAGAACAAAGACAGCAGGTAAGGCAAAAACCTGTGTACATACTTATGATTGATTGTAGAGAATGCAGTACTTTTCAGAACGAAAATAATGATAACCTCCACAAGTGCACAAAAGCCCTTGGGAATGCCCCCGGGTCCCATTTTTTTGTATTGATTACCAACCCATACAAAAACCAGGCACAGAATCAGTGAACCTAATAAAATGGAAAGGGCTGCTTTCGTGATCGAAAAATCCAACAGCAGTCCGGGATTGGGATCTGGGGTAACTCCATCTTCGAGAACCCTTATAATGCGGTTTCTCCGAGTACCTGTTTTGCCAATTCCAAAACCCTGGTAGGATGCTTCTCCATGATCGAAGCGTGAGCTGAGAAACAGGTAAGGACGACCTTCGTAGAAAAGAATTACCGGCAGCGGGATGGCAATATGGGTATCTCCAACCTTGGCAATTTCCCACTCAAATGAATCGATGGATTTTCCGATAATAAGCTCACCGGCATCAAAACGCTTGCTAACTTCTGGTGCTTCGGCACCAACAACAACATCCGGCAAGCAGCATAGCAAAAGGACCGCTAACCCATTTCTAAGTTGCTTTATAAAAGCTGTAGCATTTTGGATTGCGCCAAGTCTGAGCATAATTTCTCATTTACAAAAACAAACAAAAGCTGACCGAAAATTACCTTAACAATTATTTAGACTTAATCTCCTTTAGCCATCCTGAAACTTCAAAAATCGTATAAATAAGATAGTAGATAAAAAATGCTATTACGAATCCTACAGCCTTACCAGGAAGAATTATCGAAAAAATGAGTACAACAAACAAATACAGCACAAACCTAAGCCCGGATACCATCAGGAAAGCCATGGTAAACTCAACTGAAAATCTTTGTTTGGCCCATGAAATCACCATCCGGGAAGCGAAAATCACAACAAAAAAAAATGGCGGAATGGCCAAAATGGTAAAACTGATTAAACCTTTGGGTGATACCAGTATAGCCGCAATTGAAGCAGTCAGGATTCCTAGGGTTAAAACAGCAATTTCTTTTATGTATCTTTTTGTAGGTTTCATCTCAATAAATAAATCATGCGTAGTTGACAATGCATTGCTTACTGCTGTCAGAACGCTGCCACCCTGCTAAAACCATTTAATATCCCACCTAAGGCCAATCCCGATGCGTGCAAGACTTCTCAGTCATAACTATCATACACCAAAACCATGGATGTATGTAATATCATGGCCGTGATGTTTTAATTATCAGTTTTTGGAAACAAATTCGTGCGAGGTTTTTCCATGGAGCAAGTACCACTAAACATCGCTCCTGGCTCGATTGATAGTTTGCCTGCTACAGCATCTCCTTTCAGAGTCGAACTTGCCTTAAGGCTCAACAACTCATTGACAGTGATTTTCCCTATTACACTGCCAGAAATGTCTGCATTCTGGCAAATCACATCTCCTTCAATAATGCCGGTAGCGCCAACAATTACCTTACCCTTAGATTCTAAATTTCCATTGAGTGTGCCGTCAATCCGTATGTCTCCATTGGAAATTATTTCACCTTTAATGATGGTTCCTGCCCCAAGCAAGTTGATTGAGGTAGGTTCGTTTTCTGTGATCTTCGCCATTTTTATTGTGTTCTTAGTATTTGAAAACATGAATAAGTTGAAATAGTGTCAGGGCAAAATTAAAAAACATACAGAATAAAAGACTGTCTGTTAAAAATACTTCATTCTGAAAAAAAGCATATAATCAGTCAAATTTTTTTCCTGATAAAACATAGGGTAATTATCGATGGAGATTATGAAAGATTCAGCATGGTTTGTTACTAAATTTTTTAATTGCGGCAAATTGGAAGCAATTTTGTAATAGTTGAGCGCTGATTGCTTATCGGGAAAGCTGGTCACGGTTATCAGTTGCTTATCCTGCTGAAAAAACACATTGCTGATGGTGAGTCTTCTATCCCGGAATTGCGATTGATTCAGAGTTTCCAATACCCGAATTACTTGGTCAGGGTTCACACTGCGGGTATCCACAACAAAAATAAAAAAATGGACCTGCCCGGGGTTGAAGGTAAAAACGGATTGAAATTCTTCAGCTGAAGGTGCCGTGGCAGCAGGTTGTGCTTCAAATGAAGAATCAAAGCGTCTTTGCTGCAAAGACCCAATCAACAATTGGGCGGGAGCATGCACGATGGTGCCCTCATAATTGACCAAAATGGCCGATAGCAAATCTATTGCATCTTCCCGCCTGCCGAGTTGGTGCAGGGCGAGCGCTTTCAGATAATCAAACTGTGCATTGAGGTCTATGGATAGGTTTAGGGTATTGGCAATTTCCCATTTGTCCAAAACCAATTGATAATTTTTGTCAACAAATGCCATATAGGCCAATTTATAAGCCTGGTTTCCGGCTTTTTGGTGCTGTAATTCTTCCTGAAGAATGTCGGGGTGGCCAAAAATTTTCGCAAACGGGCTTTCCGGATAGCGTTCTATCAACCTGTTTGTGTAAGCTTCCACCAGAGTAGTGCGGCCCATATCCATAAAGATGCGCACCAGATGATAAAATGCCACCGGCGTATTCGGGGTACTATGATTAAGGTTTACCATATTTTGAAATGCTTCTGCAGCTTTGGCCAAATCATTCAGATTGTCCTTAAAAACCAAACCTTTGGCAAAATAAGCCTCAGCTACCCGGGTTTTGGACTCAGAAAGCATTGTCTGCGTCAAAGGGATATTTTCAATCAAGGCAGAAGAACTGATGAATGCCTGATTTTCCAGCCTTGAATCATCGGCTATGGGTTGCATGCCATCAGCAAACTCAGGACTCGCTGCTTGCCGATTGCTTAATCGCCAGAAATCCTCCAATTGGCGTGGACCAAATCTTCTTTCAAACTCCTCCCTCCCAAATCGCAGAACGGTGGGGTTATAAAAATACCAACCCCCTCCGCCGGTATGAGCGCCTTGCCCAAACGCTTCTGAACCTGGCACAAAAGGCCTTTCCTGTCTGGCACCCTGCTGGTTTTCGCGAACCTGCAATTGCTCTACAATGCCTGCAATAATCCTGTTTCTTTCAACCTCAGGAAGTCTTGCAAGGTACTGGAGAGAGTCCTCTCTTTGAATGGTATTGAGGTGGGTTGCAAGTTGATTCAAAGTATTCTGCATTCTCACTATTTGCTCGCGACCTTCCATGCCCGCAGGTAAAAAAACAACTGCCCTGTCATAATAGGTGCTGGCATTGATGAAATCGCTCCTCCTAAAATAAATTTTACCCAATTGATAATACGATAGGCCTTTTTGCACAGCATTGTTCTGGCTTTTGCGAGCAGCCTCCCTAAATTGGGTCACAGCAGCGTCGGTATCGTTTAGTTCCATCGACATCCTACCCAAAGCAAAATAAATGCTGCCATGATACAACCTGTAGCGGCCTTGCCTCAGCATGCGCTGTAGCTGGTCTTTCACACCCTGAGAACTACCACCGGCTGCAATACTGGAAAATGCCAGGTTGAGTCGGGCATGAAACGAAATTTTAAATTCAGGAGACATGCGCAGCACATTTCCAAATTGTTCGCTCGCTTTGCCGGGTTGGCCAAGCACCAGATAATACTGACCCAGAATAAAAGACAGCCGTGCTCTATCTTTTTGGTTGCGGGTAAGCTCAACAGCCCTCATCAGATGGGTTGTGGCACCAGACGGATTGCCCGTACGAATCAACATATCTGCCATTACCAAATGATACAATCTGTTAGTTTGGGTGGAAATCATTCCGGATTGCCTCATGATGTCGGAAACTTGAACAAGCAATCGGGCTGCATCGGTAAAATTTCCTGTTTCAGAATGTACTTTGGCCTGCCACACAAGAGATTCCTGGGCTAAGGGCGCTTGAAAAACTCTGGAAATATATTGAAAGGTTGCCAGAGCCTGAGAATAATTACCCCTGAAAAAATGCGCCTTGGCTATTAAAAAATAGGCGTCGTCTATCAATCTGTTGTGCTCCACATTTCTTATAAACATGCTATGCCGGGCAATTACCCTTACCGCTGTGTTGTAAGCAATCTCCATATCCTGCCTTATGTGCTGTCGCTGCTCAGGAGTGCCATATTTGAAAATTTTCAGAGGGGCATCAAAATTATCAATATGAACTTCGGCCAACATATTAATGCCCCGCTGGTAGCTCTCACGGGCATTAAAAAGGCCGTTGTACAATGCATTAATTTGGTGAAAGTTGCGATTAAGCCAGGTGTTGCGCTGAGTGGAACAACTTCCGGAAATCAGAGCAATTATTGCCCAAATTGCAATTACTGGTAATCGTTTATTTTTAAAATGGAAAATCACAATGACCTTGTTGTTTTGTTTTAAAACTATTTTAATACAAATTTATTTTCTTTTGAATGCCTTATGGCAATTTAAATCTCAATCCTCAGGGCGTATATCATCTCCAAAGGGATACCAATCATTTTACTAAAAAACACCCAAAACCAATACCCAAAACCCTACACCCAACACCATTCGGCAAATATACCCAACAAACCGGTAATGAATCCTCCGGATTATCAGCAATTCTTCGCCATTTGCCAACTATTAGGTTTTCTTTTTAACTTTTCATAACAGATTCGAGCACAATATTCATAAAAAAACCAACAAAAATTGCGAAATTTGCAGTTTGCATCAAATCGCATGAGATCTTATAATTACGCACCAGACAGTAACATTGCAACCAGTATAAAATGGCCCTACCCAACAAAAAAAAATACCCATTCTTAAAAAAACTGCACGATAAGTACAGGCTTGTTTTGATGAATGATGACACTTACGAAGAGAAATTATCATTCAGGCTCACGCGTTTTAATGTATTTCTGGCATTTGGCACCTTAAGTATTTTTTTGGTAACTGCTACTGCCTATCTGATTGCATTTACGCCGCTGCGCGAATATATCCCCGGCTATGGGGATTTCAACACGCGTAGAGTGCTAAGGGAATTAAGCCTGAAAACCGACTCCCTGGAAAAGACCCTGCGGCAAAAAGACCTATACATTTTAAATATACGCAACATTGTGGAGGGCAGGGAAATAGTTGCAAAGATGCCCGATACTTTATTAAATCCCACGGGGATTATCATGGATAGACTACCCAGGGCGCCGGAAGATTCCCTTTTGCGAATAGAAATGGCAGATTTGCCAGTTTCGGCACCTATGAGGGAATTTGCCACAGTACCTGTATCACGGTTTGTGGCTACATCGTTTTTTCCCCCCATGAAAGGTATGATTACCAGCTACTTCGACCCTGCACAGGGCCATTTAGGTATCGACCTGGTGGGCAATATTGACGAAACCATAAAAGCGGCACTTGCCGGAACCGTTGTTTTTGCCGGCTGGACCCTCGAAACAGGCAACACTATAGTGCTTCACCATCCTAACAATATGGTAACCGTTTACAAGCATGCCCGATCATTGCTTAAGCAAGCAGGCAACCTGGTAAGTGCCGGAGAGCCTATAGCCATCATTGGTAATACAGGTACGCTATCCGTGGGTACCCATCTGCATTTTGAGTTATGGATTAATGGAACTCCGGTTGATCCGCTGGATTACATCGTCTTTTGATGAAACACCAGAAAAAGAAGCATATAGCCATTCTCGGCTCCACCGGCTCCATTGGTCGTCAGGCACTTGATGTAGTGCGAAATCACTCCAACGCTTTCGAGGTGGAGGTCCTCACAGCCCAAAACAACGCAGACCTGCTTATTGAGCAGGCAATATTTTTTAAACCCAATGCTGTTGTCATTGGTAATGACGAAAAGTACCAAGCCGTAAGAAAAGCGCTTGAAGCTTACCCCATAAAAGTATTCTCCGGAAAGGAAAGCATCAGGCAGGTGGTAACTATGGACGAAATAGATATAGTACTTACGGCCATGGTAGGAATTGCAGGCCTGGAGCCCACTCTTGAGGCTGTCAGCGCCGGGAAACCCATTGCGTTGGCCAACAAGGAAACGCTAGTTGTGGCCGGTAACCTGATTACAGAGCAGGCTCGAAACAGAGGGATAAACATATATCCGGTTGATTCGGAGCATTCGGCTATTTTTCAATGCCTCGCCGGCGAGTTTCAAAATGAAGTAGAAAAAATCTATCTAACCGCGAGTGGAGGACCATTCAGAGGAAAAAGCCGGGAATTTCTGGAAAAAGTCAGAAAAGAGGATGCCTTGCTGCATCCCAATTGGAGCATGGGGTGCAAAATCACCATCGATTCGGCTACCCTAATGAATAAGGGCCTGGAGGTAATTGAAGCCAAATGGCTGTTTGGATTGCAACCCGAACAAATTGAGGTAATAGTGCACCCTCAGTCTATTGTCCATTCCATGGTGCAATTCACCGATGGTTCCATAAAAGCCCAAATGGGACTGCCGGATATGAAGCTGCCTATTTTGTACGCACTTGCATATCCCAACAGGGTACAAACGAGTTTTCCCCGATTCGATTTTGCCAATTACCCTACTCTTACCTTTGAGGCTCCGGATACTGAGAATTTTCCCTGCCTGCACCTAGCTTATGAAGCCCTTCAAAAGGGTGGAAATATGCCTTGTGTGCTCAATGCTGCCAATGAAATTGCCGTTGCTGCTTTTCTGAGGGATAAGCTGACTTTCTTGAAAATACCTGAAGTGGTTGAACAATGTATGCTGAATCTTCATTTTATAAGCAATCCCAGCCTGAGCGATTTGTTGGAAACGGATTTAGAAACCCGTAATTACGCTCAAAAACTGATGTGCTGCTCATTTCAATCGTTAGAAACTTAATTTTTGCATCAATATATGGAAGTACTCATCCAAGCGCTGCAATTTTTTTTCAGCCTTTCAATACTGGTTTTGATTCATGAAATAGGCCATTATGTGGCCGCCAGAATTTTCAAAGTTCGGGTGGAGAAGTTTTACCTGTTTTTCAATCCGTGGTTTTCACTGTTTAAATTTAAACGGGGCGAAACCGAATTTGGAATGGGCTGGTTGCCTCTGGGTGGTTATGTGAAAATCTCCGGGATGATAGATGAATCTATGGACAAAGACCAAATGAAGCTGCCCCCGCAGCCCCATGAATTTCGCAGCAAACCCTCCTGGCAGCGATTGATCATTATGTTGGGAGGAGTAACATTCAACATCCTGCTTGCCATTGTCATATACATCGCCATGTTGTCGTTTTCGGGCGAGAGGTATCTGCCCGTACAAAATGCACGATATGGAATCGTTGCCGATAGTCTGGGCAAAGAATTGGGTTTGCAAAACGGCGATCATATATTGGCCCTCAATAATACCAAACCCGAAGACTTCACCGATATTCCAAGGGAATTTCTCATGGGAACCGTGAACACCGTAACTATAATGCGCAATCAGGATACACTGGTACTGAATGTGCCCGAGAGCTTTTTCGGACAGTTGGTGGATGCCCGGGGGCAAAACTTTTTCACCCTCAGATTTCCTTTTATCGTTGCTGCTTTTACCGAAAATTCGGCGGCTCAGCAAGCCGGAATTTTACCCGGTGACCATATTGTAGGAATTGGCGGAATAGAAACCTGGTCGTTTGATGAGTTTCGACAGACTGTGGGTCAATTCCGCAATCAAAGTACCACGATAATGGTTGACCGTAAAGGCATCCGTAAGGAGTTGGCTATTAACATTCCTCAAGAAGGGGTAGTGGGTGCGTTTGTAAAGCCGGTGAACGAAATCTTCGACTTCGAAACCCGCCATTACACTTTGCTGGCAGCCATTCCGGCCGGTATCCAAAAAGCCTATAATACAACTGTAGATTATGTGAGACAACTCGGTCTGCTTTTCAGACCCGAAGTGAGTGTCGCCGAAAATCTGGGTGGATTTATTACCATTGGATCTATTTTCTCTCCCACATGGGATTGGATGCACTTTTGGACTATAACTGCGTTTTTATCGGTGATTCTGGCCGTAATGAACATTCTGCCCATTCCCGCGCTTGATGGTGGGCATGTCATGTTCCTGCTCTACGAAGTGGTAACCCGCAGAAAACCCAACGAAAAGTTTATGGAGTATGCACAGATGGTAGGAATGATCCTATTGTTGAGCCTGGTGTTGTTTGCCAATTTCAACGATGTATTGCGCCTATTCAGATAAGATGCTTCCGCTAAGAGGCAGAAATCCCTTCACAAATATTTTATCAAAAGCGGGCTATATTCAAAGTCGCAAAGGCACTCGTTACAACAGTGTTTTTGCGGCTTTTTGCATTATAACCCACCTGATGGCTACTTGCATATGTACCATCACTAGCTCAATGCCACTAAAGCAATCTATTTTCAAGCCCGTGGGTTTGGAACGATGAAACCATCCTATACAACCGCTGGGTGCAAGGCTAAGAAAGCTCCGAATAAGCGATACAGCGATATTTAAATTGAATTTTCCTCTGATAAAGATCTGAATTTACTAGAAATATTCCAAAACGGAATACCTAATCATTCTTCATAATATTGCAAAATGGAATATTGAGTATTATGAACAGAAATGATTATAGTAAAAAGAGACGTTTCCTCTCTAGTCGATTGATTGAAGCTCGTGAGCAAGCTGGACTTTCACAAAAGCAAGTTTCAGATAGCAAAATTGTTTCACAAAGTGAATTATCAAAAATTGAAAACGGAGCAAGACGTGTGGACTTTTTGATTTTACTTGAATTAGCAAAATTTTATAATCAACCCATAACATTCTTTATTCCTGATTATGAATCAGTAAAATAAAGAATTATGGACGAAGCATTTAAAATTCCACCAAAATCCGCTAAGCACTTAACCGAAATATCAAAACTACCAGAAATTTTTAAAGGCCTTGTTGGTAGTGAATTTAGATTAACAGGAAAAACACGTACAGATGGAGCAAATATTAGGAAACTTATTGCTAAAGAACTTCTAAGCAATGGACTTCCCGAAGCCGCAAATGCAGGAGAATACGAAATTGTTCCACCCAAGAAAAAAGGAGTTCCCAAGATGCTAAGGGAATTAATAGATTCTTACACTGTAACAAGCGGAGATTCTTATAATTTACAGGTTTGGAATAGGATACCAAATTGTAAAACGGTTTTGATAAAATATGATTATGGAGAAGCATTAAAATGTGACGAAGTGAGATACATTTTTGTTAAAATTGATACTCTGCGAAACATTATTTCTTCAATTATCATACTAACAGCAGAATACATTGAAATGTATTTCGGAAAATTTGGAAAACCAACGATAAAACATCAGTTGTTAATCTCCAACAAAGCCCGTAATCAGATTTATACAAGTGAATCAAAGATTTTAGCATTTTCAGACTCAAAAAAGTTATCTTATTTAGTCACAGATACATATAAAAAACCTGATGATTCAATGGCTAATGAACCAAGTATGCAAAACTTGTATTCAATAAAACTTTTGACTGAAATGGTTGCTAAAAAACTAATTGGCAGGAAATTAGATAATTCGGCAACAAAAAATAGAGGACAAGCACTTGAATGTATGACACTTGAACTTTTGGGCTACAAAATGGCTGACAATGAAAATTTAGTTGGTGGTTTTCCCGACATCCCAAATCAATTATTAGAGGTAAAAGTTCAAGATACACAAACCGTTGATTTGGGGCGGTTTACTCCCGAAAAAGAGGAAATTGTTGTTGCCGAGAATAACTTGACAACCTTTGATGTTCGGTATTTAATAGCACTTACTAATCCAAAGACTGACATAATCGAAGGTATTATACTTGCTCCAGGAGAAAAACTAGGCGAAATATTTACATATGTTAGTGATGTCAGTTATAAATGCCAACGCTCAATCCCGATGAGTTTCTTCAATTCTTATGAGGGAAAGTGCGTTTATAATCCTTAAAAGCCGAATGATTCATTTACTAATTTATTGAGCTTGGTTTCAAGTTCAGTTACATCTTGATTTAAAGCTGATAATTCGTTTAGTTTCTTTACAACTTCAATTATCTGCTTAGAACTGTTGTTGTCGGGGTTTGGCATTGGGTATTTTTCAATATACTGACTAAAATATCTTCTTCGACCTGAATATAACTTGTTATTAAAACACAAATTATGGAATTTTGCCATTAAATCGGAATTTGCAACACCTTGAATTAATAATAGTAAGTTTTTTTCTTTTTCAGATTGAGCAACAATCCAATAGCAATTGCCATTTACAACCGAACCATTTTCATCATAATAAAATCTTGCATCTACACTTATATCAGGGAATACCAGTTTTGGCAAAGCCCAAAATTCAGGGTTTTGTGGAACCCACATTTCATACCAATTACGACCTGCTTCAATTAAATATTTTCGACCTTCTAATTGCTCTTTATTTGCCTCAAAATATTGTTTGGCATTTGGATAGTCTTCAAGATTAATAACTAATCTTTTCCCATTCGCGGAATAATGTGGATAAAGTATTTTAAGGTCATTCTCAGAAGAATAACACCAACGTTGAATGTTTTCTTGTGAAATCAGTTTTTTAAACAAGCTATTTTCAGGGATAAATGGCTCATTGTCCCAATTCTGTTTAAGAAATACATTGTCTGCGCAAGATTTTACTCCTACTCTGACTTTAAATCTATCTCCAATCAGAAACGAGGAGTTTTTGTTAATTTGTTCAATCCACTTATTTTCTTCTGAATTGGTCATTTGCCATATATCGGTCTTGTTGGGTGCATGTTTCAACAAACCTACGGAAAAATTATATTTTCTTTCATTAACCGAATAAATGCCTGATTTGTTAGTATTTATAATCTCAAATAAAGAATTTGAAACATATACTTGTTTGTCGATTCCATTTAACTCTTCATAGATTTTAGCAAACTTGCACGGTTCTGAAAGTTGTTTTTTGCTTGTTTTCTTTCGGCCTATGAATATTGCAGGTAAAACAGCAGCATCGAAAATCTTGGTGTCTCCTAAATCTATTACTTCAATAGGTTCATAATTTTCAAGCAAAAATTTTCGTATTGATTCGCCACTTTTAGTAAATAAATATCTATTGGAAGTAATTACACCTATCAAACCGCCCTTCTTTAAAACATTTGTCATTGCGATTAAGAACGGATAATACAAATCGACACGTCCTTTTAAATTAAATCGTTTTGCAATTTCTTGGGCTTTTTCAGTTCCAATTACTTGTGTTCTAACATAAGGCGGATTTGCAATAACTATATCGGCATATTCCTCACTAATATTCTGAATAAATAAATTCAAAGGTTCAACACAAACCCCTTGGGTGCTCAAAAAATCTTGATTTTGAATATCTAAATTAATCTCAAATTCAGCCAGATTTGACTTGGCTGTAATTAAATAGTCAATATTTGTATCAAAACCTTTTATGTTAAGTTTGGGATTGTTGTGTGAAGCCTTGATTTTTCTTGTTATAGAAGCTAAAAGTTCTCCTTCTCCACAGGCTGGGTCAAGTATAGTATATGAAGTTTCTTCTTGCTGATTAAGTTCTGAAATTAATCTATCAGAAAGAAAATCAGCTAATTCTGTTGGTGTAAATGTTGCACCCGAATTTTTTATTGTAACTTCGCTCATCTTACTTATTTTTACAAAGATAGTAAAATATATTATTCCAAAAAGGAATATTTTAAGAAATGACAAAAAAGCCCAGTACCCGACATCGTGTATAAGTAATGTCGGTGGTTGTAGCGTATTCGAGCATTCTACCTCGCATCAAGTTCAGTGTAACTTGACAGTATTTAACTCCGAAGTCCTCCAATACTCATACGCGCCGCCGTTAGCTATACCCCGAGTAATGCATTGCAAAATTTTCTCAACTCGGCTGAACATGAAAAAATCAGTTTTTGCAATGCTGTATATTATTTAAAGGCTTTTTGACCAAAAAATGAACCAGTAGCTGATTTTTAATTCAACCAATGTTTATCAACAAATCTGCCTAAAAAAAGTCCACATCAGAATACGGTGAGAATGATACAAAGATTAATGAGCCTGTCTCCTGTTTTCATTTTCGGATTGATTAAAAAAAATCCACAGCAATGTTTCCGTATTAAATAGTTTGTAGTACTTTGGTGGTAATCAGCCGTAAATTTCTATTTCATGAGTTTACCTGGCTAATGGGTTTCATAATTTTCACAAAAAGGAGTAATTATGATTTTGCTTAGGTCGTGCGAAGTATATTCCCCGGAAGCCATTGGGACAAAGGATGTTCTGGTGGCCGGAACGAAAATTGTTGCCATATCCGACAAGATAAACATTGGGGAAATCAGCGGACTGGTAGAACTGCAATGCCAGGGATTGTTGCTCACTCCCGGCCTCATAGATGCCCATGTGCATATAGCCGGTGCCGGAGGTGAAGGTGGACCCGCCACCCGAACTCCCGAAATGCAGCTAAGCCATTTGCTCGAAACGGGTGTTACAACTGTAGTTGGGTGCCAGGGAACCGATGGAGTAACCCGAAGGCTTGAGGGGTTGCTTATGAAGGTTAAAGCATTGCGCCAGGAAGGTGTGAGTGCCTACATGGTTACCGGGTCGTATCAGGTGCCGGTCCCTACCTTGCTGGGCGATATTGCCAAAGACATTGCGCTGATAGAGGAGGTTATCGGTGTGGGCGAAATAGCTCTGTCAGACCACAGATCATCATGTCCTTCCACAGATGAATTGAAAAGAATCGCTTCGCAGGCAAGGATTGGGGGAATGTTGGGTGGTAAGGGCGGAATTGTAATTATTCACATGGGAGATGCCCAAAACCCATTTGAACCCATATACGCAGCTGTCAACAGCAGCGAACTGAGACTTACTCAGTTTTTGCCCACCCACTGCAACCGAAACCGGCACATCCTCAATTGCGCCAAAGAATACGGTCTAAAGGGATATGTGGATATTACCACAGCATCCTATCCGTACTTTCCTGATGAAGAGCTGAAACCTTCGCGCGTTGTTGCTGAATTGCTCAGAGGGGGTGTGCCCTTGGAGCATATAACCATGAGTAGCGACGGTTTTGGCAGTTTGCCGAGATTCGGAGCCGATGGCAGTTTGTTGCAACTCGAGATGGGTTATCCCAAATCGTTGCTCAACGAGGTGCGCGATTGCGTTCTGCTCGAAGGAATGTCGCCCGAAAGGGCTTTGCCTCCAGCAACAAGCAATGTAGCCCGAATTTTCGGACTGAAAAACAAGGGACAGATAAAAATCGGCAACGATGCCGATTTGGCTGTATTCGATCCGCATTTCAATCTGGTACATCTCATTGCCAATGGAAACCTTATGGTAACCGACGGAAAGCATCTAAAAAAGGGAACCTACGAAAAGTAACAAATTTGCAAGAAAAATGCACCGGAAATTCAATGTTCATATTCTGGGTTCATCAGCAGCCTTACCCACATCATTACGACACACCAGTTCGCAACTTGTAGTGTACAACAACAAGCATTTGCTTTTGGATTGCGGAGAGGGCACTCAGATGCAACTTCGCAGATTTAAATTGCCGTTGCTCAAAATCGATCATATTTTTATCAGCCATTTGCATGGCGACCATTTTCTGGGACTGCCCGGTCTGTTGTTTTCGTTACATCTGCTTGGCCGCAAACGAGACCTGCATATATATGCCCCCGAGGGTCTACGGGAAATCATCGAGATGCAGTTTTCTGTTTCGGGCCTGAATCCCTTGTACCCCATAGAGTACCACATGCTTACCCATGGGAAGCAGCAGATTTATGAAGACAAATACCTATGGGTGGAAACTCTGGAAATGGATCATCGCATACCCACATTCGGTTTTTTATTGAAAGAAAAGCCTACCGCCCGTAACATCAGAAAAGAATTTGTTTTAGGCCACGATGTCCCACTCAATATGATTAAGAACATAAAGGCCGGCGCCGACTTTGTAGGACAAGACGGGAAGGTGTTATCCAATCATGAAATCACCACGGAGGGTTATAAGCCCAGGAGCTACGCATTTTGCAGCGATACGGCATTCACCAGCAGCTTTTTGGATCAGATTCAAGGCGTTGATCTTTTGTATCACGAAGCAACTTTCATGAAGGATATGACGGCAATTGCTGCTGAGAAGAAACACTCCACCACGGTGGAAGCCGCCCGGCTTGCCCAACTTGCCCAAGTCGGCAAATTGCTCATAGGCCATTACTCAGCCAGATATTCCGAATTAAATCAACTATTGGAAGAGGCCCGGGAGGTGTTTCCCAACACCTTTTTGGCCGAGGAAGGAAACATGTATCAACCCGGTACTTAAGTTCTCGTTTGCCAGTAGTATTGCGGAATCAATCCATTTTCTTTTCAAAACGGATTTCGGTTGAAAGTGTACAACTTTTTTCAGAAGGTTTTCGGGAAAAAAGCAAAAAAACTAGTGAAAAAAACCTGACATTCCGGTATAAAAACAGGGAAAGTTGATATTAATCTTGGTAAATTATTTACAAAACTTACCGATTACAGACAAAAAGGTGATTATAGAGATTTGTATGATTTTGACGAACAGACAGTTCGTCCGCTATTAAATCAAGTTAAGGAGTTTTTAAATGTGTTAGAGAAAATTGTAATAGAATAAACACCAGCCACTAATCGAGCAGCCTGCCGGTGAACCGTTAAGCCAGCCGGAGAGTATTTCACACCGCTATACAAGCGGGTCTCGTACACGGCGATTTACTAAGATATGGTGCAATTTTCTTTTGCCTTGTACCTTTCTGTAATTCTCGGAAATAAATTTGTATTTTTGACATTTTTCAACAGTCTAGCAAGTGTGAGCTGTATGCTCATGCAGGGCACTTGCAGGGTATTGCAAAATGGCTGGGTAAGTGCTTCATATAGATACAGACGATTTTCAAGAAAATTAAATCCATTCCGATAGAAAAACGAAAATTTGATTTTTAAACATAAATGAGGTTTTTATGATTTTGTATTTAGTGTAATGTTAAGTATGTTATGACGCAATTATTTTGTATGTTTGCATAAAAACATACAAATGATACATTACACAGTTAAATTGACCAAATCGGAAGTGGATGAGCTGAAAAGCATAATAAAAAAAGGC
>Ga0209105_100011_pt1 | contig 81254 bp, 66 predicted proteins | sample SedPBSmetaG_FD_184158 | JGI IMG/M metagenome (GOLD analysis project Ga0209105, IMG submission 184158) | Freshwater sediment bacterial and archeal communities from Indian Creek, Illinois, USA to study Microbial Dark Matter (Phase II) -... | ecosystem: Environmental > Aquatic > Freshwater > Creek >...
CCTTAGTAAAAATTTCTTGCCTGATTTGTTCCTGTCTATCCATCAATTAAGCCTCCGTGTATTACTTTATCCATGCAATCTGCTTTTTCTCCGCGTCAATAAAATATTCATCTAAATCAGTATAACTTTTAATGAGGTTGTTTTCATAAAAATTTCTGTACCAGTCGGCGGTTTTTTCTAGTGTCTTATTGAAATCCCAAGTATTTTGCCACTTAAGTTTTGCATGCGCTTTAGAACAGTCAAGTTTAAGCATATTGGCCTCGTGTAGTTTGCTTGCATCTTCTTGAATATAATAATCTGTTTTGTTCCAGATTTCTTTAATTTTATCCGCTGCCTCCCTAACAGTGACAGGTATTTCTTCTCCTGGTCCAAAGTTCCACCCTTCGGCAAACTCCTTTTTGCCCTCAAGCAGCTTTTGCCCAAGTAGCAGATATCCGGACAACGGTTCAAGCACATGCTGCCAGGGACGAGTCGCATGGGGGCTTCTAATCATCACTCTTTCATTTTTAGCTGCCGCTTTAACAATATCCGGTATTAAGCGATCTTCTCCCCAATCGCCGCCTCCAATAACATTGCCTGCCCGCGCACTTGCCAGCAGTACCTGATGCAATCTGCCATAGTCATTTGTATTAAAAAAAGAGTTGCGGTAAGAATTAGTAATAAGTTCCGCACAACCTTTTGATGCACTATAGGGGTCATAGCCTCCCATAGAGTCAATTTCGCGGTATCCAAAGACCCATTCTTTGTTTTCATAGCATTTGTCACTGGTTATGTTGACTATAGCTCTGACTGATGTGCTTTGACGGCAGACCTCAAAAACGTTTACTGTCCCCATAATGTTGGTCTCAAAGGTGTAGGTTGGATTTTTGTATGACTGTCTGACAATCGGCTGGGCAGCCAAATGAAAAACTATTTCCGGTTTGTATATCTCAATAGCTTCCTTCAATTTCTCTTTATCCCTGATATCACCGGTAAGTGAAACGATATCAAGTCCTAACAACTGAAAGTGATATGGCATTGATGGCGGATTAAGTGAGTATCCTATAACAGCCGCGCCAAGCTTTTTAAGCCATAAAGCCAGCCATGAACCTTTAAAACCGCTGTGTCCTGTGATGAGTACAACTTTATCTTTATAGATATTTCCGAACATATCCTATTCCCAAACCTTCCATGGCGCTACTGTATTATTCCACAGGTTTTCCAATTCAATCTTATCACGCAAAGTATCCATGGGTTTCCAAAACCCTTCATGTTTAAAAGCCATTAATTGCTCCTCTTTTGCCAGACATTCAAGAGGTTCCCTTTCCCATATAGTGGCATCCCCCTCCAGATAGTTAAAAATCTCTGGCTGTAAAACAAAAAAACCTCCGTTTATCCAAGCACCGTCACCTTTTGGTTTTTCAAGAAAAGAAGTCACTTGGTTTTTATCATCGAGATCTAACGCCCCAAATTTCCCTGAGGGCTGCACAGACGTTACTGTGGCATATTTCCCGTGCGCCAGGTGAAAAGCCAGCAAATGCTCCAAAGAAACATCGCTTACTCCATCGCCATATGTAAGCATAAAGGTTTCATTGCCCACATAAGGCGCTACTCGCTTGATTCTTCCGCCGGTCATGGTATTAAGTCCGGTCTCAACCAGTGTAACTTTCCAAGGTTCCGCATTTTGGTTATGAACACTAAGCTGGTTATTGTTTCTGAAATCAAAGGTAACATCGCATTGATGCAGAAAATAATGAGCAAAGTATTCTTTAATCTGATACCCTTTGTAGCCAAGGCAAATAACAAAATCATTAAAGCCGTAATGCGAATAAATCTTCATAATATGCCACAAAATCGGCTTGCCTCCAATTTCGACCATGGGCTTTGGTCTAAGATCTGTTTCTTCGCTAATTCTTGTACCGCCACCGCCTGCAAGTATAACTACCTTCATCTAATAATTCACCTCTCCTGCATAGATTTCATGATTCACTAAAGTGTTATATTTATAAACATACTATGAATTTTATGTAAAAGCACCAATACTATAATCATAAAAATGGATGTAGCAGCCAAATTTTATCGATGAACCTTGAAAACCGATCGCTATGTGCGTCTTAATAGACTTGCATTTGTTGTTCGTTATAGCAAACTGATGGTTTGCATTGAATAAGAACTTAACCATTTCGCGGCGGGAGAAGGCTTCTTTCGCCCCATCTTAATTTTACTCCAATTTTGCATAGCACAATAGAGTTTCTGCAGTAAACAGCAGTCGCATGTGGACTAAATGCGAAGCTCCCGACCGCGAATGACAGTTTTTGAGTTCTAATTCCTGCTTAACCGCACGGTAAATCACTTCAATCCGCCAGTGATTCATGCAAACCGTCGAAACTTCTATTGTGCTTCATATCGGTTACTCATCAACAGATAGGCATTCCGGAAGGTGACACTTTCTTATTTCTATTGAAGAATTCCATCAACAGTGACCAGTTCTTTCCGATATGTAGCATATATTGCTGCAATGGGTCGTACCACCATCGTCTCATGATCTTGCCTTTCCGGTTTGTTGTGCCATAAGAAAATTTGATGCAGAAAACGGGAATGCTGATGACACCGCCAATGCTTTGGGTAGAGAGTTCGATATAAACGGAACGGAGCAGTTCTTTCGAGTTAACCATCCTATATTGCAATATCCAGAATACTGGATCAAAATACTTGCAATACAAAACCGCGTTTTTCTTGGTCTTGGGCACCCAGTTGAAGTCATATTCGATCAGCAAGTTAGAAAATTATTGGACAAACCAATGATCCATAACTAACCATAGCCGTACACAACAAGTGCTGCATGGTATATGAGTATTTTCCATGTCTGTTCCAGCTTGGTGTGTTTGCCCTCTTAGCTTTCGGTTTACGCTAAAACCACCAGAAGATAGGATGTTCCAATCTGTTTTTCAAAACCGTATAGGTGGAAATCAACTTTATACACCTGACATTTTTTTGTAGAACTGTCAACAACCATCACAGGAAGATTTTTTGCACTAATTTAAAAACTGCAAGTGCATAATCACTGTTGCAAATTTTTCGTAGAAACCTCTCTTGTTCAAGCTTACCCATTTTTTCCCTTCCTGGATTCAGACTATTTTTAATATATTCTGATTATCACCCCATGAGCGTCAAGCATTCGAAAGTCATGCTTTAAATGGTATTCCATGATAAAGCAGACACAATAAATTGTATGCTACTTAATAAAAATTGCCTCATTTGGATATAATCACGTTCTGATTTGAAGTCCGACAGCGTTTCTTAATAGCCTTCTTATAAAGTTCCTCTATTTGGCCGATTGTTATATCTAAATTGAATTTGGCTTCTACAGACTGTCTTCCTTGAATACCCAGTTTTTTAGATAGTTCTCTGTCCTTCAATAGCGTCTCAATTGCCTGAGATAGCTCAGTTATATCCCCGGGGGACACTAGCAACCCCGTTTCATTATCTTTCACAACATCCAAGATGCCACCTACTTTGGTAGCTATAACTGGTTTAGCCATTGCCATTGCTTCTATTAATACTATCCCAAATGTCTCCCTGACTGAAGGTAGCACAAGTATATCCATATCTCTAAGAACTTGATACGTATTTTCTTGGAAACCCATGAACACTACTTCCTTTTCCAATTCCAGGTGTTTGGTTAATTTTTCCAACTCACCTTTTAACGGACCTTCTCCAACGATTAGAAATTTCGTTCCGGGGAAAGACTTTTTCACTTGAACCGCAGCCTTCAAGAAACATTTGTGGTTCTTTTCGGGAGACAGACGAGCGATTATTCCTATAATGGCTGAATTTTGACCTGTTTTCGGAAACTCAAGGCTATCAGATTTCATTTTACTATATACTGCATCGCACTCTGCCAAATTTATAGCATTATGTATTATTTGAACTTTATCTTGTTTAAGACCTGCCTTAATTAATCTTTCTTGTTCAAAAGTTGATACAGTAGTAACGAAATCCGCTAAAATGTTTAATACCTTGGCTCCTAACCAGTAAGCCCATCTTTTCCCTTTGTGAATAATGTGTTCAGTCATTACTATTGGAATTGTCCACTTGTTAGGCAATGTTAATCTAGCTATGTAAGCCTCTAGAGCATGGAACATACTGTGTACATGTATTAGATCTATCTCTTCTACGACAACGATATTTCTTATTAATCTTATGGATTTAAAAATTCCATAAGGTGTTCGCATACGGATATTAAAATCTTCATACCATCGTACTCCTAAAGTCTTAATCTCATGAAACCATTCCCCCTTGGTTGTGATGATAACAATATTGTAATTTTTTTCTTGTAACTTCTTTGAAAGCCTTAAAATATATTTCCCAGCTGTGTTGGCAGCCTCCCCGCTACATAATGTCAGGATGTTTTGCCGTTTAAATGTAGTTTCTTTGTGTTCCAACATTTAGTTCCCTCCTTGCATTTTCTGCACAACTTTCACTACTCTCCATCTTATTTCTGTAGTAATTTAAGAATGATAAAACGAAGGCAAAGAATATCCATTTGGGAGCAAATCCCATGATAGTGCCAGTGGAAAAACCTGTAAAGAACAAGCCCACTAATCCCAGTAAAAGCGCTTCGCAAATCATCTTTTCTACATTAACTACAAGCTTGCTATGCACTCTGTAAAGATTGACAACAAGATTAATATAAAAAACAATATAACATCCAAAAATGAATATTCCATAATTCGTTAGAATCTGTGCCATCAAATTATGCATATAGGGGTTACCACCAGTATCATAAATATAGAAGTAGGACATATAATGCTCTGTGTTACCAGCCCCAACACCAAATCCCCAGGAGTTAATTAGAAAATGAAGACCGTTTTTGATCATGTTTGTACGCCAATACATAGAAGTATCTGGAGTTCCCCATTCGATAACTAAACTTTCTAACTCTCCTCTAGTTACTTTAATAACGTTCTGCACAAATTCTGGAAAAAAAGCGAACAGCAATAAGATGCCCAAGCCCACCAAAGCCATCGTTTTGAACTTAGATTTCGACTTTTGCATAAATAAAAACCAAAAGGTTAAGCTTGAGAATACAGCTAAATAGCCTGACCGGGTATCCGTTGCCCACATGAGATATAAAGAGAGTAATAGTACACCAACACCTAATAATTTCATAATAGGCTTATTATGGTACCTGGTGAATGTAAGAATAAAAGGAGTGCCCAGACTTAAAAAGACAGCAAAGATATTTGGGAAAGCATAAAATGATGTAGGGGAAATTGTGCCATCAAGCTGCTCTATAACAATCCAATCCGGATTTAAGGTTTGACCAGTAAAGTAATTCCAAATCCCTATCCCTATCGACGTAACCAGCGCCAACAGCCATGAATTATAAAAGAGCTTAAGGTCCTTAATATCAGTAAAATAGAAGATAACAAATAAAATGATGGATATCCCCATGAACAAACTGATGATCTCCTTCACAGCTTCTACTGGAGAGGCAGCCCATCCTAGAGATAAGACAGCGTAATAGAGCCATAGCATTAAGAAGCAGATATAATGTTTTATTTTAATGCAATTAAAACTAACCTTCCTTTGTTTAATCAATGCATCGAGTAAGAAGAAAAACAATAAAATGATCCAGAGAATGCGATAGGGAAATAGAGAAAAATGTCCCAAATCAATGACAAAGAAACTGCTTCCCACGAATCCCATAAGTATTGTGAGATGTAGGAGAGTCTTTTTGATGGAAACAGTTTTTTTCTTCAATTTAATAACAGCCTTCAAATTTATTTCTTCCCTCTTTATAATAATCTGTAGACACTCTTCATCCGCCAAGTCAAAATAACACAAGGCTTTTCTTTAATCATCATTATGATTGCTACTCAGAAAGCTAGTAAAAATTGTAAACTCGAATGTTTCTGCCCAGATTTTATAAAAACACTTTCTCCGGAACAAACAAATTTTACTTCGTCGTCAATAGTCGTCTTGGCCATTCCTTTTACGACAATCCAGTGCTCACTTCTATGCTGATGTAGTTGATAACTTAGTTTTTTTCCTTGAGTTACTTTAATTTTCCTATTCTTGAATGATTTTTTACTTCTTCTAAGATTTTATAATCTCCCAATGTCTATAGTCTTAAATATGATGCTCTGTTTTATTATCTTTCCTTGCTTTTAAGATCTCTACAATTTCATTTACCTTTTGTGATTGATCTTTTTTACATATTAATAAAACATCTCTATTGTCAACAACAATCAAGTCGCCAACACCTACTATTGAAACTAATTTATCCTTCTCTGAATATATGTAGTTATTCTTTGAATCAATCATTATAACATCAGAATCAAAAATGTTATTATTTTCATCTTTATCAAAAACTTCATAAAACGAATCAAAACTACCCAAATCATTCCAATTAATATCTGCCGGCACAACTGCTATTCTGCTGCTTTTTTCCATTAATCCATAGTCAATAGAAATCTTTTTTTCTATTTTTGCAAATGATTCATTTATGTTCGTGCTCGTTTCAAAGGCTTTAAAAATTTCATGTGCATATGTTTTAACTTCCTCAATGAACAAATTAGAATCAAACATGAAAATCCCGCTATTCCAATAGTATCCATTCTTTATGTAGTTCAGAGCATTTTTATAGTCAGGCTTTTCCTTGAACTCTTTAACCATGTATCCTTTGCCTTTTTTTCCTCCTGGTGAAATATAACCATATCCTGTATTAGGACCTGTTGGTTTAATTCCAAAGGTTATAATTGAATCTTTGGTCAATATTTTAGAATCTTTAACAATGTCAGCAAACTCTTGTCCCTTTAAAATTATGTGATCTGAAGGGAAAACAATTATTGTGTCATTCCCCTTTTTAGCTATTTCGTGAACACCTGCATAAATCGCTGGCAATGTGTTCTTCGCCTCAGGCTCAACTAAAATGTTAGATTCATTGTAATCATAACCTAATTCTTCAACAGCGTCCATAACTAAAAACTTATATTTTTCATTTGTAACTACATATATATCATTTAACTCTACTAACAGCAAACTTCTCTCAAATGTCTGTTGAAACAAGGAAGGTTTGTCTCTTTGAAGTTTTATAAACTGTTTTGGGTGCCTGGCTCGGCTTAGTGGCCAGAGTCTTGTTCCACTACCACCGGCTAAAATTATTGTTTTCATTCGTTTCCTCCGGTTTAATTCCGAATTATTACAAACTTCCCAATCAAGGGTAATATCATCAATGTAAGAAGTAGAGTTCCTTGTCGCACTCTGCTACTTACAAAGCCTTGTTTCGCATCAGCATTACCTTAATGGTATGCAAAATGATCTTGGCGTCTTTCAGAGGAGAAACAGTTTTGGCGTATAGAAGGTCAAACCGCAATTTGTCCTCAGGCGAAGAGCTATATTTGCCCTCTATCTGGGCTAAGCCTGTGATACCCCCTTTAATCTGGTGACGGTAGTCATAGCATGGTATTTGTTTATTAAACTGCTCTACAAAAAATGGTCTTTCCGGTCGGGGGCCTACAAAACTCATCTCGCCCTTAAGTACATTCCAAAGCTGGGGTATTTCATCAATGCGAATATTCCGAAGTATACGACCAACATGGGTGACACGCGGATCATGCTGGTTAGACAACATCGGACCGGTACACTTTTCAGCATCCGGCACCATGGTACGCAGCTTAAGCAGCTTAAAGACTTTGCCGCCACGACCTACACGCTCTTGACTGAGAAAAACTGGACCTGACGGGGATTCCAATTTAATAGCTAATGCCGCAATGCATACTAGCGGGATAGCAGGGATACCAAAGGCAAGCGCTAAGAAAAAGTCCATAGCCCGTTTCCATGCACGCACAGACTGCCTAGTAAAGTTTGTTAAACGAAAAACCGGAATACCGTCCAACTGCTCCAATTGCGACTGGGCTACCAGCATCTCGTACATATCAGGCACCACATAAACAGATAAGTCCCGGGACAAAACCTCAGTCAACATAGGGTTGCGAACTTCCAGGGAGATACCTTCACAAAAAAGAACCCCGTTAATCTCAGCACGATCCAATGCAACGGCTATATCACCAAACTGCCCCAGAATCGGCAAGCTTGGCTCTTTGTCAAATCTCAATTCGGGCTTGTCTATCACCAGACCGACCACTTGGTACATACTAGCTCTTTCGTGTAGCAACCTACGCGCCTTCTCTAATGCCCTTGACGCAGAACCCACTACCACCAGTCGCTCTGGTCCAACCCGCTTTAGATACCATACCCATACAAAACGCCGCCAAGCGACCATAAATACAAAATGCAAAAAAAGCGACAGTATAAAAACCAATCGGGGAAATGCAAATTGACGTAAAAAAAAGGATAGCGCTAAAGTGGTTAAAAACAATAACCCCGTTGAACAAATCAAAGCCGAAAAGATTTCTTCCCAAGGACGCCTCCCCGAGGTATAAAGGCCGTACCAATAAAAAATGATAAATGCACCCGCGCTAATCCACGGCATTATATTTATGTATGCTTGCCAGTTTACAATAGGCAGCTCCCCGCTAAATCTTAACAGGAAAGCTCCCATAAACCCCAGGTTGACCAATAAAAGATCAACTAATATCTTTATTATTAATGTCCATCTCACTATAGTAACCCCCTAATACATTACTATCACAGAACGCAAAAGTAAACTTCGATATAATTTCTGTCGAATCTCAATATTAACGCCAGAAACACTGCAAAATTAACCATCACCGCATCAAAGCCCAATAAAAGCAGTCTTTTTACAGATAAATTCAAAGCATTCACATCCTAGATTGTATTTTGGCAACGCTTCGCCATTTGAGAAGTTTCGAAAACCCCTCAATTTAAAGTAAAGTATGTAGTCCAAATCTTATCTAAGGGGCCGAAACACCCAAAAATAAAGGTTCGGAGTTTAGTTTGCGGAAGCTTCCTGTCTTGCCTGCATTGCTGTGTTCGCAAGCTTGTCCTGCTTGTCTGTATCTAAACCAGTCCGTATCGTGGCTGAGGTACGCCAGTATTCAAGGAAAAAGGCCAAGAAGACGCTAACCATCAACCCTAACACTCCGGCAATAGCTAAATTTAGCATTTTCCTAGGAGCTATCGGGTTGGTTGGCTCCTGAGCAGGAGCGGCTATGCTGATACGGGTATCCCCCTGTTCCAGTGAAGCGGCAATGCGTGCCTCTTCGTACTTGGACGATAGCAGGTTATAATTCCCTCTTAGTTGGTCTATATCGGTAAGCAGTTTATTCTGTTCCGCCTCCTTTTGTGCCAGCTCAACTTGAAGGCTCTCCAGTTCTATCTGAATTGTCTCAATAGACTGCCGGATAACTATTTCTTCTGCATTCAACTGGTTAACCCGCAAATTAAAATCATTAACCTTATGCTTCAAGTTAAGGTAAATGGAGTTAATTTCCTCGCTTTTCATACTGAGCAAGGCTGTCTCTTCAGGCCTGGCATTTAACCTTTGTCCCACCACATCCTGCAGGAAGGGATCATTCACTAGACTTTTGCTGGTAACCAGTTTTTGGGGGGTTATTTCAAGCTGTGCCTGGGTTACTTCTAAGCCTTTGAGGTTGCTCTCCAGTTCTATCCGCTTTGTAACCAACCTAGCCTTAAAATCAGTTAAAATACCGGTTTTAACATCGATTTCTTGCTGAATTTCAGTAACACCCTTGGGTTGACTGAGAAATTGTTCATAACTTTCCAGCGCTGTATTGAGCCTCTGTTCCTCATTAACTACCTGAGTCATTAACACCTCGGCAGAGCTTCTTAAAAGCATTTGGTTTTCTTTGCGTATATGTAATACAAACTCTTCAGCTAATGCATTAGCAATTTTTTGCGCCAGTTTCGGGTCATCGTTTGTTACATTTATCTGCAGAAGGTTGGTATCTCTTGGATTTACAACCGTAATAGCTCCCTGCAACGCTGCCACATCGAATTTTTCCGGATCTAACTGCAGTCTATCGATCACCTTCGTTAGTATCACCGAATTCATTATTATGATTTGATACGTTTCCATACTCATCCGCCAGTTTTGAACCATAGATTCCACAATGGCTGAAAGGGGTGTGCCGGCTTCGTCAATGATATTCAGCTCGGGCAGGTTTACCCAAAGGGTTGTAGTCGCTTTATATGTTGGGGCAAGTACAAAAAAACTTAACCCCCCGCTAATTAAAACCGCTACTATCGTTATAATTGCAATCAACCATTTCCACTTTAGTAAACCTTCGATCAATGCTCTTAATGAAATTTCTTCCTCCACTAGTCTGCTCCTTTCAGCGATGTACTATTTTATTCTTTCTTCACACATACTCTGCCAATCTATGGCTAAGCCTCGAATAACTCGGTGCAATTTTTTATCGTGATCCTTTGCTCTAATATGGTCAAGAATATTGAAAATATGAAGATTTGTCAAGATGATTTCATTCCTTTTATAATAATTTCAGGACTTCCTATCGAAAAATGGATTCCATCCCTCTACTGTTACTGTATCGGAGGTATAAACGTTCTTAAGTGTGCCTCCCAGCCGGGATTTATCTCAATCGCCCGTCTAAGCTTTTCCTCGGCAAGCTCAGTGTCGCCAAAAGCCGCAGCCACCCTTACGAGCATTTCGTGGGATTGCAAAAGACGCGGTTCAAGCTCCACTGCCTTTTCAGCTGCTTTTACCGCTTCGTCATGTTCGTTAAGTAATACGAGCGTTTCAGCCAATGTCCAATAATTCATCTGGTTTTTCGGGCTAAGCTCAATCGCCTTATCAAGAACACTTCTTGCCCTGTAAGCCTTGCTTAAATCAAGGCGCGCCCAGGAGTTATAAAATCTGGCAAGATCGATGTGTACCTTGAAATCATGCGGATACTGCCTTGTGTTGATCTGTAACTCGTTTTCTAAAAATCGAAAAACTCTTTCCATAGCGTTCCTATCGGCTTGTGCCCCTTCTTCTGTTGCTGCAAAAGCCATAAATTGATCGGCTAAAAACAGCCTTGTTTTATCTCTGCCAAGAGGAGAAGAATCAATTGACCTGCCGTAAAAATGCAAAAGTTCAGTTATGTCTTGCGGCCGTTGTGATCTTGCGGCATATGAACCGGCAGACCACGGCGAAACGGTGAAAACATAGAACACGCCTAAAAACACCGTAATCACTGCAACAAAATGAAGCGGTGCAGTTTTTTTTCGCAGCTTTTTTGAGTGCTCTATTTCTTCGTCAATAGGAAGCGCCGCGGCAAAGCCCAGAAGCAGAATAAACATCATATAGCTGTTTATCATATCAAACACGCTTAGATTCTGAACAAAATAAGCTATAAACGTCACGGAAAAAATGCCTGCAATCCAAAATTCCCCTTTGCCTTTAAAAAAAGGCTTCCACAGCAAAATGAATGCCGCCGCAAAAATAGCTATATAAGATAAAAGGCCGACTATTCCGGATGCCATGAGAGTATCAAGAATTATATTGTGAGCTCGATCAAACAACACTTCCCCTCCGTGCTCAGGAAGAAAAAGCCTGGGATCGAAATGCTCCATAAAAGGGATAGTGAAATTTTCCGGACCCCACCCCAGCCACGGCCTTTCGGTAAAACCTCTCCAGGACACCGCCCACGCGGTAAGTCTGGCTTCGGTATCAACCCTTATAAACTGCTCTCTTACAACGCTTCCGTATTCAAACAGTAAAAACCCCAAAACTGCGATCGCGACAACAGAAACAGAAATAACGGCTAAACCAAGAATTTTCAAATATCGTTTACCCGTCATAAAGCTCAGATACAAAAGCAAAAGCAAAGCAATGCCTCCAACGAAAGCTATTATCGAGGCTAATGCATCGCTTACAAAAAGCGCGGCAACTATAAGCAAAAATATCGCGAGAGAATAATATCTGATTGCGTTTTGCGATTTTAAAAAAAGATAAATGGCTATAAAAGCATTAAACAAAAGATAAACACCCATAAAAGAAGTGTTGCCTATGGTTGAGCCGCCCCTTGCGCCGGGAAAGTCAAGTAGTCCGATTATTTCAAGCAAAGATATCGCCCCTACTATAGCGGCGACCGATATGGTTACGGCAAAAATATCGCGCCACTCCCTATGTGTCTTAAATACCGACGATAAAACCACAAAAAAGGCGGTTAAATGAAACCACATCAAAAGCCCGGTCATTCTCTCGTGATTTGACCAAAAGCTTCTTAATGGACTAATTCCTGTCAGGGTTGTCAAGACGAGGACACCCAAGTAGATAAGCAAGGTAATCGTAAGAATATTGAATTTAGGACGATACCGGGAGTAATATATAATAAGCACGATATAGGCCGCAGCAATTATCTGGATCGCTCCCATGAAAATTATGCTTTTAGGCCCTACAAAAGGGAATAAGAAATCGGAAACCACAATAAGAGGCGTAAAGAGAGCAAAAAACGTCATGTATTTTATAACACCAATCAACGCTCTCTCCAAAGACCTATCGCCGGAAAATGTTTGTTCTGCAGACTTTGGATTCACAGACTTCTTTTTGCCTCTATGACTTTTGCTCATATTCTGGTTTTTCCTCCGTATGAATTATACGAATTTTATCAGTATTTTACAAAATAATCAACAGTTCGATCGCGAAAATCCCCTAAGGCAAAATCATGAAGGTATTAGACTTGACCCGGTGTAAAAAAAAGCGGAATCACTGATAAAAAGAATGTCCGTCAATGAATGCCTTCTTTTTCCCTCCTGTCTAATGTCCTGAAGACAAGGGAACCGTCCCTGTGTCTTTCTGTCAAATATTTGCAAGTCCATTAAATACCGACACCAGAGAATGGTATGCATCGTTAAACAGTGGTTTAATTTTTTGATATGTCAAAGCTCTTTGTCTATCCGGATAAAAAGTTTTTGTAATTTCGATAAATTTATGCACGACGGAGAAGTCTTTAAACATTCCGATCCCTACACCGGCTGCAACAGCAGCGCCAATTGAAGTGGCTTCACGATCAAAGTTAGTTTTATTGCACTGAACATTATAAATATCTGCACATATCTGAACCCAGATATCGTTGGCACAACCTCCGATGATGGTTACCTTCTCCAGCGGAAACTCGTTTTTATAAAGATCCAGAATCACACTCAAATTAAGTGAAATACCTTCCAGCACAGCTCTTAGAAGATCGCTCTTGGTATGCTCTAATGTGATTCCAATAAATGCGCCTTTTGCTTGTGGATTCCACCTTGGGCTTCTCTCACCTAAAAGATATGGCAAAAAAAGCAAGCCTTTTGCCCCTGCAGGCGATTGAGCTATTTTTATACTAAGCAAATCCTGTACGTTAACACCTATAGTCGCAGCAATTCTTTTTTCTTCATCTTCAAAATTATCAACGAACCAGTCATAGGAGGGTCCACAGGCCGACATTGCACCACAAGGCATATATAAATCCTTACTTATCATATGGGCAAAGTTATATGCAGTCATTTGTGCATCCAGAATTGGCTTGGTACAATTGGAAGCGACCCAGGCAGAAGTCCCCATACAACAGAAAGTATCGTTCAAATTAATACAGCCTGCACCTACCCCTGCCGCAACGCCATCTCCGGCTCCGCAAACTATAGGGGTACCTTCCAAAAGCCCGCTTTCCCTGGCAGCTTCTTTTGTAACATATCCTGCAATATCTGTCGAATTATAGATCTCCGGCATCAAATGAATGTCCACACAAGCTGCTTCAAATACCGGCCGAGACCACTTGTGGGCAATTATATCCATTCCGCATGTACCGGATGCATCAGTAAAATCAGTTAAAAACTTTCCTGTGAGCTTTAATAGAATATAATCCTTCGCATTCAATACCTTATAAGTGTTTTTATAGACATCCGGCAAGTTTCGGCTTATCCACATAAGCTTTGCCAGACTGTTTGCCGCACTCATTCTATGACCTACGATTTGATAAAATTCTTCAATCGGAAGCCTTGTCAATAATTCTTGCGATTCCTTCGTTGCACGCTGATCTGCCCATATGAGGCAGTTGTAAAGAGGTTCTCCAAGCTTGTCTACACATACACAGCCCTGCATCTGGCCGCTAAAGGATACTGCTGCAATTTCTGAAGGGTTTACCTTTGCTGTAATTGCTCGGGTTGCATTTATCACAGCTTTCCACCAATCATTTGGTTTCTGCTCGGCACAATTACCTGCTGAATAATAGGTTTTATAAAAAGCCACTTCCTTTGCTACAATCTGCCCATTTTCTTTAAAAAGGGTAGCCTTATTGGCGGAAGTTCCCAAATCATGGGCTAACAAATACTTTGACACAGTGCAACCTCCCACTTAAATTCTTTAAAAACTTATACTATCCCTGTTATGACGGGCAGACATGTAATCCCCTAATTGAAAGGGGAGTCTAATATCAGTTTCATAAAATTATAATGAAATGAAACTACAATAAAAAGCAAGTAAAAAAACCTGCTTATTTAGTAGCAATATTTTCTTTATCAGTGTACTCAAATACCATCATAATGCTCTGTTCAGAAATTTCAAACCAGTTCTTCATTAACACATACTATTAAGATATTCATCTATTATACTAAGGGCTGCTCCAACCGCGACAGCTTCTATATCATCTCTGCACGGCATAAGGTAATCAGCAGCTTTTTCACCGAATGGATTCATGGCATCAACTTTTTTGTACAATGAATCCATATATTCTTTAATATAGGCGCCTATATAGCCGCCTATAATAATTGTACAACCAAATAGCATTCTGATGCCATTTATCGCTATGGTAAGATAATCTAAGTACTCATCCCAGACTTTTTCTAGTTCTTTATTTCCCTTTTTCAGTTGATTAAAAAATGCTTCCAAGTCACCTCCTGTATGATTCGCAAGCACTTCAGAATTACAGTATATATCCAAGCATCCTTTTTTCCCACAATAGCATAGCTTTTCAGAGTTCGCTACTATTTTGAAGTGTCCGATTTCACCGCTATATAAGCCATCACCAAGATATATATTATTATTTATTATAACAGATCCGCCCACAGCATTAGCCAAGCTAAAATAAAAAGCATTCTTAATATCCTTTGAAAACCATATTTGAAAAAATCCGGAAGCATATAAGTCATGAATTATTCTGGTAGGATATGGTATATATCTGGCAAAATCTTCACAACTCATCCCCTCATTATCAATTACCTTTCCATGAAAAATATATTCCTTTTCATGATCTACTAGTCCTGGGACTGCAATTGCTATTCCCAGAATTTTTTCGCTGTCAAGTTGAATACTTTCGATTAATGTTTGAACTTCCTCTCCTAATATGCTCAAATATTCATCGGTACGCTGATAGTCCTGCCTTCTATTAATATATTTGATTACGTCACCGTTTAAATTAACAACAACACTTTTAATATATCTTTTCGTTATGTCTAGTCCAATGGCAACTCTTCCATCAGGAATGCAAAAATATGCAATAGGGCGTCTTCCAGAAGATTTTTTTGTAACCTTGTGATTCTGTTTAATCATACCATCGTTTACCAGTTGAGTCAAAGTTTGGGTAACGGTGGGCAGACTAAGCTTTAGACCAAATGCAATATCTTGTTTGGTTGCAAAACCCTTTTTTCGTATATATAAATAGATCTTATTCCTATTGTTTTGTTTAGCATCGGAAGTATTCATTTTGTAACATATCTCCATATAAAGTTTTTCTGGATTTACTCAAAAATAATTAAATGATTCTTACTTATCAATGTTTTGCTAAACGATGTCTATTCTGTAAGCAATCAAATCCTACAGCAAGTATTAGCACTATACCTTTAATAATCATCTGCAGGAAAGTACTTACATTTAGGAGCACCATCCCATTGGTCAAAATCCCTATAATTGCTACACCTGCAACAACGTTTGAAATTTTTCCAAGGCCGCCCGTAACAGAGACACCACCTAAAACAACACAGGTAATTACAGCAAATTCATAACCCAAACCCGCAGTAGGTTGTGCAGAATTCGTACGGGACAGCATTACAATACCTGCCAAGCCTGCAAAGAAACCAGATAAGGCATAAACTAAATATTTCATATAACCAACTCTTATACCAGAGAGTTTTGCCGCTTCTTCATTTCCTCCTATGGCATAAAAAAAACGTCCAAAATAGGTTTTGTTCAATATAAATGAGCCCGCTGCAAAACAACAAATCATTATAATAACCGGTATTGGTATAGGACCTATAAACCCCTGTCCAATAAATCTAAAACTTTCATCAAAACCAAAAATAGGTATTCCGCCGGAAATCATAAAGGCAGCTCCTGCGACAATAGTCTGGGTCGCAAATGTTGCAATAATTGCCGGCATTCTAATTGCAGATACAAGGAATCCGTTCAATAGACCAATTCCTACTGCCAGGAACAATGACAAGATTATCGCTAATGGTATACTCAACCCACTTTCTACCATTAAGTATGCGGCAACAACATTAACAATTGTTATAACAGATCCTACAGATAGATCGATACCCCCTGTCAAAATAACAAATGTCATGCCAACTGCTGCAATTCCATACATTGAAATCTGGCGAAATATTATAAATAGGTTATCTGATGAAAAGAATCTTGGGCTAGCAAAAGTGAATCCTATAAATAGCAGTACAAAAACAAACCAAATTGCCTTATCCTTAAATTGATTAATAACTGTAGCTTTCATTTTACTTCCCCCCTACATTTGACGCCATTCTCATAATAGTATTTTGATCAAATTCTTCTTTTTGTAGTTCTCCAGTCATTCTACCTTCCGACAATACTACAATTCTATCCGACATTCCCATTAGTTCTTCCATTTCCGAAGAAATCAAAAGAACAGTCTTACCATTCTCAACTAAGTCATTGATCAATTTGTATATTTCAAGTTTTGCGCCGACATCTATGCCACGGGTTGGTTCGTCGAAAATAATTAGCTCTGAATTTGCAGCAAGCCATTTTCCGAGAACAACCTTTTGCTGGTTACCACCACTTAAATTCTTAACCAACTGATTTAATGATGGCGTTTTTATTATTAATTGTTTTTTATACTTTTCCGCATTTGCTAGTTCCCTATTTTTATTAATAACAAAAGCTTTAGAAATTTTTTTATAAATCGGCATGTTTATATTGCTTTTGATAGAATTTTCAAGTAGTAGCCCATGGCGTTTACGATCCTCAGGTACAAGTGCAATCCCCAGATCAATTGCTTCCCTTGGGTTTTTTGGGTTAATTTCTTTGCCTCTAAAATAAATCTTTCCTGATGTTTTTTTGGCTAAGCCGAAAATAATCTCCGCTAGTTCTGTACGTCCGGCTCCAACAAGACCACCAAGCCCGAGAACCTCTCCCCTTCTAATCTTCAAGTTGATATTATTATTCCCATTACCGCTCACATTTTTAAGTTCCAGAACAACCTCATCTTGAATACAGTCTTTTCTTGGAGGATAGGATTCTTTTAAATCGCGCCCCACCATCAGACGAATTAATTCGTCAACATTGGTTTCTTTTGTTATTAGAGTTTTAACATACTCTCCGTCACGCAACACAACAACACGATCAGACAACCGAAAAATTTCCCCTAATCTGTGTGATATATAAATAATCGAAACACCCTTTGACATCATAAATTCACAAGCTTTAATCATACTTTCAACTTCTGAGGTGGTAAGTGGTGCAGAAGGTTCATCCATAATAAGCAGCTTCACATCTTGCAGAATCGCCTTAGCAATTTCAACCATTTGCTGATAGCCTACGGTAAGGTTTGCTACCAGAGTTTTGGGATCAATTTTGATGTTTAATTGCCTAAAGGCCTTCTCTGCTTCTCGTTCCATTGCCTTCTTGTCAATTAAAATCCCTTTTTTAATGGGTCTGCCAAGAAAAAGGTTTTCAGCAGCCGAAAGCCCTTTGACGTTGTTAAATTCCTGATAAATGATTGCAATTCCGTTTTCCGCTGCGAGTTGAGGCGTCATACTGTGAAACTCTTTATTATTTACAATAATCTTACCGGATGTGGGAATAACAGCTCCAGAACATGTTTTGATTAAAGTAGATTTTCCCGCACCATTTTCACCTACAATCGCAAGAATTTCACCCTTTTTTACTTCCAGTGAAACATCTTTTAATGCAACGACACCAGGATATTCCTTCCTAATATGTTGTAGCTGCAAAACATATTCATTTTTCATACTTCCGCTTTCCCTGCTTTCTTTTTTACAATGTGGGACTGTTTATAACAACAGTCCCACTTGTAATCATTATGCAACTAATTTATCTGTAATCTTCAAGGTATTCTTCTGCGTTATCTGCATTGATAGTTAAAAGTGGTCTGAAGAGATTACGTTCACTAAATGTTTCACCATTCAATAATCTTTCATACAAATCAACAACCGCCTGTGCCGTTCTTTTGCTTGAACCTTCGAATCCGACAGTTGCTCTGCTACCTTCGTTTCTTAGGATTGCTTCTAACTGTTGCTGTGTAGCATCTGCTGAGAAGATACCTACATTTTCAGGTATCTGCCCCTGGAATTTAGTCATGAAAGCTTCGTTTGCTCCAATATCCCCTCCGGCTCCGATAGAGCATACAATAGTAACATTTGGGTGAGCCTGTAGGATTGATTCCATGTGTGATAATGCTGTAGCTGCATCAACAGCTGGTTGTCGAGCAACAACCTCGAACTTGCCTGGTGCATGTTCTTCAAGAGCAGATAATATGCCATTTTCCCTTTCAAGCAAGATCGGAAGCTGAGGGAAGTTAATTACTGCTACTTGAGCTGGGTTAGCTTCTGAATAGTGTTGGTTTATGAATTCCGCAGCAGCTTTACCAATTGTATAGCCTAATTCGGTGTTATCAAGAACCCAATTAAGATCAGTATTTTCCATCTTGTCATCCCAACTCATAACCAGAATTCCGTTTTCTCTTGCTTTCGCCAGAGAGGCTTCTAGTGCATGTGGATCTACAGGGTGAACCATGATTAAATCAACACCGCTTGTGATGAAATTTTCTACATGCTGAATCTGTGTAGCAGAGTTGTCTCTGGAAGAAAGAATTGTATATTCCCATCCTTTTTCACTCATCAGTCCATCAACTACACCAAAAACTCCTGCCCAGTAGCTGTTTTCAAGCGACTGGATTGTGATACCAACTTGGAAAGGTGTCTCTTCTGCTGGAGCCTCCTGCTCATATCTGTTGGCACAACCGGCTAGTACCGTTACTGCTAAAACTGCAACAATTAACAAGGCAAACAATTTCTTTTTCATACTAAATCCTCCTACAAAATTTTTACTTTCTTGGGAACTCGAAATCGAGTCTCAATACCACTTTTTCGACTCATAGATCCTTATTTTCCTAGGATATATTAAATCACTTCATTTAACAATACAGTAGTGAAAATATAACTTGAACTTCACTGAGCTTTTTAAGATTAAATAATCATAGCACAAAATTCAAAACTTGATCAATTGAGAATCGCTCAAAATCAAATTAAGAACAGTAATTGTGATCCTAAGTCCGATTATTGAGACTATCTCATTATTTATTAATTGTCAGTGCATTTCATAATCCACTTGAAACTTTCCTTGCTCTTGTGGTAATGCTTAAATTAAAAGCAGGGATTATCCCTAATGAATAACGAAATCATATTACCTCTTGACTGGTATTACGTGGCTTTAAGTCTGATAAAATACCGAAAGATAGCACTTCTTACGACTTTCTCGATAGATTTTAGCTTACGGAACATCCACGTAGTGTTCTGCCTGAAACTTTGACAAACCAATTGGACCCTCAAAGTGTGGAAAAAATGATGTAAATATCCTTATCTACATCAATAACTTCGAGGTGGTATATCGCGGCTTTAGTAAAAAGTATTGTCACATCAATAGCACTTTTCCATGTATAGACAACTCGATCTCTGACCGAAAAAGCTAAATGCTCTGCTGTTTTCGATCAGTTACTGTACACTAAATCGGATATTGATCTACACTTTTTAAATCAAAACACGCCAAAACTCAGAAGTAAGGATAAAGGCTTGCACCGCACGACCATCTGTTAAACGTATTATTAAACATATTCTGATTGATTATGCTTAAGTACAGATTGATTAACAGATTGATCATTTTGAAACAGACGCCATTTGCCAAGTCTTGCTTTATGCTACTTTTTTAGCTCTTGCAAGTCAATTTTCCTGTTGCTGCTATATGAAGTTACCAAGGAACAGTTTCTTTAATTCGACTTCTCTATATTACCATGATTTGTTTTTTAAATTATGGTTCAAAAAGCCAACGGCACTGACCGTTATCTGTTAATAAATCATCCTTTATTTATCAAAAGTATAACATAATGAATTCTTTAGACTATCGTAAAGCAGCCATCAACGATTAAATCGCTGCCAGATGTATAAGTAGAAGCATCAGACAATAAATAAATTACAGCTCCTGCTAGTTCTTCCGGTGTACCCATACGTTTAAATGGAATAGATTCTACCCATATTTTCTGATATTCGGGGTTAGACTTTTCCGTAATTGCTGTTCGGATATATCCAGGACTGAGAGAATTAACGCGTATTCCTTTATCTGCCCACTCTACTGCAAGAGATTTCGTTAGATGAACAACTGCTGCCTTAGAAGCATTATAAGAAGTCTGTTGCTGAGGTATATTAACAATTGTTGCAGACATTGACGATGTGTTAACAATGTTTCCTTTTTTATTGTTTGCTACAAGATATCTCGCGAACGCTTGCGCGACATAGTATACACCGTTTAAGTTAACATCAATAACTTTTAACCAGTCCTTCGGCTCGGATTCCAGTACAGCCTTATGCATACATATTCCGGCGTTATTAAATAGCAAATCAAGTGTTCCCATATCTTCAGCAGCTTTGTCTATACAACTCTGTACATTGTCTGGATTTGTTACATCGCAAATATAAGCTTTGGAGCGTACTCCGTATTCTGAAGTTATTCTTTTAGCTACTGCTGTTGCATCTGCTATGTCAAAAATTGCAATATCCGCACCTGCGTCAGCTATGTACTTAGCTACTACCTCACCAATACCTTGGTAACCGCCTGTAACAATACATACCTTACCTTTGAGTGAAAAAATGTCATGTTTCATTTTTTACCCTATCTCCTTGTATTTTACAAATCTATTTTACAAAATCATTTTATATAATTGAGGTGATACTATAACAACTCAATTGAGTTGTCAATACCTTTTTTAAAAAAATTTTAGGGGTGTTTATTCGTAGGAAAATGAAGCAGACTGTGAAATAATTTTCTAAAAAATATTGACAATTTAAGCTGGGTGTTTTAAACTACTTTTAATTATAGAAAGTCAATTTACAAAATGAATTTATATAATGTTTACTAACCAAAAAACTAGCAAAAATTGTAATTCTGAATCATACTGAACCTTGAAAAACGGATTGATTTTATACAAAGTGATGTTGTTAAATGGTGAAAGCCGCGCACTTAGTTTTTTATTATTATTTACGTCAAAGCGGTAGCGACGAAATGGAGGTTAAAATGACAAATAAGGCCTTGTTTTTAACTGGTATTGAAAAGTTAGAATTCCTTGATGTTGAAGTCCCAAAGATAGAGCCTTGCGAGGTTTTGGTGAAAATGGAGGCTGTAGGTGTATGTGGTTCGGACCTACATTATTATTCTCATGGCAGAATAGGAGATTATATTGTGGAATTCCCTTTCGTACTGGGACATGAATGTTCAGGGACGATTGTTGAAGTCGGAAACAAAGTAACACACCTTAAGGTAGGAGATAGAGTCACACTCGAGCCGGGAGTTCCTTGTGGGAATTGTGAGCTTTGCTTTACCGGGAGATATAATTTATGTTCTGATGTTCGGTTTTTTGCTACGCCTCCCTACCACGGTTGCCTTATGAACTATGTTTCTCACCCGGCTAGGTTTACATTTAAGTTGCCTGACAAGGTTTCTACCATAGAAGGTGCATTAACTGAGCCTTTGGCAATCGGCATCAATGCAGCCTTGACGGGTAATGTTAAGCTGGGGGATACCGTTTTAATCTTTGGTGCAGGCTGCATAGGGCTGGTCTCTCTTTTAGCATCGAAAGCCTATGGTGCAACTAAGATAATTGTTGTGGATATAATTGATAAGCGCCTAGATGTTGCAAAAAGTATGGGTGCACTAACTTTGAATGCTAAGAAGTGTGATGTGCTTTCGGAAATTAGTAACTTGACAAATGGATTGGGCGCGCAGGTGGTTATCGACTGTGCAGGCACAAATGCAACAATTTGCCAAACTGTTAAAGCCGCTAAGGCGGGAGGTAACATCATATTGGTCGGGCTAGCCAGCGATGCAATTGACGGATTAAGCATCGGACATATCATCGCAAAAGAATTGGTAATCAAATCCATATTTCGCTATAAAAATCTCTATCCCGTTGCATTAACCGCACTTGCAGATGGTAAAATAGATATCAGCGGTATATTGTCAAACAAATACAAGTTTGAGGATGCTCCCAGGGCATTCTCGGAAACTCAGAAGAATGCTCAAAATATAGTAAAGAGTGTTATAATTTTTGATTGACAATGCTAATGCAAATATTAGAAACAAAATAGATGCAATATAGTTTAGGACAATCAGTAGCGTAATCGAGAGAATCTTTTGATAATCTCTTTATTTACCGGAATCTTTAGGTAACATTTGTCCAAAATAATTAGCATGTAAGTACCCAAAGGTTAAACCGAATTATATCACTTTAATACTTAATAATATTTAAAACTTTTAAGGAGTGAAAAAAGATGGAAAATCGCATGAAAGCAGTTTATCTGCCGGGAAATAGCACTGCTATTCTAAAGGAAGTTGAAATTCCGGAACCAGGGTACGGACAAGTACTTATAAAAACGAAGTCCTCTACCATATGCGGGAGCGATATCCGGTCTATCTACCACGAACATCTGGGAAAAGGTCCGGAAGGCTATCAAAACAAGATTGCAGGCCATGAACCAGCCGGACAGATCATAAAATGCGGGCCGGGAATGAGAAGGTTCAAGGAAAAAGATCGGATTATCCTATATCACATATCTGGGTGCGGCTTATGCATTGATTGCCGTATGGGATATATGATCAGTTGCACAAGCTCACTTCGTGCAGCCTACGGTTGGCAGAGAGACGGTGGGATGGCCCCCTACATATTGGCGGATGAGAAGGACTGTGTCCCGTTGCCGGACGAATTGACATACACTGATGGTGCCCAGATAGCCTGCGGCTTTGGTACAGCATATGAAGCGTTGGAGAGAATTGAAATATCCGGCAATGATACTGTGTTGGTTGTAGGATTGGGACCGGTAGGGCTTGCCACTCTCATGCTTGCAAAAGCTATGGGCGCTCAAAAGCTTATTGGAGTGGATGTAACAAGTGAACGTTGCGAAATCGCTCGTGATAAAAAACTTGTGGATCATGTGTTCCGATACGAGATGGATACACTAGACAATGTGCTTGACCTTACCAAAAAACTCGGCGTAGAGAAAGCGATAGATTGTTCCGGACATACAACAGGACGCCAGCTTGCAATTCGGGCTACACGGAAGTGGGGGAAGATCGCATGTGTCGGAGAAGGCGGAACGGTTGAATTCAATCCGAGTTCTGACATTATTCATGATCAGAAAACAATTTTCGGCTCCTGGGTGACCAGCATATGGAAGATGGAAGTTCTCACAGAAAAACTTGTTCGTTGGGGAATACATCCTGAAAAACTAGTAACGCACCGCTTCGTACTAGATGAAGCGCCAGAGGCATATAATTTGATGGCTGAAGGTAAATGTGGCAAGGTTGCTGTGGTGTTTGATGAGGAAGTGAAATAAGGGTTTTGATTTCCTAACAAAAAATCATACTACATCAAAACTTGTTAAATTTCATCATTCGCGATTTAGTTCTTCTATCGATGGGACGGATCCCAGTGTTATACCCATCACCCTATTTGACTATTTTGAAATTCGACAATTAATATAAAACCCATCTGCGGCAGCGCTGCAGCAGATGGGTTTTATTCTTTTGCCTTTGTTTGTTAAATATTTCGCAATCAGCAGAACCGTCCCCAATATTTGAATTTAGTTTTCTGCGAAAAGCCTATACAGCATTGCCGCAACCTCGGCTCTTGTCGCTGTTCTTTCAGGCTTGAAAGTGTTATCTGCAAATCCTCTTAAAATTCCAGCCCTTGCGGCGGACTCCACTCCGGATCTTGCCCAAGCTGGTATTGCATCCGCAAATGTCACCGGAAGTTCAGTCCTGTGCACACGTACATGCCTTCCGCCGATCACCCGGTCTATTACCACCGCTATCTCAGCTCTTGAAACACCGCGTTCTGCACCAAATGTTCCATCAGGATACCCACCCATTAATCTTGCGTCAACGGCTGCGCCTATCGCTCCTCTTGCCCATCCCAAACCGGCTGCATCGGCAAACCTGTCCGCTGTTTGAGGTCTTGATTCAAGCCCAATAGCACGAGTCAACATTGCGGCAAATTCGGCGCGTGACACATTTGCGTCAGGTCTAAAGCTGCCGTCAGGATAGCCTCCCAAAATATCCATTCCGGCAAGTGTGCTTATAGGATTTCTTCCCCAGTGTGTGGCTATGTCGTTCATCGCAGGCAACGGATCAATTGCTGTTACAACGAATGCTGAAAGCCAATCAACCGATGCGGTAACTGTCCCTGCTCCCCTTTGTCCTCCAATATATATCCAACGTTCGGTTCTGTCATTAAATCCAAATAAAGCTGCCACTCTGCCTGCCGGTACAATAGCCGGATCAAAGTTCATAGTCACTCTTACGGGAGAATCGAGTTCTCCGCCTGATAGAGCAAGTATCACAGCATTGGTGCGAGGAGTCAATGTCAGATTTTGTACATTAGTGAAAAGTGAGCTTGCTTCTATTTCAGATAAAACTCTCGCTGATACGGAAGGCATAAGACCTGTTACCGAATTAGGAGGGAAAGAGGCTTCAATTGTGCCTTGGATTTCGATTTGTGTAGTTCTGCCACGTTCTATTGGCTGTGTTATCGTATCCGGTTCGGTTAAAACAGGAGGTCCGGTTCCGGTAACGGTAACAGCGCTGGTCGCCGTTCGCACTCCGTCAACAGTCCTGACCGTTATTGTGGCAGCCCCTGATCTAACTCCTGTTACTAAACCCGTTGCACTCACTGTGGCTACGGAAGTATTACTTGAACTCCATGTAACGCTTCTGTCGGAGGCGTTTTCAGGAACAACTGTTGCCGTTAATTGCTGCGATGTTCCTGCTTGTATCGTAGCTGAAACTGGCGTCAAAGTAACACCGGTAACAGATACGGCGGTTACACTGACTGTGCTTGTAGCAGTCCGTACTCCATCAACAGTCCTGACCGTAATGTTAGCAGTGCCGGCCCTCATTCCTGCAATCAATCCGGTCGGGCTCACGATGGCGACCGAACTATCGCTTGATGCCCACAAAAGATCTCTGTTGGAAGCGTTGGCGGGCGCTATTGTAGCATTCAGTTGAAGAACTGAGCCTGCAAGCAAAACTACATTGGAAGGCGCTAATGTCACGCCGGTGACGGGCACAAAGATTACGGTAATAACACTTGTCGCAGTGCGTCCCCCGTCCGCAGTCCTCACCGTTATGGTTGCCGTACCCGCTCTTAACCCTGTAACAAGCCCTGTATCGCTAACTGAAGCTATCGAAGAATCGCTTGAGCTGAATGAAACATTTCTATTGGATGCGTTTGCCGGCACAACAGTGGCTGTGAGCTGCTGTGTTGCACCGATATTTACATTTGCGGTCGCAGGAGCCAATGTTACTCCTGTAACCGCTATCACGTTCACTGTCACATTTGCAGACGCCGTTAAACCACCTTCATTTGTGGTAACTGTTATGGTGGCGCTGCCTCCGCCTACTCCCCTTACAAGGCCGGTATCGCTCACAGTGGCTACGGAAGTATTGCTTGACCTCCACACTACACTTCTGTCGGTAGCGTTTGCGGGCAGAACATTCGCTGTTAATTGCTGGGTTGCTCCAAGATTTATCGGCGGAATGGTCGCAGGCGCTAGAGTTAAACTTGCTACCGGAACAGCTACTATAGTGACATTGCTTGTCGCTGTAAAATTTCCGTCAACAGTTCGCACGGTTATGACAGCTGAATTCGGTGTAGGCGGTGTACGTGCCATCCATGTGCGTGTGACCAAACCATCACCGCTAACTGTGGCTACGTCTGTGTTGCTAGACGTCCATATAAGCCTTCTATCATGAGCATCCGCCGGTATGACTCTTGCTGCGAGTTGTTGGGGCGGATCTGTTGTTCTAAATCTCAGAACAGACGGAGTCACAGTTACCCCCGTTACCCGCGATCCAACCGTTATTCTGCTTGAAGCCCTGAAATTACCATTAACGGAAGTTGCGGTTATTGTAGCCTCCCCCACCGCTCTTGCGGTAACAATACCAGTTTGGTCCACCGTTGCCACGGCTGTATTGTCTGAAGCCCAAGTGATTCTCGTATCCGATGCGTAATCCGGATGTATAGTAGCTGTGAGCCTGCTGGTCGTACCGATTATCATAGTCGCCGATAATGGAGAAATGGTAACTCCTGTGACAGGCACGTCTACAACAGTGATCACACTTGTATCAGAAAAAGTTCCATCAGCTGTCGTCGCTGTAATGGTAGCTTGCCCAGCGCTTCGACCAATAACAAGCCCTGTTGAATTCACAATTGCTATACTGTTATTGCTTGAACTCCAAGAAACTCTTCTGTCAGTCGCGTTAGCTGGCAAAACGTTTGCGGTAAGCTGAATTGTCCTATTCACGCTAACGGTTATGGTCGTAGGAATTACCGAAATGCCTGTAACTGCGACCGGTATTGTCGTGATCGTTATTGTAGCCTTAAATCCGCCTTCATCCGTTTCTGCTGTTATAACCGCTGTACCGGCACTTATCGCCCTCACAAGACCTGTTGAGTCAACAGTAGCGACAGCTGTATTGTTTGATCTCCACGAAATGATATCATTTTCTGCCTCAGAAGGCAATACTACAGCTGTGAGCCTAAAAATACGTCCTATATATATAGGATTTGAGTCAAGGGGATTGATTTTAACTCCCGTGACCGGAATAACTACCGTAATCAGGCTTTGACCCATAAAATTACCATCAACGGTTGTCGCCGTTATTATCGCGGTTCCTACGCTATGTGCAGTTACAAGGCCGGCTGAGTTAACCGATGCGATAGTCGATGTGTTTGAACTCCATGTGACGTTTCTGTTAGTCGCATTCGAGGGTAAAACTGTCGCTGTCAGAGGGCTACTAGAACCTTCGCCTAAAATCAGACTAACCGGCGATACACTCACTCCGGTGACCGGAATATCCGTCGCTATAGCAAATTGAATTGGATAAAGACCCTGAAAAATCAGGCAAATAAAGAAAACAACAGATATTAGCAGGCATTTTATGACTTCTCTTTTAAAATATCGCCTTCTTAACTTAAAATCGTACATCAAATAAGCTCCCTGTCTTTATATTTTTTTGTGTCATCGTCCAACGGATTGGTGTTGATAAAATCATTCGCAATACTCGCATTTTGCGCAATTAGAATAAATCCGGTAATTTAATTATATACTTAATATTATCGGACGAAAACAGAAGTTTTTTAGCAAAGATGAACAGACAGGGGAACAAGTAAACTTTGATGATTTATCAGAAATCCTCGCAAGATCGCTGATGAACCGCCATTTTAAGCATTATTGTCTTTATCTTCTTCTCATGATAAGATAAGCTGAAAGCAATTTCAGGAGGTGTCTTTTTCAATGGAAATTTTACGTCAAAAACAGGGCTTTATAATCGACATGGACGGGGTCATTTATCACGGAAACAGCCTGCTCCCAGGGGCAAAGGACTTTGTGGACTGGCTTAAGGCTGAAAACAAGCGCTTTTTATTTTTAACCAACAGCAGCGAGCGTTCTCAGAGAGAGCTTCAGCAGAAACTTGAGCGGCTAGGGATAGAAGTGGGCGAAGAGCATTTTTACACAAGCGCACTGGCAACGGCAGGTTTTCTCGCTTCTCAATGCCCGGATGGCAGCGTATATGTCATCGGCGAAGCGGGTCTAATGAATGCATTATACAACGCGGGATTCTCTATGAACGACGTTAATCCCGATTATGTCGTAGTCGGCGACACGCGCGCCTATAGCTACGAAAAAATAGAAAAGGCTGTCCATCTTGTTTTACAAGGCGCAAAGCTCATAGGAACTAATCCTGACATGACAGGGCCTTCTGAGAAGGGTATAGTTCCTTCGACAAGAGCGCTTATCGCTCCTATCGAGCTTGCCACGGGCAAACACGCGTATTTTGTGGGCAAGCCCAATCCTTTGATAATGCGCCACGCGCTGAAAAAACTTAACTGCCGCCCTGAAGACAGCGCGATAATAGGCGATCGGATGGATACCGACATTGTGGCAGGAATTGAATCCGGAATTGACACGATACTCGTTTTAAGCGGTGTCAGCACCAGGCAAACAATCACGCAGTTCCCCTATCAGCCCGGATACATATTAAACGGAGTCGGCGACATATTGAAAACTAGCACAATTATTAATCCGCTGACTTAAGATGTTTTCCTGTGTGCCTAAGTGGCCGCTTATGCAGTAAAACCCTGCGCATCTATTAATCTGCTGACTTAAGGTATATTCCTGCTTCATCATCTTGTCGCAGGAATATTTTAATCTACCAACGCAAATGACTGTACAATGAGATCTGTCCCATCGATAGAACCGTCCCCAATATTCGATAAATATTTTGTTGACAATGATTATCAGTCGTGTTATTATGATTTTGAGAATATCTCTCAATAATGGCTGGCCATAATCATTATTTTTAGGAGGAAATCCCAATGAATAAGAAACCCCTGTACATAGCCCTTGTGGCTGTGCTCGTAATTGCCGCGTTTTTCATAGGCGGCATGGTAGATTTCACCGCCGCCCCACAGCAGCAGCAGGCTGCCGAACAAGAAGCACCCGCACAGCCGACTCCCGCACCGGCAGCCCCCGTACAGCCGCCTCAACAACCCGACAGACCGGGAATCATCAACATCTACACCTCAAGACACTACGGAGTCGAACCGGTATTCGACAAATTCACAGAAGAAACAGGCATAGAGATCAGATTCACCACAGGCAGCGACGCTCTTTTAAGAGAACGTCTGAGAGCTGAAGGAGCAAATACCCCGGCGGATATGTATATAGCCGTTGACGCGGGGAACCTGTGGCTTGCAGCTCAGGACGGACTTCTGGCCGCCCTTGACAGCGATATACTCATGAACAACATCCCCGAAAACCTCCGCGACCCGGAAGGGCGCTGGTTCGGTCTTACAAAAAGAGTACGCACGTTAATGTACCACCCTGATCGCGTATCACCCGAAGAATTGTCCACATATGAAGATCTGGCGGATCCAAGATGGAAAGGCCGCATAGCGATGAGACCTTCCACTCACTCTTATACACAGTCTCTCGTTTCAAGTCTTATAGCTGCGCACGGCGTTGAGAGAGCCGAAGAAATCGTGAGAGGCTGGGCGCAAAACGAGCCTGTGTACATCGACAGCGATACACGCCTTCTTGAGGCCTTAGCCGCGGGAGAAGCCGATGTCGCCATAACCAACCATTATTACTTAGGCAGGATACTTCAGGACAATCCTGATTTCCCGATACAGATATTCTGGGCTAATCAAGCCGACAGAGGCGCGCATGTTAATGTTAGCGGCGCAGGAGTCACGGCTCATGGCCCTAATCGTGAGAATGCGATTAAGCTTCTTGAATGGTTAAGCGGCGACGGACAGGAAATGTTTGCCTCAACCAACCACGAATTCCCGGCAAACCCCAATGTTGCGGCACATCCGATCATAGTCGGGTTTGGGGAATATATTGCCGATCCGCTTGACAAGAGCGAGTACGGCAGACTTCAAGCCGAAGCCGTGAAGCTTCTCAACAGAGCCGGCTACCAATAATGGGGACGGTTCTGTTTATTGCGAAATATTTATCATAAACTAAGGATGATTTGTTTGTTCCAAAAACTTCCCCTAAGTTTTTTTAACAAAGACAAAGGGCCATATGGCCTTTTGTCTGTTTTCATGTTCATAGCAGTTGGCTTGACACTTTTGCCGGCTATTATAGCAGCCTCATCGCTTTTATCTCCATCGTTTGAAGTGTGGGCGCATCTATGGGATACTATTCTCCCAAGAATGATTCTTAATACGCTTTTACTTCTAACAGGCGTCTCAATCGGAACATTTATGATTGGTACGGTTCTGGCATGGCTTGTCACTGCGTATGAGTTTCCCGGCAAAAAAACATTCAAATGGCTTTTGGTGCTGCCAATGGCGGTTCCGGCTTATATCATGGGGTTCATTTACATGGCGATGTTTGACTTCGCCGGACCTTTCCAGACATTTTTCCGAAATGTGCTCGGTATGCAGATCGCTTTCCCCCAGATAAGATCAGGATTTGGAGCAATCGTTGTGATGACCTTGGTGCTTTATCCTTATGTATATCTTCTTGCGAAGGCGGGATTTGAGGAACAGTCCGGATCGGCTTTCGAAGCGGCAAAAGTTTTAGGCGCAGGCAGGCTTAGAACTTTTCTTAAAGTAGCGCTACCTTTGGCAAGGCCTTCTATTGCTGCAGGAGTAGCGCTTGCTGCTATGGAATCGCTTGCTGATTTCGCAACTGTAAGATACTTTAATTTCCCGACTGTTGCCGACGGTATTCTTAGAGTTTGGCATGGACTTATGGATCTTGGCGCGGCTTCCGAAATGGCGGGATTGCTTGCTTTTTTCTCTCTGTTACTGCTTTTGTCGGAGCAAAAATTAAGAAGCCGCAGGGCATATCATCAGACGAAGGGAAAAAATCAAGACGTGCCCGCAACCTTTCTTACTGGGCGAAAAGCGTTTGCAGCTGTCTTTTTATGCGCTTCGGTATTTTTCGCGGCGTTTGGTCTGCCACTTATACAGCTTATTTACTGGGCGGTATTGGAGATCTCGCAAATAACGCCCCATGCTTTATCCGTATATGGCCAGCTGGCTTCAAGAAGCTTGACGTTATCGGTAACAGCGGCATTTTTTACAGTTTTCACCGCGCTTTTCATAGCAAGTGTGTCACGACTTGGCAAAGGCAAATTTTTACGCTATCTTGCACGTGCCTCAACTGTAGGCTACTCAATACCAGGTGCGGTTATAGGAGTCGGGATTTTAATTCCCCTGTCCGCCCTTGATCGCTATATAAACGTTTTGGCCGGAAGTCTTTGGGGGATTGACCTTGGGCTTATTTTTACCGGTTCGCTTATAGGGCTGGTTTACGCCTATGTAGTGAGGTTCATGGCGATAGCCTACGGAAGCGTTGACTCAAGCATGGATAAAATCCCGCCCAACACCGTTTTGGCGGCAAGAGTACTCGGTGCTAACGCTTGGAGGATTATTTTTCATATTAAGCTCCCTTTGATATTACCCGGTATAATAGCGGGAGCGGTACTTGTATTTGTGGACGTTATGAAGGAACTACCCATTACGGTTATACTTCGTCCCATGAGCTATGATACCCTTTCAATTTGGGTGTGGCAGATGGCGGCAGAATCACTTTGGACGGATACGGCGCTACCTGCGCTTGCAATTGTACTTGTGGGTATTGTGCCTGTTTGGATGCTAATGAGAAAAAGGTAAAATGGTTGATTTGCCAGAAATACACAATCGTATGCAAAGAAACAGTTACATAGGTGAGTTCTTCTCGCTTATAGGAATTAATTATGGAGGACACGCAAAATGAAAATGATTGCTTCATCCGAAAGGATTTTTTATGAATCACAATAACAAACCAAGCTGCAATGATTTCGTTGTTTTAAGCGGAATTATCAAACGTTACAGCGATATAACGGCTGTTAACGACCTTAATATATGTATAGGCAAAGGTGAGTTCTTCTCTCTTTTAGGTCCTTCAGGCTGCGGCAAAACCACGACATTAAGGCTTATCGCAGGACTTGACTGCCTAAGCGGAGGCAGTATTAGCATTGACGGCAAGCTTGTTTCCGATCCGACATTTTTTATACCTCCGGAAAAACGGGCGATAGGGATCGTTTTTCAAGATTACGCTTTATTTCCGCACATGAACGTTTTCGAAAATGTGGCGTTCGGTTTATATGGTCAAAATAAAAGCCTGATAGCAAAAAGGGTCGACGAATTGCTTACTTTAACCGGCCTAAGCGGCATGGGGAAAAAATACCCTCATGAACTTTCCGGCGGGCAAAGGCAAAGGGTGGCGCTTGCCAGATCTCTTGCCCCCGCGCCTAAGGTAATGCTTCTAGACGAGCCTTTCTCAAATCTTGATGCGGAGTTAAGGGAATCTTTGAGGAATGAAACAAAGCAAATACTTAAGGAAAGTGGCACAACCGTGATACTTGTCACCCACGATCAAGAGGAAGCCTTCTCACTTTCCGATCGGGTAGGGGTACTAAACGCAGGAAGGCTTGAGCAGATAGGAACTCCCTATGAAGTGTACCATGACCCCGCCAGCCGTTTTGTCGCCGATTTCGTGGGTAAAGCAGATTTTGTCCAAGCCTTTGCGGAAGGAGAATATATTGTTTCAAGCGTGGGGAAGTTTTTAAACGATAAGAATTTTTGTCTTAACGCTTCGAAGGTTGAGCTTATGATAAGACCGGACGATGTTATAATAGAATCCGATGCCAATGGTGATGCATTTATTGAGGATATGATTTTTTTAGGATCAGATGTGCTTTACAAACTAAAATTAAACAACAATGTCATTATACACTCGATTGGTATATCAGCATACCCCGTACCGAAAGGAACGCGTGTCAAAGTGTCAATCAATATGCCGCATACGGTGTTTTTTCCGATTTCTGATTAAAACAAAAGATGATTCTGCTGCAACAACTCATTTCGCCGAAGCCACGCTGCAATCAGCGACGCCTCATCTTGCATTTTCTCGCACGCATCAATGACAACGTCCTGTTGCAATGCTGCTAAAAATGCCGTCCTTGGCATTTTTGCTTCGAAAATGCTGCGATATTCGGATGCTGATTTATGCAGCTTAGGCTAAGGCTTCATTCATTATTTTTCAGCAAAACCACTTTTTGCAGTGTAATCATTGTTTTATTTTCGCAATAAACAGAACCGTCCCCATTATTGCCCGGCGGCGTATCTCACCCTAGCTTGATGCTGGGCACATCTTCTTCCTGTCTCATGAACCAAGCTTCCATAGAAGTGTATGCAGAAGTGTCCCTGAAAATTATTGTCCTGTATGAACTCTCCGCCGTGGGGCATACCGTTCATGGATGCGGCTATTACTCTGTGTCCAATTTCGACTAAAATGGCTTCACGGTTCCAACTGAACCCACCGCCATAAATCCTTCTTAAAATTTCGGTATCCGCCTCTGTCAGGGGCTCGCTGTCGGCGTGGAATCTGCCTCCAAAGCGGCGCGCATAAAACGTAAGCCCGGTGTTCACATGGGTTACCTTAACTATCATGCCACGGTGGAAAATATTTTCGACTCCGTCAAACCAAGGCATCTTTATTACGCCTTCGCGCGGAATGGGAGACAGATCGCCGGGTCTTTCGTTGCCTCTTGAGGCAACAGTCGTTCTCGGAGCCCTTGGGCGTTGTCGTGTGCCCTGCTCAACTATGCGCGAAACTGGCTCCTTGATTACCGTATCGCTCAGTATACCTCTGTCGGTTTCTTCCCCGTTTTCTCTTGTTATATATATCTCAACTTCGTTTTCGCCGTATTCGCCCTGCCTTACGGTACGGCTTTGCCCAACAAACAAGCTGTCCGTTTTTCGCGTTTCCGTATCGTAACTGATGCGCTCACGATATATATGTCTTTCTTTTGTAAATACAGTCGTTAAATTCCTCACGTCCATTATTTTAAGCAAATCGCCCGGATGAATTATTTCTCCTTTAAGATCCGGGTTTGACAGCATTATATCGGATATGTCAATTTTATGTGCGTTGGCTATTTCCCATAGATTATCGCCTTTTTGTACCACATATTCGCCTGCTTTTTCAACACCTACGGTAATAAGCGCAAGAGCTTCGTCGACACCAATCATGCTCCCATAAGGTACTGTCTTAACGCTTATAGATGGCTGCTCTAAAATGTATATTTCTTCGAGCGTGGTGTTTTCCTTAGAATTAATAAGCTGTCTAATAGGTTCTTTGACAAGTTCAAGTACCTTTTTAGCGTCGCCTTCCGTTCTAAGGTATGCAATATATTTTTCGCCTATCTTAATGGCATAAGCGTTGGTATTCACTTCAAGGATCTGTTTTATCGAATTTATAATAAGTTCCTCGGAGGTTTCCTCCTCATCGTTTTCATTTCTTTTAAAATGAACTATTCCTTCAACAAATACTTCTCTATCGAAAGAAGCTATAAGCTCTGAAAGGGCGCGATCATAAATGACCAGCCCCATTGAAGCAAATTTTACAGTGCCGACTTTCACTTCATCCACATACATATCGTAAAATACGTTTTTAAGCGATGATTCAAGCTCCGATTCGACGTTGTCCACCTCTTGCGCCTGTGTTGCAGGAAATATCGCGTTCTCCGCGAGCCCCGCAGGTATAAGGAATAAAAACATCAAAATCAGTATATGGATCAATACTATAACTCTTTTCATCAATACTCCGTTCTCCCTTATGATGTGTATTTATTTTGCGCATCTGTTACGTGTAGTTTACGAATATGTTACACTTTGGTCTTATTCTACATAAAATCCGAAAATCCTTCCTGTAATTAAAATTTATTTTTCGGACGTAAGCATCAGGCTCCGTCCTCTATGCTTTTTTTGTCAAGACAAGAGAACCGTCCCTGCGTCTACCTTTGCATGTCTGTATTGCACAGCGCATAGCTCGTAATACATACCCCTTGCCGCCATAAGCTCATCATGGCTTCCTGATTCGGTGATTTTACCGTCATGCACCACCATGATGCGATCGGCTCCCCTGATCGTTGAGAGTCTGTGCGCGATTATAAAGGAGGTCCTACCTATAAGAAGCCGTTTTAAGGCGTTTTGTACGAGTATTTCGGTATTTGTGTCTATGCTTGAGGTGGCTTCGTCAAGTATGAGTATTCTCGGGTTTGCAAGAATTGCGCGGGCAAATGACAAAAGCTGCCTTTGCCCGACAGAAAGTCTTGAACCTCGTTCATTGACGTTTGTTTCGTAACCGTTCTTGAGCTGAGTTATAAAATCGTGGGCATGTACGGCTTTAGCCGACTCTATTACTTCCTCGTCGCTTGCGTCCGGCCTTCCGTATCTTATATTTTCCATAACGCTTGTCGAAAAAAGAAACGTGTCCTGCATCATTATACCCATCTGGCTTCGAATCGACTCAACTGTATGATCCCTTATATCTTTTCCGTCAATCAAAACCCTGCCGCCGGTTGGATCATAAAATCTGCTTATAAGGTTTACTATCGTGGTTTTGCCTGCGCCGGTCTCACCGACCAACGCTATGCTTTCTCCCGGTTTTATATTAAAGCTCACATTGTCAAGCACTACCTGCCCGTCCTCGTATCCAAAACTTACGTTTTCAAAAGTAACTTTGCCGATAATCTGATCTATCGGCAAAGCGCCTTTTTTATCCCTAATCTCAGGCTCAAGATCCATTATTTCGAAAATTCTCTCGGCAGCTGTAAGCGATGATATAAGCATATTGTAATAGTTGCCAAGATTCATTATCGGATTCCAGAACATACCAACATATCCGGCAAAAGCCGTCAAAAGCCCGACTGTAATTCCGCCTGTGTCAATAAGCCTTATTCCGTACCAGTAAACGATTATCGTGCCAAGCGCCCACGAAAGCTCAATAATTGGCCAAAGCACGTTATTTACTCGGATTGCCGCCATCCAGGAGGTACGGGAATTTCCCGCAATCTCGGAAAACATATCAAGCGATTCCTTTTCCTGCTTGAATGATTGGATCACCCTTATCCCTGAAAAGCTTTCATGTATAAACGCGTTCATGGTGGAAGCCTTTTTGCGCACGTCCTGCCATCGGCGTTCCGATAAAACTTGAATTACGGACAGCACAACCGCTAGTACAGGCAGCATCATGAGAGAGGCTAATGCAAGCTGCCAATGCATTGAAAGCATAATTGCGACTACGCCTAAAAGCAGCAATGTATCCGGCAAAAGATTTGTAACGGTGCTGTTAAATAACTGCTGCAACGAGTTTATATCACCTATGACGCGAGCGAGTATTTTACCCGAAGGCCGATTGTCAAAAAACGAAAATGACATGGTCTGGATATGCGCAAAGAGCTTTTCTCTTAAGTCTTTTATGATTATCTCCGCGGTTGCAGAAATTATTTTTATGTGTATGCGTGATAAATACATCGATATAGTATAGGCGCAAAGCATAATAAAGCCCATGAGCAAAAGCCCGGGCAGATTTTCGCCGGCTATGTACTCATCAATTGCTATGCTTAAAAGATATGGCATGATAAGTCCTAAGGCTGTGGTAACGATTACAAGCGCAAGAGCCGATTTGACTTTTCTTCTATACGGCTTAAAAAACGTGAACAGTCTTAATATGAGCTTTACATTGATTTTTGTCGCGGTTTTTTCATCATCTATCAAGCGATGCCTTGCCAATCAAAGCACCTCCCTTATAAATTCGTCAAAGTCCTTATGTTGCTGCATATATATTTCGTGGTACTTGCTTTTTGATGATAGAAGCGTGTCATGGGTACCGCGCTCTATGATTTTTCCGTTATCAAGGATTATTATCTCGTCTGCGTCCCTGACCGATGAAATCCTGTGCGCTATAATAAATATGGTACAATTGCCAATACCTTCTGCTAAAGCTTGTTGGATTAAGCTTTCGGTTTCCATATCAACCGATGAGGTCGTATCGTCAAGTATCAGTATTTTAGGTTTTTTTAAAAGCGCTCTCGCAAGCGCTATTCTCTGCTTCTGCCCTCCTGACAGGCCTATTCCCCTCTCTCCTATCACCGTTTCATAGCCGTTTGGCGTACTCATTATAAACTCATGCGCTTGTGCAGCTTTTGCGGCTTCATGAATATTTTCCATATCAACACCATTTTCTCCGAATCTTATGTTTTCTGAAATGGTGTCCGAAAAAAGGAATGTATCCTGCATGGCAACGCCCATGCCGCCCCTTAGGACATCTAACGGAATCTTTTTAATATCAATGCCGTCTATAAGTATTTGTCCTTTTGTCGCCTCATAATAGCGGCCTATCAAGTTTACAAGGGAGGATTTGCCCGATCCCGTCGCTCCCATTACGGCCGTCACTTTTTTCGGCTTTGCTTCAAGGCTTATGTTGCATAAAACAGGTTTATCCTGATAGGAAAAACTTACATTGTCAAATTTGACAATGCCTTCGATTTGTTTAATCGGGTAAGGTTTGTCGGAATCCCTTATTTCAGAGCCCGTATCAAGTATTTTGAATATTTTTTCAGCCGAAGCATTGCTCATGGCAAGCATATTCGTAAGCCAGCCTAACGATCTCATAGGCCACACAATCATCCAAATATACCAGTTAAACGCCACCAAAGTACCGATTGTGATGAATCCTTCTATTACGAAATATCCTCCGACCATCAAAAGAAGCACAGCCGACATATTACCAAGCATCTCTATTGGCGGATAGTGCTTAGCCCATAAATTCACAAGTAAAATTCCGGTTTCAAAAGTCTTATCATTTTCTTTGTTAAATTTTTCAATCTCAAACTTCTCACGGGTAAATGCCCTAACAAGCCTCATTCCCGTTATGTTTTCCTCGGCGGTGATATTAAGCGCAGCCGCCTGATCGCTTACTTTTCCGTAAGCGTCTTCCGCTTCCCGCTCAAACCTTACTGCGGCTCCCGCAATTAAAGGCATCAGTATTATGGACACTATCGCAAGTTGCCAGTTTAAGCTAAACATTATCACTGCGGCTACAAAAAAGTACAAAACATTTTCCAAAAACATTATAAATCCGTAAGCTATTACTTCACGTATGCTATTTATGTCGCCGGTCATACGCGACATAAGTTCGCCTGTATTGTTCGAATCAAAAAACTTAAACGGCAGGCGCTGAATATGGTTGAAAAGCTCCCTTCTCATATCAATCCCAACATTTTCAGCGAGCTTTTCGGTAAGATATGTACGCGCATAGGTTATAACCGCACGCACAAGACTAAGCACCAGCATCAGGCCAAAAATCTGATACATTATGTCAAATTCCCTTGCGATCACTATGCGATCGATTATTATACCCGCAAATATAGGGTTTAGCATTTCTATGGACAGCGATATAAGCATCAAAGTGGCAGGTGCCAACGCAAGCAATTTGTGTTTTGCCACATATTTCATAATTCTTTTTAAATTAGTCAAACCGGGAACCTCCATAATTGACGTCAGGGATTATAGTGTGACAGGGGGACGGGGTTAGTGACACACTCGTGTGTCACTAACCCCGTCCCCCTGTCACACTATTAAATGGTTTCGGCCCAGTCGAAGGGATCGGCTTCGCGTCCGTATTGAATAGCCGCCAGCTTGTCATATAAAAACTGTGATATTTTCCCCGTTTCACCATCATTTATCGTGATTTTTTTACCATTTAGGTTAAGCTCGCTCACGGGAGAAATAACCGCCGCCGTACCCGTGCCGAACACTTCCTTAAGCTTGCCCCTTTCATGCGCGTCAAAAACTTCATCGATTGAGATTTTTCTCTCTGAAACGGGCATTTTTAAATGCTTAGCAAGCTTTATAACCGAATCGCGCGTTATTCCCGCAAGCACGCTTCCGCCTGAAAGATCGGGCGTTACCAACGTGTCTTCTATCACGAAGAAAATATTCATGGTGCCTACTTCCTCGACAAATTTTCGCTGCGAGCAATCAAGCCACATAACCTGGGTATAGCCCATATTTTTCGCTTCCTCGGCTGCATAAAGGCTTGCGGCGTAATTTCCTGCGGTTTTCGCAAAACCTACTCCTCCCCTGCTCGCGCGCACATACTTGTCGGTCACATAAATCTTTACGGGCTTGAAGCCTTCGGGATAGTAAGCTCCGACGGGCGACAGAATAATAAAAAACTTATAAGTATCGGAAGGCCTTACTCCTATGTAAGGATCTGTTGCGATAATAAACGGCCTTATGTAAAGGGATGTGTCCTTCTTGGAAGGCACCCAATCCTTCTCGATCCTTAAAAGTTCGTAAAGGGCGTTTTTCGCAAAACTCTCGTCAAAGAGCGGTATGCACATTCTTTCAGCCGAAATATTGAGCCTTTTGAAATTATCGGAAGCCCTGAATGTAAGCACTTTCCCGTCTTCGCCCCTGTATGCTTTAAGCCCCTCAAAAATAGCCTGACCGTAATGGAAAACCATCATAGACGGTGCGACGCAAAATTCTCCGTATGGCACAATGGAAGCGTTAAGCCATCCTTCGCCCTTTTTATAATCCATGACAAACATGTGGTCGGTAAATGCCGCACCAAACTTTAGCTCGTCATCTTTGGGCTTAACTTTAAGGTTTTGAGCAAGCGTCACTTTAAGATCCGTCATTGTCATCCTCCCCGATCGTTATTATAGAAACTTCCGAATCATCCAAAGATTCCTCGCCGGGAACCTTGGCAACGGAAGCCACTTGTCCTAATTTATTGGTTTTCATCAAGGTCACGCCCTGAGTGTTTCTTCCCATAACGGGAATTTCGCCCGTTTTGATCCTTATTGTTATGCCGTTTGCGGCAATCATTACAAGATCATCCGTCTCTTCAGCAAGTTTTAACGCAACGAGTTTTCCTGTTTTCTTTGTCAGCTTTGAAGCGATAATTCCGCTTCCGCTTCTTCCCTGAAGCCTGTATTCCTCTAAATCGGTCCTTTTCCCAAATCCGTTTTCGGTTATGGAAACAACAAAGCTGTCTTCCCTTACAAGCTCGGCTGCAATCAGACAATCATCCTCATCCATGTCCATTCCCTTAACTCCTGTTGTTCCCCTGCCCATCGATCTTGCCTCAGACTCATGAAATCTGATAGATTTACCATATTTTGAAGCCATTAGAATCTGCCTGTCCCCATCGGTCAAAAGAGCGCTTATGAGAATATCGCCATTTCTAAGCAATATTCCGGTTATACCGTTTTTTCTTATGTTGTCATACTCATTAAGATTTGTTTTCTTTACGAATCCTTTTTTTGTCGCTATAAACAGGAATTGCTCCATATCGGCAGTTTTAATGGGAATTATGGTTTGTACCTTTTCTCCGGGACTTATCTGAAGAAGGTTAATGATGGCAGTTCCTTTAGCCTGCCTTCCGGCTTCCGGGATTTCGTGCGCTTTTAGCTCATATACCTTCCCAAGATTTGTGAAAAACAGAAGTCTTTGATGAGTGGATGTAAGTATGACGTCTTCCACGAAATCCTCATCTCTGGTTTCCATACCCATAACACCTTTACCGCCGCGCCTTTGGCTTTTATATGTGTTAAGCGGGGTTCTTTTTACATAGCCCTGATGTGTGCGCACTATGACAACGTCTTGTTGATGTATGAGATCCTCTATATTGAAATCGGATTGCTCGGGTAAAATTAAGCTTCTTCGCCCGTCGCCGTGTTTTTGCCTTAAATCTTTAAGCTCTTTTTTAATAATACCGAAAAGTATCGACTCATTTTCAAGTATCGATTTTAAGTATGCGATTATTTTTATAAGCTCATTGTGTTCCTCTTTTATTTTGTCGCGTTCAAGTCCCGTAAGGCGTCTTATGCGCATCTGCAGTATCGCTTCAGCTTGGATATCAGTTAATCCGAATTTGGCCATAAGCCCAGCCTTAGCGATTGCATCTGTTTTTGAGCTTCTAACCAGCGCTATTACTTCGTCAATGTTATCAAGCGCGATTAACAGCCCTTCAAGTATATGTATCCTGGCTTCAGCCTTTTTAAGATCAAAAACGGTTTTCCTTGTCAGAATTTCCTTTTGATGCGCTATGTAGTAAGAGAGCATTTGCTTAATATTTAAGACTTTAGGCTGCGAGTCGACAAGCGCGAGCATTATTATGCCAAAAGTCTCCTGCATCTGGGTGTGTTTGAAAAGAAAGTTGAGTACGACTGCCGGTTTTACATCGCGTTTTAACTCTATCGCTATTCTTATTCCGTTTTTATCGGATTCGTCCCTTACCTCCGATATGCCCTCAAGTTTTTTATCCCTTACAAGTTCCGCAATTTTCTCAATCAGCCTTGCCTTGTTTACCTGATACGGAAGCTCGTTTACAACTATTCTTGACTTTGATCCGGACATAGGCTCGATATCCGTTTTCGAGCGCATTATAACACGTCCGCGCCCTGTCCTGTATGCCTCCTTTATACCTGAAGTGCCCAAAATATACGCGCCTGTCGGAAAATCAGGTCCCGTAACGATCTCTGTAAGCTCGTCTATTTCAGTGTCAGGTTTGTCAATTAGGACAATCAGCGCATCAATTATTTCCTCAAGACAATGAGGCGGAATGTTGGTCGCCATACCCACCGCTATACCCGATGAACCGTTCACAAGTAGATTCGGGAACTTTGCGGGTAAAACTTGCGGCTGTTTTAAAGTGCCGTCAAAATTATCATCAAAATCTACGGTTTCTTTTTCTATATCCATCATCAGCTCAATACCGATTCTGGATATCCTGGCTTCGGTATAACGCATAGCAGCAGGAGAATCCCCGTCTATTGAGCCAAAATTGCCTTGACCGTCAATTAGAGGATGTCTTGTTGAAAATTCCTGGGCTAATCGCACCATGGCATCGTAAATTGCTTTTTCCCCGTGCGGATGATATTTACCCAACACATCTCCGACAATTCTTGCGGATTTTCTGTATGCCTTGTCCGGAGTTATGCCTAATTCATACATTGAGTGCATTATCCTTCTGTGAACAGGCTTTAAGCCGTCTCTCACATCCGGAAGGGCACGCGAAACTATAACGCTCATAGCGTAGTCTATGAACGATTTTTTCATTTCCTCTTCAAGGCTTACATCTACCACTCTTTGTTTGTCAAATTCCATGAAAAAATTACCTTTCTTCTCTAAACATCCAGATTTTTGACCAACCGCGCGTTTTGCTCTATAAACTCACGCCTTGGTTCCACTTTGTCACCCATAAGCAACGTAAAAACCTGATCGGCTTCAATCACGTCATCCATTGTAACTTTAAGAACCGTTCTCGCAACCGGATTCATTGTTGTGTCCCAAAGCTGATCAGGGTTCATCTCACCTAAGCCTTTATACCTTTGGATCTCCACCTTTTCGCGTCCTAAAAGCTTAAGTGCCTCATTGAGTTCTTTTTCATTTTGAAAATACCTCTTTTTCTTATTTTGCGTTATACTAAAAAGAGGCGGCTGCGCTATATATATGAATCCGCCTTCAATAAGCGGTCTCATATATCTAAATAAAAAAGTAAGAATAAGTATCCTTATATGGCTTCCGTCAACATCCGCGTCAGTCATGCATATCACACGGTGATAACGGAGTTTTGCGATGTCAAAATCATCGTCTATACCGGTTCCAAGCGCTGTTATGAGCGCTCTGATCTCAACGTTTGAAAGAATTTTGTCAAGCCGTGATTTCTCGACATTCAATATCTTTCCCTTTAAAGGTAGTATCGCCTGAAATCTTCTGTCTCTGCCCATCTTAGCCGAGCCTCCGGCGGAATCGCCCTCGACTATATAAATCTCGCTCAAAGCCGGATCTTTTTCGCTGCAATCCGCCAATTTCCCGGGCAATGTCATGGTCTCAAGCACATTTTTACGTTTGACAAGCTCTCGCGCTTTTCGCGCCGCTTCTCTCGCCCTTGCAGCTATTATTGCTTTTTCGATTACTATTTTTGCCGTTGCCGGATTTTGCTCAAAAAAGGCTTCAAGCCCATCGCTTGTAATCGTTTCGACAAGCCCACGCACATCGGAATTGGTGAGTTTTGATTTAGTCTGGCCTTCAAACTGCGGATCTGATAGTTTTACATTGACTATGGCGGTTAATCCTTCGCGTGAATCCTCCCCGGAAAGATTCTGATCTTGCTGTTTTAAAAATCCTCCCTTTCGCGAAAAGTCATTTAATATTCTTGTAAGAGCCGACTTAAATCCGATCAAATGCGTTCCGCCCTCGTAGGTCGATATGCTGTTCGCAAACGAATATAGGCTTTCGTTGTAAGAATCATTGTATTGAATGGCTACCTCAACAAAGCTTCCGTTTTTTTCACCCTTTACATAAATAGGCATGGGGTGTATGACTGTTTTGTTGTGATTTAAATATTCGACAAACGAAACTATTCCGCCTTCGTACATAAACTTATTTTCAGATCCGTCCCGCTCATCCGATAATATTATACAAATACCACGATTTAGAAATGCAAGCTCTCTTAAGCGTGTTTTCAGAGTATCATGGTTAAAATTGGTATCTTCGAATATAAGATGGTCAGGTTTAAAAGTTATGGTTGTACCGGTCTCATCAGTTTCATGTATTCTTTCAAGTCCCGATACCGCTTTTCCCCTTTCATATCTTTGGCTGTGGGCAAACCCTTCTCTTTTGACTAAAATTTCAAGCCATTCGGACAAAGCGTTCACAACCGATACGCCTACTCCGTGAAGTCCTCCCGTTTCTTTATAACCTTCCCCGCCGAACTTTCCTCCGGCATGAAGCATAGTGAGCGCTACCTCAACTGCAGGTATTCCGACACTTGGGTGTATTCCGACCGGAATTCCCCTTCCGTCGTCCGTTACAGTGACCGATCCGTCATTGTTTATCTTTATATCGATATTTTTACAATAACCTACCAAAGCTTCGTCGATACTATTGTCAACCACCTCATAAACCAGATGGTGAAGTCCTTTTAAGCTGGTATTGCCAATGTACATTCCAGGTCTTTTTCTGACTGCCTCAAGGCCTTCTAATACCTGTATGTGGCTTTCGTCATAAGCTTGCATTTTATCTATTGCCATTTATTGTGTCCTTCCTTAAATTAACGGTCAAAAGTTGGAATTTAAAGGTTAGATACCGACAAAAATTCCACTTCTTTTCAAAAGCGTGGCAGAAGATATCGGCGAGAGAAATATTGCCGTTTTATTGTTAATTTCAGCTAAAACGAAAGTTTTAGGTTCTCCCTTAAATACCTCTTTTATAAAGCCTTCCTCACGCGCCACATCCAAAAATTCGCGGTTTACATCCGATTTAAGAGCGAAATTTATGTCAAATATAGCTATTATGTCCTTTAAAGGCACGGCTACATCCCCGCCTAGATGAAGAATCATAGCAGTTTCCTTTCAAAATTTTAAATCCTTTATACATTATAACCTTTTTAAGGGGTCTATTGCAAATTCAAAAATCAAACCACAAAGATAGCATTTAGATGCCGCTTAAACCGTTTTCATAATCTGCGTTCCTACGAGAAAGCAATAGGCTCCGTCCCCGTTGCTTTTTACTTCGTATATATCCGCATCTTGGAAAAAATCTGATGTCCATCCCCGTATATCTGTTACGGTTATGATGGTCTGAAAGCCTTTTGAGATTTCAAATAGCTTTTTTTGTCGGTAAAAATCTATTTCTGACAAACAGTCATCTAAAAGCAAAATCGGATATTCGCCTGTTTCATTTTTCATAAAATGCAGTTCAGCAAGTTTAAGAGATAAAACAGCCGTCTTTTGCTGTCCTTGTGATCCGAATGCCCTTAAATCAACTCCGTTTATCTCAGGTACAATATCATCTCTGTGACAGCCTATAGAAGTACTGCCTTTTTTTATGTCCTCATCCTCTTTTTTAAGAAGCATATCTGCGTATGTTTGCTTTATTATGGATATATCATTCACTTTAACAGGTATAGACGGGGCGTATGTAAATTTTATCCTCTCTTTCTCATACGAAAGGGAATTATGGATATCGGCGGCTATTTTCATGATTCTTTCGGTAAAAGATATTCTTTCCGAAGTTATGTATGATGCAGTTGCTGATAACTGATCATTCCAAATGTGTAGGGTTTTTCTAAGCGACATATCTTTGTTAATAGATTTTAAAAGAGTGTTTCTCTGGGTTAAAATCCTGATGTACTGCTGTAAAGAATAAAAATAACGAGGTTTTACCTGAGATATCGCTATGTCCATGAATTTTCTCCTCTCACTCGGTCCTTCCTTTATGAGCTTTAAATCGTCATATGAAAACATAACGCAGTTTAAGCTTCCCATAAGTTCTCCTAAGCGAGCGATACTAACCCCGTTTATTTCAATTTTTTTCCTTTCTCCGGAATTTATATGCACTTCGATCTTATAGTCACCTGAAGACTTTTCAACATTACTTGCCACATTTAAGTAATTTTCTCCCCATTTTATAAGATCTTTATCCTTCGATGTCCTGTGGGATCTTCCGGTTGCGCAAAGATACACGGCCTCAAGAATGCTCGTCTTCCCCTGGGCATTTCTACCCGTAAGAAGAGTGAGATCTTTTTGAGGTTTAAAGCTGAGATCTTGAAAGCAGCGAAAATTATTAAGCCTGATTTCTTTAAGATACAAAATTTATCCTTTCTTGATTCTGCTACAAAAACTCATTTCACCACGGCCACGTTGCAATCAGCATCGTCTCGTCTTTCATTTTCTCGCACGCATCAATGACAACGTCCTGTTGCAGTGATGCTAAAAATGCCATCCTTGGCATTTTTGCTTCAAAAATGATGCAACTTCGGCGGCTGATTTATGCAACTTAGGCCAAGGCTTCATTCGTTTCTTTGCAGCAAAATCAGTTACTGTAGTGAAATCTTTCTTTCATGATTTATTATCTTGTTCTTACCGGTAAAATCATATAAGCGTACCTTTCATCTGAAAGAGGCTTTATTAAACATGGAGTATGGCTGTTTATGAATTCAATTCTTATTTCGCTATCTTCTATAACTTTAAGAGCTTCCATGTAATACCTTGAATTAAAAGCAATATTCATTTCTTCGCCGTTTAATATCAAAGGCACTTCATCATGAATATCTCCGTATTCTGAAATAGAATTGATTAACAGCTTATCTTCTTTAATATGAAATTCAACAAGGTTGTTTTTATCATCCCTTGAAAACACGGCTGCCCTATCTAAACTTTTATAAAGCAGATCTTTTTCAATTTTGACATGAATCTTATAATTATCATGAACGACCTGCGTGTAATCTATAAATTTTCCTGGAACAAGTACGGAAGTTAAGCATATATTTCCTAAATCAAAAACGATATGGTTTTTTCCTACGCGAATGTCCATGCTTTCCTGATCAAGGCCTAAAATTTTTGAAAGTTCACCCATTGATTTTGCAGGAACTATCACATCTCCCTCACTATCTAGAAAAGTATGGGTTTGAGATTTGATTTCATTTCTAAAAAGCGCAAGCCTAAAACCGTCTAAACATACCATTGTAAGCCAATTCTCTTTAAGCTCCAGTAAAACACCTGTAAATTCAGGACGTAAATGATCGCTTACAGATGCGGCAAATACAGTTTTCTGAATCATTTTTTTGAAGTCTTCCTGCTTAAATTCAAAAATATTGCTTGTTTCCTCGGTTTTAAGTTCAGGATAATCGCCGGAAATCGCGTTTATGTTTACAAACGAATTGTGATATTCAACTCTTATACGGTAGTTGCTTACAATTATAGTGATTGTAGTTTCAGGTAGTTTTCTTATAATATCGGTAAACATCTTTGAAGGTGCAATAACAGATCCATGTTTTTCTATATCGATGTTAATATGGGTTTCAATGGTTAGTTCTGTATTAGTAGCCCTAAGTCTTAATACGTCAAGATGAGTTTCGATATATATTCCTTCAAGAATAGGATGAGGGGTAGATGCAGGCACTGCTTTTTGTACTATTAAAAGCGCTTCTGAAAGTTCTTTTTGAGAGCAGCTAAATTTCACTTTAATGTCCTCCTTTGTTGTAGTTGAATAATAAATTAATTAGTAGTAGTAGTAAGGGGTGTGAATTTGTGGATTGAGGGTTTTATTACGAGAATCACACCGAATCCGCCTGTTAATATTTTGTGGAAAACTAATCGCCTTTTATATTCTTAGTAAGTTCGGAAAGAGTCTTTTTAATGTTGATTTCCTTTTCCATATCCTGTTTTACTTTTTCGTATGCATGTATAACTGTCGAATGGTCTCGTCCTCCGAATTCTTCTCCGATTTTTGGCAATGAAAGATCTGTGAGCTCACGGCATAAATACATAGCGATTTGCCTGGGATGAGAGATCACACGATTGCGTTTCTTAGATTTGAATTCTTCCGGTTTCATCTCAAAATAATCAGCCACCGCTTTTTGTATGAGTTGTATCGTTATTTTTTGCGGACTGTTATCGGATATGAGATCCTTTAAAACCTCATCCGCGGTTGCAACGCTCAAATGGTTGTTTGTAAGTGACGAGTACGCAATTATGCGTATTAATGCGCCTTCGAGTTCACGAATATTAGAATCGATGCGGCGGGCAATGAATAAAAGCACATCATCATCAACTTCGGCGTTTTCAAGTTCGGCTTTTTTCTTTAAAATAGCGATCCTTGTTTCAAGATCGGGAGGCTGTATGTCGGCCGTCAATCCCCATTCAAACCTTGAACGTAAGCGTTCTTCCAAAGTCGGAATATCTTTTGGCGGGCGATCACTTGATATTATTATTTGTTTTGTTGTTTCATGAAGAGAATTAAAAGTATGGAAAAATTCCTCCTGTGTCCTTTCCTTTCCTGCTATAAACTGTATATCATCTATCAAAAGCACGTCTATGGTTCTGTATCGGTTTCTGAACTCGACATTCTTATCGTCGCGTATAGAATTGATTAGCTCATTGGTAAACTTCTCGGATGATACGTATAGTACCTTGGACATAGGATTTTTCGAAAGGATATAGTGTCCTATCGCATGCATGAGATGAGTTTTGCCAAGCCCGACTCCCCCATACATAAAAAGTGGGTTATAGGCTTTAGCGGGCGATTCGGATACGGCTAGACATGCGGCATGGGCAAATTGATTACCGTTGCCTATTACAAAAGTATCAAATGTATATTTTGGGTTAAGCGTGCTAAGATAAGCTTCGTTTGGTAGTGTTTCAGGAAGTTTGAGTGCATGCTTCTCAATGTCAGAAGGTAAAATAAACTTAAGATCGTATGCCTTTTGGGATATCTGCTTTATAGCATTGGATACAAGACCTGAGTATCTTGAATCAAGAATGCTTCTTGTAAACTCGTTGGGTACGCAAAGGTAAAAAGTGTTGTCTTTTATGGATATTGGCCTAATCCCCTTAATCCATATATCAAAACTCACTTCGGTGAGAGCCGATCGTATAATGTGCAGCGTCTTCTGCCATATGTCGTTCATATATTTTTCCACAACCAACCTCCGGTATGTAATGATAAACGGACAAGACTTGATATTGCTATAATTGGGAATATTATGTTTAAAACAAGCCTGTTTTAAATTTTATCTTCATAATCATTATCAGCAATCTGTGACAAAAAAGTTATCAACAGGGTTAGATCTTGTTAAACTAGCCTAAAGTACCTATTATGCCGATTAAGTTATGCACAAGGTTATCCACAGCATGTGCATAACCTTTTTTAGTTCTTACTTTATTTATAGCGCAAAACTATAAACAGGTTATCCACAGTAGGTTTATATTATCAGATCAAGGCAGCGTGATCAATTCGTTTTTTTGTTAGCTTATTGACAGTCTAACGATTTTTAACTTATAATAGCCTAAAGCCGCAAGAATTCTGAATTCAGAATTTAGGGTTGAGAATTCAGAATTGGAAACGCTAAGAAATTGCTGTAAAAAGCGAATCCGCAGGTAAGGCTATACCGAAAGTCGGGGGCAGTACAAGAGATTATAGACCGGATATCCGGCATCTGATTTTTTTTGTTGTTAGAGTAACAACGGAATAATCCATGTAGTGTAGCTGAGTTTATATATTTTAGTGGTAGTCATAAAGCAGTAAATTCGGGAGGTGAGATCTGTGATAAGAACATATCAGCCAAAGAAAAGACAGCGTAAGAAAGAGCATGGGTTCAGAAAGCGCATGAAAACTCAAGACGGCAGAATGGTGCTCAAAAGAAGGAGAAGAAAAGGAAGACATTCGTTGACGGCTTAAAATTTTAAGCTGTCGGCGAACGTTGAATGTGCGGTGTACCATCTTTAAAGGAGTATTGGTGAATAAGCGTTACAGACTAAGGAATAACGCGGATTTTGAAAAGGTTTATAAATACGGCAGATCGCTTGTCAATAAGAATCTTGTATTAAAGTACAAAAGAGCTGATTTTTCTCTCTTGAGATTTGGTTTTTCCGTAAGTAAAAAGTATGGTAAGGCTGTTTTGCGAAATAGAATACGAAGGCAGCTTAAAGATATAGTGCAAAAGAGAATTTTACGCGTAAAATCAGGATATGATTTTGTATTTTTAGTGCGCAAGGAAGCAAAAAATGCCAATTACGCCGATCTTGAACAGGCCGTTGATAATCTTTTAAAAAGGGCAAAAGTGATTGAAGATGTTTTATAAAGCGGATGTTATAACAAAAGGGGTTTTGATTGGATTAATTAAAGTCTATCAAAAGCTTATATCGCCATTGTTGCCTGTAAGCTGCAGGTTCTATCCGTCCTGCTCCCAGTACGCGCAAGACGCCATAAATAGGCATGGAGCACTAAAAGGAATATTTTTGGCAGCTTTAAGGATCATGAAGTGTCATCCGTTTCACCCCGGTGGCTTTGATCCTGTAAAATAATTTTTGGAGGAATACCTGATGGAATTGGAGTTATTAGCCTTAAGCCTCGGAAATGTGGCCGCAAATGTGGCGAGTCCGGGGCTTTGGGGGTCGTTTGTAGGCTTTTTAAGTGATATATTAAGAGGAATCAATACCGCCACCGGAAATTACGGGATTTCTATAATCATATTTACGATCCTTATGAGAGGGTTGCTTTTGCCTCTTGATATAAAAAGCAGGAATTCAATGAAGCAAATGGCGGAAATTCAGCCGAAGCTAAAACAGATAAACGAAAAATACAAAAACGATCCTGATAAAAAGAACAAAAAGACTATGGAGTTATATCAGGAGCATAAAGTAAGCCCTTTTGGAGGATGTCTACCCATGCTTTTGCAGATGCCGCTTCTTTTTGCAATGTTTGCGGCACTCCAGCAGATAGCATCGTATGAGTTGGGCTTATTTTTAATGGATTTTCTTGAATATCAGTCTCCCGTGGTTTCAACGGCGCTTGAGCAGATAAGGATTTCTGTCGAAAATTCAGATGTAATCAGGGAAAGTATGGTAAATATCATAAGACAGATTTTCGCGAATCCTGAGGCAAGAATTGTTGAAACTTTAAGCGAGGTTGCAGGTAATGAGAATGTATCAATTTTGATTGAGGCTGTAAGAAACACGGGACATGCGAATGTTATGGAGTTTCTTAATAATCCTGCGTATGACTCATTTAGGTTTTTGTGGATTAGAAATATTTGGGTTGCAGATTCTCCGCTTATGGCAGTGAGCGGCGCTTCTACCGAAGGATTATTGTCGCCCTTTAGAAATGGGTTCTTTATTTTACCCATATTAGCTGCTGTTACCGCTTATTATCAGGGTAAGCTTATGCCGCAGATGGGCGGGCAAGCCCAGCAGATGAAAGGATTTACCGCTATTCTGCCTCTTATGTCATTATGGTTTACCGCTACTGCTAACGCGGGATTTGCGGTATATTGGGTGGTTAATAATTTGTTCCAGATAGTCTATATGCAAATCTATAACACCGTTAACAATGAGGTGAAAGAAGGCGATGACGGGATAAAGAGCGGACCGGTCCACAAAATAACGAAATGGATTTCGAACTTGTTTAACGTTCTTAAGAAAGAAGGTTAGCTTAAGTGAAAGATTTGGAAGTATCGGCTAAAACCGTCGATGAAGCTGTATCTATAGCTGTTTCAAAGCTCGGAGTAGATAAAGAAAGACTTGAAATCGAAGTATTAGAGCAGCCCGTTAAGGGGCTTTTTGGAATGATTGGCGCAAAAGACGCAAAGATAAGAGCTTGCGTAAAGCTAAGAGCTTCGGATAAAGCAAACGACTTTTTAGTCAAGTTACTGAATAAAATGGAAGTTTCAGCAAGCGTTAGGGTTACTGAGGATGATGAAGCGGTTTCGGCTAAGATTGAGGGCAATCAGGTTGGAGTATTGATCGGACACAGAGGAGAAACGCTTGACGCGATACAGTATCTTACGGGATTAATCGTCAACCGCGACGAACCAATTCATAAAAGGATGGCTGTCGATATTCAGGATTATAGGATAAAGCGTGAGCGCACCCTCGTAAATTTAGCTGAGCGCCTCGCGCAAAACGTGTACAGAACTAAGAAGGATATAGTGCTTGAGCCTATGAATCCTTATGAGAGAAGGATAATACACGCAACTTTACAGGATAATCAATATGTAAGGACATATAGCAGAGGGGACGAGCCTTACAGAAGAGTAGTTCTGACTTTCAAGGAAAACCGGACAAACAGTACTATAACGAAAGATCCTTTAATGAAAGATGAAAGAGCGAGCCAGGGGGAAGGTTCTATTAGAACATAGAGGCTCGAGGTCAGAGATCAGAACTCTCGCATCCCGCATCTTGTAATTGAGGTGTCGATGGAACTATCTCTGTGGTGTAGCGATTCTGAAATATTTCGCTGTAGCAATAGGAATATCTATGATAGATAATGATACTATAGCCGCAATAGCCACGCCACCCGGATCGGGAGGCATCGGTATAATAAGGATAAGCGGATCTGACGCGAAAAACATATTAAACTCGGTATTTCGCCAGAAGTCAGGGAAAAAAAACGAACGATTTGAGGATCGGTATCTTTATTACGGAACAGCAATTGATTCCTCCGCAAATACAATAGACGAATGTATGGCGGTTTATATGAAATCGCCAAAGTCCTATACCAGGGAAGACGTGGTCGAAATTCATTGTCATGGCGGAATGATTCCATTAAAAACAATTTTGGATGAAATTATAAAAGGCGGAGCAAGGCTTGCACAACCGGGCGAGTTTACAAAGCGCGCCTTTTTAAACGGCAGAATTGATTTAGCTCAGGCGGAAGCTGTTATGGACATGATAAGCGCGACGTCGAGACAGGCGGCGGAAATGTCGGCCCTTCAGATGGAAGGCAGACTGGGTGAATATGTGAATGTTCTCAAAGAGAGGCTTCTTGACATATCCGCTGAAATTGAGGCTTCGGTTGATTATCCCGATGAGGTGTCAGACGAAGGTTCCCGTGATTTATTGATGGTATCAATTAATGAAGTAATCGCAAAGACAGAAGAATTACTAAAATCATACGATTATGGAAGAATTTTAAATCAAGGGCTTAAGGTTTCCATAACCGGAAAACCAAATGTCGGAAAATCATCACTTTTAAACGCTCTTTTAAAGTCGAACAGAGCAATTGTAACTCCAATTCCGGGGACAACCAGAGACGTGATAGAGGAAATGCTTAATATAAAGGGTGTGCCGGTTAAAATAAGCGATGCGGCAGGGATCAGGAAAACTTCCGATATTGTTGAGAGCATCGGTATTGAGAAAGCTAAAAAAAGCATAGACGAGGCCGATGTGGTAATAATGGTGTGTGACGCGTCACTGCCGATTGATTCTGAAGACAAAGAGATCATGGATGTTTTAGCCGACAAAAGAGTTATTTATGTTTTGAACAAGATTGATCTTGGAAATGTAGCGAGAAAAGAAGATTTGGTTAGAGGGGAATTTGAAGAACTGACTCCTGTTTTGGCAACTTCGATGAAAGATAATACCGGCGTTAATGATTTGGAAGAAACGATCGCATCTTTTGTATATTCGGAAAAAGCAAAACACAAAGGAGATATGGTCATTGTGAACGCAAGGCACAAGCAGGCATTACAGGATGCTTTTGTAAGCCTTTCGGACGCTTTGTCAACCTTAAACAGTGGATTTCCCATCGATATGGTATCAATAGACGTAAGGGAAGCATGGAGAACATTGGCTGCAATTACAGGGGAATCAGTCGATGAGGATTTGATTGACAGGATATTTTCGAAATTTTGTTTAGGGAAGTAAATATTGATTCTGCTGCAAAAACTCATTTCACCGAGGCCACGTTGCAATCAGCAACGCCTTGTCTTACATTTTCTCGCACGCATCAATGACAACGTCCTATTGCAGTGATGCTAAAAATGCCGTCCTTGGCATTTTTGCTTCGAAAATGCTGCGACTTCGGCGGCTGATTTATGCAACTTAGGCCAAGGCTTCATTCGTTATTTTGCAACAATATCAATCAGTATATGTAGTGTGTAAGAGGTGCTTTATGAGTTTTTTTGTGGATAAATATGATTGTGCGGTAATTGGCGCGGGGCACTCAGGGTGTGAAGCTGCGTTAGCCGCAGCCAGACTCGGGCTAAAGACAGTTGTATTTTGCTTAAGTTTAGAGAGCGTTGCGCTTATGGCGTGCAACCCTGCGGTGGGAGGAACGTCAAAGGGGCATCTTGTGCGCGAAATTGACGCTTTAGGCGGACAAATGGCGCTTAATACGGATGAAACTTTTATACAGTCAAGGATGCTTAATAAGGGAAAAGGCCCTGCCGTTCATTCACTAAGGGCTCAGACGGACAAGAAAAAGTACCAGACGAACATGAAATTTACCCTTGAAAATCAGGACAATCTGACACTAAAGCAAGGCGAGATCGTTTCAATAGAAACTGAGGGGGGCGCGGTTTCAGGCTTGACTTTGGCGACGGGAGAATATTACCGGTGTGATGCTGTGATTGCCGCGACCGGAGTGTATTTAAAATCAAAGGTCATTATAGGGGAATACTCGTTAAGAAGCGGACCGTTGGGATTTTTCCCCGCCGACGCTTTATCTTCGTCGATAATTGATCTCGGACATACATTACGGCGTTTTAAGACGGGAACGCCTGCAAGAATTGACAAACGATCAATTAATTTTTCGAAAATGATAGAGCAGCCGGGCGATGAGCCCATTGTACCCTTTTCTTTTATGAATGACTCAATAGAAAAGAAGCAGCATTCGTGCTGGCTTACTTATACAAACAGCAAGAGCAAGGAGATAATTAAGGCGAATTTGCACCGCTCACCCATGTTTTCAGGCGTAATAGAAGGCGTGGGCGCAAGGTATTGTCCTTCGATTGAAGACAAAATAGTGCGATTTTCCGAAAGGGAGTCTCATCAGGTTTTTGTTGAACCTGAAGGAGAAAAAACAAACGAGATGTATGTGCAGGGAATGTCCTCAAGCCTTCCGGTCGATGTGCAGCTATCACTTTACCGAACCTTGCCGGGTCTTGAGAATGTAGAGATAATGCGGCCGGCATATGCGATTGAATACGACTGCATCGATCCTTTAGAGCTGAAGCTTTCACTTGAGAGCAGATGTGTAAAGGGACTTTACTTCGCGGGACAAATAAACGGAAGTTCAGGCTATGAGGAAGCTGCGGCACAGGGGATAATGGCGGGGATAAACGCGGCTATGTATATAAAACAAAAAGCCCCGTTCGTTATTGACAGATCCCAAGGATATATAGGTGTACTAATTGATGACCTTGTGACAAAAGGCACAAATGAGCCGTACAGGATGATGACTTCACGATCCGAATATCGCCTTTTACTAAGGCAGGATAACGCTGATTCAAGGCTTACAGGGATTGGCGCCGATATTGGCTTGGTGACATCCGAAAGGCATGATAGATTTATTAAAAAGCGTAAAAATGTTGAAAATGAGATTATTAGGCTCAATTCAAGGGTCATTCCACCCTCAGACGAAGTGTGCAATTTACTGGAAAACAAAGGAACAACCGCTATAAAAAGCGGAACAAAAGCCGCTGAAATTTTAAAGCGGCCGCAAATGACCTATGATGATCTTTTTGCGCTGGATGAAGGCAATGTCATGCTTACATGTCAGGAGCGCGAACAGGTTGAGGTAGCGGTTAAATATGAAGGGTATATAGCAAAACAGATCCGACAGGTGGAGCAATTTAAGAAGCTTGAAGGCAAAATACTCCCTGAAGATTTGCTTTATGCTGAGATTACCGGTTTAAGCCTTGAAGCTAGATCAAAGCTTGCAAAGATTAAACCTGTGTCGCTTGGCCAAGCGTCGAGGATTTCAGGCGTTTCTCCTTCCGATATAGCGGTTTTGATGATCTATTTAGAAAAAAGAAGGAGAAATGGATTACCTTATGCTAAGCGGGCTTGAAATATTAGAGCAGGGTCTTTTTAACTGGAAAATACCCTGCGATATAAGACAGTTGCAATTATTTGAGAAATATTATTCGATTCTATTCGATTGGAATCAGAAGATGAATATAACTGCGATTGAAGCTTTAGACGATGTAATGGTCTTTCATTTTTTGGACTCGCTAACACCGCTATTAACTGGCAAAATAGGCAGTGGAGCAAAAATTGTGGACGTAGGTTCAGGCGGAGGATTTCCCGGTATACCGCTTAAAATAATGCGGCCTGATGTGGAGATGGTTTTAGTTGACAGCTCAATGAAGCGGGTTTCATTTTTAAATGAGCTTATTAACGTTTTGTCGCTGGAGGGCATTTACGTGATTCACAGTAGAGCCGAGCTGGTTGGTAATAAAAAAGACTACAGGGAGTCTTTTGCCGTGGTTTTGTCGCGTGCGGTTGCGCAGCTTCGCGTCCTTTGCGAATATTGTCTTCCGCTGACTGCCTTAGGCGGGAGCTTTATTGCTCATAAAGGACCCGGAGTGGAAACTGAGATACCTTTAGCGCGCAATGCAATACAAATACTTGGAGGATCGCAACCTGAGCTTTTTTCAGCAGAAGTTTTCAACTCACAAAAGCGGCATTATTTGGCGATGATTGAGAAGGTCGCAAAAACTCCTAAAAAATATCCAAGATCGCCCGGAAAACCAGAAAAATTGCCCCTTTAAACGAATAGGTACACATCGAATGTTCAATAGAACAATCCTTGTTGCTGTGACTACCGCATTTACGATGCATCAGATTTTTTTGATGTGTGATTAGATTTTGGCTGCAAAATTAAATAAATATAGAAAATCAATAAATTATAAGATATAATTTCAAAAGTAATACATGATAACGCGCTATTAAGATTATGTAATGAATCGTTTACAGTAAAGCAATGTATGCTGGGCAAAAGGGGGAAAACAGTGTCAAAAGTTATTGCGATAGCCAATCAAAAAGGCGGCGTTGGCAAAACGACCACAAACGTAAATCTTGCCGCGTGTCTTGCCATTATGGGTAAAAAGGTGCTGACTGTGGATATCGACCCCCAAGGGAACACTACTAGCGGCTTTGGAATTAACAAAGCGAAAGCGGCAAGGTCGATGTATGATGTACTTATAAATGGAGTGGATGCAAAAGACGCCCTTATAAAAACAAATCTTGAAAATCTTGATATTCTGATATCCAACATCCAGCTGGCAGGAGCCGAAATCGAAATGGTCCCCATGCTTTCGAGAGAAACCATTTTTAAAAGAGCATTGCAGCCGATACGTGACGATTATGACTACATTTTGATAGACTGCCCTCCTTCGTTAGGCCTTATTACAATAAATGCCCTTACTGCCGCCGATAAGGTTCTGGTCCCTATTCAATGCGAGTATTACGCACTTGAGGGATTAAGCCAACTGGTTAATACGATAAAGCTGGTGCAGAAGCATCTTAATCCAATGCTGGCTATTGAAGGCGTAGTTTTGACAATGTTTGACTCAAGGACTAATTTATCCATACAGGTTGTTGATGAAGTTAAAAAATACTTTAAGGACAAAGTATACAGGACGATTATACCGAGAAATGTCAGGCTTGGCGAGGCTCCCAGCCATGGGCTGCCGATTATTTTTTATGATGCTAAATGTGTCGGCGCCGTAGCTTATTCTGAGCTTGCCGAGGAAATTTGCGAGAGTGAAACTGAAGGTGAGGATAAATGGTAAAAAAGGGACTGGGAAAGGGTTTAGAGGCGCTTTTTCTATCTTCAGAGGATGATTCGCGCATCGAGGAATACATAAGGCATGAGATATTAAAGGAGATCAAGATTTCGGATATCGACCGGAATATCAATCAGCCGAGAGAATTGTTTGATGATCAGAGCTTAGCTGAGCTCGCCGATTCAATAAGGCAACATGGTGTGCTTTCGCCTATAATTGTTAAGTCGAACGGATCGCGGTATCAACTTGTTGCGGGAGAGCGCAGGTGGAGAGCGGCAAGACTTGCAGGGCTTAAAGCAATCCCTGCGATTATAAAGGATTCTGATGAGGCTCAGTCCATGGAGATTGCATTGATAGAAAATCTTCAGCGGGAGAATTTGAATTCAATAGAAGAGGCACAAGGGATAAGGCAACTTATGGAGTTTATGGGGCTTACTCAGGAGCAGGTTGCGCAAAGACTCGGCAAGAGCCGTCCCGCAGTGGCTAATTCTTTAAGACTTCTTACTTTACCGGATGAGTATAGAAAAATGGTCTTGACGGATAAATTGAGCCCGGGTCATGCGAGAGCACTTTTGGCGATAGACGATGAGAAATCGAGAGCAAATATAGCTAGAAAGACGATTGAAGAGGGTCTTAACGTCAGACAGCTTGAGGATCTCGTTAAGAAGCACAAGCAAGTGAAAAGCGACAGAAAGCCAAGGCCATCAAAGCCGGTGGAGCTTTCTGCTATTGAGACAGTTTTGGAAGAATATCTGGGTACAAAAGTAAAAATTCTGCATGGCAGAAAAAAAGGTTCGATTTATATTGAATATTACGATGAAAGCGATCTGGAGAGAATTATAGATATACTGATGAAAGAATAATGCATGGGACACGCCGCTGCTTTGCAGGATTAAAATCTATGTGGTATGTAATTAAATAATGTTTCACGTGAAACATTATCATTTTTCGTTGATATTTAAGCAAAATTCAGTCATATCTTCCCACTTAAAAATGCGTTGAAAATATTAAACTCGGTAAAAAAATCGGCAAAAAGTGAATTTTCGATATATGCTCTCAATAAATCAACGGGGATCAATACCAATACGACTGATAACAAAAGAAAGAAAAGATTTATTATTAAAAGTCCGCGTAAAAGACCAAAACCAACGCCTAAAAGCCAGTCCAACTGCTTTAGCACGGGCAAGCCTACAATTCCTCGAGTAATTGAAGTTAATATGGTAAATAAAATGCGAATCGCAAAATATATCGATACAAATGTGAATATATTCAATAAAATATTAGCAATTGAATGATTAAAGTATTCGCCTAAAGTATTGAGGTTCTCCAAAGCTAAATCTTGAATATTGGATAAAAGCAGTCTGTCAAACGGATAAGGGAAGTTAGCGTCGCTGACCAGTTGATATAGGCGATCGGAAGATATAACAGAAACGGGAAGGGTACGATCTCCGGTCGAATCAATTCTAAGAGCGCCCTCCGAAAAAGTGATCAACATCTGTAAGAGGTAAGAATGACGATCGGCTATATATCTAGATAAAATCGGTGATAAAAGTAAAGCTGCAATCCAGCTTGCAAAAAAAGAAACCAGATCTAGCACCGATCCTACAAATCCTTTATAAGCTGCGCCAATTGCGCTAACAGCCAATATCCCTAAAATTATACCGTCAAGAATATTCATTGTAGCTCCTCCTTGTTCTCAGGCCTAAAAAAAGTGTACGCAAAAAGTCTGTCGAACCGGTCTAAGAGATAGATATTGTCCGGTAAGTCCTTGTCCCAATACATTTTATCAATATCAATTCCCGGATAAAATTTGGCAGTCAAATTTCCGGATGCGTCAAACACAACAATTTCTTCGTGATTTAAAACGCCAATTAAGCCTTTGGAAAAAGATTGAAGAGAAGATAACCCGTGTGGTAGTTCGAACCATTCCTTTGAAGAGTCTTTACTTATGCGTAAAGCGTTCAGGAAACCTGTCGGCGAATAATAAAAATATAGCCACAAGTAATCTTCTGTAAAAACTTTGCTGTGACGATACGCATTGGGAATGTCTAAAGCCCAATTCTTACTTCCGTCTGTATTGTAACATATTATCCGGTCTGTACCAACTAAAACAAACGATGATTGTAATCTGTATATATTGAAGTACAATGAATCCCTTTTTGCCAAAGCGCCATATAATGAGGCTTTAGCATTATAATGAAAAACTCTCGCGGACGGAAAAAGGCCATCATCAGAAAATGCCAGAATTGAAAAAGAATCGGATATGTCGCATATTGCTGCATCAAGAAAATAAGAGCCAACTAAACCTTGAAGGCTTGTCAATTCTTTTGAGTCAAAATTGAAGATGTGAGGTACCAGAAGATTGTCCGGAACTTCTAAAACAAGAAGCAAAAAGTCCTCCATCTCAACTATGTCCTTAATAATCTTGTCGTCTGATTGCCATACCATTTTAAAAGGGGTTTCACGAGTGCTGAAAACATATCTCTCGTTAATCAGTAAATAATTGTTCGTAGATTTGTTGATTGAAAACCCCAAAGGAAGATTTATAAAGTCCTCAGCCGCAAAGGGAGGTTCAATCTCAATACCTTCAGGTGAATAAAAAACAGTGTGAGGAAATGAAACGGCTATACTTCCTTTGGTAAAATGAATATCGAAATCATTTGGTAATTGTATAAAGCCAAAAGAATAAAGGGATTTAGGCCGTTCAGGCGAGAAATAATGATAAAGAAATAAAGTTAGAAATCCGGAAAAAAGTATAAAAAATAATATCAACAAAAATTTTCTTAACGGCTTCATGTCGGATAAACCTGTCTACTTTGATAAATCAAGCGAGGTCCTCGCGATTTTAAGTGCTTCCATTTCTTCCGCCGATAACGGATGCGCCGATTTACCGTTAATTATTGACTTTGAATAGGTTGAAGAAGATTGTCTTCCAAAAAGGCAGGTTATAACGACTCCGCTTGAATGAGCGTCGATTAACGCAACAGAAAAGCTCAAATCGCTGCCCATTTGCTCAAAAGGATTATAACGCACAACTCCTACTCCTTGAATACACTTATTAACCTGCGTTTCTAATTTTACCTGCATTTCACTCACTTCATTTACTCTTGTAAGCGCTGACCGTATTGACGTCAGATATTGATCGAGCAAAGCCTCAATGTTCTTGTTATCGACTCCTCTCATAAAGCGCTTATACTTGCGTGTTATTTTTGAAGTATTATAAGTATTGATGATTACCACAATCAAAGAAATCAACGATAAAAGCGATCCGTAAACTGAAATAGCAAATGCATGCTCGGAGATAAAATTTAAAAAATCCAAAAAAACTGCTCCTCTCTACGCAAAGACATGAATAGAACCCTTAAGCACAGAAAAGTCAACCGGCGTTGTCGCGACAATATCTCCGTCGCCATTAACAACAAGGCTTTCGTCGCTGTAAATCTTTATACTTTTGCACCTGTATAATGTTACATAAGGCAAGGTTAAGTGCTTGCCTGAGGCAAATGTCGCCATAAGGAAGGGAATTTTGTAACGCGGTACAGGACGTACCAGTATGACATCAAAAAAACCATCCGATATTGAACCGTTTGGATTGACCTTCATACCTCCGCCATAATGAGTGCCGTTGGCGATAGCTATAAAAAGCAGTTTTGTCTTAATTAGGTTGCCGTCAATTTCAAGTTTGACAGTTTTTGCTCTATATGTTAAAAACTTTATAAAAGCGGAGATATAGTAAGCTGTTTTTCGTGGAAGCCATTTTTTTGCCTTTGCGATAAAACGGACGATCTCAGCGTCAAGACCAATGCTCGCAACGTTCAAAAAGAAAAAATCTTCGGCGCTTCCTACGTCAGCCGCTACAGTGGATTTGTTGGAGATAATCGATAATGCTGAAATTAAATCACTAGGGAGATTAAAAGAGCGAGCGAGGTCATTACCGGTGCCCAAGGGAAGAATACCTAACGGAGTGGTTGAACCGATCAAAGCGGACGCTACTTCGCGTACTGTTCCGTCGCCTCCTGCAGCCACTATACCATCGTAAGACGATGAAAAAAACTCACGAGTCAGAGCGGTGCCATGTCCCCTATACTTAGTTTCCAGTATTGTGCACTCAAAAGAATGGTTTGCGCAATACTCTTTTATGCGAGGGATTGATCGCAATGCCAGTCCCTTACCGGCGACCGGATTTACAATAAACAATAAATTCATCTAGTCCTATCCTTTTCTGAAATAAAATTTTCTTTTTCGCTTGTGTCTTTTTCTAATAATTAGATAAATGACTAAAATCGCCATAAATACAATTATGACTATAATCTCAAGCGAAATCGGTAATATGTCGGCAGGTTCCTCAACCGGAGGGGTTTCAACAATCGGTTCCTCAGCAGGAGGAGGCGGAGGTGGCGGAGGAGGTGGTGTCAAACGCCTAATCTCATCTGTCAGCCAAATTGAGAATACATCCTTCTCGCTCGGTACTTCAAAGTTCTCAAGGAATTCTAATGCTTCAGACTGACTCTCACCAAGTGCCAGCATAAACGCTCTGTCATAAATGATCTTTTGGCCTACCGCTTTTGAAAGTTCCCCCGTAAATCCATGGCGATACTCAAGACGTTCGTATACTTCCATAACAGAGTCAAAACGACCCAGTTCGGCGTATGCTTGAGCCTTCAAGAATTCAAGTTCCCTGCGAAATTCAAAAGCCGGATTCGCTTCTATGAAAGTATCTATTGATAGAGTTGCCGCTTCAAAGTCCCTGTTCCGAAACATCTCCAAAAAATTTAAAACTTCCTGGTTTTCAGGCGTGTTTTTTTCGATATAATCCGGCACCGCAGTTAAAAGAGGTATAAAATTTATGACCAAATCATCGTGAGGCACTTCAAATCCATCGAGAACAAACAACAAACGTCCACCCCGGGCATATTCCGCCGGTAATAATGAAGGGGCGGGGTGAAAAGCATATGCTCCGTGAAAATCAAGGTCCGCTATGACCCTTAAGCTTTTGACAGCTCCTTTAAAAGCTCCGAGATAGCCTAAGGGCAATGTCACAACTTCTCCACCATCGGGCGTTTTTTTGTTGCCCAATGAAAATGTCGTATCGACAATTACGGTTTCGCCCGGCTTTAAGGGTATAGTCCAAGCATACCATCTTTCAGGAATTTGGTCGATATTTCTTCTGATCCATACTCTTAATGGCTCTCGGCGAAGTGTGACGGATAAGTTTTCGACTATTGAAAATTGATCGTACTGTGTAGGCATACCCATCAGAAAATCCGTTTCTTCCGCGCTGTCATTTCTTATTACCGCGGAAAGACTGACAGAGGTAAATCCTGTTCGAATACGCAAAGTTGCGTTGTAAGATACCAAAGTAACGGATGAATTAGGGTCAACAAATGAAGCCCTGCCATCTCTGCCAAGCGGGGTATGAGAGGTGGATGCAATCGATGCGGGTAGTATCAGGAAAGATATCGTCAATAAAACAAGAAATTTTCTAAGCATTTACCCCTCCCCTCATATGAAACGGAACCGATCTTTCCGATACATAATTCTATTTCACATAATAGTATATCAAATTTTCAAGTTAATACAACGCTTTATTGATTCTGCTGCAATAACTCATTTCGCCAAAGCCGCGCTGCAATCAACCACGCCTCATCTTGCATTTTCTCGCACGCATCAATACCAACGTCCTGTTGCAGTGATGCTAAAAATGCCGCGATATTCGGCTGCTGATTTATGCAGCTTAGGCTAAGGCTTCATTCATTATATTACAGCAGAACCTGTTATTGCAGTGAAATCTTTATTGGAATTTAACAATCGTCAAATCCAGCAGAAAGATTAGTGAAAGTTCTTTAGTGCGGAAAGTATAATGGATGATATTTCGTCAAGTGGTACCGTTGTTGAAGCAGCGCCAATGTTTGCCGCCTCTTTAGGCATACCATATACGACTGACGTGTGTTCGTCCTGAGCGATAGTAAATGCGCCATGATGCCTCATTTCAAGTAGTCCAGCCGCTCCGTCCTTGCCCATGCCGGTTAAAATGACGCCTATAGCGCTTTTCCCTGCGCTATGGGCGACCGAATTGAAAAGGACATCGATAGAAGGTCTTTGGTGGTTAATCTTTGGGGAATCCGACAATCGGATATACAACTTGCCGTTTTCGGTTTTTAGCTCCATATGCCTTCCGGCAGGCGCGATTAGAACCTGCCCATTTGCAGGGTTATCTCCATCTGCGGCCTCTCTCACATTCATTGCGGATAAATTATTGATGCTTTGTGCAAATATGTTCGTGAAACGTAAAGGCATATGTTGCACTACGAGGATAGGGGGCAAATCGGAAGGTAAGGCAGACAAAATCTTTAGTATGGCGTTGACACCGCCTGTGGACGCTCCGATTGCTATAACTTTACAGGGCATATATATACTCTTTTCTTGTTCATGAGATATCGCCGACATTACAATAAATCTCTGAACTTGTCCATATTAAGTCCGGAATCTTTTGTGATACCACCCATCGCAAAAGAATTAACAGGATTTGCTCTTGGAATAACATTAATAATTGATTCTGCTGCAAAAACTCATTTCGCCGAAGCCACGCTGCAATCAGCAACGCCTCATCTTGCATCTTCTCGCACGCATCAATGACAACGTCCTGTTGCAGTGATGCTAAAAATGCCATCCTTGGCATTTTTGCTTCGAAAATACTGCGATGTTCGGCTGCTGATTAATGCAGCTTAGGCTAAGGCTTCATTCATTATTTTGCAGCAAAACCACTTTTTGCAGTGTAATCATAATTAGATTTGTTTCTCAAAATCGAAGCTGTATTTTTTTAAATCAAACAATTTTTTAAGCGCGCTTATATCTTTTTGAAGGGACTCGTTCACCGGAACTCCCTTATTCTTGCGGAAAAGCCAAGCCAAATGCTCTTTTTCTCCTGCCGTGTAGATGCGATCTTCACCGGGTATTTTTTTCGACGTCCTTAGGGAACGCAGTATTTCACCTGTTGTTTTTTTGAAATCCTCAGGTTCAATAAATGCTGCTATATCAATCGCCATGAAGAAGTGCCCTAAACGGTGTGGTACCTTCTTCCCGTCTTTTAACCCGGAGAGCGCTTTTAAAAATGCGCCTCCCTGTAAAGCCGCAGACAATATCTCAACGACCGTCGCATATCCGTATCCCTTATAGCCGCCCATATCCTCGCCTATTCCTCCCAAAGGTGTTAAAGCCGCGCTTCCGGCCACCAGATTGCGAAGAACTTGCGCCGCATCGGTTGAAGGTTGACCGTCCTGGCCAATAACCCATCCTTTAGGCAGTTGTTTGCCTTCGCGCTCGTAAACTTCAATTTTGCCCCTTTGCGTAATACTGGTTGCGCAATCGAGCACAAAAGGGAATTCCTCGTCGGTAGGGAACGCAAATGTAAGCGGGTTTGTGCCTAGCATATTTTCAACGCCGAATGTGGGCGCAGTTGAAGGCCGCGCATTTGTGCCGGTAATTCCGATCATGTTCTTTTTAGCTGCCATCATAGCGTAATAGCCCGCGATTCCATAGTGGTTGGAATCTGTGACCGCAATAAAAGCCGTACCGAATTTCCTTGCTTTTTTTATCGCTATGTTCATGGCAAAAGACGCCGCTACCTGGCCCATGCCGTTGTTGGCATTGATTAGAGCCGTTGTGGGACTTTCTCGCAACACGTCGATTGTGGTTATTGGGTTTATTACGCCCTCGAGTATCCTATCTATGTATATGGGTTTTAAGCGGCCCATCCCGTGTGAGTCAATTCCTCTTTTGTCCGATTCAATGAGCACATTGGCACAAATTTTTGCGTCTTTTGCCGGAACGCCGGCGCATTTAAAGACATCTTCCATAAAGCGTTTCATTAAATCAAAATCTACCCAAAAAACTTTTTCCTGCATTATTAAATTCCTTTCAAAATATTGGGGACGGTTCTATCGATGGGACAGATCTGCTTCCAAAAGTTTTTTTCTTGCTATTGTCTCCAATCACTAGCTTGTAACCCCAAAACTTTAATTTTTATTTTGCGCCCGAAATTAAGGTCTGTGAAACGCCTAGAATCTCTGCCGCTTGCCTTTGCTTAATGCCTCTAATTTTTTTAACAAGTCGTATGAGCTCATTGCGCTGATTTTTGGGCATATCTTTTACTTTATCAAGAGAAACATCTGCCAACACCTTTTTTATCTCAGTCTGCGCTTCAAAATCTGTCAGCCTGATTGTTGAGAAATGGTCAAGACATTCGACATCGCTGCGTTCTTCGTTGTGCATTTTGAACTTGGTGGAAGCTTCTGAGATATTACCGGAGAACAACGATAGAATAAAGCTTTCATCCAAAATATCCGGCTGATCTGTCTTTAATCCATAATAGACAGGGCAGCTGCTCCACTTCCACAGCCAAGGATCAGTTACTAATCCCGCTTTTACAGGATTTTGATGAATGTACCGAATGACGGTCAAAAGGTAGTTGTCTGCTTCAACGGATTCACTTCTGTATCGGTCTTGAAAAAGGTGTCCGGAGGAGTCATATTTATCGTTATAATATCTGACATAACTTATACCAATCCGTTTTAAAACTGACGATAAATTATCTTTACCTTCTCGAAGCAGAAGATGAGCGTGATTGCCCATAAGGCACCAACCGTACAGCTTTATTGAGGACAGCGATTTATATCTTTCTATTGTTGTGAGAAATCGCTGATTGTCCTCATCGTCATGAAAAATTGTTTTCTTGTTCACTCCGCGCAAAATAACGTGATAAATTCCTGTTAGGCTTTTTTCTCTCGCGCTTCTCGGCATCTACTTTACTTCCTTTCATGATTAATAGCACAGTGAAATATGCTGAATGAGGGATTGAAGAGCGAAGGTTTGGGAGTTGTGGAGGTGATGGCGTAACCGTCCCGCGGTGCAGCGATGTTCCCATATATCGCTGCAGTATTAGTATACAACACATATACAGAAAAAAAAAGAGATCTGTCCCGGAATAATTGTCTGAGGGTAGATAGAGAATGACCTTAAAAAAACCTTTCGTAGCAGATCTGTCCCATCGATAGAACCGTCCCCAATATTTGATTGTAGGGGGATGAATATATTGTTATAATTGAAACCGGAATAATCATACGGCTTTATTTTTGATTGTAATTCGGGAAAGAGGTTTAATATGCCTAAGTTTTCGCGTGAAGATATTTTAAGGATTTGCAGAGAAGAGGATGTTAGATTCATACGGCTTCAATTCACAGACATGTTCGGTACGATGAAAAATGTCGCTATAACGGTTCATCAGCTTGAAAAAGCGCTTGATAACCAAATAATGTTTGACGGATCCTCGATTGAAGGGTTTGTGAGAATCGAGGAATCGGATATGTTTTTGCATCCCGAGCCGGACACGTTCGTTATATTTCCCTGGAAATCCGCTGACGGTAAAGAAGCCAGACTTATTTGCGATGTGTACAATGCCGACAAGACTCCCTTTGAGGGATGTCCGAGAAATACTTTAAAACGGGCCATCAAAGAGGCTTCCGAAATGGGTTTTAGAATGTATGCAGGGCCCGAAGCCGAATTCTTTCTTTTTGACACGGATGCAAACGGAAAAATGGCGACGGTCACGCACGATAACGCCGGTTATTTTGATCTGGCTCCGGTTGACTTAGGAGAGAGCGCAAGGCGGGAGATATGCTTAACGCTTGAAAGCATGGGATTTGAGATAGAGGCATCACATCACGAAAACGCACCCGGGCAGCACGAGATCGACTTTAAATATGACGACGCACTCACAACCGCCGATAATGTCATGACATTTAAGATGGTGGTTAGAATTGTGGCAAAAAGACACGGGCTTCACGCAACATTCATGCCAAAGCCCGTATTTGGCGTGGCGGGATCAGGAATGCATATTAACACATCGCTTTTCAGAAACGGTACGAACGCGTTTTATGATCCTGGTGAGGAATACGAACTTAGTAAAGAAGCAAAATTTTTTATCGGAGGATTGTTGAAGCATGCCAAGGGAATCACGGCTATCACAAATCCTCTAGTCAATTCATACAAAAGGCTTGTGTCGGGTTATGAAGCCCCGGTCTATATCACTTGGTCTATGAAAAACAGAAGCCCGCTTATCCGTATACCCGCACAAAGAGGTATTGCAACAAGGCTTGAGCTAAGAAGCCCCGATCCGTCGTGCAACCCTTATCTTGCGCTCGCGGTTGTTTTGAAGTCGGGACTTGACGGAATAAGAAACGGGATTTTGCCTTCGCCGCCGACAAATAAAAATATATACGAAATGACGGATCAAGAGAGGCTTGACGAAAATATACCCAGGCTTCCGGGAAGTCTCTATGATGCGATAAAGGCTCTGAGAAACGATGAGATTTTAAGGGACGCTTTAGGGGAACACTGCTACGGAAGATATGTCGAGGCAAAGCTTCTTGAATGGGACGAGTATAGGATACAAGTCACGCAATGGGAAAAAGACAGGTATATGGACAAATTTTAATCTAATTTTGATTAGCTGATTAATTAAGGTAGTCCTTGTCAGATGAAGTAAGTACTTGCACGATATTAATTGATGCTTGAGGTGGTATTTTGGCAAGCCGGGATTGGAGGGCTTGCTATAGGCTTTGGTGCGCAAAGCCTTGTAAAGGATGATGAACTATGCATAAGCAGTTTGATTTAGGTGATATAGTCGAAACAAGAAAACAGCATCCCTGCGGTGGCAATACGTGGGAAGTGCTGAGAATCGGGGCAGACTGCAAAATTAAGTGCTTAAAGTGCCAAAGGATTGTGATGCTTGATCGTGAAAGATTTGAAAAAAGTGTAAAAAGAGCGACTCAGAAGTAAATCTTCATTTTTTTTATGAATATATGTGAAGGATTTTGTTAATATATATAGAATATATTGATTTGAACATACTTGTATGGAGGTTTTGCTATATGCCTTGGAAACAAGAAGATGACAAGACATCGCAAGAACTAAGAAGCAAATTGTGTGAACTTTGCGTTATGATGATCGATATTTTGGGTAAACTAAAAGAAAACAGCAACATAAACCAACATGAGTTTGCCGAACATACAAGGCTTAAAAAGGAAATCGTATATTAGCGACCTATTTGACGTAGATGGCTTTAAGATCATTATTTCGCTTTTACTGAGATCTCTCCGTCAAAAGTGGGAGTGGATTGAAGCAAAAGATAATCGTATATAAGCTTATCCAGTCTCTCGCTGCATTCTATCACTTGCTGCCTTTTAAGTTCAGGATTACCGTCTATCAAGCCATGAAGTTCTTCGCGCAACTTATTTATCTCATCCAAAAGACACATAAATATCTCCCCTGTTTACAATCATTGAGATTATATAAGAAAAACTAATCTGAAAGCAATAGTTAGATGTTAAATATTTTTTTAATAAACCAGGTAAAAACTATGATGAATTACTACTGTTTTATTCGGTTTCGGAAAATATTGCAAATATAAATACATATTGTACTGCTTCTAATTGCAGCAGAAGCGACCTTATTAGATTGAGAGGGAATGTAGAAGGAGGAGGGGGCATGGAAAGGAAAAGAAATGTTGGAATAGCGGTTTTAATTGCGGTTGTGTTTCTTTTTGTAGTATTCGGATGGTTTCTCAGCACAGGAGGCTTAAACCGTATTTTAGATCCTGCCGTTGAACGGCCACCAGTTGCGGAAAACGGCAGGCAGGGGCAATTAGAACTGGGTGTGAGGGAGGCAATGTTTTACGTAAAGCTGCCCGACAGCGTAGTGCAGTGCCGTCTATGCTTCAGAAACTGCGTAATAGCAGAAGGCTTACGAGGGTTTTGCAGAGTGAGGGAAAACAGGGAAGGGGTTTTGTATACGCTTGTGTATGGGCTGCCATCGGCGGTGCATATAGACCCTATTGAAAAAGAACCGCAGTATCACCATCTGCCCGGATCAAACATTTTAGCCATAGGTACTGTCGGTTGTAATTTTGTGTGCCTACATTGCCATAATTGGCCGCTTTCGCAAGCAAGCCCGGGGGATCGCTCCGTTATTGATTTTCCTCCCGAAGAAGTAATAAGATATGCACTTTTGAATGGAGTGCCGATAATATCATTTACTTATAATGATCCCATAGTATGCTTTGAGTATCTCTATGATGTGGCAAAACTCGCTCAACAAAACGGTTTAAGGATCATTTGGCACACAAACGGGGCTATAAACCATGATCCTTTAATGGCGATCCTTCCGTATACGGACGCTATTACAGTCGATCTTAAGGGTTTTACGGATAAGGCCTACGCTAATTCGGCTGCGCTTTTGCAGCCTGTTTTAAATACCCTTAAAACCATAAGAGAACAGGGAGTTTGGCTTGAAATAGTAAATCTAATGATCCCCACAATAAATGACAATCCGGATGATGTAAGGCGCATGAGCCGCTGGATAGTCGATAATCTGGGGGAAAATGTGCCGCTTCATTTTTCAAGGTTTTTCCCCAATTTTAAGCTTACGGACATTGCTCCCACTCCGATTGAAACGCTTGAGATGGCAAGAGAAATTGCGTTAGAGGAAGGAATACGCTTTTCGACATTAGGCAATGTACCGGGTCACGAGTACAATTCGACATTTTGCCCTGAGTGCGATTTAAGACTCATACACAGAATCCATTTTGAAGTAATGTACAATAAAATAGAAGATGGAAACTGCCCCGGCTGCGGGGAGAAAATCCCAGGATTATGGTAATGACGCGCAAGCTTGTAATTGACAAAAAAGCGGCAGCTATTGCTGTTTCGGGAATAACCGGCATTGTGGCGCAGATAGTTTTGTTAAGAGAGCTTTTGGTGAGCTTCCAGGGTAACGAGCTTTCGTTAGGGATTATACTTGCAAACTGGCTTCTTTTTGAGGCTCTCGGCTCGTATATCGCTGGGAAATTCGCACATCGCTTTAAAAATATACCTGTTGTATTTGCGTATACACAAATGCTCGTATCGGCGGGTCTACCGCTTGGTATCTTTGTCGCGCGATCAGCCAGGCTTGTAATGGGACTGCCGATAGGACAGGGTTTAGGGATTGACGCAATGTTTGTTGTGTCGATCCTTGCGCTTTTGCCTGTTTCACTTTTACATGGTGCATCTTTTACGCTTGCAAGCCTTGTTTTGGGAGAAAGAGCCGATTTGCTTGGCAAAGCGTACGTCTATGAAAATGTCGGCACTATGGCTGGCGGAATCTTGGTGACATTCGCATTGCTGCCTCTTCTAAATTCATTTGAAATAGCCCTTGCTACAATGAGTTTGAGCATAGTTGCGGCTGCGGCTGTTTTGCGGAATGTGACAGGGGGACGGGGTTATTGTCACACGCGTGTGACAATAACCCCGTCCCCCTGTCACATTCTTGCGTGTCTTTTGGCTCTTGTTGTAATGATAGGGCTTCACAGAACTTTACATGAAACCTCGCTTAAAATTCAATGGGAAGGGCAGAATCTTGTAAGCCATGAAAACTCTGTTTATGGGAACATAGCCGTTGTCGAACGCGGGGGAGAATTCACATTCTTTACCGACGGACAACCTATTATAACCACGCCTTTTCCGGACATTATAAGGCTTGAAGAATTCGTTCATTTTGCGATGCTCTCACATTATAATCCCCAGAGTGTGCTTGTTCTGACCGGAGGGGCGGGTGGGAAGATAAACGAGATATTGAAGCATCCTTATGTCAAAATGATTGATTATGTTGAACTTGATCCCATGCTGCCGGCTACCATAAAAGCATTTCCAACCGAGCTTACAAGCTTTGAGATGACTCATCCCAAGGTGCGGCTTCATTTGGACGACGGAAGGTATTTTTTAAAAAAGACGGACAATTTGTATGATGTTTGTATAGTAGGGGTTGCCAATCCGGCTGATCTCCAAACTAACAGGTTTTTTACGCTTGAGTTTTTTAAGACTGTCAATCAGAGGTTAAATCCGGGAGGGGTGCTTGCGATAAGCCTGCCGAGCCTGCCGAGGGCACAAATTAATGTGGCGGGTTTAGCGGCGATGAATAAATCCGTTTATGCGACGTTAAAAGAGGTATTCCGATATGTCAGGGTATTTCCCGGGGAAAGCTTTAATGTGTTTATAGCTTCCGATACGGACTATATCAAGCGTTTGAACGCTCTTTTAATGAACGATAAAATTGAGGAAAAAGGCTTGGATGTTGCCCTTTTGAACAAGCCGTACCTTGAGTACAGAACTCTCCCGTGGTGGAGCGAAAACTTTTATGCTTCGATTTACAACTGGGAAGATTCTGAGCTTAACATGGACTTTGAGCCAAGGGTGGTCTTTGAAAGTATGATGTTTTTTAGCGCAATGTTTACGCCTTATATAGCGGCGCTTCTCGATGATGTAAGGGATTACGGGATGTATTTGTTTATCGCCGTAATCTTTATTATTGTAATTATAACCGCTTTTTTGAGAAAAAGAGGGGACATACCGTTTTCGATTTTTACGACGGGGTTTGCCGGGATGTTGTTGGATCTGGTCATTATATTCGCGTTTCAAGCGATATTTGGGTATGTGTTTTATTGGATAGGTGTGTTGGTGAGTGTGTTCATGGCAGGCGCTGCGATTGCCGCGCTGGTAATTACGCGCTGCTTGCCATCGGTTAAAAATCCTGCAAGAATGTTGTTGTCGCTGGATGCGGCCGTATTAATGAAATGCGCGATATTGCCGATAATTCTGATTGCGCTTCATGTGCATACGTTCCGACTGATACCTGTTGATGTAGCCAAGGGAGTATTTGTGCTCATGTCTTTTGTTTGCGGAGTTTTAGTCGGCGCGCAATATCCTCTTGCCTGCCATATAGTGAAAGCGAGGGGGAAAGACTCGGGCGGCACAGCCGGGCTTTTATACGGGCTTGATTTGTTTGGCGGCTGGGCGGGAGGAGTCATAGGAGGCTTATTCTTATTGCCGATATTGGGAATAGTCAATTCATCCTTAATTTTAGCGGGGATTAAGTTATGCAGCGTTGGTATATTGGTTTTATCGAGGTGGAAAAGTGCGTAAATATGTCATTGTGGTATTTCTTTGCATAATTTTTGTTTTGTCGGGCTGTGCGCCTTTGCCCGAACCTTCGACAGAGAATGATGAGGGAGTCTTGACTTTCGGTGGGATTACCGTTTGTAAAGTAAATTCTGAGATCAGCTTTTATGCAACGGTTAAAAAGGATGAAGGGTGGGTGCAGCATCTTTTATATCTACATGGCTATCAATGGTTGAAAGAACAGTCTGCGATAGTGTCTGACGCTCGTTTACCGGAACTTCAGCATGCCTTTGCGGTACTGGACTGGGAGTTGTGGGATGAGCTATGGCAGGGGATTGACAGTGAGAAAGCATATGATGTGAGGATTTACATCGAGCATGAAGGCGCAAGGGTAGAAGCCAAGGCGCTTGTTAACACAGCCGATGAGATTCATGTTGGGGACATGATATTTTTGGGCTGTCCTTATTTTGACGCAGTGGCTTTGGGTACGGCTGCAGTAGTCGATTGTACATTATGCCCGGTTTTTCCCCTTGAGCAGGAAGCTTTGAATGAGAGGTTTGTGAGGGAAAACCGAGAGTCGGGGTATGAAATAAATACGCGCGATATGTTTAATGTCGGCAGTAGGGTTGAAGTGATAATAAAGGTTCCAAAGTGTGACAAGGGGACGGGGTTGTTGTCATGCGAGCGTGACAACAACCCCGTCCCCTTGTCACACAATTAAGGAGCGGCTTATGTCGGATTTTTTGCAGTTATTTTTAATTGGGATTGTGTCATCTTATGGCGCATGTTTCGTTTCTTGCTGGCCGATAGCTTTACCGTATGTTACAGCTACAGGCGACACTCTGCGCGGAAGGCTATATGCGGCGATTGCTTTTTTGTCGGCAAAACTGGTTGTTTATGTGATACTTGGAACTGCCGCCGCATTTTTGGGACGCATAATGACAGGCTGGATTGCGCAGCACGCTCATGTGCTTTTTATTGTATCCGGCATAGCGATAATAATTTTGGGAATAAGGGCAGCCTTTACGAGAACTCATCCCTGCAACGCTTTTTTAAAGAGGTTAAGAGTAAAAGGCAAAGTTGCGTCTGCAGCGCTTTTAGGCGTATTTGCAGGAATATTGCCTTGCGCGACAAGCACCGCGGTTATAGCGTACATAGCTTTTAGCGCCGAAAGCCCTTTGACGGGGGCGGCTCTTGGATTTGCATTCGGCGTCGGTAAATTCTTTTCGCCACTCATACCGGCAAGTATTCTTACAAAACACTTTGAAAATCGTTTTAAGTTAAACCATGTATGGATTCGCTATGTTTGCGCTTTGCTGGTTGTTATACTCGGAATAAGGCTAATAATATTAAAAGCATGAAAGACAAATGATTGAATTTGCGGCATAGAAATGAGCTTGTTATTTAGCGATATTTAGTTATAATTATTAGTATACACAATTTTTTCGGAGGTTGCGATGAGAAATAAAGCTATAGCCATCACAGCTTTTGCGGTATTGATAATCGTTGGTATCGCTTTAGGGATAGGCATAGCCATAAGGCCTGCTCAAGATATCGAAAGGCATGAACCTGTTGTACCCGAGCCGACTGAAATTCAATTGCCTGAGGAATATATTGAGATGCCCCCATACGAGAGTTATCTAAAAGCTTTCTTGACCGATACCGGCTATACATTTAGTCAAACAGAAAAAAATGGCTTTGTTTACTATGAACTATTTTCTGCAGACCAAAATCCGGTCGGGTTTGTGCTGCCGGGAGTTGGGCAGGGATGGGCCGGACCGATTTTTATGTTTGTTAAGACAGATACAGTTGGAACCATTAGACGAGTACATGTCTTTAAGCATTCGGAAACTCCGATTTATGTTGTTGGTCTTGACGGGTTTTTATCTACATTTGCAGGCTTTAAAGCAGGGGAAGAACTTGAATGGCAAAGCGACATTCACGGCTTGACAGGCGCGACTTTAACCGCGGAGGCTGTCATTGAGGCGGTGCGTGATATTGGTCAAACAGCGCTTGAGAAAGGAATTTTAAGGTGACAAGGGGACGGGGTTGGTGTCACACGGGTGTGACACCAACCCCGTCCCCTTGTCACACACGTGTCACAGAAACACGTTAATGAGGGGGACTTTTTATGTGGGAGCAGATTAGTTTTTCATTTGGGTTTGGCGTAATTAGCAGCATAGGCATCTGCCTTGCTTCCTGTACGCCCGTTTTAATCGCGTACCTTATTTCCACAGAAAGAGATCCTCGTAAATTCATTGGTTGGATGATACTGTTTATAGTTTTACGAGCCGCCGTATTTGTCGCTGTTACGCTTTTGATACTTATGCTCGGTCGTTTGGCTGTTGATTTTATAAGGCAATACGCCTTTTTACTCCGCGTTATTGGCGGAGCGTTTATATCTGCCGCAGGGGTTTTGATATTTTTTGATATCGGATCAAAGCTCAAATTTTTTCGCACAAAATCAAAAGGCTTCATGCTATTGTCTTTTCTGTTCGGGATTAAGCCATGTATCCCGCATCTGGCGATATGGGGTTATCTTTTGTACGCCGTTTCAGCCCCAATGGTTGAGGGAACAATAAGCCTTTCTGAAGCGATTGCGGGCGCTATAGTAATAGCTCTTTCGTTTTCTGCGGGAGAAAATATTGTGCCTGTCTTTTTAGGCGCATTAGGAGGAAAATCAATTCGTTACTTTCGCGGTAATGCGTTTAAAGTCGTTTCAAAGGTTTGCGGTGTACTTCTTTTTGTGCTTGGGTTTGTATTTATTTTCTATGACAGGGTTGCTCCTCTTCTTGTGTAGGGTGACAGGGGGACGGGGTTAGTGTCACACCTCTGTGACACTAACCCCGTCCCCCTGTCACCCTATGGATTTTTTTGGTCAACAGATGTATACTGTGATAAGGTATTGGTTATGGAAGTTGGTTTAGCGCTCCATGTGTTTGGCAGCGAGACAAGCAGTACTATTGTCATTATCAATGAAAATGTATAATACAAGGAGATAATTTTATGAAAGCATTGGTGTATGTTGGACATAATAAAGTTGAGTATAAAGACGTATCAGATCCTATAGCACTACCCGGATATGCAAAGGTGAGAATAAAATATTGCGGAATATGCGGAGGAGATAAGGCTATTGTAGCTGGTACTCATCCTAGGGCGAAAGCTCCTTTAATTGTTGGTCATGAATTTATCGGTGTAATTGAAAAAATATCTGAGAACAACAGGAATTTAAAAGTTGGTGACAGAGTAGTAGCATATCCGTTAATATCTTGCAGTAATTGTCTTCCGTGCAGAACAGGCAACCCTCATGTATGTCAAAATCTAAAGCTTCTCGGCATTGATGTTGACGGAGCTATGGCTGAATATGCCTATGTAGATGAAAACGTTATTTTCAAAGTCGATAATAAAGTTTCTGATGAGGTAGCAGCTCTGATAGAACCTTTAGCAGTAATAGTGAGAGCTATGCATCAATCCGGATTTAAGTATTTAGATTCTGCGGTCGTTATGGGAGCGGGTCCCATAGGGATAATATCTGCGATAGCATTGAAACATGCAGGCGCTTCAAAAATTGTAGTTTCAGACTTAGATCAGTTTCGCTTAGATTTATGTAAGAATTTAGGCTTTAATACGGTTAATGTTAAAGAGGAAAGCTTAAAGGAAACTATAAGTAAAATTACTAATGGCGAGGGCGTTGATATTGTATTTGAAGCGAGCGGTACTGAATCTGCCACATTTGAAAGCACGGAACTAGCCAAAGTCGGCGGTACTATTTGTATGACGGGACTTCACAAAGCTCCGCATGTTTTGAATCTGCCACAATTTAGTTTCAAAGAACAAAATATGGTAGCAACAAGAGTATATACAAAACATGAATTTTATCAGGCAGTTGATATAGTAAAAGAATTACAGGAGGGGCTTGCGTGTCTTGTAAGTCATATAATTCCGTTAAGTCAAGGACAAATGGCTTTTGACTATATTAATGATCCGAATATGAATACTATTAAAGTATTGCTAAATTGTGAAAAGTAATCACGTTTAATAATAAACAAGGAGAGAACTATGGATTATTTCAACATTGCCGGTAAAAAAGCCATTGTCACCGGAGGTTCTCGCGGACTTGGAAGAGGTATTGCAGAAGGATTAATGTATTCAGGTGTCGAGGTTGTTCTTTTTGCTACGACATCTAAAATTGAAGAAATTGCTAAAGAATATACTGACAGGGGATTTATATGTAAAGGAATCGCAGTTGATATTGGAGATCAAAACCAGAGAGAAATAGCTTTTAATGGAGCAATTGATCTTTTAGGGGGAAGACTTGATATTTTGGTTAATGCTGCCGGAGTCCAACGCAGACACAAGAGCGAGGAATTTCCGCTAGAAGATTGGAACTTAGTTATTAATGTTAATCTCACGGCTGTATTTTCTCTTTGCCAATTAGCTGCTAAAGAGATGATTAAACAAAAAAGCGGGAAAATAATTAATGTTGCGTCCATGTTAAGCTTTTTCGGCGGATACACTGTTCCTGCTTATGCAGCAAGCAAGGGAGGCGTCGCTCAATTAACAAAAGCTTTTTCAAATGAATGGGCAAGTTATGGAATAAATGTAAACGCTATTGCACCTGGATATATGGATACTGATATGAACGCAGCTTTGATAAATGACGAGAGACGAAACTTTGAAATACTCGCTAGAATTCCTGCAAAAAGATGGGGAAAACCGGATGATATTGCAGGAGTAGTGTTATTTTTGGCGTCACCAGCAGCTGATTATTTGAATGGAGCTATTATACCTGTTGATGGCGGATACTTAGGAAGATAGTAGGGTGACAGGGGGACGGGGTTTATGTCACACGGGTGTGACATAAACCCCGTCCCCCTGTCACCTATACCCCTGTCACCTATATGTCTAAAAAGTCCTCGGCTATAACCTCAATAGTTTCATACGGAATAAAAGCGCTTGCTTCCGAATACAAAACCGACAGCAAAGCGAAAATAGACCAAATTTCTCCTGAAGTCAGAGCTGTAACAAAAAGTTCGGGGAGAAGGAGTGAGCACCGGATTACGTGATGTTTTTCATCGTGTTGTTATTGTGCGTACATTGCGGTATAATAAATAAAAAAGAGGTGAGCTTATGGCAAAAACAACAAACATCAATATTTGCATTGATCCGGAAACAAAAATGAGAGCAGAACTACTTTTTTCCAAATTTGGCATTACAGTAACCGATGCGGTGAATATTTTCCTGCATCAGTCTTTAATGGGGGGTGGTCTGCCCTTTGAGATGAAGCAGCCGGGATTTAGTGTTCAAACTGAGGTAGCCATGCAGGAAGCAAGGGATATTGCCAGCGGAAAAATCCAAACGAAATCCTACACTTCGGCTCGCGAACTGTTCGAGGAGCTCGACCACGAATGTTGACTCTAAAAACAACCGCGCAATTCCGCAGAGACTACAAGCTCATAAAAAAACGCGGTTATCAAATGGATTTTCTTGAAGAAATCCTGGAAGTACTTTTGCAGAAAAAGCAGCTTGCGGAGAAGCATCGTGATCATGCTCTTGCGGAGAAGCATCGTGATCATACTCTTGTAGGGAATTACATCGGTTTTCGAGAGTGCCATATCCTTCCTGACTGGCTGCTAATCTATCAAATTGACAGCGGGATGCTGCTTCTCGTTGCCACCCGCACCGGGACACACTCTGATCTATTGAAAAACTAGAGTAAGCCCCGATTATGCGGGTGTTTTTTAATAGTTCCATATAATCTTGCACAATCTGCGGATATATCTTTAACAGAAAATGCTGAAAGGGTGGGAGCGGAAAGCGCCATTACGACAATTGTTTTGAGATATTTAATTTGATACAAAGTTCCGTAGCTTCTCATATTTGATTATAAGCTTTTTGTATAATCTCAGTGAATTTAGTGTAACTGTGCGTTTTTAGTATTGTTTGCACACCATCTTTGTCGGCTAAAACCTTCGAAAGTGCTATTTGTAATAAGGCCATCGGGATGAGGTAATGCAATCATGTTTCCAAATGCGGTTGAACCCAATTCTTCACGTTGAATTACCGTTTCAAAAAAATCATCCGGGAGAATTTCTTTGGAAGCGATATGGTCGCACATTTTCCTTATACAATGAATGCATGATTGAAAGTAGTATTCAACTTAAAGAGGTTGAGAAAGAAAAATGGTTAACTGTATCATGATGCTGAAGAAGGAAGGATTGTCAACTGTATTTTCTCCACGGCGTTTTTGTTAACCAGGCGCCGCTAATAGCTGCCCAAGAATTTTTTGAAAGCCTCTCGGCACCGAGCAAGAAATTTTATCAATTTGAAAATTCAACTTATGTAGAAATAACAATAAAAAAGATGCTGGGCTGCGCTGAAGAAGGGGGCGGTTATGCCAAGTATAAATGTACGCAACAATTCCTTTACTTCCTCTAATGATGAATGTTTCAAACAGCTCAAAGCTATCATTCTCATCAGGAGTATATGGAAACTATTTGTATAGAGACAAGGCAGTATCACTGGCTAAAGTAACATATTAATCACAATTGCTGTGAGCAACATGAATATGCTGCATCGGTCAGTACGTCTCAAAAAGCCCCACCTCTTAGCGTTAGTATGTTGATTGAGTATGTCACTCCAACGGTATGCTATTGTAATATAACTCATCAGGACATAAATCTTGCCCTGTAAGCCATTCGACAGATAAACCGGCAACATGTACTGTGTCGAACAATTTTTTGTTTTTTAAATTTTCGAATGGTTTTAAACTCATGTAAGGCTCAACATCGAAAACTCTTTTTTCATTGTTACCAAATGTTACTATTAGTTTATAATCACTTAGAGGCCGTACTTCAATAGCGCGCGGTCTCATAAAATCACTCCAAACCCTTTATTTTTATAATTTCTCCGCTTTCATTATAGACTTTCCATGCTGCCCTTAGTTCATCTTCATGCAAAGCCACCCAGGCTTCGACCAATTTGCGTTGTTTCGCAGGTAAAGATCCGGCCAAAATATAGCCATTGAACGAAATTGACATATCATGTTCAGCATATTGTGCATGAATATGCGGAGTATTGTGTTGGGGATTTAATTTCCTGTATAAATAAATCAATATCCCATAAAATTGCGAAATCAACGGCAATTCCACCAGCTCCTCCCTCTTATTATACACAGTTTTATTTTTTGTTCAATAACTAACCCAACCAATGCCGTATTTTACATCCCCGCTCAGCACACCCTGTCCGATTGCCGCTCGCACAGGCATACGCGCACCATCCTGCCCTGCCGCCGATAACCGCGCTTCGAGCAACCCCTGTGTTCAGGGGTATTATAGTTTTGGCAGTAATAAACTCACGCTAGAGGTCAGACCTCTCGCATCTGGTAGTGGAGGTGACGATGGAATTATCCTCGTGACGTAGCGATTTTGATACATTTCGCCGTAGTAATAATCAGTCGGGTAAAGGGATTGAATCTATAATACCTTGATACCAAAAGGGGACAGTTCTTTATTGACACATCCATCCGGCAATGGTATTATTGATGCAAAATGCCGAAGGAGAATCTTTATGCCAAGAAAAGCGAGAGAAATATCGGAAACAGGAATTTATCATGTTTTAATGAGAGGAATCGATAGAAGGGATATATTTCAAGATGAAAGAGACAAACAAAAGTTTGTTGATTTAATGATTAAAAAAAGAGATTTATGCAATTTTAATCTGTATGCCTATTGCGTGATGAATAACCATGTTCATTTCGTAATCAGAGATAACCAAGGTAATTTATCATCTTACATAAAGGGAATAAGTATTGGCTATGTCTGCTATTTCAACAAAAAATACGGGAAGGCAGGTCATTTGTTTTATGACAGATTTAAAAGCGAAGCTATCAAAAATGATAAACAGCTTTTAGCTGCCATTAGGTTTGTACACAATAATCCCGTGAAAGAAAGCATCGCAAGATTAGACGGAGAATACAAATGGAGCAGCTACAACTCATACATAACGGAGTCTTTTGATAAATATGGGAGCGCGAATTTCAGAAAAGATATCAGTGAGATTCTTTCCGTCTTTTCATCGGACAGAAAAGAAGCTGTCAGGGGCTTTGTAGAATTTTCAAAAAGCGCAGCGATTGACATATTTTGTGATTATGATATTTTGGACAGAGAGCTTGAATTAATTAGAAACAGGTTTATGGCGAAGGAAGTTATTGCCCAATCGGGGATTGGTAATAATGCTTTCGCAAGCGATCGCGCAACGCTTAGATCTGTAATTTTAAAATTAAGAAACGAGCACAACATTTCCTTGAGGCAAATCGCGGAAATACTTAAATTGAACAGGGGACTTGTGCAAAGATTGTCCGCGCCGTAGGATAACGGTCGTTATGGTGTAAATAATCAAGTTGGTTTAAGATCGAATTTTATGCTGGTAACAAACAATAACCGTTCGGCAGATCTGTCCCATCGATAGAACCGTCCCCAATATTTGATGATGTTTCTGTGAAGTGATTTTTGCTTATTTTCAAAAAATGGGCAAAAAAATTTTTTTATTTCTTGTTAACTTCATCTAATTTTCACAAACACCCTATATAATTGAAATAAAATCTAACAAGTCCATATGGCACAGGCGAGGAGGGTTAACGTGAAAACTTCTGTACACTCCGAAAAGCTTCCGGAAAAAAAGAAAAAGTATCCTCAGGTCAAAAACATAATCGATCTTTACGAACACGACGCATCTTCACTGATTCAAATCCTTCATGCTGCACAGGAGGTTAACGGGCATTTGCCCGTTGATTTGCAACAATTTATCGCGGATGAACTGAAACTTCCATTTTCTCAGGTTTCGGGAGTTGTATCCTTCTACTCGTTTTTTTCAACAACACCGCGCGGGGAGCACACTATCCGAGTTTGTCTGGGAACTGCGTGCTATGTGCGCGGAGGTAAAAGAATCGTTGAGCATCTTATGAAAACATTAAGGGTAGGATTTGGCGAGACCACATCGGACGGGAAATTCACATTTGAGATTGCCCGTTGCATCGGAGCTTGCGGGCTCGCGCCTGCTGTTATGATCGACGACGTGGTGTACAAGCAAATGACTCCTATCAAATTAAACGAATTGCTTGCCAAGTTTTAAAGATGGAGGGAGAGAACATGAGCTCAATTATCAAAGGTTTGGACGATTTAAAAACCATATGCTTGGAATACAGTGAAAAAAATAAAAAATTTAAGCATGAAGTATTGGTGTGCGCCGGAGCGGGCTGTGTATCCTCCGATTGTCAAAAGGTGCGTGACGCTGTTGTATCAGAGTTAAAAACGCTTACTCTCAATGGAAGTGTTCATGTATATGAGACAGGATGTATGGGTACCTGCGCAGTAGGCCCTGTTA
>Ga0209105_100012_pt1 | contig 74849 bp, 64 predicted proteins | sample SedPBSmetaG_FD_184158 | JGI IMG/M metagenome (GOLD analysis project Ga0209105, IMG submission 184158) | Freshwater sediment bacterial and archeal communities from Indian Creek, Illinois, USA to study Microbial Dark Matter (Phase II) -... | ecosystem: Environmental > Aquatic > Freshwater > Creek >...
TCTTTTCCAACTGTTCACGTTCTCTCTGCGAATACGCTAACTTGCCTCTCTTTTTGTATGCCATTGCGTTTTTGACGCAAAGATAGCAAGTTTTTTTATATTGTCAAGGTATATCGTGAACGAACTACTAGGAGTGTATTCGTGAACCCGACAAGCATTTCATGCAATTTGCTGACACCAGACACTATTTCTGAGTCAGCGCCATGTGCATTGTTATGCTTTAAAGTTTGATTTCTTCTCCCGACTTATTAAAAAACTTGTACTCAAGAAAATGGTAAGACAGAGAGGGGATAATACGGAGCCACCTGCGGTATTTGATAGACCATTTCATCTTTAAAGAGTAAAAGCCCTTTGTAAGAAAAGCTCCAATATAGGGGTGCACTCTCAGCAAAAGGTCTTTTTCGTTTTGTTCATAAATCAGGTATCGGAGATTGTTTTCTATCTCATCAATCAAAATAATGCTTGGTTTTATTTTTCCGGTCCCTTCGCAGGCCGGGCATTTTTCATGTATTTCAACATTAGTTTCCGATCGCACTCTTTGGCGGGTAATTTGCACCAGACCGAACTTGCTTGGGGGCAGTATGTTGTGTTTTGCGCGGTCTTTCTTCATCTCCTCCTTAATCCTGTCGTACAGCATGCGGCGGTTTGCCGGAAGATTCAGGTCTATGAAGTCAACCACAATAATACCTCCCATATCTCGTAGCCTGAGTTGACGGGCAACCTCTGCGGCAGCCTCAAGGTTCACTTCCAGGGCGTTGTTTTCCTGTGTGCTGTCGTTGTTCATCCTGTGGCCGCTGTTTACATCTATCACATGCATTGCCTCGGTATGCTCTACAATGAGATATGACCCGCTTTTGAGCGAAACAATCTTCCCGAACAGACTTTTTATCTGCTTTTCAATTCCGAAATTTTCGAAAATAGGAGCCTTCCCCTTGTAAATCTTCAGAATATCTATTTTGTCAGGAGCTATAGTTTTGATGTAACCCTTGAGCTCATCGTAAATTAAAGAATCATTAACGAAAATATTGTTGAACGATTCGTTCAGCAGATCGCGCAGCATGGCCGACGACCTGTTTAGCTCCCCGAGAATGATTTTTGGAGCCTTTGCCCCAACAAGCTTCTCTGTCAAACTATACCATCTGTTTACCTGGCTGTTGAGGTCTGCATCCAGGTCTGCTACCATCTTGCCTTCAGAATTTGTCCGAACAATCACGCCAAAGTTTTTGGGCCTAATGCTTTGTACAAGTCTTTTCAGGCGACTTTTTTCCTCGTTGCTGCTTATTTTTTGTGAAACCGAAATTCTATCGGAAAATGGAACTAAAACAAGGTATCGGCCTGCAAGGGAAATTTCGCTTGTGATGCGCGGACCCTTGGTTGAAATGGGTTCTTTGGCAATCTGAACCAAAACAGGTTGGTTCACTGTGAGAACATTTGTTATATTGCCTGTTTTCTCTATTTCCTTCTCCAAATGAAACACATCCATAGTGGGCATATTGGGCTTGCCCGAAATGGCCAGTTTTGTGTACTTGTTTAGGGAGTTTATATTACTGCCAAGGTCGAGATAGTGCAAAAATGCGTCTTTTTCGTACCCTACATCTACAAAAGCGGCATTTAAACCGGGAAGGATTTTGCTCACTTTGCCCAGATAAATGTCACCAACAGAAAAAGTGTTGTTTTTTCTGTCCTTGTGCAATTCTACAAGAAGTTTATCTTCCTGTAAAGCCATTACCACCTCTGCAGGGTTGGAATCTATAATCAGGTCTTTATTCACAGGCAGATTAGTATTTAAAAATTATTCCGCTTTAGCTGATTGCTCGAAACTGCGGAATGGTATGATTGTAAGTTTACCCTAATAGAAAATTACATAACACCAAAGGTATTATGTAATTTTATGTTAGCACAAATAAAAGGGTTGGCAGGTGCGAAATGTTATTTCTTTTTGTGCCGGTTTTTTCTTAGGCGTTTTTTGCGCTTGTGAGTTGCCATTTTATGTCTTTTTCTCTTCTTTCCGCTGGGCATAGAATTTCTCCTTTATTGAATTGATAATTGTAATTCGTTGGGCTTGCTCTGTGTTGAAATAATCCTTAAGCTTCCAAAACAACCGATTCTTTCACCTCATTGACAAACTCCTTCGCAGGCTTGAATGAAGGAATATTGTGTGCAGGGATTATAATGGTGGTGTTTTTTGAAATATTTCTTCCGGTTTTCCTGGCTCTTTTCTTAATAATGAAGCTGCCAAATCCCCTCAAATATACATTGTCCCCTCTTACCAGAGAGTTTTTTATTGTGGCCATTAATGCCTCTACAGTTGCCTGAACAGCAACCTTCTCAATACCAGTTTTGCTGGCAATCTCGGTAACAATTTCAGCTTTTGTCATCTCAGTACTTTTTGATTTTATTAATTAAAGGAATCATTTAGACGGGTTGCAAAGATAAGATATTTCTCATAACCCAAAGCAATAAAAAAAACTTTGTCCTTTTCAACAGGGTGATTTTTAAGTTTATAACCCAAGCCCACAAGGCATTGATAAATTTTGCCTCCCGAATTTTGCAATTGTATGCACAAAATGGTCGAGATTTGCCCTGGCGCAAATATGCTGATCCTTACGCCGTATGGGTTTCTGAAATAATCCTGCAACAAACCCGTGTAAGTCAGGGAATGCAATATTACTACAATTTTTTGAGCAAGGTTCCTGCTGTTAGCCATCTTGCCCATGCCGAGCCTGATCAATTGCTCAAAGTGCGGGAAGGATTGGGCTATTGCAACAGGGCAATAAACATGCAGAAGAGTGCTGCAATTATTTATCAAATCTATAGTTCAAAATTTCCGGCTACCTACGAAGATTGGTTGGAGTTGCCCGGCGTAGGAACCTATACTGCTGCAGCCATTGTTTCGGCAGTTTTTAACCAGCCGGTGGCCGCTATAGACACTATCGGTTATCGTGTAATCTCGCGCTTGTATGCCGTGAGCCCCGACATACCGGTCGCACAACGCAAAAAGCAGGTGCAAAAAATGGCCAGGCAAAGTAATGTCAGGAAGCGATTTTTTTATTTTAAATTTTTTAAAAAAGTTCATATGCAAAATCAGTTATCTTATATATTTTTATTATATTGCCGGCGTAAAACCCCACTTTTTATTCACCTTAAAACTTACAAACAATGGCAGGAGTAAACAAAGTAATTCTTTTGGGAAATTTGGGCAAAGACCCGGTGGTGCGCAGCCTGGAGAGTGGCGCCAAAGTTGCAAACTTCTCGCTTGCAACAAGCAGGACCTATAAGGGTCAGGACGGAAAGGCTATTGATGAGACCGAATGGCATAATGTTTCTTTATGGGGCAATCTTGCAGAACTGGCCGAAAAGTATCTCACCAAAGGCAGGCAGGTTTATATTGAAGGTAGATTAAGAACCCGCCAATACGAGGACAAGGAAGGTGTGAAAAAATACATCACCGAGATAATTGGCGAAAACATGACCTTTGTGGGCAACAAGCCCGATAGCGGTGATGCAGGCTCCAGACGAGATCAAGAACCCTCTGATTCGGCATCTTCAATGGTGGAAGACGATTTGCCTTTTTAAAGTGCATTAGTTTCACATTTGATGTTGTAAGCAAGCCACAACGATTCAGGCAATGTCTTGACTGAAATCAGGTACATTCAGGGTGCTGCCTGTTTCGAGCAGTTTGATGCAAATCGTTTCGCAATTTTCACATGCTACGATGTGGAGAAAAAATAAGCCCGGGTAAAGGAACAAACCTCTTCCCGGGCTTTTGCCGCAATGGCCTTATCCTAAAAATGAAACATTGCTGCCAATGCCCCGAGAACTATCACTCCGAATTTCAGAAAATTAAACTTATGGTTTTCGTCTGTTTCAAACAAAATAGTAGTGGAAATATGTAGGAAAATACCTACCACCACTGCCATTGAGAACCGGAAGAACATATCCATATCGGTTACAAAGTGCGCACCCAGCAGGTTGCTTGCCATTACACCTGTAGGTCCGGAAAGGGCAAAAAAGCTTAGCAGGGCAATTGATTTGATTTTAGTTACCTTATGCTGCAACAGCAAACTCATGAACACCAGTGAGATAGGGATGTTGTGAATAACGATACCCAACAATAAATGCTGCTGTAGGGTTGTCTCCGCAAAGCCTGCTGCAAGAGGCATGCTTTCGAGAAAAGCATGCAGCGATAATCCAATCAGTACCGGCCAATAGGCAACGGCCTGATGGGTATGGCTGCCGTGTTCATTTGGTTCGTGCTCCGGACATTTAGAATGCAGGTGCCCATGTTCTACCCCCTTGGTGAGATAATCCAGGATGAGTTGAATAAAGAATCCTAATAAAATAAACAATCCTAAAAATTTTATAGGGCCATGTGCGTGATGATGCCCGTGGGCGTGTGCGTGGGGTTCGGCGGGTGCTATTTCGCCAGCATGTTCCGTGCAGGCTTCACCATGTGCATGGGTATAATGGGCATGAGGTTCATGTGTGTCCGAACATGCAGCAACAACCTCTGTATTATGGCCTAATCCCCCATAAATATGAGGAATAAATTTAGTAAAAGATAGAGAAAGGAGAAATGCTCCGCTGAATGCCACTAACAATTTAAGGTTTCGGTTGGACAGTCTGAAAAAATATATGCTCAGTCCAAAAATCATTATAGGTAGCACCAGGCCGAGAAATACTAAAAGTGTCATATGCTGTGTTTTGTTAAGCTATTTGAAAATTATGCGGCAAAAGTAATAAATTATCCAAACAGACATCTTTTATTTAATTCACGGTGTCGGCAAGCGACTGATTGACAGGATCGTGTTTTATAAAGTCTGTTACAAATTCATCAAATTGCTGTCCGCTGTTTTGGTGGAACACTACATACATGGGGATATAGAAAACCGGAAGGTCATGGATAATCCTTGCCAGATTCACATCTTTTAGCCGCATATAATCTTTTTCGGTCATCACTATTGCTTTTTGCATACCGATTATGTTGCCAAATTCTGCACGAATCTTTTTCAGGTCATCCTCCTTGAACTGATAGTGGTCGCTAAATTTTTTAACAATTAACTCCCTGCACTGCCCTCTCAGATGCTCTTCGAGTACATAGGTTTGGGCTATTCCTGTTGCTAGATACAGGGTGTTAAAACTCATTGCAGGAGCAGCCCCATCTTTGATGTGTATCCAGGTTCCGTAGTGGACTGACGAAAAAAACACCTGACCGAACTTGTACGATTGTAGTTTTTCCAGGAAATACTTCCTGGCCATAATCGGAAAAATTTTGGGAGTCTTGGTAACAACCAAAATATCTGCCCGCGATGCCCCTCGTTTTGCTTCGCGCAAATTTCCATAAGGCAGCAGCGAATCCTCAGTAAATGACCTGTGGTATTCCGTAAGCAAAATATTCAGGGTGGGCTTAACAAACCTGTGTTGAAATGCATCATCCAGAAGTATAAGATTTACCTCGGGAAAACGCTTCATGATTTCTTCTATGCCTTTGGCCCTGCTTTCGGCCACTGCTACAATCACCTGCGGAAACTTCAAGCTGAACATCAATGGCTCATCGCCCACTTCTGTTGACAGATGGGTTGGCAGTACCTGAAGGAACCCCCTGGTTTTTCGCCGGTATCCCCTGCTGAGAATTGCAATGTTGTATTGCATTGATAGAAGGTTAACCAGATATTTGATATGGGGTGTTTTGCCAGTTCCGCCGGTATTCAAATTGCCTACGCTTATTACCAGTGTAGGAAATTTCCTTGATGAAATGGCTCCCAAATCGAAAAGTAGATTCCTAATCCAGGTTGCTATGCCATAAAGAGCGGCAAACGGAAGCATAAAAACACGAAATACAGCCATTTCGATATTTAAAAATTCAAATGTAAATAATTTTCAATTCAACCAACAGTTATTGTGATTTTGGCTAAAAAGTTTGTTTAACATAAATCTCTTTTGGTTTGTTGTAAAACATTATGACTTTCTGCGTGAAATGTGTCTTTGTGTGAATTTTCATTGCTAACCAGAAATGCTATCTTTGTTTGCGAAAAACACTTTTGGCAAATGATTTTACAAAACCTGCTGGACTTTTTTGAGCAATTGGCACCTTTGTCACTGCAGGAAGGATACGACAACAGTGGACTGCAGATAGGCAATCCCCATGGGGTTGTTTCTAAGGGTTTAATATGCCTCGATATTACGCCGGAAGTTGTATCCGAAGCCATTCAGAAAGGGTGCGACCTCATAATCAGTCACCACCCATTGCTTTTTCAGGGATTAAAAAGGATCACCGGGCAGACGCTTACCGAATCTATTGCAATGGAGGTAATCCGAAACAATATTTCGGTGGTGTCGGTGCATACCAACCTTGATAAAGTAAAATGTGGTGTGAATCAGGCACTTGGTGCACGATTGGGCTTGAAGAAACTCCGAATTCTGGATCCACAAAAAGGTACACTGAACAAATTGGTAACTTTTTGTCCTGCTTCTCATGCTGAAAAAGTACGGTCTTCCATTTTCGAGGCCGGGGCCGGACAAATAGGCGAATATGACAGTTGCAGCTTCAATATTGAGGGCACAGGAACCTTTAGGGCCAATTCGGAAGCCAATCCTTTTGTAGGCAAAAAGGAGGTGCTGCATTTCGCGCCCGAAATAAGAATAGAGGCAATTGTCCCTGCCTGGCTGCTGGGCCGGGTGGTTAGTGCCATGAAAGCAAGCCATCCTTACGAAGAGGTAGCTTATGACATCTACAACCTGGCAAATGAGTATCCCGGGGCTGGATTCGGAATGATTGGCGAATATGATGTCGCATTAGAAGAGCAAGAGTTCATGGAATTGATTAAAAAGCAACTAAGGTTGCCCTGTTTGCGGCATTCGGGATTTACAGGACAAGCTGTGAAAAATGTTGCATTGTGCGGAGGTTCCGGTAGTTTTTTGATGCATAAAGCGATTGCTTCCAAGGCCCAGGTGCTGGTTACGGCAGAAATAAAATATCATCAGTTTTTTGAAGCAAACCGAAAAATTCTTCTTGTTGATGCCGGCCATTTTGAAACCGAGCAGTTTGCAGTAGATATTTTGTATGATGTTGTTAATAAAAAATTTAGTAACTTTGCACTCTTAAAATCGGGTGTAAACACAAACCCTGTTTGCTATTTTTGAGCCCCGCTTGTAAACCCAAAAGCACATTTTATTCTATGACTAAAGCTTCAAATTCAGAAGGAAAGCAACCCCTGCTGAAAACCTCAGTTGTTGGGCAGGAAAACACTTTTTCACAAGTTCAGGAGATGGGGAGTGATGAAAGCCTGGAACTTTCGGTGAGAAAAAAGCTGATTGCTTTATACACGCTGCAAACTATCGATACACAGATTGATAAGATAAGAGCTATCAGAGGTGAACTTCCTTTGGAGGTTCAGGATCTGGAGGACGAAATTGTGGGCCTGGAGACCCGTATTGAGAAGTACAACCAGGAATCTGCCGAACTGGAATCAGAAATCTCAGGCAAGAAAATTTCCATTAAACAATCGCTCGATCTCATTAAAAAATATGAGGCCCAGCAGATGAATGTTCGCAACAATCGCGAGTACGATTCTTTGTCAAAGGAAATAGAGTTCCAAAGTTTGGAAATTCAGCTCAGCGAGAAGAAAATCAAAGAATTCACCGCAACTCTTGAAATGAAATTAGAGGCGGTTAAAGATATCGAGAGCGAACTGCAGGAGCGCAAGAAAGATCTTGTGGCAAAAAAGGATGAGCTTGATGATATCGTTACCGAGACCCAAAAAGAAGAAGAAGCCCTATTTGTGCAATCGGAAGAGCAAAAGAGAAAAATTGAGGCACGATTGCTCAATGCTTACAATCGTATTCGCAAAAATGCCCGCAACGGATTGGCTGTGGTGACTGTTGAGAGGGATGCCTGTGGGGGATGCTTTAATAAAATTCCACCCCAAAGACAACTGGATATTCGCCAAAGCAAGAAAATCATTGTATGCGAATATTGTGGCAGGCTGCTGGTTGACAAAGAGATTCTAAACATTAGTTAAACAAAAAAGGGGGCGGGTGCCCCTTCTTTGTTTAGTTCATTTTGCTACACCGGAATGCCCTTAAAACCTCAAGCCTAAAGTAGCTTTTATCCCATTGAGCCGATAATTTTTCGAAATGGGGCGCACAAGATCCGAGTCGTAGGGGTAAAAATTTTCTGAGAACACAGTGGAGGTATATCCCAAATCTAAAAAGAAACTCCTTTGGCTGAATCCAACACCCAAAGAGAACACAGTACGAGATGCATCGTTTATTCCATCCCGAAACGGATTGGAGTAATTGATGATACCGGCACGCAGCGTAATGGGGTTGAAACGGTACTCGCCTCCAAGGCGAATAATTTGTTGGGATTTGAAGTTGTCTCTTATGGATTGATTTTCATCTATGAAAGGATAAGTGTCGCTGCGCAGGCGCATGGTCGAGAAGTCTGTATGCTCATAGTCAAGGCTGATTAGGCCGCTTTGTCCAAAAATCAGAGCTATACTTCCGATCAATCGTAATGGTGTATGCAATTCATAGGTAAACCTTCCTGTTGGGCTGGCAGCATAGTTGTTGTATTCGGGCAGGTTCAACGACGAGCGCATAGAGGCACTAAATTTATCTTCCAATGTATAAAATGTTGGGGAATGGAATGCTGCACCCAGGCGGAGCATATTGCTTGCGCGAAAAATTGCCCCAATTTTAAAATTTAGTCCTGAGCCCCGGGTGGAAAGATTGTATGTATATACAAGGGAGTTGAAGTAATAGCTCTGGTTGTTGATGTCTGATTCCTCAAACCGGAAGTTCTCCGAAAAATCAATAGTGGGCAGCCCTACTGTTAATCCAAAAAATAATTGGTCGTTGTAGTTAACAGCGGCCGAAGCAACAAATTCGCGTACCGATCCGCTTGTTTGATTCATTCTTTCTTGTTGCACATTGCCATCAGGCATATCTACAAAAAATTGCCCTTCAAATCTGTCGAGCAGATGTGTGTCCCAAGCAAGTCCGGTGGTGAAATCGTCGAGGTTGTTAATGCTGCCTTCCCGATTTGCTTGTCTCAAAAAGGATGTCATCAACGAACTTTCGTTATTAAACCCGCTTGCAATCCACCTGTGGTTGAAGTTGTTATGCCGGTTAATCCCAAATCCCAGGTTGATAAACCTGATTCCCGGAGCATTGCTGTTTTGCCCGGTGCGAATTGCCATCACCAGTCCCAGATTGTTGAGATTCAGATTATAATCCATATCCTCCAATCGATCTCCATAGAATGTGGCCGCAATATTGCTCAGGTGCAACTGGGGCGAGATGGTGAATTCAAAACCTCTAAACACACCCAATCCTGCGGGGTTGATGCCAAGGCTGGAAAAGTCCCCGCCAAGAGCACCAAAGGCTCCTCCCATGCTCGTAAACCGGGCAGTTCCTCCTGGGAATACCTGCGAGAACCGGAAGGCATCGGTGGCTCCCTGCCCTATTGCATATAGGGAGAACATGGCTAAAACTATAATCAACAAAAGTCGTTTCATTTCAGAAAATTTGATTTGGAAGGGTTTCGTAAAGAAAGCCTATATGCTAAACCTGAGCAAAGGCGACTACAGTCGTCGTCCTCCTTCTGATGACCGTCCTGAGCCTGAGCCTGAAGGGCTGCTTTGTTGCGGACTCACACTGCCTCCCGATGGTTGTCTGGAAGGAGCAGGTGCCGCCCGTGGAGGAGGAGCACTCCGTGGTTGCGCCTGCTGCCTGGGCGGCTGGCTGAAATTGGGCTGGCTTCTCTGCTGCTGCCGTTGTATGTTTTGTGGTTGGGACCTTTCCCGTGGCCGTTCTACTTGCCTAAGGGGGCTTTGTGTTTCTGTGCGTTGCGGACTTGACGGCCGGGTCATCTGCGGGCTTCTATATTCCTGAGTGCTCCGTGGCTGCTGGTAGCTTGGAGGTGTGTATGTGCGGGGACGCTGAGCACCCGACTGATTGACCTCTCCCTGTGGCTGGCCAGTACGCTCTTGCCTTTCTTGCTGGATCCTCGTGGGGGTCTCATTTGGATTTCTTTGTGGAGAAACCGTTCTGTCAGAGGGTGCCCTTTCAACAGGCATCCGCGATTCGGGCTGACGCATGGTGGGCTGCTCGGGAGTGCGGCTTTCGGGCTGCCTTTGTGGCCGATCTGGCTGTACTTCCCGGGTAGGCCTTTCTATTACCCTGTCAGCAGGTGTGCGGTTTGTACCTTGATTAGGCATCTCCCTCAGTGTTCTTCCACCCTGAGGGTCGCGCACTCCCTGACTCCTGCCACCCATTTGCTCCCTGGGCTCTGTACGGCTTCCCTCAGCACCCCGGTCGCGAATTTCGCGGGTAGTGCCTGCTCCGCCTGTTGGCCGCTGAGGATCCCTTTCGACTGTCCCACCTTCTCTGCCGGTTCTGATTTGAGGATTGACACCGCTTGCCCCTGCACCGGGTTGCATCGTTCTGCCCCGTTCAGAAACACCTTGAGTAGGAGCAGTTACTGTGCCTGGTGTAGCGGGAGGGTTATTACGCCTGCGATTTTCAAACCGCTCAGCAAATGGCCGGTCGCGTTCCTGCCGCTGATTGTCTCCTCCCCCAATAATGGTACCAACGGGCCGCCTGTGACCATATAAGTAGTTGCTTCGGTCGCGACTGTTGTAAATGTATTGGAAATTCCAGGGATTGCTCCACCACCCGCGATGAAAACCTGCATGAAAGCCCGACCAGAAACCGTGATTCCATCTGTTCCACGATCCAAGATGCCACCAATGAGGGCTCCAATGCATATTCCAGGACCACCAGCCCCACCTGCTTGGACTAAAATGCCACGGGGAGTGCCAATGAAACGGACTGTGCCAGGCATCCCAATAAAAAGCGGGATACAGATGCATAAATGCAGGAAAATGGAATGCCAATGACCCAAAGCCATGGTAAATGCTTACTCCAAAATAAAGGGGATTGTGAGTGTACCAGAACATATTGGTAAACCATGGATCGAAATATGACCAGCCGTGCATAGGCCTGTGAAATCTCCGGATACGGGCCGCAAAGGAAAAATCATGACGGATGCTAGGATCAAAATACCTTCGCTCAGCGTAATAGTATTCATCTGCATATTGATAGGTTCTCTGTTGAAGGGTTTTTTCATCAGAATACACATAGTACTCTTGAACCTCCTGGTTGGGTTCTGCACGGGGAATATAATAAATGCCATCAAACTCTTCAGCAACAAACCGTGTGGTTGTGCAGCTTCCCAGTAGCAATAAGCCCGCAGTTGTGAGCAAAATTTGGGTTTTCATAGGTGGCCTCCTTAGCGTATATTTTGTTTCAGACAGAACTGGAAAAATATTGTGGTTGATTTTTGTAATTTTGCGCAATTTTGTTTCGAAGATAATAACAAATTTTATACCAAATACTTTTATGGCGAAGGATTTATCAACACGCGAAGAAAACTACTCCAAATGGTATAATGACATTGTACAACAGGCAGGTCTTGCCGAAAATTCGGCTGTTAGGGGGTGCATGGTTATCAAACCTTATGGTTATGCAATTTGGGAAAAAATGCAGGCAGCACTAGATAAAATGTTTAAGGATACCGGGCACTCCAATGCATATTTTCCCATTTTTATTCCCAAGTCATTTTTTAGTAAGGAAGCCAGTCATGTGGAAGGGTTTGCCAAAGAATGTGCTGTTGTAACGCATTACCGTTTGAAAAATAATCCCGATGGCAGCGGGGTGGTGGTAGATCCAGATGCCAAACTGGAAGAGGAGTTGATTATCAGACCCACTTCAGAAACCATCATTTGGGATACTTATCGGGGTTGGGTGCAATCATACCGCGATTTGCCTATACTTATCAATCAATGGGCCAATGTGGTTCGCTGGGAAATGCGCCCCCGAATGTTTTTGCGCACTGCCGAGTTTCTTTGGCAGGAAGGTCATACGGCACATGCTACCGAAAAGGAAGCGATTGAAGAGGCCGGGCGCATGCTGGAGGTTTATGCGGATTTTGCCCAAAACTTTATGGCAATCCCTGTGTTGAAAGGTGCCAAATCTGCAAACGAAAGGTTTGCAGGCGCATTAGAAACCTTTTGCATCGAAGCCTTGATGCAGGACGGGAAAGCTTTGCAGGCTGGTACATCACATTTTCTTGGTCAAAACTTTGCCAAGGCCTTTGATGTAAAGTTTACCAGCGCCGAAGGAAAACTGGACTATGTTTGGGCAACTTCATGGGGAGTATCTACCCGACTGATAGGAGCTCTCATTATGGCACATTCTGACGACAAAGGGCTGGTGCTGCCCCCAAAACTGGCGCCCATACAGGTGGTAATAGTGCCAATTTACAACAACCTTGAGCAGCAACAATTGGTAATTCAAAAGGCAAAAGCTATAAAGGAAATGCTTGTTGCCCATAATATTTCCGTAAAGTTGGATGACAGCGACAATTATAAGCCGGGCTGGAAATTCAATGAGTACGAACTGAAAGGAGTTCCTCTTAGGATTGCTATCGGGCCAAGGGATGTTGAAAATGGCACCCTGGAAATAGCCCGTCGCGACACCATGGCAAAGGAAACTTTCAGTGAGGACGGACTGGTGGAAAACATAAACCGATTGCTCATAGAAATTCAGGAAAACCTCTACCGGAAGGCACTCAATTTCAGGGAATCCAATACTACCCAAGCCGACACATGGGATGAATTTGTTGACATTTTGGACAACAAAGGTGGGTTTGTGTTGGCGCATTGGGATGCTACCCCTGAAACTGAAGAAAAAATCAAGGAGCTAACCAAAGCAACCATCAGGTGCATCCCTTTGGAAAACAAAAAAGTTGACGGAGTGTGCATTTTCTCCGGAAAGCCCTCAAGCCAACGGGTAGTGTTTGCCAGAGCATATTAAAACCTTGCTGACAGTTTGGCCTGTTTTTTGGAGAAAAAGTTGCTAACTTTGTAAGGTAACGAACTTGAAGATTAATTATGAAAGTATTACTCTTGGTGGTTTTTCTATTCCTCAGTTTGGCTGCATCAGCCACGCGGCCCGGATCGGTTATAGCCGATTCCTTAGGTTTGCATATAAGTGTGCGCCAAGACCCCCGGGTAGATCTGTTGTTGCAGCAGCATAGGGAAATTGCGATTCGCGAACAGGGCATCAGAGGGTTCAGGGTGCAGTTATCTACAGACTCAGGCAACCAGTCTAAACAACGGACTCAAAGAAGAAAAGCTGAGTTTGATTTGCTTTTCCCCGGAGTAAGCTCTTATATTATTTTTGACTCACCTGAGTTCAAGCTGAGGGTAGGCAACTTTCGCACACGGCTCGATGCTCAGCGATTCCTGGAAAAAATCTCAAGTAAGCATCCTGCGGCATTTATTGTGGTTGACAGGATAAACTTCCCCGATTTTGAAAACTAATCTTTAGAGCCTTAGTTTCGGTTGATTGCGTTGAGGTCTTCGTAGGCCAGCTTCAATCGGTCGCGCATTTTTTCCTCGCCTTTTCTTAGCCAAACCCTTGGGTCGTAGTATTTCTTGTTGGGTTTATCTTCGCCCTCCGGATTGCCAATCTGTGCTTGCAAGTAGCCTTCGTTTTTCAAATAAAAGTCCTTAACGCCCTCCCAAAATGCCCATTGGGTGTCGGTGTCAATATTCATCTTCACTACTCCATAGCCAATAGCCTCACGAATTTCCTCGCGCGAGGAACCACTACCCCCATGAAAAACAAAATTTACAGGATTGTCGATTGTGCTGAAATGCTTTTTGATATAATCCTGGGAGTTCTTTAAAATTACCGGCTCCAATTTTACATTGCCTGGTTTATAGACACCATGCACATTGCCAAATGATGCTGCGATTGTAAACTGGTCAGAAACGGCAATAAGAGCCTCATACATACGGGCCACTTCTTCTGGCTGGGTGTAAAGCTTTGAACTGTCCACTCCTGTGTTGTCCACGCCGTCTTCCTCACCGCCTGTAACTCCCAGTTCCACCTCAAGGGTCATGCCCATTTTTTTCATCCTTTGGAAGTATGCAACGCTTATGCTAATGTTTTCCTCCAGGCTTTCCTCCGAAAGGTCGAGCATATGGGAGCTATACAATGGCTTGCCGTATTTTTCAAAATGCTCTTCGCTCGCCTTAAGCAAACCGTCAATCCAGGGAAGCAATTTCTTTGCTGCATGGTCGGTATGCAATATCACTCTTACACCATAATGTTTTGCCATCAAATGAACATGCTGAGCACCCGCAACAGCGCCGGCTATGGTGGCGCGGTGGTTTTCGTTGCTAAGGGATTTTCCGGCATTGAATTGTGCCCCGCCATTAGAGAACTGAATAATTACAGGCGAGTTTACATCACGGGCCACTTCTAATACTGCGTTAATAGTGTTGGAGCCGGTAACATTAATTGCCGGCAGAGCAAAATTGCGCAATTTGGCCAGACGGAAAATTTCCTGCACTTCCCAGCCGGTTACAACGCCGGGCTCGATATGGCTTAAGAGATTGTTTGACATGTGTTTTGCTATGTTAGGTTAACTTTCATTTTTATTATGCAAAAGTACAAAATTTATCAGCCAGAATCCTATAGATTGCCATACGAACAGGGAAAGTTTTACAACCCTGTAATGTCAGGAAAAGGTGTATATTTGAAAATCAGCAATATTTATGGTTTCACCCAGCCAGGTTTTTATATGAACGAAATAAAGATGTACACTCCCAAACTTAAAATCGCTGTAAACACCCGGTTGTTGCTTCCCGGCAAGCTGGAAGGCATAGGCTGGTTTACTTGCGAGTCGTTTCGAAGGATTGTTGTGCATAATCCCGAAGTAGATTTCTATTTTTTGTTCGATCGGCCGTTTGCCAAAGAGTTTGTATTTGGCCCCAATGTAAAACCCGTGGTATTGTACCCTCAGGCCCGGCATCCATTGTTATACCTGCTTTACTTTGAGGTTTCCCTAAGAATGTGGCTCAACAGGGTTTCACCTGATGTGCTTGTTTCGCCCGACGGGTTTTTGTCCTTGTCTTGGAAGGGAAAGCAAATTCCTGTGATCCACGATTTGAACTTCATGCATCATCCCGATTTTTTGCCCTGGACTGACAGGGTTTATTACCGCAAGATGTTTCCCCTGTTTGCAAAAAAGGCGACCCGTGTGGCTACGGTTTCGGAGTACTCAAAAATCGACATTGAAAAAACCCTTAATGTTTCTCCCGACAAGATTGATGTGGTTTACAACGGGGTAAATCCTGTTTTTACTCCCTTATCTCCTGAGCAGACCGCCAGAGTTAGAGATGAATATACATCGGGCTATCCCTATTTTGTTTATGTAGGCTCGCTTCACAAGAGAAAAAACATAGAAAATATGTTGCTGGCCTTCGACAAATTCAGGCAAAACGATCCGGAGCGTCACAAATTTGTAATTGTTGGAGAGCCCATGTTCGATAGTGGATATCTGCAAAACATGCTTTCGAATATGGTTCACACCCAAGATGTTGTGTTTCTCGGAAGGCTTTATGAGAATAACCTCCACAGGGTGGTAGCCTCCGCCAGAGCCCTCATGCTGGTATCGTACTTCGAGGGGTTTGGGATACCTATTATCGAAGCCATGGCATGCGGTGTGCCAGTTATCACATCCGATGTTTCGAGTATGCCTGAGATTGCAGGGGATGCCGCCCTGTTGGCAAGCCCAACCTCAGTAGAACAGATTGCTGACGCCATGCATCGTATCGCCGGCTCTGAGGTGTTGCGCAATGAAATGATAAACAAAGGTTTTGCTATTGTCAAAAAATTCTCATGGGATGCAACTGCCCAACGCCTTTGGGGGTGTATTGAAAAATGTTTGTAAGGGTGTTTCAAAAAAATTAAGGTGCAGATGTAATAGAAATTTGAACCTTCAACCAGCAACTATAAGCCATTAATTTTTAGTAACTTTGCACACTCAAAAAAAAATTATTTAGATGAAGCATTCATATTTTTCAAAAGGCACACTCAGATTTGTTTTCGACCTGCTATCCGATAATTTTTTGGACAAACTGGGGCTTCCGGCACCAGGCCAAATTGTTTCAAAAAAGATGATTTATTGCCAACATGACAGAAAAGTATTGACTATGAACAAAAAAGGAGAATCAGTCTTGCATACGGACCCCGTAGAAGGAAGAAATCTTCAGGGATTGCACCCCGGCAGAAATAGAGTTCTTAGTATTTCGCTAATGGCCATTTTGGCAATTTCTTTGAATGGCTGCGGACAGAAAAGTAGAGAAGAGGCTGAGCGGCTCCACCAGGAAAACCTTGCCTTTCAGCAAAAGCTTGCCGGGCAGGAGGAAGCTATAGGTCAGTTTTTGGCTTCGATCAACGAAATAGAAGAAAACCTTGCATTGATAAGGGAGAAGGAGAGGATTATTATTCAGGGTGCGCGCGACAATATTGAAGGACAGACCGGACAAATGGACAGAATCAATGAGGACATACGGTTGATTGGCGAACTGATGCAGCGAAACAGGCAACTCATAAAACGGCTTAACCGCGATCTGAGAAACTCCAATTTGCAACTCAGTGAGTTTGAGAAGCGGGTTGCACAGCTCAATGAGCGTTTGGTGGTAAAGGAAGGTGAAATTGCAGGATTAATAGAAGAGATGGGAAGGATGAATCTTAGGGTTGACTATCTCACCCTGACCATAGACACCTTGCAGCAGGATGCCAAGGAGCGCACCCGCACTATTGAAGCCAAAACCATTGAAATCAATACCGCTTTTTACACTATGGGTTCTCGCAAGGAACTTCTCGAGTGGGGTCTGATTACCCGAGCAGGGGGGTTCTTGGGTATTGGACGCACAAACCGCTTGAATCCCGATTTTGACCCAACCCATTTTGCAAGGATTGACATTCGAAATACTACCGAAATTACACTTTCTGGTTCCCAATCAACTTTTATCACACCGCATCCCGAAGGAACCTTTGAGTTTCGATATGCTGATGGAATTAAAATTTTGGTTATACTCGACCCGGAAAAATTCTGGGGCAACTCCCGCTATCTGGTTGTAGAGATTACCCGCTAATTGATATCCAGCGCCGGACCTTATTTTGGCATCATACACAAAACACATCCTTTATGTGCAAGATGCGGTAAGTAGATACGACTTGCCATTTCTTCATAAGCCATATTTCGGGGTGTTTCCATAGCTTTGCAAATAATCTTAATTTTGTGCGCCCAACACAAGGCAATAAATTTCGTTTGTACCCATGAGAGAAATCGCAAGAACCCCTGTTAGTTATTTATTAAAAAATGATGTAAGCCATCTGATCGACACAGAAGTACTGCTTAAAGGATGGGTCAGGTCGAGAAGAGGCAACAAGAAGGTAAGTTTCATAGCACTGAATGACGGATCGACGATTCACAGTATGCAGATTGTTGTAAATGTTCAGGAGCTGAATTATGAAGAGTTGTTGAAAAAAGTAACCACAGGTGCATGTATTGCTGTGAAAGGTACCCTTGTGAAATCCATCGGACAGGAGCAGGATGTTGAAATTTCTGCTAAGCAAATCGAGTTGTATGGGGAGGCTGACCCCGAGAAATATCCGCTTCAAAAGAAGGACCATTCTTTTGAGTTTCTCAGGGAGATAGGGCATTTACGCCCCCGTACAAACACTTTCGGGGCCATTTTAAGGCTCAGGCATGCATTGTCATTTGCTATTCACAAATTTTTCAACGATGCCGGGTTCTTTTACCTCCACACTCCCATCATTACTGCCAGCGATGCAGAGGGTGCAGGTGCAATGTTCAGGGTTACTACTTTGGATCTGAACAACCTGCCCCGAACGCAGGGTGGTGCGATAAACTTTGAATCAGATTTTTTTGGGAGGGAAACCAATCTCACCGTGTCGGGGCAGCTCGAAGGAGAACTTGGGGCTATGGCCCTCTCAAATATCTACACTTTCGGGCCAACCTTCAGGGCCGAAAACAGCAACACTACAAGGCACCTTGCCGAGTTCTGGATGATAGAACCGGAAATGGCTTTTTACGACATTCATGATAATATGGATCTTGCCGAAAGCTTTCTCAAATACCTTATCGGCTACCTTTTGGAAAATTGCTTCGATGATTTGGATTTTCTCCAAAAGATGTATGATCCGGAACTCATGCAGCGTCTTCGGTTTGTAGTTGAAAGCCGTTTTGAGCGTCTTACTTATACACAAGCCATAGAGATTTTGGAAGCATCGGGTCAGGATTTTGAATTTCCTGTAAAATGGGGGGTTGACCTGCAGGCGGAGCACGAGAGGTATTTGGTTGAAAAGCATTTCAACAAGCCGGTAATCTTGACAGATTATCCCAAGCAGATAAAGGCTTTTTATATGAAGGCAAACGACGATGGAAAAACCGTGAGGGCCATGGATGTTTTGTTTCCAAAAATTGGTGAAATAATTGGGGGATCGCAGCGCGAAGAGAATCTGGAAAAATTGCTTGGAAGGATTAGGGAAATGGGCATTCATGAAAAAGACCTTTGGTGGTATCTGGATACGCGCAGGTTTGGAACGGCACCCCATAGTGGTTTTGGGCTGGGCTTTGAGCGGCTTATGCTTTTTGTTTCGGGAATGGGCAATATCAGGGATGTGATTCCTTTTCCCCGTACACCCCAAAATGCAGAATTCTGATAAGGTGCCAATATGCCTTAATTGCAGCAGGATTGCATATAATAGGGATGGAGGGAAAAATAGTGGAGCGTTGTGCAGGAATCAATATTAGCATAAAAGACGGATGCAAAAACTGAAACTTCAGCAAAAACTCTTGCAAAAGTTATCGCCACAGCAGATTCAGCTTATGAGGCTGCTGCAGGTTCCTACCGTTATGCTCGAGCAGAGAATTAAGCAGGAGATTGAAGAGAATCCGGCCCTTGAAGAGGATTTTGGCGATACCGACGACATGGAAAACCCTTATGACATGGATGATGAGCCCCTCAGCTCATTGGAAAGGGATGAGGATGATGCAGACGAGGGTTTTGAGAACAGCTCTTTTGAAGAATTCGACCTTTCGGATTATTTGGATGAGGATGACATCCCGGCCTATAAATTAGCAGCCAACAATACCAGTGCAGACGATGAACAGAAGGATGTTCCCTTTGCATCCGGCATCAGTTTTCATGATTTTCTACTCACCCAACTGGGAATGCACAAACTCAGCGCGCGTGAGCAAATTATCGCTACCCACATTATCGGCAACCTTGATGATTCGGGATATCTTCAGCGCGAAATATCCTCTCTTGTGGACGATCTGGCGTTCAACCAAAACATCAGTACCACAAGCCGCGAGGTAATATCACTGCTTAAGCTAATACAGGAGTTTGAACCCCCGGGCATTGCTGCCCGCGACCTACAGGAATGCCTGTTATTGCAGATTAGGAGGAAGACACCTCGAAGTGAGGCTATTGATAACGCCACTGTTATTCTGGAGAAAAGTTTCAGGGAGTTCACCCGTAAGCATTATTACAAAATCGTTCGCCGGCACAAGTTTACCGACAGTCAGTTGCGGCTGGCCATTGATGAGATTCTCATGCTAAATCCCAAACCCGGTAACTCAATTGGAGAAACTGTAAGAGCTGAACACCACATAGTACCTGACTTTTATGTTTCTATAAACGACAGGAGTATTGAGCTTTCGCTAAACTCGGGCAATGCACCGGAACTCAAAATCAATCGCACATATTCGGAAATGCTCGAGACCATGTCGGATTCCAAAGGCAAGCTCGATCCCCGCCAAAAAGAAGCAATTTTTTTTGTTAAGCAAAAACTCGATAGCGCCAAGTGGTTTATTGATGCAATAAAGCAAAGGCAAAACACCCTGTTGGTTACCATGAGGGCAATTATAAACTACCAAAAAGAGTATTTCCTTACAGGAGATGAAACCAAACTTCGGCCCATGATACTCAAAGACATTGCCGAATTGGTAAATCTCGACATTTCGACTGTTTCCCGTGTGGCAAATTCAAAATATGCACAAACACCCTATGGTACTTTTCTGCTCAAATCATTTTTCTCAGAGTCCATGCAAAATGAGGCAGGTGAGGAAATATCTACCAGAGAGGTAAAAAAAATCATGCAGGATTGTATCGAATCTGAAGACAAAATCAATCCGGTAACCGATGAGGAGCTCACAAATATTTTAAAGGAAAAGGGATACAGCGTTGCTCGCCGCACAGTAGCAAAATACCGCGAGCAGTTGGACATCCCCGTTGCAAGATTGAGAAAAGAGCTTTGATATGACAACTATCTGTCTTCGCTGTATATGGGTTCTTTAACTAAGTAAGCAATCTGGTTTGTATCGGATTAGTAGGTATCAATCGAAATAATTCAAAAGGTGTTGAGAAGCGAAAACCTTTCATGGAGCAAATTTGAGGAGCAAGCAGCCAGAGCAATATCGGCCGTGATCAATCCTTTTGTAATACCTACCTTGGGGCTGTTAATCCTGCTTAATCAGGATACCCACTTGTTTTTTACTATTCCCGATACGGTCAAATGGATAATCATACTGTTAGTGCTTTCAAACACAGCCATCCTTCCAATGATTTCAATCGGACTGTTGAAAAGAGCAGGCATTGTGGACGATATTTTGCTCAATGAAAGGAACGACCGAATCGTTCCCATGCTTTTGAGTGCCGTGTATTGCATTGTCACTTATTTTCTTTTTGTTAGCTTATCTCTGCCGGGTATTATTGCATTGAATATTTTAGGATTGGCAGTTCTTGTGATTTTGTCCACCATTATTACATTTTTCTGGAAAATAAGCCTTCACATGGTTTCGGTTGGTGGGCTTACGGGACTTGTGGCCGCACTTCCCATTGTGCTCAAAACCGATACGAGCGGGCTTCTTCCGTTGTTGTTTATCTTGTCGGGCATGGTGGGCACGGCAAGGCTTAGGCTAAATGCACACAACTCCTCTCAAGTTTTCGCAGGCTTTTTTATGGGCTTTTGGGTAATGTATTTTCTCATTATATTTCGTGCTTAGTGTATTCTGCAGTTGCCAGTTGCCGGGCTGATGAACACAAACCCCGTTTCAATCCGGATAAGCTCTTTATCAATGCCTTTCAGCCTTTACTTTGCTTCATAACAGATTCGATTAGCATTTTAGAATGTTAGCGTCTTCTTAGGTTCATGAGAAATCCAATGTGCCGGAGGGCATCACAAGACCAGGGGATAATCACTTCTGATTGCTTAAATCCGCTAACTTTGGCAAATGACCATCCAAATACACCCAATCTGCCTTTAGGCTACTTTTTATTGAAATAAAAGGTTTCTGGTTTTTAACGGCCTCGTAGCAATGATTCAGGATTTATTAAAAACCCCGGTTGAATATCTGAAAGGCGTTGGACCCAAACGGGCCGAACTGCTTAAGAATGAGGCGGGCATTTTTGTGTTTTCAGATATTCTGGAGTACTATCCTTTCCGTTATGTGGACAGAAGCAAATTTTACACTACAAGTGAAATTTCAGCCGATATGCCATTCATTCAGTTGAGGGGATTCATCAAGGGGATGGAGGCCCATGGGAAGCCCAGAACCACTCGGATAACGGCATTTCTTACTGACAGCTCAGGCTCCGTTCAACTCGTTTGGTTCAACAGTCTGAGATGGATTAAAAATGCATTCGACCCAAAGGTTGAGTATATCGTATTTGGAAAGCCAAGTCTCTACAATAACAAAATCAATATTGTACATCCGGAAGTAGAGCCTGTTACCCCCGGAACTTTGAGTCAGCAGTCGGCCATGCAGGCTATGTACAACTCCTCCGAGAAACTCAAGCAGCACGGACTTGACAGCAGAGGAATCAGCAAATTGCTGCAAACTTTGCTGCCACAGGTGTTAGATGTAATTTCCGAGACCCTCCCCGAGAGTATTATCAGCACCTTAAGGCTTGCCTCCCGAAAAGCAGCTCTGCACAACATCCATTTTCCATCGGGTGTTGATGATCTGCAGCGGTCTGTCTTCAGGCTCAAATTCGAAGAGTTGTTTTTTTTGCAATTGTGTTTACTCAGATACAAGCAAGTACGATCTGAAAAGTCGGGTGGATATGTTTTCCCCACATTAGGAAAGTTTTTCAATGAATTTTACGAGAATCATCTTCCTTTTCAGCTTACCGAAGCACAAAAGCGTGTAATCAGGGAGATACGCCGCGACACTCTTGCCGGCAAACAAATGAACCGTTTGTTGCAAGGCGATGTAGGAAGCGGTAAAACCGTTGTGGCGCTCATGTGCATGCTTATGGCCCTGGATAATGGTTTTCAGGCATGTATGATGGCACCTACAGAGATTCTGGCCTTTCAGCATGTAAAGTCGTTGCAGGCTATGCTGGAAAAGATGCAGATTCGTATCGGCATTCTTACCGGTTCTACTCCTCAAAAGCAGCGCACAGGACTTCTAAAAGAGTTGAAGGAGGGCACCATGCAAATAATTGTTGGCACCCATGCCCTGATTGAAGATGGGGTAGAGTTTCACAAATTGGGTATTGTGGTGATAGATGAGCAACATAGATTTGGGGTGGCCCAAAGGGCAAAACTATGGTCGAAAGGGAGTATTCCGCCGCATGTGCTTGTAATGACTGCCACCCCCATTCCACGCACCCTTGCAATGACCCTGTATGGCGATTTGGATGTGTCAGTAATCAACGAATTGCCACCGGGACGCAAACCCATAAAGACAAGCCTGATACACGACAACAGCAGATTGAGGCTGTTTGCTTTTATGAAGGAGCAAATCAGGCAGGGAAGGCAGGTGTATGTTGTCTATCCGCTTATCAACGAGTCGGAAGCACTTGACCTGAAAGATCTTACCGACGGCTATGAAAGTATCGTGCGCGAATTCCCCTTGCCCCAATATGCCGTGAGTATGGTGCATGGCAAAATGAAGCCGGCTGACAAGGAATATGAGATGAAGCGGTTTGTGAAAGGCGAAACTCAGATAATGGTAGCCACAACGGTGATTGAAGTGGGTATTGATGTTCCTAATGCCACGATCATGGTCATTGAAAGTGCCGAGAGGTTTGGTTTGTCGCAATTGCATCAACTAAGGGGCCGGGTTGGCAGGGGTGGCTCCCAAAGTTATTGTATCCTTGTGAGCAGTCACAAACTCACCAACGATGGGAGAATGCGGCTTGAGGCAATGGTAAATACCAACGACGGTTTTGAAATAGCCGAAATCGACCTGCGCCTCAGAGGCCCCGGCGACCTTCAGGGTACTCAGCAAAGCGGAATACTCGAATTGAAGGTTGCCGACCTGTCGAAGGACGAGCAAATTGTGAAATCGGCACGCGAGCATGCACGCTACCTGCTGGAAAAAGACCCCAACCTGCAACTGCCCGGGCATAGAATTGTTGCCAACAGAATGAAGGAGTTGTTTAAAGATCGGCTGTTCTGGAGCCAGATAAGCTAAAACTCCGGGCAAAAGTTCAGGGACAGGACTTTGAATGTTTGCGCTGCACTGTGGTGCCTTTGCAAATCGGGTAAAATTTGCCAATTACTACAACGACAATTGTAGTGCCGCTTTTTGAATGATTTGCAGATGGTCGAAAGCCAGTGGAGGTAAATTTCTATGGAGGTTGAGCCCGCTTAATCAGTAAAATTTCATTGCCTTTTTCATTCTTTCTAAGAATAATAGCATCGGCGGTAACTGCCGGACGGGGATATTCGTAGGTAAATGGCTTGGCTCTGATTAAAAATGCAACTTGTGATAGTCTCCCAGTTCGTGTTTTTTTCGTTTTATGACTTCTGCAGTTTTCAAAGCCATCCTTACAAAAATTGTCAGCTGTTGCTCCTGAAACCAATTCAATGCCAGCTTGTTGCCTTCGACGGCATCGGCAAGTTTCAGCAAAAATTCGAATTGGTTTATTTTCAGCCAATGCCGGGCGTTTAAATCTCCCCAAACGACTTTGGTAAACGCTGCAAGGTGTGGGTATTTGTTCTTCATCAGCCAGTCGAATGCTTCCTTGTTTAGGTGCATGGCATTGGCCAATGCGGCAAGTTCCGGGTATCCATTGTAAAGCAACCAATACAGAATATCTGCATTCTCATCTATTGCTTCGGTGAGCGCAATCAATATTTTGGGCTGATATTCCAACATTGCGCATAAATTATCTTACCAGAAACATTTTCCCCATTTCCCTGTGGAAAAACCGGCTTGCTTCGGTATTTCTTTTCTCAATGCTTTGCCCGCCGATATTTGTAATTACTCGGTAGAGGTACACCCCGGGAGCGAGCAAATCTCCAAACTTGTCGGTTCCATCCCATGCAAACTGTGTTATGTTTCGCCCTATGCGTATGGGCCCTAGTTCACTCATATCGATTTCTCTTACTACCTGCCCGGTGATGGTCATTATTTGAATTTTGAAAAATGTGGGAAGTTCGGATCCTGTTAATGTAAAAACAAAATGCGTGGCAGTGCTGAAAGGATTTGGCCAGTTGAGCACCTCGGTAATGGTGCTTTCATTTACCACTTCGAAATCGATCTGGAAATCTTCAAGTCCCGAGTCGTTGAGCGATCTATCCGTAGCCTGCACCTTCAATGTGTAGGTCCCATCCCGCAGCAGGTGTGGTTGAAATTCAATAACGCATGTGTTGTTGGGAAGTATGGCTGGCGAAAAGCGCATGACCTCCTTTCCTCCCTGCATAAAAAAGATGCGCCTGGGCTCCCTATCACCTGGTTGTTGCAACAGCACCCTTACAAGTGAAGTGTCGTTGAGAGCCAGGAATCTGTTTTCGTCTGTGAGATTGATGCGAATTATCGGTCGGGGCGACACTACATCTCCGTTCAGTATTCGAATACCATCTATAGTTACATCAAGAATAGGATTGGCTTTATCGCGGATTACATGGAATGGTTTGCCGCCGATGTTGTTAAATCTGTGAAGTTCAGGCTGGTCGTGGTCCGGGTTTACCTCCACCCACAATGTGTTGTTTCCTACCAGCCCCCGGGTATTTACCAACACCGTGTCAATAAGACTCTGCCCTGCCCTGAGGGGGGCTTGCCGGGGATAAGCCACTTCCCTGGTGTTGTTCTGGCTATCAATCACCCAATAGCGCACCAGCAAGCTATCCATGTCGAACGACGAAACATTGGTAATGGCAGTGCTAAACATCAAATACTGACCCTCCTGCAAGGTGTCGGACCGGAACACTAAATGCCGGGCAGGATCAAGCAAGGCCTCGGGAACACCTTCGAACATCACCTGCCATCTATTCATTTGTGCCGGAGTTCGGTGCACATCATCCACCATGTTTACCTGCAGCTGAATATATGGAAACTGGCTGGCATCGATGTGTTCAGCTAGGTTGAAAATATCGGTCTGACCCGGTGGAATTGCCTGCAGAATAGTTACCGGCTCCCTGCCGGGCCTTATTCCCAGTATATCTAAACTCACTTGGTCGGTGGCCGGTTGTTCTACGCTGTGTTGTCTCCAATGCACTGACCCCCAATTGCTTGCAGGCCCTATTGACCCGGAGCGTATAAAGCCTCGGTTCCAGTTAGTGTTGAAGTTTTCCGATAGCTGTATAATGGAAGTTACGGTCTGCCCAATCACCTCAGTGGCACTTCCGGGTGGCTGACCCTTACGACCCCACAGCAGATAGGGCATATTATGGGGAAGTGTTCGTATCATATTGCTGCCCAATGATTCGAAAGCCAACCTCAAAGACTCTGAAAACGCCGGGGCGTTGTGGTTCCGGTGGCTCCAGGCTAACACCCAATGCCCGTCTGGAATACTTTCGATAAACAATCTTATCCTTTCTCGCCATTCTTCGGTATGGGTGAAGAAGTCAAATCCGGGAAGGTTCTGGGCGATGCAATGCAAATTGCCGAATTGCCCCAGATTGTTTCGCTGATTAATACTTTCCCAAACCCTGCCACTCACCGGGTCGAAAACAAAAAACACCATTCCATTGCCCGACGACCCCAGGCATGAAAACACCCTGGTAAGCACTCCGTCAATTCTCAGCCAGTTCTCAGAAAACGGCATATGAGGGAAAAAACCTGTTTGCGCCTCCACATTTACCAAATTGTTTGCAAATACCCAATTGCGGTTTGCCGGACTATAATTCACAAATTGATATGCATTTTGCCCAAACTGATCGAAATGGGCCTGCGACCAGCCGGTTTGCTCCCTAATATGCTGGAACGAACTGCTGCGCCAGTTGTATGGCTGATTTGCTTGAGGCTCTGGGCTTACCCTCCAAAAATAAACAGTACTGTCGGTGAGGATGAAAGGGATGTTCCAGCTGATTTGTCCCCCTGCACCGGTTGTAATATGCCGGATGGGATTGGTGAAACGGGCGTTGGTGTCTATTTCGAAAATAAACCTTCGGGATGGTGCGAAAGGATTGCCCGCTGATGCAATAAGAGTCTGAACAGGGTTTGGCACTATTGCGTATCGCGGTGGAATCACAGGCAGCAGCTCGGCACTTGTTATAAAAAGCATTGCTGTGGCTACATTGTTTGCTTCATTTATCTCTTCCACCTCTCCAACTGAATCAAGAGTTACGGTAACGCTATTCAGGCCAATACCTTTTGTCCTGTCAAGGGGCAACCGTATGTCAATGTAATACCTGAATAAGGGCGACGCAGCTCTGTGCAGGTGGATTACAACGCTTCCATCGGCAAAGGTGCGCCTTAGTTCTACCATTATGGAGTCGGTTATTGCCCTTCCCAGATTCAATGCGCTGATGCGCACCGTAAAACTGTCGAGTTCGGCTGTAACATTGCCGGGAACAAACGAGATGTCGGGCGTGGTAACCTGGAAATCCGGCTTGGGAAATGTGTTGAACCGCAATGCTGGATCACCGTGAAAAGCGCTGTAGAGACTAATGTTTTTGAAATGTGTGCCATGGGCTTCCAATAGTCGTATAGTTTCTCTCCAAATAGTTCCCATACTCCTGCCATAAAATTCATTGGCCAGCAAATTATAAAATTCGCGGGAGAATTTGTGCAACTCAAAACTGCCTGAAAGGGAGGTAGATCCTAAGTAGGCAATAGCACCTCTGTTTTCGATAAGAACAAATTCCTCACTGGTGCTGGTGGAGGGGGAGAATATGTCACCAGAAAAGCAGGAGTTGGCTTTCACAAAAGGATATCTGCCAAAATTATTGTACTCATGCGGCCTGTCGATGCTCAGGTCGAATCCAACTCCCGATGCGTGCCCGAAAAAGGTCATGATTGACGAACCATTGTTGATGAGTCGTTTGATGGAGTCGGACACATTTATTTGAATGGGTTCGGTGCTGCTTTTCAGAAAAGTGCTTACATTTCCCCCAAAAGAAGGTCCTTCGAGGATTTCTTCATATTGATTTAAGTAATTGGCAAGAAAGACCTGCTCAATTTGCGAGCTTCCTCCGCCAAAATGCAGTATCTGCTTCATCCACTCCTGGGGTTGCCTTTGTGCCTCTTCATATTGCTTCACTTTGTTGAGGTAAAGCAACACATGGGCCGGGTTTCTGGCTGCCAGGCGTCCGGTAGCTAAGGCAGGGGCAAACAGCCTGCCATCAAGGCCGCTGGTGATTAGCGCATCGGAGCTGGGATCGCCGGCTGAGGGTATCAGATTGGCTGCGAAATGGGCAGCGTTATTGCGAGAAAACCGGGCGTCAATCCCTTTGCCTAACAAAAAAAGATAGGTGGGCGGGTTTTGGGGATGCAAGGACAGAAGATAACGGATGAAATTGCGCAATGCCAGTGGATGCTTCCATGTGCCATAGCCAAACTGATGATACAATTCATCTATATCCACCATTAACACCCTTTGCCCTGTACTTATGCGATAATTGCGGTACTGCTCAGCTGCAGCCCAAAGGCTGGCATGAGTTACCATGATAAAAGTGGGATTGGCAAATTCCGGGTCGCTAAAATTGCGAAATCGGGCAAAGTGCAAAGGATTTGTACTTACAGGATGCACCCGGGGAATATTTACTGTCCGTGCTGATGAAGTGAGAAACAATTGGCGGGATTGCCCGGCACCGGGGATCAATGCCCTGAAAATATCTCCGCTGCGCACAACAGGGATTCTCCTGGAGTTCCCCAAATCATAAATCCATACCGTATCCGTTGGGGCAGCATTGAAATTTGTAAACTCAACAAGGGTTTTAGTTCCGGCAGCAGGCGGAAGCTCCAGCCGTAGTTGTCCGAGATTGCGCAGGTTCCAGGTGTGTGGGTACCTGGCCGAAATAAAAGACAATGCGTTGCGACTCGCCCGACTCCCCAGTGTATTGAGAGAGGAGAAAGAAAATACAGTTCCTGCGGGGTTCAGTTGCGTTGGGTGAACCTCCCTGTTGATCCGGATAAAATCGTATCCCTCAAATATTGTATCAATTTGCAAGCCTGCAAACCGGATTTGAATATGGTGGTCGGGATTTGCTCCGGCAAAATTTGAAGCACTTACAAAGCCCAGCTCGATTTGGGCTGGTGGCCCTGTAGTAAATGGGTTTGGGGTTGGCAAGGTGCGAGTGACTGTTTGGCCGAGGGTAAATGCTGCATCAAACCAACCCTGAGCACGGGTGTATCCGGCTACGGTAGCACCAAAGGGGTTGGGCTCACCCAGATAATAGGTGGAAGTAAAGTTCATCCTTTCGGTTCGCCAGAAGAATGGGGCAGGGGTATGCCCCGCAAAATTCACATCCGTTTCGGTGGTAAATCTTCGGTTGGTAAGAAGGTGGTTCCAGGTGATATAATATGTGGCTGTATCTGTAAATAGGCTGTGGGCCGGATTGGGATGGTTGGCCTCAGATCCGTAAAGTTCTCTGTCGAACTGCCCATCGTTTCTTTCTGCAAAAAACTCAATAAAATCGCCCGGTCTGAAAAGTCCGGTTTGCTCGTTGCGCACAAAAATAGGCTGCTCAACCCCTCTGAAAAACACCTGGAAGCCTCGTGGGTCAAATGTTCCTACTGGCATCCCGGCACTTTGAAGCGTTGCGAAACTTACCCGATACATCCCACTTTCGTGAATTTTTACTGCAAAATACTGCTGATTGTGATGTATCCATTCGTTTCCAAACGGGTTGTTGGCAAAACTCTGAGCAGCAATAACCAGCCCAACCAGTAAGAGTAGTTGTTTTTTCACGGCTAAGGGGTGTTTTGGGTGTTATCCTGCTGCCGATTCTCACGGCGATAAATGTTGTACCTCAATGAAAAAACATTGGAATACAATGCCCGGTTGTCGGTTCCGGCATTAGTAAGTGCATAATCAATGGTGAACCGTCGTCCGAGATTCAAGCCCACCCCCATATTCAATTGGACTGCAGGTCGCCTTTCCATATCGGTGCGGGTGTAAGTCTGAAATCTTCCCATTCCTGCCCTGAAAAAGACCATATTCCTGAAGGAAAATTCCACGCCCAAATTGGGATTCATACTGAAGGGGTCGCCTGAAATCAAAACATTGCGGCGGCCATCGGTGGTAATTTCTAAATCAAGGGAGGTAAGTAGCCCTAACTGCTCTCCCAGAGAAAATTGGCGGGCGGCCCCCAGCACAAGCCTCGGAAGCGTCAGTTCGAGGCTGCTTTCCGGAATAGTATTACCCGTGAGAGTAAGCGCCTCACGGATACTTTCGCTGAAATTGTATGACCATGCAGTGAATGTGGTGGTGGCATCGCGCAGGGTGGCAGCAAACTTCCAATGGCCCGTGTGGTATTGCATGCCGGCATCCAGGCCAAAACCCCAGGCCCCCGCAAAATCACCTGCCGTTCGCCTGATAATCTTTGCATTTGCCCCAACGCTGAGATTTTTCACTGCGGGGATTCTGCGGGCGTACGAAAGTACAAATGCCATATCGGAGGCAGAAAACGACCGTATTCTGTCGTAATTGATATTACCCTCTGCGTCAATCAGCTCCGAAGTGTCAGGAATATCATCAACCCCAAATCGTATTACCGATATTGCAAAAAAATTCTCCGTTCCACCTCTGAATGCCAAAGAGCCGTAGTCGTACCGTGCTATTCCAGCAAAATACTGGGTGTGCATCAGAGAAATCTGAAGGTTGCTTTGCAGATGGGTAAGCCCGGCCGGATTCCAGAATCCGGCAGTGCCATCGTTCACAATTGCCGTTATGGCATTTGACATGCCCAGTGCACGGGCTCCCACTCCAATGCTCAGGAATTCGTTGCTGTACTTGGGAGCTGTTTGCCCGGATGCTTCCTGATGGCACATCACCGCAAAGGTGGTCAGAAAAATGGCAAGGCGTAATTTCATGTTGCGTAAGTCTTTGCGCCTAACAGTTGTTTTGTGAAACCTATCCCCAAAAGTACGAAATTCATCGGATTGCAATTCGCTGAATACTCTTTTTGGGCAGCAGCCTTGGTCATAATTGCAGGGGTGTACCAAAGTTCTCACCAAAAAACAATTCCGAAGGGTCTTTCCTGCTGCGGGGCGCCAGTTCTGCCTTTTGATAATCCAATGGCAATTTATCGGGTGTGGCCTGATAGCCCAAAGCTATGATGCTAATAGGTTCGAAATCAGAGGGCACAGCAAATGTTTTGGAAACGAATTCTTTGTCAAACCCTCCCATTTGGTGTACCACCAAGCCCTCCTGGGCTGCCTGTACAGTAAGCCAGGCAACTGCCTGACCGGTATCATACTGGTATGTAGTATTGGGATTGCCATTTTTAGTGAGGCTTTTTTTGCCTAAAACCGAAATCAATACCGGAGCAAGTATTGCCCAGTTTCGGTTCCATTCCACGAGGCTCTCAAGCAAATTGCTCCAGGTGTTGTTTGGCTTTTCGCCAACAATAAATCTCCAGGGTTGTTCATTGAAAGCACTTGGGGCCCAGCGGGCGGCCTCCAGGATTCTTTGGATTTTTGCAACTTCAACCGGTGTTTCCTCAAAGGAGCGTGGACTCCAGCGATTTTTAACAAGCGGGTGTAGCTCGAGAAGGGTGATGGCAGGTTTTTTCATTACGAACAATGTAGAAAAGGTGTTACAGTTTTAACGAATTTTAATACAACAAATTGCTGAACGGTTTTGTTTTAAAGGCAGACAAAGGATTTTAGCAACGCCTCATTTCCCCGTTTTACAAAATTTCTGTATCTTTGAGAGTGCCCTTTGCCCCACATCCTAATCCTAAATAAATATTCATTTTTAATTTTCAAACTATGAGCAAATTAAGGTTTCTTTTGGTGACAATCGGAGTGTTTCTTTTTTCGGGCCAAATGCTTTTGGCACAGGTAAGGCAACCCTTTACCCCCGAAAAGCTTTGGCAAATGCAGCGTTTAGGTGATCCTGAAGTGTCTCCGGATGGTATGTGGTCAGCGTTTACAGTTACAAAATGGAGCATAGAAAAGAACACTTCAGAAACTGATATTTATCTGGTGAATAACCTGAGCGGAGAGAAGCGCAGACTTACGCACACGGGCAAGGAGGGAAGCCCGGTTTGGAGCCCCGACGGCACCCGGCTGGCTTTTGTTTCTCGCAGACATAATGGTCCAGGACAGGTTTTTATCCTACCTATTAGCGGAGGTGAAGCAAAGCAGATTACAGACCTTCCCGTAGGAGTATTTGGGCTGCAATGGTTTCCCGATGGCAGGCGAATAGCCTTTGGTGCAAATATTCATCCCGATTACAACGGTGACTGGGAAAAACTACGCGAAATTTTGCGAAAAAGGCGCGAAAGCCATGTAACGGCTAAGGTTACCGAGAATGCACTTTTCAGGTTTTGGGACCGTTGGCTTACTGATGGTATGTATCCCAGATTGTTTGCCCTGGAGACGGAATCCGGAAAAATTACCGACCTGATGCCCAATACCTCCAACTTTTTCAATATGATGGGAGGAGTGAGCTATGATATATCTCCCGACGGAAACACCATTGCTCTGAGCATGAACGCAACGGCTCCGCCGTATAACAGGCTCAATTATGACATTTTTCTGCTGCCTACCGACGGTAGTGGAAAACTCATCAACATCACTCCCGAAAGCGTTGGTGATGACACGGCTCCGGTTTTTAGCCCCGATGGCAGGTCCATACTATTTGGACGGCAAACGATTTACCATTTCTATGCCGATAAGGTAGTAATGCACATTTACGATGTGGCTACCGGATCGTTCAGAAATCTTACCCAGCATGTGGATTTGAGTTGCCAGGATTGGTTCTGGTCGGCCGATGGTCGTACGATTTATTTCCTCGCCGAGCATCTGGCCATGCAGTCTATATTTAGCATTCCTGCAGCTGGCGGGCAACATCAGCTGCTTTATCACTCGGGCACAAATACTGGAGCAGCTCTTGCAGGACCCAACAGAATAATTTTCAGCCACCACAACCTGAGCAATCCTGCCGAGCTTTACCGCTTAGATTTGGGGCGCAGGGGTGGTGTAACCCGCCTCACCCGGTTCAACGATGCGTTGGTAAATACCATTGAATGGGGAAGAATAGAAAATGTAACTTATACAGGAGCGAATGGTGCGCCTATCCAAATGTTTATCAATTTTCCGCCAAATTATGACCCAACAAAAAAGTATCCACTTGTAGTAATGATTCATGGTGGACCACATGCCACTTTTGGTGATTTCTTTCATTACCGCTGGAACAGTCAGTTGTTTGCTTCTCGCGGTTATATTGCCATTATGCCCAATTTCCACGGATCCTCAAGTTTTGGGCAAGACTTCACCATCAGCATTCATGGCGAACATGCCAACAAACCTTTTATTGATGTGATGGAGGCAGTTGACTATATGATTGAACGGGGCCTGGTCGATTCTACGCGGATGGCTGCTGCAGGAGGAAGCTACGGAGGATTCCTCGTAAGCTGGATTGCCGGAAAAACCAACCGCTTTGCGGCTCTGGTCAATCATGCCGGAGTTTACGACCTGCACCTGCAATTTGCCAGCGACTATGTAGCCAACCGCCCTTATCAGTATGGAGGTTCACCTTGGGAAAACTTTGATGTGCTCAACAGCCAAAACCCCGCTCAACTGGCTGCTAATTTCCAAACCCCCATGCTGATTATTCACGGAGAACTTGATTTTCGTGTACCGGTTGCACATGCATTCTTGGTTTATAATATTTACAAAGCCCGCGGCCTGGAAGCCCGACTCGTGTACTTTCCCAACGAAAACCACTGGATCCTTTCACCCCAAAACTCCATTTTCTGGTACAACGAGGTGCTGAATTGGTTCGACCGTTTTCTTGCTCCTTAGCATGCACGCTTTGCATATTGAGGTAATTCAAATTTCAAAACCCGGCATATTTGACGGGTTTTGAAATTTATAGCAGTCAGGCAATGCTCACATATTGAAATAAATACTCGTATAGGTACGGAAAGCACTGAAAAAAATGACAACAAACAAAAAAAGGTTGGAGGTATAAAAAACTTGTACTATTTTTGCAACGCTTCTTAAGAAGCATTTACTGATTTTTGAAATATTGGTCCGGTAGTTCAGTTGGTTAGAATACATGCCTGTCACGCATGGGGTCGCGGGTTCGAGTCCCGTCCGGACCGCTTCAAGGGTTGATCTGTTATGGTCAACCTTTTTGTAATGGGGTCTGTGCGTTTGGGGTCGCAGCCGCCAAGCGTCATGACCCACAACTTCAGGGGGTGGATTTCAGGTGAGAAGACCTGCCTGTGATTCCGAATCTGCAAGAAGGTTCCAATAAATATAGGATAGTGCGAAGCAACGATTGATAAGTAGCTGATAGAACTCAAAAACTGAAGCTATAAAAATATTTTCCAAACGGCCCTGCTATTTGCTGAGCGGAACAATGTTTTACCTGCATTTAGTCTCCGATTTCATTTTAATACGCTTCATGAAGTATTATCCATCTCAATCCAATCATTCAGAAAATTTTCTTACTTCTAAATTTCCGCCTAAGGCCTTCTTTATCTTGTTTTCACTGTTGCTGACGAGCCAATTTGCAGATGGCCAGATTAGGACGAGGGCTAATGGAAATTGGGAAAACCCGGCAATTTGGCCTACAGGGAACAATCCTACACATAACCTTCCCGGCTCGCCTGATGTTATTGTTGATCATGATGTAAGGGTACATACAGAAGAATTGCGCCTTGGACGAGACAACCATGGCATTCTGATCGTTAATAACAGGCTAAGTATTGAAACTCTTTTGGGGGTAAACCGTAACCATTGGGAAATCCGGGTAAGCCCCAATGCTCAATTATTGGTTAGTGGCGGAGTTTTCTTTGAGGCAGGGGGTGGCGAAAAACCTTCACCCGATTTGGTTATCAGTGGCACAGCGAGAATAGCCGGGGGAATCCACGGCCGTGGTGATATAAGGGGCACTGGCACCTTGGTTGCAGATTTTATAGGTTCGGGAGTAAACACTGCCCCATTTACCCAGAGTGGTGGAACTGTTGTGATAACCCAAACCCCCTTGCCTATAGAATTGCTCTCATTTACCGCTAATGTAGTTCATGAATCTGTTCGGCTTAATTGGGCAACGGCCACCGAAACCAACAACGATTTTTTCACTATTGAGCGCAGCACCAACCTGAATGATTGGGAGGTGCTGGGATTTGTTGACGGTGCAGGCACCAGCAGCCGGCCGTTGCATTATTCTTTTACCGACTATAATCCCATGGCCGGTGTTTCTTATTATCGTCTGAAACAAACGGATTATGACGGTAAGTTCGAATACTTTGGGCCATTGGCAATTCAGCAGGGCCTTCATATTGATGATATGTCATTCAAGGTGTTGAAGCAATTCGATCATTGGGTAATAGCACTTCCCGATGGAGGGCCATACAAGGTAGAGGTGTTCAATTTGCTCGGCCAAAGGCTCGTTAGCCTTGAAGCAGAAAACGACCTTACTATTCAGGCACCGCAAGGCCCGGTGATAATTCGGATTTTCGACGGTACCTCAAGGCATTACTCGAGGGTGGTGCAATAAAATAAACTTGTTGCGTGCGGCAAGGTCACCTGATGCATCCAAAAACCTGTTCCACAAATCCTGTATCCTACAGAAGCAATATTGACATTTTGCTCTTTGATTTTCTCAGAGCACTAAAGCATGTTTCTCGCTGTAAATCACAATTCGCTTGTGCGAAATGGGGTTCCCCTCTGACATTAGCCAATCCCTGCTCGGGAAGCAATATGAATCTAAAAACCTCTGATTGCTGCCATTTTTGGCTATAAAATGCCTACTGGGGCAGCAATCTTGTGGTATATCTGGCCTGTGCTTCCACATCCTCGCGGGTCCAGGGCATGGTATGGTACATATTTTCCATAAACATGCTTAGCTGGCTGAGGTAATACGGACTTGCCGGGATACCTGAGGTGCCAGTGGGTATTACCACATAGTTCTGGTTCCAGTTGCCGGGCTGGTGAATATGGCGCTGGGAAGCCCCGTGCACTACAGCGAAAGGACTACGAAAGCTGTATCCCAGGGGGTTTACGGTATGGTAACTGCCGCCTATCGGGAAGGGGCCGCGGTTCAGACCAAACAACCTGTCGAGAATTTTTACCCTTCCCATCGGATGGCTTACCGTAAGGGTGTGGATTTCTCCCCATTGCCATTGAGAAGGGTCTGGCCCCATCTGTTGGCCTAAGTGTTCGAGACTTTCCGCAAAACTCTTCAAAATGAGCTGCTCAAATTCCTCCTTCTCGGGGGTGTCCACATTGTCAACCCAGGTCGAATTGCGGTTGTTCCATACATGCTCTACAATATTGTTCACTGCAGAGCGGTCGCCCAGAAACTCCCGGAATAGGTTATCGCCCATTTCATCTTTCACAAGATTATGGACCATCCGGATATAAAACATGTCGAAAATTGCGGGCTGGCTTGAATAGACAGAATACACCATATCCCAGTTTCGCAACAGCTCAAGCGCCTGCCGGCTCTTCTCATCAAGATTTGCTGCCCCGGCAATCTCGATTAGCGCAGGAAGGTATCGTTCTGCTTTCTTGGAGCAAAAATCGCCCAACATTGTTTTGAAGTCTTCGGGACTAAATTTTTCTTCCTGGTCCAGCATCTCGCGAATACGATCTATTCTGAAGGGCATTGCAAACTGATAACCTATGTGGTGCGGGTACGACTCGTCAATGGTTCGGTTGTTTGCTGTAGAGATTTTGCCACCGGGCGGGTTGAAAGAATACGGCAACTCTTCGAATGGAACCAGGCCCGTCCAGTTGTACTGGCTGGTATGTCCGGGATTTATAAACAATCCATTGCCGTCGTTACGCATTGGCACTCCTGCAGCTGTCTGCAGGCCTATGTTGCCATAGACATCTGCGTAAATCACATTCTGACTGATAGATGTCATTGTGCGCAGTGCATTTCGAAAATCGTCCCAGTTGCGTCCATGGTTTAGCAGGTACATTGACCTCACCTCGTTGCTTGGAAGGTTGCCTGTCCATTGCATGGTAATGACCTGATCTGTAATGTCCCGAAAATCTGAGATTACCGGACCTCTGTGCGTAAACTTTAGTTCGCGCACCACTGTGTCGCCACCTTTCACTGCAATTTTTTCCAGCCTTACTTCAATGTCCCGCCACTCTCCGTTGTACAGATATTGTCTGGGATTTTCCGGATTGAGCGTTTCCAGGAAAAAGTCTGCATCATCCACAAACACATTGGTCATTCCCCATGCAAAGTGTTTGTTATGCCCCACGATTACAAAAGGTTGGCCGGGCAGCACCACCCCGGAAACCTTCATACAGCCTTCCACCACATGTTTCATCTGATACCAGATGCCGGGGGCCCCGAACCCCAAGTGCATATCGTTTGCCAGCATTGGCATGCCTGATTGGGTATGGCTACCCGAAACAGCCCAGGAATTGCTTGCACTGAATACCTCCATGCCCATTTCGCCCAGTCGTTTTGCAGGGTGCAGCAAGGCGGTCATTTCTTTGGGTTCTTTAGTGTAAATCAAAGGATACACTAAGGTGGGATGGTGCGCAATGTTGGGCATCAACTGGGCGAATCTTTCTTCGTCGAGGCGTTGTCTGAGCTTATGCATGGTAGCTTCAATTTGCCATGCTCCCGAAAGATCCCAAGCCATATAGCCGATTAGATTCACAGAATGCAAGGGTTGCCAGGGTTCGGGTTTGTATCCCAGCAAGGTGAACTCAGGAGGCAGGCGGTTGCCCTGTGTTTCAATAAAATGATTTACACCCCTTGAGAAATTTTCCAGGGCCGACAATACATCCGGCTCGGTGTCTGTAAGTACCATTTGCGATTTTTCGGGAATGCGCAAGGCACGAAGCAACAGATCGGTTTCGATCATATCCTCTCCGAAAATTTCCGAAAGCCGTCCCATGGTTACGCGGCGCAGAAGGTCCATCTGCCAGAGCCTGTCCTGTGCCATTACAAACCCAACAGTGAAGTAAAGGTCGGCTTCGTTTTTTGCAAAAATGTATGGTATGGCATGTTTGTCGCGATAAACGGTTACTTCCTCCTTCAGATACGGAGCATGAAAGGTTGCATTATATTCGGGCAGTGCCCGGCGGGCCACATGCCGCACCACAATGGCGGATGTCACTACTATCACGCCAACCAGAATTACCAGCCCAATCAGAATCTTTTTCAGCAGCTTCATCTGTAATTTTTTTAATGTTTAAAACTGATCTTACCTCAAACAAAAGAAACCCTATTTTAATGGGCTTTTTGCCATTTGATTGCCTATCGTCCAATTGCCTATCGTCCAAAGGAAGTATCCATACTTTTTAATTAGAAAAATTGGCCAAACGGTGGTTTCCATGCACACTCCCGGGAATTTTTACGCAATAAGCATGCAATTTACCCGCAACTTTCATGGCAATTTGCGTTTTCGGAGCCCAATGTTTATGACAAAAAGTAAATATCAGCAGGTTTTAAAAACAACATAGTGAAATACTCAGCAGCCTGTGCTGCATTTCTCCCAGAGGGCAAGCTTTTTTAGTTGAAGTGGGGCAGCATAGCTTGTACGAAACTATGGGTATGCATGCTATATGCCTTAAACCGTTCTGCAATGAGGGCAATCATTGCATCCACACTTTCTTGTCCTTTTTCGGCAGTCATATAGCCAATAAGGTTATCCATTTCAGCACTTCCAACTACTTCAAACCCGGGGTCGGAGATCAATGTGCGGGGGAAGCTTCTTCGCATCACCCGGCTCGTTTCGCGACCTTTGCGAAATGCTTCTTTTGCTACCACAGTTCTAGGAAAATCGGGAGTGTAGGCGATTTTATCAATAGGATTGGCAAGAGCCAGAAGGAGTGGATGATTTTTGTTGCCTGTTTCAAATGCTTCCCTCATGATAAGAAATTGAAAATGCTCATACACTGCATGTCTGTTGGATACAAGTTGCACGGCGTTATCTCTGCTGCGTGTGAAACCCAGCATGGCTTTCAGGTTTATCCAGATCATACGCAAAGCGCTTACTCCCGGCAATACCGACGCATGGTAAGGCACACTCAGGTCGCCAATGTAGTGCATTGCCCAACCCATAAAGCGATAACCCCAGTAGTCATGATTATTTGCGAAGGCATGTTGGGCAAGGGTTTTAAACAGATGTATTCGATATTCAACGAAGGTACGCCTCAAAAAGGGTGCTGCTGCAAACACAATGCCTGCTTCATGATAAAATCCCATGTGGAATGGAGCTTGGGTTCCGTACTCCAGGTTCGGATTTCCGAAAGTTTGGTTGCCAAAGCCATAAATATCTCCCCACCAGGTATTGTTGTCGTCAAACAAACCTAAGTCCAGACCGTAATCCGGTTCATTGGTTGCCGAAGAAATTACCAGCAGGGGTGCAACCATTTCGCCCTCCACCAGAGAAACATAAGTTGCCCTTAGCATATCAGTCGGACGGGAGAGAGTAGTAAGCATAAGGGGGTCAACGGGTTGCCTTCCACCTCCATCAACCCCTGGAGGCAAATGCAGATAAAGCGCCATTCGGGAGTTTGGGTTTACCCTGATAGCCTGCAGAAAACGCTGCACAATATCTTCCGCATTGCCCGTAACCCTGAATTCCAACGCATCGGGTCTGGGCGCGTAACCTTGTATGTTTGCCCTTGAATAAGCTTCCTGTGCAACAAGTAGGTCTGCAATGCCCTGCTCGTTGGCAATCAGGAAATTGAGCAGGCTTTGAACCTGAACCTCCGGAGCCTGAGCAATTTCAGGAATAGATTTCAAAACAGGATATGAAATGAGAGGATGCTCCGACCACGAAAATGCATTGCCGGCGGGCCAGAGGATCATTAATGAAATCAGCAGTTTCACGAGATTTTTTTTCATAGAGATGCTCGAATTTTAGTGATTCATGGTTTGAATTATTGATGCCAAAAACAGTATGCAATTTACAAATTATTTCTTGAGAAATCGTTTTTCCAAAATGGAGCAGGAATTTTGTGAATTTAAAAAACCTGAATTTCCCTGAAATGGCCATCAGCGGGGGCTGGCTGATTTTAAAGGTGTTGGAAAATTCCAACCTGAACACTTTTATCTCTAATTGAGGCCAGAAAGGTTCAGCTGTTATTTGAAAGCCAGGTTCTCCAGCGATAAAAGCATATACCTGGCCACAATTGTAGTTCATTAAATTCTACGGATATACTCATGGTAATTCTGGGTTTTAGGGTTAATTTTGTCAGAAACCATCTTGTGAACAATGAAAGACGCCCCACCCGACAATACAGGCGAATCGTCAGCCTTGCGCGTAAATCCAGGGATTGAGCAGCCTCCGAGCATTAGTGCAGAGGCAGTAAAGCGTTTTCAGAAAAAGAAGGAGACGGTTGACTGTGCAGGCGATTTTGTTTCCGGAATTCTCGATGGAAACAGGGCAGTACTCAGCAAGGCCATAACGCTGGTGGAAAGTTCGCTTGCCGCCCATCATAAAATTGCTCAGCAGGTGATTGAAAAATGCCTGCCCTACTCCGGAAACTCCCTCAGAATAGGCATTACCGGAGTGCCGGGAGTGGGCAAAAGCTCGTTTATCGAAACCTTTGGGTTGTTTTTAACGGAAAGGGGCCATAAAGTAGCAGTATTGGCAGTTGACCCCTCGAGCGAAATATCAAAGGGCAGCATATTGGGCGATAAGACCCGGATGGAAAAGCTTTCAACAGAGGCAAACGCTTATATACGGCCTTCGCCCTCGGCCGGCACACTGGGAGGTGTAACCCGCAAAACCCGCGAGACAATTATTCTGTGCGAAGCAGCGGGATTCGATATTATTTTGATTGAAACTGTCGGGGTGGGTCAATCCGAAACAGCCGTGCACTCAATGGTTGATTTTTTTCTGTTGTTGATGCTGGCCGGTGCAGGGGATGAGCTGCAGGGAATCAAACGGGGAATTATAGAAATGTGCGATGGCATGGCCATCAATAAAGCCGACGGCGACAACCTGCACAGGGCCATGATGGCGCAAGCCCAGCTGCAAAGCGCCCTAAACCTCTTCCCAAAGCAACAAAGCGGATGGAAACCCAAAGTTGAAATTTGTTCAGCTCTGCAAAACACAGGCATTGACAGGGTTTGGCAAATGATCAAAGACCACCAAACAAGTTTGAGCAGCAATGGTTATTTCGAGTTGAAAAGGGCAAAGCAACTGAACTATAGAATGCTGGATGCCATCAATCAGGCACTGATCAGTGGGTTTTATTCCAATGAAAGCATTCAAAAAAAACTGCCTGAGGTAGAGCAATTGCTCAAAAATAATCAACTTAGCGCCTATCAGGCCGCTGCAATTCTGCTGGAAGCTTACTTTGGCAAGGGAACCCCACCCAGGAATCTCTGATTGGAATACATCAACCCATATCAGGAGATTGGGGTTGCAAATATGGTATAAGGCGAAAATCTCAGGTATAAATGTTCTAAAATCACTTGCGATACATGGGCGAAAGATTGAACCTCTCTGGATACCGGGCTGTTTTGTCCATATAAAACTGCTGAATTTTACTGAGGTCTTCGTCATAGTCGCCGGATGGTACAATAGTTGGGCCAATACCAGCAATCTTTTTCTTAAAGTCGAGATATCCAAGAACAATTGGGGCGTTGGCCGACTGGGCTATGAAATAAAAGCCTTTTTTCCAGTGCATGGAAAGCTTTCTGGAGCCCTCCGGAGTGATCATTAATATAAGACGGTCTGATTTGTTGAACCAGCCGGTAACTGCCTTAATGGTTCTGGGGCTTTTTGCCCTATCGAGAGGAATTGCACCCAGTGATTTTAAAATAATGCTCAATGGGAAAAAGAACATTTCCTTCTTTACCAGTGTTTTTACCTCCACTCTTTGTGCAAGCAAAGCCAGACGACCAATCACAAAATCCCAGTTGCTTGTGTGAGGAGCCATCACCAGCACTGCCTTTTTTACATGTCTTAAATCTTCAGCCTCAACCTTCCATCCGAAGAGCTGTAAAAGGAAGCCTGCCAACCATGCCATATGGAAAAAATTATTGGTTTTGAAATATGTTGCACAATCCGTGTTTGTACATTTATCTGCTGCAAAGATAAAAGAATTGACCGGAAATGGATTTTTCAACAGCCACTGATTTTCTAGTATTGTTTTGTTGTTGTTCAATAATTTTTATTTTTGCATCCATACAAGAATAAAATGAAAAATACGGTAAGCGTAAAACAGGTTTTCCGCAATATCAAAAACCGCGACTCCTTCATTTCTTAAGGCGGCATAGGCATTTATCTGCCTTTTTGATTTTTTGTTTCCCACAACCTTTTATTCCCAACACACACACCCATGGAACTTCCATTTGCTGAACCTTATAAAATCAAAGTCATTGAACCCATTTACCGCAGTTTGCGCTCCGAACGCGAAACATGGATAGAGGCGGCCCGTTTCAACCTGTTTAACCTGCGAAGCGACCAGGTGTATATTGATCTGCTGACAGATTCCGGTACGGGCGCTCTGAGCCAGATGCAGTGGTCAGAAATCATGCTGGGCGACGAAAGCTATGCGGGCTCATTGTCATATCATAAGCTCAGGGACACCATTCAACAGCTGCTGGGTATGCCCTATTTCCTGCCGGCCCATCAGGGACGGGCAGCTGAAAATGTGCTGTTTTCTGCAATGCTGAGCCCTGGTGATGTGGTGCCCGGCAACTCGCACTTCGATACCACAAAAGGCCATATTGAATTCAGAAAAGCCATAGCCATTGACTGCACTATTGATGAGGCAACTGCTACCGATCAATGGCATCCTTTTAAAGGCAATGTGGATTTGGAGAAGCTTGAGGCTGTTTTTCAGAAATATCCGCAGGAAAAAATACCGGTATGTATTCTTACCATTACCAACAATACTTCCGGCGGCCAGCCTGTATCCATGGAAAACATCCGTGGAGCCTCAGCACTTTGCCGCAAGTTTGGGGTTCCTTTGTTTCTTGATGCAGCCCGGTTTGCCGAGAATGCCTATTTCATCAAAACCAGGGAGCAGGGTTATGAAAACAAGGGTATCAGAGAAATAGTGCTGGAGATGTTTTCTTATGCCGATGGAGCAACCATGAGCAGTAAGAAGGATGCCATTGTGAATATCGGAGGATTTATGGCCTGCCGCGACAAGGCACTTTACGAAAAGGCCTCTGTGTTCAACATCATGTACGAGGGATTTATCACCTACGGAGGTCTTGCCGGACGCGACCTGGGAGCATTGGCGCAGGGCCTGATGGAAGGTACCGAATACGATTATCTGTATGCCCGCATCGGGCAGGTTGCCTATTTGGGCAAGATGTTGTCGGATTATGGAATCCCTATTCAACAACCCACAGGTGGGCATGCCGTTTTCATTGATGCCGGCAAATTTCTGCCCCATGTACCCAAGGAGCAGTTCCGCGCACAAACCCTTGCTATAGAGCTGTATCTGCAAGGTGGGGTTAGAGGAGTGGAAATAGGCACTTTGCTGGCCGACCGCGACCCCATTACCCGGCAAAACCGATATCCTGCACTCGAACTGCTCAGGCTGGCATTACCCAGAAGGGTGTACACCAACAATCACATGGAATATGTTGCCGCATGCCTGAAAAATATTTTCGACCAACGGGAATCCATTACTTCAGGTTTCGTAATCGTAAACGAAGCCCCAATTATGCGGCATTTCACCGTGGAGTTGAAAAAAGCCTAATGCTTTAGGGTGTTACGACTGCTTTGATTGAAACTGTGTGGATGTTGCCCAGCCTGCTGGGTTGAAAGACAGCCTATTTAGCTATGCTCCGGATCATTGAACTGATCGGTGCAATTTTTGTTGATTAAGAGTGGAAACAGTTAAAGTTGCTGTTCTGAAAGAATGCCAAATAACTGTATTCACATGAATTGCGCTTTGCACAAAACTTTAAAATATACCATCAGGCAAATCAGTCATAAAAATTGAACATTACAGGATATGGACAAAATTCAAAAATCTGCAGAAAAGAAAGCAGGGAGGTACGAAAGAATTTACAACCAATTGGTGGAGTTGCTCCAAAAGCCGGGAAATGAAATTTCGCGCATGGCTACTGTGGCTGCCGTGCTCAGCCATAAAATGGATAAATTTTTCTGGACAGGATTTTACTTGCTCGACAATGGAGAATTGTTTGCAGGACCTTATCAGGGACCAGTTGCCTGCCAGTTGCTGAAAAAAAACACTGGAGTTTGCTGGGAGGCTATCAACCTCGAAACCACCATCGTGGTTCCCAATGTGCACCTTTTTCCCGGACATATTGCCTGCGACAGCAGGTCGAACAGCGAAATTGCCGTGCCCTTGCGCAATACTGATGGAAAAGTTATAGGGGTGCTCGATGTGGACAGCACTGAGTTTGATTCTTTCGATCATATTGACAGGGAGTGGCTTGAAAAAATCGTAAGTTTGTTATCCACACGATAAACCCGTTTTATTTTGGATGCACTCTCCTTGTTTGTATTGTCTTTTGCCCTTGCAATGAATGGCTTTAGCCTGGCAATTGCAAATAGTTCCTTATCCGGTAAGGTGTTGCCCGGTGTTTCCGTAAATGCGGCCTTTGCATTTGGCTCAAGTCATTTCGTGTTTGGGTTTTTGGGGTATTTCCTCGGTGGGCTTCTGTCTCCCGCAATATCCGGTATAGAACTTTACACCTCTATTGCATTCCTGCTGATTCTTGGCATTAAGGTCTTGTTTCAGGCAACGCGCGTAAAGCCTGAGTCGAAAGTATTTGACATTAATCAAACAAGGGTGATTATGGCTCTTTCGGTTGCTCTGGGAATGAATGCCTTGCTTGTGGGTCTGGTGCTGGGATTTTTAGATGTACAGGCATTGACTGCAAACTTGCTTACCTTCTTCCTTGTTTCCTTTTTTACCCTTTTTGGACTGGCGGGAGGGCACAGGTTGGGAATGGCGTTTGCGCGCAATGTGGCGATTCTCGGCGGAGTTTTGTTTATTGCCGCCGGTTTGCTTATTGCGATCACCATTATCATTCAGGCTTAGGAGCATGGGGTCAATCTATCCCTAACGCATCATTTCTTGAAAAGCAAGGTTATAATCCGGGGTAATCCGGATTGGGGTTTCTCATCGAAGTATTCCCTAACCGCCAGGATTTGAAACCCGGCTTCTGAGGCGGCATTCGTAAAATCAGAAAGGTGATGGGTGAAACATTTTAAGGAGAACTTGCCCGCATCGTTCTCAAAATGTGCATGCGAACCCGTGTATTGTTTGAAAGGGTGCAGTTCGCCCACATAAAAGATTCCGCCCGGAGTGAGGGCACTGTATGCCTTTTTGAAAACTGGCCTTACATCCTCTAAGTGCTCAAGTACTAAACTGCTTACTATCAGGTCAACTTTTTTGCTGAGAAAATCCCAGTTTGCCGAAATGTCGGCTTTGTAATATTCCACATTGCCGGCAGGAATCTTTTCTTTGGCCTCTTCGAGCATCTTTTCCGAAAAATCCACTGCAATTACTTTTGTGGCTATGTCCTTTAGAAATGTTGTAAGATTCCGGTATTTCCATGTCAGGATTTGAAGGTTTTTCCGGCAATTCTGAGAGTTGTTTTATGTTCATCTTCTACTGTCAAAATGTTTTTTGAAAAGTGCAATCATAAATCCCTGCATTATTGCACCAACAGATTGCATCCTCTCACTGCACTGTAGTCGAAGCGCCCAAGCACCTCAAATGTGCTGTTGGAGTGTAACTTTCCCAAATCTTGGGTGGCAATGAAACTGCACGAATGAATATTTGCTAGGTCAATGATGTTGATTCCTCCGGTTTTTCCATAACCGACCAAACTCAGGGGGTCGTTTATATCACTTATCAGAACTTTCATCCATGGGGGGCACATAAAGATACCATTGCCCTTGGAGTATGCCTGCGAGAGCAATTCCGTCATGCCGTATTCAGAATGAATGGTTTCAGCACCAAAGGCATTTTTCAGGATTTGATGCAGCTCTTCCCTAACCATTTCTTTTCGCTTGCCTTTCATCCCGCCGGTTTCCATGATTATTGCCCGGGATAAATTCTGCGGAAACTGTTCAGCCAGGTCGAGCAGTGCAAAGCTCACCCCTATAAGCAGGATTTTTTGAGATGCATTGTGCAACTGCTCTAAGGTGCCAGCAAGCTTTTCCAGGTCGTGCAGATAAAAGCCGCTTTTGGGGTTTTCACTTGCCCGGATCAGGGAGTTGACCATGTAAATCAACGAAGAGCCGCTGCGCTCTAAGTAGCCCGGAAGCAGGGCAAGAATAGCATAATTGTCAGGTTTGCCGTAAAAGCGCTCGAACCCTAAGCTAAAGCTCCTCTCGTAAACCGAAAGGTCGGCAACAAAGTGCCGGGAGGGGACTGAGCCGGTTGTGCCTGAACTGCTGAAGGTTATTTGTTCGCTACCTTCGAATGATGCAATTCTATGGCTTTGGAAAAACGAAACAGGCAAAAATGGGATTTGATGTAATGCTTTTACAGAAGAAGGGGGCATTTTGAGTGCATCGCAAAACGAACGATATACCGCATTGTTTTTGTATTGAAATGCAAATACCTCAAATGCCATCCGGGTAAATGAATCCTCGTCCGAAATTTGAAAAATATTGTTAATATCGGGGAAGGAAGACATGGAGTGGTGATTACATGGCAAAGGTAGGGAAAAATCAGGGGTTTGCAGAGTTTGCATTTAGCACCTGATGGGGGACCCGCCAGTATTGTCCTGTCGCTCCTGATGAGGAATTCATTTTGCAGTGACTTTGGGCATCCTGCAAGTTCAACCGTTATCTTCGGCACAACAAATTGGCTTGTAATCAAATTGGGTTTACATTTGTTCCATAGATTTACCTTGCAAATTGTTTTACATGAATACAAACCTGAATCCTGACGGACAAAAGTTAACACCAGCAGAAAAGGAGTTTGAAAGGGCCTTGCGTCCGGGGAGGTTTTCGAGTTTTACGGGTCAACACGGGGTTGTGGAAAACCTGAAGGTATTCGTAGGCGCTGCCCGCAAGCGAGGCGAAGCGCTGGATCATGTGTTGCTTCATGGCCCGCCCGGCTTGGGCAAAACCACGCTGGCAAATATCATCGCCAACGAATTGGGTGTGGGTATCAAAACCACTTCAGGCCCGGTGCTGGATAAGCCCGGAGATCTTGCCGGTCTGCTGACCAACCTTGAGCCGTGCGATGTGTTGTTTATTGACGAGATACACCGTTTGAGTCCGGTAGTGGAGGAGTATCTCTATTCTGCAATGGAAGATTATAAGATTGATATCATGATCGAGTCGGGCCCCAATGCCCGCAGCGTACAAATTACGCTCAACCCGTTTACACTGATAGGGGCTACTACCCGTTCGGGACTCCTTACATCGCCTCTCAGAGCCCGCTTTGGAATCAATTCGAGGCTCAACTATTATGATGCTGAACTGTTGTGTACCATAGTGAAACGCTCTGCTTCCATCCTGAAGGTTGACATTTCGGAGGAGGCTGCCCGGGAAATTGCCGGCCGCAGCAGGGGCACACCCCGTATTGCCAATGCTTTGCTCCGTAGAGTAAGGGATTTTGCCCAAATGAAAGGAAACGGAAGTATTGATATTCCAATAGCCCATTATGGCCTCAGTGCGCTGAATGTGGATCAGCACGGACTCGATGAAATGGACAACAAGATACTGAGCACCCTCATCGACAAATTCAGGGGTGGACCCGTGGGGCTTACCACTATAGCCACGGCCGTAAGTGAAGACCCCGGAACCATTGAGGAGGTGTATGAGCCTTTTTTAATTCAGGAAGGGTATATCATGCGCACTCCCCGCGGGCGAGAAGCAACCCCCAAAGCCTACACCCATACAGGAAGAATTCATCCTTCTGCAACCGGAACACTCTTTGATTGATCAATCATGGCGCCACAGCATGACCCCAGAAGCCTGGCTTCCAAAATCAAAGCTGAAGCCCTTTCCCTTGGTTTCGATGCCTGTGGAATTTCAAGAGCGGGGAAGCTGCATGATCTGGAGCCTGTATTGCGGCAGTGGCTCAATGAAGGAAGTCATGGCACTATGCGCTACATGGAAAATCATTTCGGGAAACGCTTGGATCCCACCTTTCTGGTAGAAGGAGCAAAATCAGTAATTGTTGTGGCATTGGGCTATTACCCTGAATCAGCCGCCCCATCGCAGGATAAATACATTGTTTCCAAATATGCCTATGGCCGGGATTACCATCTGGTGATAAAAGAAAAACTCCGCAACCTCGAAAAAGCCCTCAAGCAATTGGAGCCTGGCCATGAGGGGCGAATTTTTGCAGATAGCGCACCTGTGATGGAAAAGGTCTGGGCAGTGCGAGCCGGTCTTGGTTGGATTGGCAAGAACACATGCCTGATTATTCCACGGAAAGGAAGCTTTTATTTTCTGGGCGAATTGGTTACCAATATCGAAATGGCAGAAGACGAAAGCTTTGAACCAAACTATTGCGGCAATTGTACGAAATGTCTGGATGCTTGCCCCACCGGGGCTTTGGCCCAACCCGGGAAATTGGTTGCGCACCGCTGTATTTCCTACCTTACAATTGAGTATAAGGATAGGATTCCCCAGGAGTACAGAAGCGGAAAACTACAGGGCAGGATTTTTGGGTGCGACATTTGCCAGGATGTGTGCCCGCACAACCGCTTTGCTGCACCGGGTACCGAGCCGCAGCTGCAGCCTTTAGACGGGGTGATGAACGGGACTCCCCAACAATGGGAGCAATTGGATTTGGAAGCGTTTCAGCTGCACTTCAAAAAGGCAAAGTCGCCGATTTCCCGGATAAGTTTTGAAAAATTGCACGATAATATTTTGGCAGCCAAAGCAGGGCGGGAGACGGAATCCTAAGCTTGCTTTGCCGGCGGGTCAAGGCGTATGTTTGCAAGTAACATCTCAGGAATTCTTTTCTTGCGTTCGGCAATAAAAGACTGAAACTCCTCCTCGGTATAGCCGGTCTTATCCATGATCAGCATTTTGATGGCAAACGGAAAGGTAATGAGAGAGAGCATATCTACAAAAAATTGGGTGGGGCTCGTAGGCTTTATTTTGCCACTTTGACCGCTTTCGTAGAGTTCCTGGGCAAACTTCGGCGTGCTGTAAAGGTTGTTAATGGCAGCAATCTCTGTAATCTTATCCTTGCTTCGGTGCACAATGGCCATTACAAACGAAACAAGAAGCGGATTCTCGGAAAGCATATCTATGTAAGCTTCAACATAGCGTACAATCTTTTCCTCCAATGGCAGTTCGCTATCAAGAATATTAATCAGCGGTTTGGTATTCTTCTTTAACAACATTGAAAAAATCGCATCGAAAAGATTCTCTTTCGATCTAAAGTAATAATTCATCAGGGCAAGGTTGATTCCTGCCTTGTTGGCTATTTCGCGCACTGATGTACGATCGACACCCTTTTCCAGAAACAACTCGGTTGCCGCTTCAATGATTTTTTGCTCGGTATTCTTACTCTTCACCATGGATGGAAATTATGTGCTTCAAAGATAAACTTAATGCTGTTTTAAACAAAGTTTTAAACGACAAAAAACAACTTTTTTACATACGCTTGCTCCAAAGTCAAAATGCCCTTTTTTGAGTATTTTTACAATCAAAATTTTTGACAGTGAAAATTCCTGCTTTTTTGCACCAAAACCGGCTATTATTGCTGAGTTTGTTCAGTGGTTTATTGTTGGCTTTGGCTTGGCCGGCCCGCGGTTTGCCCTTACTTGCATTCGTAGCATTTGTGCCCCTGCTTTTTGTGGAGGAAGAGTTGTATCAAAACCGTTCGTCAAACAGAAGTGTCAGGTTTTTTCTTTTGGCCTGGGGTGCATTTTTGGTATGGAACCTGCTTACCACCTGGTGGATAATGTTTGCTACATTACCGGGTATGATTACTGCGGTGCTGCTCAATTCCCTTTTTATGGCGATACCATGGTGGTTGATGCACCTTTACCGCCGGATTGGTTCGAAGCGGCAAGGGGTTTTTCCGATAGTGTTTTTCTGGTTAAGCTTCGAATTTCTGCATACTAAATGGGATTTGAGTTGGAATTGGCTCGATCTGGGGAATGTGTTTGCCGGTTGGCCCCGATGGGTTCAGTGGTATGAGTTTACCGGCACGGCAGGTGGTGCAATCTGGGTGTTGCTCTTCAATCTGGTGCTCTTTTATTTTATCCGTGAATTGAGGATAACCTCCGCATTTACCAAAAGGGCAAGATGGTATTCGGCAATTGCGGCAGTTCTTTTCATTGTCCCTCTGGCATTGTCGCTGCGCATATACGCCACTTTTGTAGAGAAAGTCGATCCGGTGGAGGTTGTTATTGTGCAGCCTGCCGAAGATCCCTACCAGAATCCGCGGACCATTGAGGAGGCAGTTGACCGCACCAGGAAGATGATTGCCCTGGCAGCTTCGAAGATAACCGACAGCACAAAATTTGTGGTTACGCCTGAGGCTACTTTACCCGAAGGAATTTGGAGGGGTCGGGAAGGACTCAACAGGCATGTGTTGCTCATTCAGGATTTTCTGATGCGCAACCCCCGGATAAACTGGGTAGCAGGCTCGTTGGTTTACCAATTGTACGACCCCGCGACCACAGAAATTCCATATACGGCCAGACCTTTACCGGCTACCCGTTACTATTTTGATACCTTTAATGCCGCCGTGATGTTTGATAAGCATGGGCAGTTCTCCTACTATTATAAGTCTATGCTGGTGCCTGGCATAGAAAGGATGCCGTTTTTCAGGGTTTTGCGACCTGTTGGCCGCTTGGTAGAGAAGTTTGGTGGCACCTCCGGCAGTTTAGGCACACAGGATTATCGGGGTGTTTTTACCCATACCAAAACCGGCGAAGTGCTCGCCCCTGTCATTTGCTACGAATCTATCTACGGAGATTTTATGAGCGGCTTTATTCGCAATGGCGCTACCATGATTTTTGTTCTTACAGAAGATGGTTGGTGGCGCCGCACCCCGGGGCACCGGCAGCATCACGAGTATGCAAGGCTCCGGGCAATAGAGTTTCGCCGTCCGGTGGTAAGAGCTGCCGGTACAGGTATTTCCTCATTTATTGACCAAAAGGGGGCAGTGCAGCAGCGCACCCAATGGTGGGAGCCCACTGCCATAAGGGGCACCGTAAATCAAAACTCAGAGCTTACCTATTTTGCCCGGGTTGGAAATGTGGCCGGCAGAATCGCAGTTTTTTTTAGCGGGCTGTTGATTTTGGTAATGCTGTCTGCCCGTATTATGCAGAGAAAGTCGTAAATAAAACAGTAAGAATGGATGCCTTTCTGAGGCATTGGGTCAACTCAAATCAGGGTATCTGCCAAAAAACCTTGCTGTGTTTAGCACGGCTTCTTCCACTGGCCTGAAAGAGAAGCCTGTTTCGTTGATGATTTTACTGTTTGAGAATTCTCTGACTGTGTTTGCGTTGCGGGCTGTTTCGCGGGTTATCAGGGGTTTGGAACCGGTTAGGATGCTACGCGCTTTCTCCAGACGCCAGGCAATGCTGCTGAGCAGCGGCCCTGCGAAGATATCAGGAGGCTTGGTGCCGGCAGCAAGGGCAAACATTTCAAAAACCTTGCGGTATTGCAGGTTTTCGCTGTTCACTATATATCGCTGGCCTGTAATTTCTCGGTCGGTAAGCAAGATCATGCTTTCTGCCACATCCCGAACATCCACAAAGCCCGTAACTCCTTTGGTGTAAAACCTGAGGCCTTTTTTTGCCGACAGGTATAGCTGCCCGCTGGAACGGGAGGTATCTCCCGGGCCGATCACTATGGAGGGGTTTACAATAACCGTGCTCAGACCTTCCTCGGCACCACGCCACACTTCGCGCTCCGCACCAAACTTGCTGATCGCGTACCACGAATGATGTCCGGAGGTTTTCCAGACCAGCGATTCGTCAATAACCTGCCCTGAAAGGGGTTGGCCAAGGGAGGCTACACTGCTGCAATGGCAGAACCGTTCGACACCTGCATCAAGGCTGGCATTTACCAAATTGGCAGTACCATCCACATTGATTTTGAGCATTTTCTTTCTGTCGGCGGGCTGAAACGACACTACCGCTGCACAATGAAACACCCGCTTCACACCATCAAGGGCATCCTGTATGCTTAAGATGTCTGTTACATCAGAATCAACCCACTCAATCAGGCCGAAAAGCTGCCGGCCCTGCTCACCTCCGTACCATTCAAACAGCCTTTGCACCCATTGCAGGTTACTGCTTTTCCTTGCGGTTGCCCTAACGATTTTTCCCTTTTTTGTTAGTTCAAACAGCAGGTGAGAACCTACAAGCCCGCTTCCGCCCGTTACCAAGTCCATGGTGTATTTTTATAAAATCAATAAATCGAAAGGTACAACTCAGACATACCGGCAGAGAAGTCCCATGCCGGATTACCACTGCAAAGGAAAGTCATTTCCCCCAATTAATAAAGTCCTTTAATTGCTAATGTGCACACAGATAATTGCATTACAGCGATTTTGATGTATTGATTTGAAATCTCTGCAATCGTTTGCAGCATGTTTGCTGAAAATTAGATGATTAATGTACCTCAATAGGGGCATTTTCCTTACTTTTGAAACGCAAATTTGAAAGGGTCGAGCCGGTTTTTCTATTGCGAAGCCGTTTTGTATTGAGTTTCTTATTGCATGAGGGATTATTTCCGCCGGCACTCTAACCCTGAGATGTTCTAATTTTTTTTGTGAGTTATGAATTTTGTTGAAGAAATGACCTGGAGGGGAATGGTACACGACATTATGCCGGGTACCGACGAACAACTCCGTAAAGAAATGACTACGGCATATGTGGGTTTTGACCCTACGGCCGACTCTCTGCACATCGGGCATTTGGTAAGCATTGTGATGCTGAAGCGATTACAAATGGCGGGCCACAAGCCCATTGCACTGATCGGGGGTGCTACCGGAATGATTGGCGACCCAAGTGGCAAAAGCGAGGAGCGCAACCTGCTTTCTGAGGAAGCTCTAAGACATAATGTGGAGGCTATAAAGGGACAATTGGTCAAATTTCTTGATTTTGATTGTGGTGTAAGCAGTGCCGAGATCGTCAACAACTACGATTGGATGAAGGATTTTGGAGTTCTCGGTTTCTTGCGCGAAGTGGGCAAGCATATCACTGTGAATTATATGGTGGCAAAAGATTCGGTAAAGAAGCGACTTGAAACGGGTATTTCCTTTACTGAGTTTTCTTATCAGCTTGTGCAGGCTTATGATTACTTGCATCTGTATCAGCATAAAAACTGCAAATTGCAGATGGGCGGTTCCGATCAGTGGGGCAATATCACCACAGGCACTGAGCTTATTCGCCGCAAAACAGGAGGGGAGGCATTTGCTCTCACTTACCCCCTTATTACAAAGGCCGACGGAGGGAAATTTGGCAAGACCGAGAAGGGAAATATCTGGCTGGATGCCCGCTACACCTCCCCGTATCATTTTTATCAGTTTTGGGTCAATTGTTCAGATGAGGATACCGTGCGGTATATCAAAATATTCAGCCTTTTCGGCGTGGAAGAGATTCAGCAGTTGATAGATGAGCACAGGCAGGCACCGCACCTGCGGCTGCTCCAGAAATCCCTTGCTAAAGATATAACCTGTAGGGTACATGGCGAGCAGGAATTTTTGGCTGCAGTTGCTGCCTCCGAGATATTGTTTGGGGCAGGAACAGCACAATCACTGAAATCCTTGCCCGAAGAAATTTTTCTTGAAGTGTTCGATGGTGTGCCAATGTTTGTCGTATCTAAGGATGAGTTGCACAGAGGAATAGAAATTATTGATTTTCTTGCCGTGAGCACTACGATATCGCAGAGCAAGAGCGATGCCCGACGGATGCTCAAAGAAGGCAGCATTGCGGTTAATAAAGAGAAAGTGCAGGAGGGAGTGGTTATAAACGCAAGCCACCTGATCAACAACCGCTACCTACTGGTGCAAAAGGGAAAGAAAAACTATTTTATTGTAAATGCCCTTTAATTGATTGTTCACCTAAACTACCATAAATTATGAGACACGGATTAGTTGTTGTCTTTGCAATTGCAATGCTTACTCTGGTATCCTGCAAGCCGAAACCTGCAGCTCTTTTCCCTGAAGGGAACGACATTTTCGGTATTGCCACTCCTGTCAGGATTGAGCACGATACTACATTAGTACTGCTGTCCGACTACTTTTTACAAGCTTCCATGGGTCTGATAGATTCGGTTTCGGGCTCTGCCGACCTGGAGTTTGTGTTACTTCCCGGTAAGGATTCTTTGTTGGTCATAAAAAGAGTACAAGACATTCCGTTTTTATCGGAGCTGTCTGTGTGGCTGGGGCCAAATCGCTACAGCATCATTCTGGAAAGGGGTCATAAGGTGTATCACCCATTAGTTTTTGACCCACAGGGCGTTAATTACCGGTCGGTTTATCTGCGCGGCGATATGACCAATTGGGCGCAAATCCCACTAACCCTTACTGATGGAAAATGGCAGCGAACCCTGCACATTACTCCCGGCAATTTTCACTACCTGTTGGTGCTCGATGGCAGGCAAACCACCGATCCTACCAACCCGGTGCTGGTAGATAACAATCTGGGCGGGCAAAACTCGCTGCTGAGTATAGCCGGCATTGACCGCACCCTTACTCCCCATCTCTATCCTCGGGCTACCCGGCGATACAAGATGGAGTTGGGGTTCGAAAATGAGGTATCTGAAGTTTTTGTGCTCTGGCAAAATTTCTTGCTGCCAGCCGAAAATGTTGTACGGCATGAGGGTTATTTTGCTATAACCATACCCGGTGATGCCCGTGACTATGACCGGAGCTGGCTTACCATAAAGGCATTTAACAACTATGGTCCATCCAACGACCTGCTGGTGCCGCTTCAAAGGGGCAGGCCGGTGCTCGACCCCGCCAAACTTACCCGCGTGGATAAAGAAGCTACAATTCTCTATTTTTTGATGGTTGACAGGTTTCATAATGGGAATCCAAATAACGACCAGCCGGTTGATGATCCCAGGGTTGACCCACGGGCCAATTTTTTCGGAGGTGATTTGGATGGCATTACACAAAAAATTGAAGAAGGATATTTTCAAAGGCTTGGTGTAAACGCAATTTGGTTTACCCCCATTACCCAAAACCCATTGGGTGCATTTGTTGAATTTCCTGCCCCCCATCGCTCCTATACCGGATACCACGGGTATTGGCCTGTTACGCTTACAACGGTTGACCATCGGTTTGGCACCAAGGAATCGTTCAGGCGCATGGTAGAAACAGCCCATGCCAACGATATGCGGATGCTGCTCGATTTTGTTTCCAACCATGTACACGAAAGCAACCCCCTGATTATAAATAATCCCCACTGGGCTACCCAACTGGTTTTGCCCGATGGCCGGAAAAACATCAGGCTATGGGACGAACATCGCCTCACCACCTGGTTTGACACCTTTCTGCCAAGTCTCGATTTTACTCAACCCGGGGTAATAGAAACTATGGTGGACAGTGCTTTTTACTGGCTCAATGAGTTTAATCTCGATGGTTTCAGGCACGATGCCACCAAGCATATCCCCAACGAATTCTGGCGCGCACTTACCCGCAAGATTAAGGAAGAGCACAAGGCGGCCTACAATAGGAGGATATTCCAAATTGGTGAAACCTTCGGGAGCCGCGAACTTATAGGAACATTCATCGGAAGCGGTCTGCTCGACGGGCAATTCGACTTCAACCTGTATTTCGACGCACGCACTGTGTTTGCTACCGACCATGCGCCATTCACCATGCTCAATGAGTCGCTGCATCAAACCTTCAACTTCTATGGCTTTTCCAACCTCATGGGCAACATCACAGGCAACCACGATATGGCCCGTTTTATTTCTCTTGCGGGGGGCGCTTTGCGTTTCGACGAAAACCCCATCGAAGCCGGCTGGAACCGGGAAGTTGGTGTGGGCGATACTATTGGTTACAGAAGACTCGCCTCCCTTATGGCATTTATCATGACCATTCCCGGTGTTCCGGTAATCTATTACGGCGATGAGATTGGCATTCCGGGAGCGAGCGACCCTGACAGCCGCCGGCCCATGATATTCACCAATCTTACCCATCATCAAAGCCGGTTGAAGGAGCAAACTTCCCTGCTTACCCGACTCAGGTCACAAAACCTGGCATTTATTTATGGCGATTTCAAAACCCTGCATGCCGATGCCATGACATTTGCGTACGCACGGAGCTATTTCGCAAATCATGCCTTGGTAGTATTCAACAAAGACCGAAGCCCGATAACAATTACCCTGCCGCTGCCCGAGAGATTTGCTGTCAGAAACTTTCGTGGACATTTTGGCAATGATTTTTCTATTACCAACCAAACTCTAACTATAACCCTGCCGGGAAGCAGCTTCGAAGTCCTTACGGCAAATTAAAATTAACAGCGGAATCAAGCAACTTATGATAAAGCAAATTCCAGGCAAGAAACGCATAGCCCTTGTAGCCCACGATAAACGCAAGAAAGATCTGCTGGGGTGGATCCGCTGGAACCGGGAAGCGCTAGCGCCACACTCACTGTTTTGCACCGGCACCACCGGAAGGTTAGTGGAGGAGGCCCTGATAGATCCCAAAACCGGTAAGCCACCTGTGAAAACCTGTATTACAAAACTGAAATCGGGTCCTCTGGGCGGAGACCAGCAGCTTGGAGCTATGATTGCCGAAGGGAAAATTGACCTTATGATCTTTTTTTGGGATCCCATGAACGCCCAGGCACATGATGTGGACATCAAAGCATTGCTGAGAATTACTGTACTCTACAATGTGCCTACTGCATGCAACCGCTCTACGGCCGATTTTCTGATCTCCTCTGAGTTTTTTGCCAAGCCATATAGTCGCATGCCCATGGATGTAAGTAATTATCTGAACAGAAAAATTGACCTCGACTAAAAAGAAATTTCTTTCAATAACCCTAATAATCTGAAAATGAAAAAATCACTTTTCCATCTCATCGCTGTTTTCAGCATGGTATTGCTTGCTGTCGGAATTACCGGATGCAGGCCTGCCCCAAAAGCTGCAGAGCAAGTTATCTCTACTGTGTCGCACCCCGAATGGAGCAAAAATGCCAATATTTACCAGGTAAATATCAGGCAATTTACCCCCGAAGGTACATTCAACGCTTTTTCCAAGCATCTGGACAGGCTGCAAGCCATGGGCGTTGATATATTATGGTTTATGCCCATACAGCCCATCGGCGTTGTAAACCGCAAAGGAACTCTCGGCAGTTACTACTCAGTAAAAGATTTTACTGCAATTAATCCCGAATTCGGAACCATGGAGGATTTTAAAGCTTTGGTTAAGGAGGTTCATGCCCGGGGAATGTTTGTTATGCTTGATTGGGTTGCCAACCATACTGCCTGGGACCACCATTGGGCGGAAACCAATCCGGAATTTTACACCCGCGATGCTGACGGAAACTTTATGTCCCCCAATGCCGATTGGTGGGATGTGAAAGACCTGAACTATGATAATATGGAGCTTTGGGACGCCATGATTGCTGAAATGCGTTTCTGGGTAGAAGTAGTAGGCGTAGATGGATTCAGGTGCGATGTGGCATATCTGGTTCCGACTGCATTCTGGGAAAGAGCTATCAGCGAACTCGAGCAGGTGAAGCCCCTATTTATGCTGGCTGAGGCAGAAACACCAGAGTTGAATGTGAATGCTTTTGAAATGTCGTATGGCTGGAGGCTACACCACATGATGAACGATATTGCACAGGGCGAAGCCGATGTTACTGCACTGGATACTTATTTCTTTGCCGATACGCTGCCTCCATTCCCGGTGGGTTCTTTCAAAATGCACTTCACCACCAACCACGATGAAAACTCCTGGGCTGGAACTGAGTTCGAACGGCTGGGCCCTGCGGTTGAGGCTTTCTCTGTGTTAACAGCCACCGTTCCCGGAATGATTTTGCTCTACAACGGGCAGGAGTCGGCTTTCAACAGAAGGCTCGAATTTTTTGAAAAAGACCAGATTGACTGGAATGGCTTTAAAATGAAGGAATTCTTCAGCACCCTGCTGCACCTCAAGAGCCGCAATCAGGCTCTCTGGAATGGTGTTGCCGGAGGCCCCATGGAAAGAATCCACACCGGTGCCGATGCTTCTGTTTTTGCTTTTGTAAGGGAGAAGGAAGGCAATAAGGTAGTGGTTGTTCTCAACCTTTCTGCCAATGTACAGGAAGTAGTGCTACAGGGCGACCGCTTCGCAGGTTCGTTTACCGATGTGTTTGCAGGTTCGCCTGTTTCCCTCGCCGCAAACCATGCTATGACCCTCCAACCTTGGAGCTACTATATATTTGAAAGGTAAAACACCGAAAATTTCAACACATAAAGCCCGCAATGACGGGCTTTATGTGTTTTCAGCCCCTGCGCTTTTCCCAGTGTTTGCATCCAGGCTGTGCTACGGCAATCGCCTATAGAGGCTTTGGAGAATCCCGGGCAATGAGGAAATTCCAGTGCCATCAAAACCTGTTTTGTGTAATTGGACTCCCACCAGAAGGCACCTCAATTTCTGCGGGTTTAGGTATGAGTTCCGGTGAAGAGTTTTTTATTCGGATAATTTCAGGGCTAAAGCCCGATGGTTTTTGGGCTGCCTGGTTTCTCCGCCCTAAAGGACGGAGTTACTTGGGTCGCTTGGTTTCTCCGCTCTAAAGGACGGAGTTACTTGGGTTGCCTGGTTTCTCCGCTCTAAAGGATGGAGTTACTTGGGTTGCCTGGTTTCTCCGCCCTAAAGAAAGTAAGGAGTGAGGGGGCTTGCTTCTCTTATGCCGATAACTCTCCCCCAAAAGGTAATTTCTTAAAGAAGATTTTGAAGTATTGCCTTTACGATGTTTTCAGCGCCAAGTCCTATTTGAGCAATATCTGCATCGAGCATATAGCAGGGGGTGGTGAACAGTTTGTTTTTCTTGTCCACAACCACCTCGCCATGCGCGGTATTGCAATGGGTGCCACCCATTTTTTCGATGGCTTCGGCCACCCCCTTGTCCGACCCGATGGTAACCTCCCCAAGTCCTAAAATCCTCGAAAGAAGCACCGGGGCAATGCACAGGGCGCCGATGGGTTTGCCTGCCTGGTGCATGCCTTTAACGGCCTTTACAACGCCATCGTTTACCTTGCAGTCAGCCCCATCGAATGCAAATGTGGAAAGGTTTTTTGCGGCTCCGAATCCTCCTGGAATCAGAAGGGCATCATAGGCTAAAGGGTCGAATTGGTCCAGCGGTTTGATATTGCCCCGGGCAATGCGGGCTGATTCCACAAGAACATTTCGCTTTTCAGGCATGGTTTCGCCCGTAAGGTGGTTTATCACATGGTACTGCTCCATGTCGGGGGCAAAAATATCGTATGTTGCGCCCAGCTTTTTTATGGCATACAAACTGAGAGTGGCCTCATGAATCTCAGAACCATCGAAAACACCGCATCCTGCTAATACTACTGCAAACTTTTTCATAGTTGTGTTTTATACTGACCTAAAAACCGTAGTTATTGATTACAAAAATGAATAAAAATTTGAAACCCTCAACTCAACACCAAAAATTTCGCATGGGTCAGGGTGTTTTTAGGAGTCGCTTTCTGGCATAATTATTGTGCAAGTTTTAAGTCGTTAATAAATGTTAATCAGCACAAAAGGCATTCTTCGGACGATTAAAGGTATAGCAGGTTTTGTGAAGCATTTTTGTATATCACCATTTTGGAATCTGTTTTTTTCACATAATCAACCCTCAAATCCAATTAAAAATTATGAAAACAAAAATGGCACAAAAAGTTGGAATTCAAAACAAACTGCGCTTGTCCTTCGGGATAGGTATGGCACTTGCTCTCATGGCCACAATGGCTCCGCAGGAAACCATTGCCGGCAAAAACACTATTCAGATACTTGATGCAAAAAATGCAGAAATTCTGGAAATGCAAGCTGAAGCTGCTTCAAATCCATTTCCAAAGGATACAATTTTCGTAAAGGTTGACCAGTTTCCTATATTTCCAGGAGGCGAAGGAGCGCGTATTCAATTTCTCCGGGAGAATATTAGTTATCCTGAGGCAGCGCGCAGCGCAAGGATTCAGGGAAATGTTTTTGTAGCATTTGTTGTTGAGAAAGATGGTTCAATTACAAATGTGAGAGTTGTAAGGGGAGTTGGTGGCGGCTTGGACGAAGAGGCAGTAAGGGTTGTTAAAAGCATGCCGAAATGGGCGCCCGGCCTTAAGGGAGGCCAGCCTGTAAGAGTAGAGTTCACAATGCCCATCAGGTTTGTTCTCGACTAAAAAATGACTTATTTTTGAAAGGCGGCCTCAACTGCCGCTTTTTTTTTGCCTACAGGGTACTCATTTCACTTCAGGCGAACATATTGGGTGCATATAAGGCTTGGAAACGGCATAAACATCCATCAGAGGAAGACTGCAATCCACCAGCAGAGCGGTATATGGCTGCGGCATGACAAAATAGTTAACAAAAATCGTGAGTTATTGGTCTCCCGCCGGACCTCCCTCTTTTACCAACAATGGAAAATTATCTTATATTTGAAAAAAAAACTGCCCAACCGCATTAGTCCAGTTCAAACCTTCAAATCCATTTAAAATTATGAAAACAAAAATGGCACAAAGAGTTGGAATTCTAAACAAACTGCGCTTGTCCTTCGGGATAGGTATGGCAATAGCACTAATGGCCACAATGGCTCCACAGGAAACTATTGCCGGCATTGACACTCAACTGAAACTTGATACAACAAATGCAGAATTGGTGGAAATGCAAGCACCCGCCGCTTTACCTCATTATCCCGGGGATACAATTTTTGTTGTGGTTCAGCATCTTCCTGAATTTCCAGGCGGAGATGATGCGCGCAATCGGTTTATTGCGGAGAACCTACGCTACCCATTGCGAGCACTTAAAGCAGGGATTCAGGGAATTGTTTTTGTTTCATTTATTGTTGAGAAAGATGGTTCAATAACAGATGTAAGAGTTATAAGGGGAGTAGGTGGCGGCTTGGACGAAGAGGTAGTAAGGGTTGTTAAAAGCATGCCGCAATGGATTCCCGGTCGTCAGGGAGACCAGCCTGTAAGGGTACAGTTTACAATGCCTTTCAGATTTATCAGAATTTTAAGTACAATAGAAACTAACTAAGTAATTAGGTGAACATGATGCAAAATATCAGCTACTCCGTTTGGCATGCGGGTTATGGCAAAAATCGAGTTGCACGGGGTCAGCTACATTAAGTTGCAATTCAACATTGAGGCTTTCAATGAAACCGGCAGGATAGGAGCGGCTCTCACCCACGCTATATTGTTCATGATGCGAAGCACCGGAAATGCTGACCTTTCTAATGGAACTTTCAGGACAAAAATAAAGTAATGGATGCCGCTAAAGCGCGGGCCTGTCAAAATACCAACGATTACAATTCCATTATTCCCTGGTGTTTATGCGCAAAAACAATCCTACATCCAGGTTAAAGATGTTGTAACTATGTTTGGGGCTTTCAATTTTTTCTATTTCGTAATTATCAAACGACCAGTTAAATGTGGTTCTGGTATAATTTAGGCTGCGACGGGAAGTAAAATAATTGGAGTACATCTGAATACCAATTGCAACATTTCTTAGGTTAAGAAGTTCCACACCGGCACGAAATTCCGGAAAAAAGAAAAATTGCTGGTCAAAAGAAGTTTCGTACCTAATAACCCTGCGAAAATTTGAATGAATCTGTTTTTGCAGCACTTCTGCCGAAATGGGAACAAATCCGGAAAATCCAAAATTCAATTTCAGGTTTGCAAAAAATCCCCTGTTCACATACCGAAACACCGGACCAACTTTCCAACCCATATCGTAAATGTTTCCTTCCAACTCAAACCCGCCCCAGGTCTGAAACTCTAAGTGGTCCCTGTTTTGATGAAAATCATCCTGACCGAAAGTTGCAATCGGGCGCCCATAGGCTCCAATTCCAAAACCCCAAAAGTCATTGATAAAATACTGTGCAGATAATTTTCCTCCGGTAGGATATATATCGTCGTTGGAAAACGCCTGAAAATCCAATTCAAGACCATTTCTGAGTTGCAGATGCGCTGAAAAACCAATATAAGGTATTCCTAATGGTACGAATAGATCATCATAATGACTCATGTAATTTACAAAATCCAGGTTAGGGCCTAAAGGAAAACTCTCAATGTTCAAGTCGCGTTGGCCAAAGAATAAATTCACCCGGTAGCTCTGAATAAGAGGGCTTTGTGCAACCAATTGCTGGAAGTTGCAGCCAATCAAAAAAAGCAGAATTACTATTTTTTTCATCCTAATTCATGTTTCATGGAGCATGGTTATGCAATGGTATGTCAATTTGGGACAATCCTGATGATGCTGGTGGTATCAGACAATACTCGTCCATCCGAAAGGTTTACATGCAAAGCAAATTGTGCTATTGAGTGTTGCACCCTTCCCTTAAAATAGACTTTGAATCTTTTTTGAGGATTTTCAGTTGTAAAATGATAATTTGTTTTAAAAAATTTTAAATTTACACGACAATTTATTAATTCAAAAAATAAAATATGACTTTTACACTTACTGCAAAAATTCAGAAGGTTTAAAAATACAGTAAATTCTGATTCAGACATTAAATTAAGCGACCATGAAATACACAGAAGTAAACTGGAAGGAAAAAGATATTGAGGCTGTTTATAAATTTTATGATCAGCTCCCACAACACGAAAAGTTTGCGTTTTTTAAATGGCTGAGCACCCACCATCCTGATATGGAGTTTGATTGGCTTGATATTTTTGAAGAGCTGCGGAGTGTTAAAGCCTACACCGATAATATTGCTGCCTGTGAAGAATTTATTCAATGGTATCCAAATCAACATCCCGATGAATATGCACAAAGGTATGAGTTCATTGAACGCGATTTATGTGATTACTACCTAAAAAACGGAAACCTGGAAAAATTGCGTCAAAGAATCGGGTTCATTTCGCAACATCCTGTAAGCGGCATCGACACATTAACCATTCGGCTATATTTTCAACTCCTGTATTATGGCCTGTACGAAGATGCCTTAAACTATGCAAAGGCTGTGTACAAACCGCTTGAGGATGATGAAAAACTCTGGGGTAATCCTGAAACTGTTTTCGTTCAGGGACTATACCTCAATAGCCTTCAGAATGAATTTCAAATATTTAAAGAAACAGGCTCTACTGATTTTCAAGATATTTTCAGACTTGCCGCTGATATTGGTCTGGTAGAGGATAAAACTATTTTTAATATTGAGAAAAAGGCATTAACCACTCCTTTAAACCCTGTTGAAATACTAAAGAAGGTAAATTCTAACTTTAAGGATGTTTTTATAGAGCTTAATGTATATTTCCTGAAGTACATGCTCGATAATTACAACATACCGTTTTCTGTATCGGAAGCATTCTGGAATATAATTGCAGTGAAAGACTTGTTTGGTAAGTCAAGGCGAAAGACTGATTTTTTCTATATTGATGTAAAAACCTTTAGTAAAACCCTTGATGAAAGATTTGATTATTTTTTAGGTTCAAATAGTTTGGAGATGTTTGGTAAAATTTGGGCACTGCATTATGTGTTTGAATTTCTTGAAAAAAGCAACCTGATTTCTACCGCCACGGCTGATTTAATGCGTGAGAACAACCGGTATCACCGTAATGAGGTTATCTATTACATGGGAAATGAATTATGGCAAATGGATTTTGTTTTTAGTTGGCCTCAAAATCAGGTTTGGTCTGAACTGAAACCTCTTTTCGAAAGTACTTACGGCAAATCTCATGCAGAAGCCAGGAAGATTCTGAATAAATTTAAGGATGCCAACCCTCCCGTTCAACGAATACAAGATGAAATTGGAATATCTCATTCGAAAAAAGACCAATCGCTCTTTTCACTTGATAACAACCTGCCCTACCAAAAGACCACTCCCGATACAGGACGAAACGAACCTTGCCCTTGCGGAAGTGGGAAAAAGTATAAGAAATGTTGTTTTAATGACTGAGCTATAACAAAAGTAGAATTAAAACAGCTTATAGGCAGCGAAGACAAAGTAGAGTTTAAAAACAGTGAAAAATCAGAATCTGAATTATGAATTAAAGTTCAGTTCTTCAATTTAACTTTTGTGCTGGGCTAACAGTTTTCACTTCGTGGCTGCTTCGCGGTGTGCTCCGAAATGAAAATCAGCGAAGCTAAATCCGCCAATGCGCCAAGCCCGAAACCCTTGTGGTGCATTTTCGAGCCGAAGTTCATTTGGCAAATTCATGAAAAACACTTATCTTTGACATCACTAACGCAACATGATAGCATGATTCTTTCTTTTGGGTCAAAGGATACAGAGAAAATTTGGTTAGGAGAACGAGTTAAAAGGCTACCTCTTGAGATTCAACAAATTGGTCGCAGGAAATTAAGAATGTTAAATAACTCTTTTGAGATTGCTGATTTAATGATACCTCCTTCAAATAAACCAGAAAAATTAAAAGGTAAAAGCAAAGATTTTTATAGTATCCGGATAAATGATCAATGGAGAATTGTTTTCAGATGGGAGAATAACAATGCGTTTGAAGTTGAAATAGTTGATTATCATTAATAATGGAGGTTAAAATGGAAAGATTAAAAAATATTCACCCGGGAGAGATTTTATTAGAAGAATTTCTTATTCCGCTTGAAATCACAGCGTATAGATTATCTAAGGATACCGAGATACCTCAAACAAGAATATCTCAAATAATTAAAGGGAAAAGAAGAATCACAGCGGATACTGCCTTGCGATTCAGTTCATACTTTGGTAATTCAGCAAAATTTTGGTTAGGATTGCAAGATGATTATGATATTGAAGAAGAGCGCAGGACCCAAACTGCGATATTTGAAAAGATTAGTAAAATAAGAACAAAAAACGCACCACAACCCGCGGTATAAAAAATTGCAGGGACAGTATGTTATTCAAGGGTTGTAGCCCGCTGCAACTTTTGTGCTGGGTTGACAGTTTTCACTTCGTGGCTGCTTCGCGGTGCGCTCCGAATTGAAAATCAGCGAAGCTAAATCCGCCAATGTGCCAAGCCTGAAACCCTTGTGGTGCATTTTAAAGGACATATAATGAGCGTTTTAGAAACACAGATTTTTCATTTAAATTTTGAATTCATTATTTCTCGAATAGATAGATTGCGTAAATTTGTATCCAAATGAATACAGAACAGTGAATGCAGAGTAGAAAATGTACATAATTGAGAAAACAGACGCTTTTGACAAATGGCTGAGAAAACTTAAAGATTTAAGAGCTAAAGCCAAAATTTTGTTTCGTATTCAAAAGATTGAGAACGACGAGCACTTTGGAGACTGCGAGCCTGTAGGTAATGGGATTTGGGAGTTAAAAATTGACTACGCTAAAGGATACAGAGTTTATTTCAAAGACTCAGACGGTAAAATCATTATTTTACTAATCGGCGGAGACAAATCGACTCAGCAGAAAGACATTGAAAAGGCAAAAGAGATTTTAAAACGAATTAAAAACTAAAGAAATGGAAACTTCAAAATTTGATATTGCTGACTATTTGGATAATAACGAAATGATTGCAGAATATCTTAATGCTGTTTTAGCCGAAGGAAATGATTCCGACCTAATTACAGCAATTGGACATCTTGCAAAATCAATAGGAATGACAAAGATTGCTCAAGAAACTGGACTAAGCAGACCAAGTTTATACAAAGCCTTATCTTATGGCGCTAAGCCTCAATTTGAGACAATTATGAAAGTACTAAGAGCAATCGGTGGACAAATTCAAATAAATCCAGACAGCTTGAAAAAAAACGCACCACAGCACGCGGTATAGAAAATTGGCGAGATAATAGGTTATTCAAGGGTTGTAGCCCGCTGCAACTTTTGTGCTGGGTTGACAGTTTTCACTTCGTGGCTGCTTCGCGGTGCGCTCCGAATTGAAAATCAGCGAAGCTAAACCCTCCCGGACGCAAAGCCCGGGACTGTTGTGTTCCATGCTGAAAAACGACCACCAAACAAATAATTCACTAAAAAAGTGAATTTATTTGAATATTGTTGTAAGTTTGTAAAAAAATGATTTCGTGGAAATTGAATTTGAAAAAGACTATCTGAGAGAATTGTATGAGGTTGGAAAAACGAGTAATAAAAAGTATCGTTTTCAACCATCAGTGGCAAAGCAGTTTAAAACTACGATTGATAAATTGCGCAATGCTAATAGAATTGAAGATTTGTTTCCATTTAAAAGCTTAAACTATGAAAAATTAGTTGGAGCTAAAGCCGGACTTGAATCTGTAAGAGTCAACCAGCAATATAGGATAGAATTCTATAGTAAGACTAAAGGAGAAGAGCCCGACATTATTACAATTTGTTCAATAGTTGAATTGAGTAATCATTACAAATAAAACATGCAATGACAACAAAAAATATGATACCATTTGAAGCTACCCATCCAGGTACAGTTATTTTGGATGAAATAGGTGCGAGAAATATTTCTCAAAAAGAACTTGCTCACGAGTTAGGCGTATTGCCAACATTTTTGAACGAAATCTTGAAAGGCAAACGAGCAATTACTGCCGATTTTGCAATCTTATTGGAAAAGGCATTAGGAATTTCAGCTGATTATTGGATGAGATTTCAAAGTCAATATGATATTGATAAGGCAAGGTTGAAAGAGAAGAATGTCCGTAAAATAGAACTTATTGAGACATGGAACATAATAAAGGAGTGTGTTCCGGTAAATCAATTGAAAAAATTAGGATATCTTATTGGCACCCTTGAAGAGGATATACTTAAAATTAAGAAAATTTACAAAGTAGAAACTATTGATAACCTGGTTAATACTTTAGCAGAACATAAAAAGCTTTCGTTTTATCGCAAATCTGAAAAGCTTCAAATAAACCAGGTAAATATGTTGGCTTGGAGTAAAATTGCGGAATTTGAGTCTGATAAAATTAAGGTTACAAATTTTGAAGTATCAAAAATAGAGCAATTAAAAAGTGAGTTGCAAAAAATATTTTTTGAAAATATCGATGTTAAAGATAGAACAAGAAAATTACTTGAGAATTTTGGAATTAAGTTGGTTTATCTTGATAAGTTTGATAAAACGCCAATAGATGGATTTTCATTTTGGAGTGGGAATAATCCTACTATTGCACTATCTATTAGACATAAAAGAATTGATAATTTTGCTTTTACCATTTTACATGAAATTGGACACATTGAGCTTCACTTGAAGGATGATAAAGAACGGCGTTTTATTGATATTATTGGTTTAAAAGATAAAGACGCTTTTGAATTACAGGCAGATGAATATGCTCAAAAGTCTTTAATATCTGACTCTCAATGGAGCGAATTAGAAAAATTTTATACCCCATTAAATGATGATAAGATTTTTGAGTTTGGGGCGAAACATAAAATTCATCCTGCAATTATATTAGGACGCGCTTGCTGGGTGATGAATTATTATGCAATAAAATCGAAGATTGATAAAACATTGAATTAAAAAAAGCACGAAAACTCAACATTGTGTATAATGCATTTGACAGTCAGTGGTTTATAGAGCCTTGCAGCTCGCATCAAAAGTAGATGTAACTTGATAGGGAATCGCTTCGAAATGCCAAATGTTTCATACTCGACCGTTATCAGCAATCTTAGCGAACGACACGACAGCAAGAAAACTACCAATTTAAACAAAGAAAAAGTCAACCATTTTGACAGGTGAATACGGACATAGAAACGATACAATAAAAGGACAGCGAGTAATCCTACACTCATTGCCCGGCACTTTTGTATTTTTTATTTTCCGTAACGCACAAAATATTATGAAATGCGAAGCATTCGCGAATACTGCTGAAAACTAACTGTGCGTGAGCAAAGCCAAAAGAACCGTTTCTTGCCAAGGCACTTACAGAGCATCCGGACAACAAGACGGATTTTTGCGTATTTTGACCAACTATAAATTTTAGAATGTAAAAGTGAAAAACGAGAAACTGACAAGGAAAGAAATCATTGACAATCGCTTAAAACAAGCGGGCTGGAATGTGACTGACCGAACTCAGGTAATTGAGGAATTTGATATTCACTTGACAGTTGTAGAAGAGCCAACAACTCCATACGCTGGACACCAATACAGCGACTATGTTTTATTGGGCAAAGACGGAAAACCGCTTGCAGTTGTTGAAGCCAAAAAGACTTCGGTTGACGCAGCACTCGGACGAGAACAAGCCAAGCAATATTGCTACAACATCAAACAAACACAAGGCGTTGACTTGCCTTTCTGCTTTTACACCAACGGACACGACATTTATTTTTGGGACTTAGACAATTATCCGCCAAAAAAAGTTTACGGTTTTCCGACCCGGGACGACCTTGAACGCTACGCATACATTCGCAAAGCAAGAAAACAATTAGCAGGTGAACTTATCAACACCAAAATTGCAGGCCGGAATTATCAAATTGCTTCCATCCGTGCTGTAATGGAAGCCGTTGAAAAACGGAAACGCAAATTCTTATTGGTAATGGCAACAGGCACAGGCAAGACAAGAACTTGCATTGCCTTGGTTGACGCATTAATGAGAGCAGGTTGGGTGGAAAGGGTTTTGTTTTTGGTTGACAGAATCGCACTTCGTGACCAGACACTTGAAGCATTCAAAGAGCATTTACCCAACGAACCACGCTGGCCAAAACAAGGCGAAAAAGAAATTGCAACAGACAGGCGGATTTATGTTTCTACTTATCCAACCATGTTGAATGTAATTCGGAATGAAGGTAAATCATTGAGCCCTCATTTCTTTGACTTGATTGTGGTGGACGAAAGCCACCGAAGCATTTACAATACCTATCAGGAAATTCTGGATTACTTCAATACGATTACGCTTGGCTTGACAGCCACCCCAACGGATGTAATTGACCACAACACATTTCAGTTGTTTGAATGTGAAGATGGCGTTCCAACTTTTGCTTATTCATACGAAGAAGCTGTAAATCATATTCCGCCATTCCTGAGCAATTTTCAGGTAATGAAAATCAAAACGAAGTTTCAGAATGAAGGAATAAGCAAACGGACAATTTCGCTGGAAGACCAACAAAAACTGCTGTTGGAAGGAAAGGAAATTGAAGAAATCAATTACGAAGGAACAGAAATTGAAAAGAAAGTAATCAACCGTGGCACAAACGCTTTGATTGTCCGTGAATTCATGGAAGAAAGCATCAAAGATGCCAACGGAGTATTACCGGGAAAAACAATTTTCTTTTGCATTTCAAAAGCACATGCGAGGCGAATAGAAGAAATTTTTGATTCACTATATCCTGAATACAAAGGCGAATTAGCCAAAGTTTTAGTTAGTGAGGACCCACGGGTTTACGGTAAAGGTGGTTTGCTTGACCAATTTGTTCACAATGACATGCCACGCATTGCCATTAGTGTGGATATGCTCGATACGGGTATTGATGTTCGGGAGTTGGTGAATTTGGTTTTCGCAAAACCAGTTTACAGCTACACCAAATTTTGGCAAATGATAGGCAGAGGAACACGATTGCTTGAACCTGAAAAAATAAAACCTTGGTGTACACAAAAAGACAATTTCCTGATTCTCGATTGCTGGGACAATTTTGAATATTTCAAACTCAAACCAAGAGGCAAAGAACTAAATGGTCAAATTCCCTTGCCTGTTCGCTTGTTTGGCGTGCGATTGGAAAAAATTAAAGAAGCCCAAACTCAAAGCAATTCTGAGATTGTACATAAAGAAGTTCAGAAAATCAGAAAGCAAGTTGAATTGCTTCCTAAAAATTCGGTAGTGATTATGGAAGCCAAACACGAACTGCAGCGCTTAGAAGATGAAAACTTCTGGAGCAACCTGACTTCTGACAAAATGGAATTTTTGGAAGCCGTTGTAAAACCATTGCTTCGAACGGTTTCAGATGTGGATTTCAAAGCCATGCGATTTGAAAAAGACATTGTGGAAGTTTCATTGGCTCATTTGGCAGGTGAAACCGAAAAGTTTGAAACGCTGAAAGAAAGCATCATTGAAGAAATTGGCGAACTTCCTTTGAGTATCAACATTGTGGCAAGAGAGCAGGAATTAATTCGACAGGCACAAACCAATTTTTATTGGGCAAGCATAAATGAAGATAAGTTTGAAGAACTGATTCAGAAACTTTCCCCTTTGATGAAATTCCGTGAAGCGGTTATTCCGTTAGCTCCTGCAAAATTTAACCTGAAAGACCTTGTTGCAGAAAAGGAATTTGTGGAGTTTGGGCCACAACACGAAGCCTTGAGTGTAGCCAAATACCGTGAACTTGTTGAGAGGAAAATCAATGAATTGGTTTCAAGCAGTCCGATATTACAAAAACTAAAACAGGGGCAAGAAATTACACCCAAAGAGGTGGAGCAATTAGCCGAAGAATTGCACAACGAACATCCGCATATTACCATTGATTTGCTTCGCAAGGTTTATAACCACCGCAAAGCGGCATTGGTGCAATTCATCAAACATATTTTGGGAATTGAGCAATTGGAAACCTTTGCCGAAACCGTTACCAAAGCATTTGATGACTTTGTTGCCAAACACAGTTACCTCAGCAGCCGACAACTTCAGTTTCTTGACTTACTCAAGAATTATGTATTGGAAAAAGGTGATGTGAGCAAACGCAACCTGATAGAATCTCCTTTTACCATGCTGCATCCCGAAGGCATCAGAGGAATTTTTAATCAAAAAGAAATTGAAGAAATTTTAAGTTTAACCAAACAAGTATTGGCAGCATGAACAAACAAACTGATATTAAGCTATTTGAGGACAAAAAGGTTAGAACGCTTTGGGATGCCGAAAATGAAAAATGGTATTTATCGATTGTTGATGTTATAGCTGTTTTGACTGATAGTCCTAATCCGCAGGTGTATTGGCGGGTATTAAAAAAGAGATTAAAAGACGAGGGAAATGAAAGCGTTACAAATTGTAACGCTTTGAAAATGCCGGCCTCTGACGGCAAAATGAGATTGACCGATGTTGCTGATACCGAACAGCTTTTTCGTCTTATTCAATCCATTCCATCGCCCAAAGCAGAACCCTTTAAACAATGGCTGGCACAGGTAGCAGCAGAGCGTTTAGACGAAATGCAAGACCCTGAACTTAGCATTGACAGGGCTCTTGAACAATACATGAAACTTGGCTATTCGGAAAACTGGATTAACCAACGCCTCAAAAGCATTGAGATACGAAAAGATTTGACAGACGAATGGAAAAAGCGAGGATTGAAAGAAGGTGTTCAGTTTGCTACGCTTACCGATATTATTACCAAAGCCTGGAGCGATAGAACCACCAAAGAATACAAAATTCTGAAAGGTTTGAAAAAGGAAAACCTACGCGATAACATGACCAATACGGAACTCATCCTGAACATGCTTGCCGAAGCATCCACAAAAGACATCTCAGTCGCAACTAATCCGAAAGATTTTGAAGAAAGCAAGAATGTAGCCAAACAGGGCGGTAATGTAGCAAAGGTTGCACGCAAAGAACTGGAAGCCAAAACAGGTAAAAATGTAGTTACCTCGCTTAATGCTAAAAAACTGTCGGAATCAGGATTGAAAAGATTAGAGGATAAACATGATAAAAAGAAAAAAAGCAAGTGAAGGACGAAGAAATCACATACAAAGTAATCGGCTCTGCTATGAAAGTACATAACACTCTTGGAAATGGATTTCAGGAAGTGATTTATCAGCGCTGCCTGGCAATTGAACTTGAAAGAACAGGCTTGTCTTTTGGAAGAGAAATAGAACAAACCATTTTTTATGAAGGCATTGAAGTTGGAACAAGAAGGGCTGATTTTGTTGTAGAGGAAAAAGTTATCGTTGAATTAAAAGCTATTATCAACCTCGACGATGTTCATTTGGCACAAGCAAAAAATTATGTGGTTGCCTACGACTTCCCCACAGGGTTATTCAATTTCGGTGCTGCAAGTTTGCAATACAAAAAGGTATTTAACCCAAAATATAATACGGTTGAAAATCGCGCTAATCCAAAAATCAAGTAAATCCTGATTCAGACAATATGCTCCAAAACAACACACAATTAAAATCGCTTATAGACAAGCTCTGGCAGAACTTTTGGGAGGGCGGCATTGCCAACCCTTTAACCGCCATTGAGCAAATTACCTACCTTATTTTCATGAAACGGTTGGACGATTTGGATGCCAAACGGGAACGGGATGCCGAGTTTACAGGAGAAAAGTACACCAGCCGTTTCAAAGGTAAGTTTCAGATACCGGGCAGCAACGAAAGCATTGATAAAAACGAATTGCGTTGGAGTGTTTTTAAACACAAGCCCGCAGACGAAATGCTGATGCATGTGCAAATGAAAGTGTTTCCGTTTTTGAAAGGAATAAATAGTCTGAACCATGATTCACATGATTCAAAGATTAATATGATTAAAGATGCTTCAAGAACTGAAAAACCAAATCAGGGTAATCACGAAAATCAAACAAATCATAGTTCAGACAGCTTTACCAAACACATGGCAAATGCAGTGTTCATTATGCCCAAAGCCAGTTTGCTGGTTTCGGCCATCAACATTGTAGAAGATATTTTCAAGGAAATTGAAAAAGATGCCACCGAAGGCGGTCATGCTTTTCAGGACATACAAGGAGATGTGTATGAAATGCTGTTGAGCGAAATTGCCACCGCAGGAAAAAACGGACAGTTCCGCACGCCACGCCACATTATTAAACTGATGGCTGAACTGGTTGCTCCTCAATTAGGACAACGCATTGCTGACCCTGCCTGTGGAACAGGCGGTTTTTTGTTGGGTGCATATCAATATATCCTCACCGATTTGGTGCGCACTTCGACTTCCTTCGGCTCCGCTCAGGACTCCTTCGGCTCCGCTCAGGACTCCTTCGGCTCCGCTCAGGACTCCTTCGGCTCCGCTCAGGACTCCTTCGGCTCCGCTCAGGACTCCTTCGGCTCCGCTCAGGACTCCTTCGGCTCCGCTCAGGACTCCTTCGGCTCCGCTCAGGACTCCTTCGGCTCCGCTCAGGACTCCTTCGGCTCCGCTCAGGACTCCTTCGGCTCCGCTCAGGAAAAGTCGCTCAGTGCTCAAGCCAAACAGTTGCAGAAGGACGAAGACGGTTTTGACCGTGCCGCCATTAGTGCGGTGCTGACGCAAAAAGTAAAAAACATACTCGACCAGAGTTTTGTGGGTTATGACATTGACACCACTATGGTGCGACTGGGTTTGATGAATATGATGATGCACGGCATTGACGAACCCAAAATTGACTACAAAGACACGCTAAGCAAAAGCTACAACGAAGACAGCCAGTTCGACATTATTATGGCAAATCCGCCATTTACGGGGAATATTGACAAAGGCGACATTAACGAAGGGCTGAAACTGCCCACCACCAAAACCGAACTGCTTTTTGTAGAACGCATTTTTAACATGCTGAAAATGGGCGGTACGGCTGCCGTGATCGTGCCAAGTGGTGTGATACAGAACAGCGGTAAAGCATTTGAAGCATTGCGAAAACTGATTATTGAAAAAGCCGAACTGAAAGCCGTGATTGCTGTGCCAAGCGGAGCATTTAAACCCTATGCAGGTGTAAGCACTGCTATTTTGATTTTTACCAAAGGCGGAGAAACCAACAATGTATGGTTTTACGACATGCAGGCAGACGGCTACACATTAGACGATAAGCGAAACAAAATCGCAGAAAGCGACCTGCCCGATATTGTGCAACGCTACAAAGAACGCGGGTCATTGAGCGAAGTCGAAATGCCCCGCACCAACAAATACTTCATGGTGCCAAAAAAGGAAATTGTAGAAAATACCTACGACCTGAACCTCAGCACCTACAAAGTTGAAGTGTATGAAGAAGTGGTGTATGAAAAACCCAATGTGATTTTCGGAAAATTAGAAACCATTGAAGCCGATATTCAAAAAGGATTGGCGGAATTGAAGGAAATTATTCCCGCAGATTACGCAGAAGAACGCAGATTTCAAAAAGGATTGACTGAATTAAAAGAGGTGATGTGATGAAGTTCGAGCCATTTGAAAATATTTTTAAAGATTCTACTTCCGACTTCACGAAAGTGAGAAAGGATGATTATCTGCAAATTGGAATCTATCCGATTGTTGACCAAGGTCAAGCATTTATAGGTGGATATACTGATGATGAAAGCCTTGTCGTCAAAGAAAATTTACCCGTTATTATATTCGGTGACCACACCAAGATATTTAAGTATGTTGATTTTCCTCTTACAATTGGAGCAGATGGCGTTAAAGTGCTGACTTTAAAAAATAAGAAAGACAATGCACTTTTCTATTACTATTTTCTGAAATCAATCAAGATAGTAGACAAAGGATACAGCAGACATTTTAAGTATTTGAAAGAAAAAAAACTCCCAGTTGCTGATTATCCCGACCAACTCCACATCGCCAAGCTATTAAGCAAAGCCGAAAACCTGATTGCCCAACGCAAAGAAAGCATCCGCCTGCTGGATGATTTTTTGAAAAGCTCATTTTTGGAGATGTTTGGAGACCCAGTGAGGAATGAGAAGGGATGGGAAAAAGTTGTATTAGGTAATGTTTGTGGAAAAATTGGTTCAGGTTCAACACCAAGAGGAGGTAAAGAAAGTTATCACAAAGAAGGTATAAGCTTAATAAGGAGTTTGAATGTTCATAATGATCAATTTGTTTACAAGGACTTAGCTTTCATAGATGATAAACAAGCTCACGAACTGAGAAATGTAATTATTGAAGAAAATGATGTGCTTCTAAACATTACAGGTGCCTCTGTTGCAAGATGCTGTATTGTTCCCGAAGAAATATTGCCAGCAAGAGTTAATCAGCACGTTTCAATAATTCGTCCTGACGCAAATATTCTGAACCCTCGTTTTCTTTCGAGAATGCTTACCTGTGAAAACTATCAATTGAAATTGGTTAAAGATGCAAAATCTAAAGGAGCAACAAGAGAAGCGATAACGAAAGAAGAAATAGAATTAATGAAAGTAATTGCTCCCCCCATCGAACTCCAAACCCAATTTGCCCAAATCGCAGAAAAAACAGAAGCCATCAAAGCCCAATACCAACAAAGCTTGCAGGAGTTGGAAAATTTGTATGGCAGTTTGAGCCAAAGGGCGTTTAGGGGGGAGTTGAGTTTGAAAAATGATAGTTTGTTAAGTTCTGTTGAGCATAGTCGAAACATGGCTGCGGAGCCTGTTGTCAATTATACAAAATGAGAAATAAAGTATTCATAAGCCATGCCACACCTGATGACAACGATTTTACTAAATGGTTGTCTTTAAAGCTTATTGGTCTTGGGTATGAAGTTTGGTGCGATGTGCTTTTTTTAGATAAAGGGGCTGATTTCTGGAAAATCATTGATAAAGAAATAAGGGAAAATGCCATAAAATTTTTGCTAGTGTTTAATTGCGTAAATTTTCTATATTATTTTTAAGTTGAGAACCTTTCACCTCTCTCTTTCGCCACTTAAATGGTCGGCATTCCTTATTATAGTTAGCCACATAAGCCTCGATTTGCTCCTTGAGTTCTTCAGTGCTCCTAAAGCTTGCCCCTGCCAGCGATTTTTTTGAAAAAATTCCAAACCAAATCTCCACTTGGT